>ENA-OQKO01001252-OQKO01001252.1-human-gut-metagenome-genome-assembly--contig:-NODE-1252-length-16228-cov-6.140426_pt1 | contig 16228 bp, 25 predicted proteins | sample MGYA00242777_ERZ504796 | MGnify/ENA primary metagenome ERZ504796 (study PRJEB26092, sample SAMD00036404) | human gut metagenome | host: Homo sapiens | study: EMG produced TPA metagenomics assembly of... | reverse complement strand
TAAGATTTCCCACTCCTTTATGGAGTTAAGACCCCTGAGAGATGATCAGGTAGATAGGATGGAAGTGGAAGTGCGGCGACGCATGGAGCGGACCATTACTAATCGGTCGAGGACTTAACCAAAAAAACGCAAGTTCTTGAAAAGAGAAATGAATATTGTCTAGTTTTGAGAGAACAAGGTTTTCTCAAGGAAAATAGTGTGGTGATGATGGCATGGAGGATATACCTGTTCCCATTCCGAACACAGAAGTCAAGCTCCATAGCGCCGAGAGTAGTTGGGGGATCGCCCCCTGTGAGGGTAGGACGTTGCCACGCTTTATTATTCCGGCATAGCTCAGTTGGTAGAGCACCTGACTGTTAATCAGGCTGTCGACGGTTCGAGTCCGCCTGCCGGAGTTCTTGGATGGAGAGTTGTCCGAGAGGCCGAAGGAGCATGATTGGAAATCATGTAAGGGGGTAATGACCTCCTTCGAGGGTTCGAATCCCTCACTCTCCGTTTTATTGTTTTATGGCCCGTTGGTCAAGTGGTTAAGACACCGCCCTTTCACGGCGGTAACATGGGTTCAAATCCCGTACGGGTCACTTATGGAGGATTAGCTCAGTTGGGAGAGCGTCTGCCTTACAAGCAGAGGGTCACAGGTTCGAGCCCTGTATCCTCCACTAAATACGAATGGTCCTATGGTGTAGGGGTTATCACGCCTGCCTGTCACGCAGGAGATCACCGGTTCAAATCCGGTTAGGACCGTAGTATTAATTAACAATTTAATTAATATTATATTATCAACATTGTGGCTCGGTAGCTCAGTCGGTAGAGCAAAGGATTGAAGCTCCTTGTGTCGGCGGTTCGATTCCGTCCCGCGCCACCATGGAAGGGTAGCGAAGTCTGGCTAAACGCGGCGGACTGTAAATCCGCTCCTTCGGGTTCGGTGGTTCGAATCCACTCCCTTCCATTGCATGATAGGGATATAGTTTAAAGGTAGAACTACGGTCTCCAAAACCGTCGGTGTGGGTTCGATTCCTACTATCCCTGCCATGATGGCGGTAGTGGCGAAGTGGTTAACGCACCGGATTGTGGCTCCGGCACGCGTGGGTTCGATTCCCACCTACCGCCCTTTATTGGGGTATAGCCAAGCGGTAAGGCAACGGTTTTTGGTACCGTCATGCACTGGTTCGAATCCAGTTACCCCAATTGAGATATTTTATATCTCGTGAAAAAAGAATGGCGGTATAGCCAAGCGGTAAGGCAGAGGTCTGCAAAACCTTCATCACCGGTTCGATTCCGGTTACCGCCTTCGGTCGCTTGACAAATGCGGCCAGACTTGGTAAAATATATTTTGTTGTTATGCCGGTGTGGCGGAATTGGCAGACGCGCTGGACTCAAAATCCAGTGTCCGTTGAGGACGTATCGGTTCGACCCCGATCACCGGTATTATAAGTAATTTTTAAATGTGTTGAAAGCCCGTTTGACGGGCTTTTTTCTTTATATTTGTAACTAAAAAGAGCTAAAAAAATTAAAGTTGTTGCAATTTTGTTGCAATGGATTTATTTTGCTCCGCTTCGTATTCTTGCATAAGGTATGCATATTTCTTCATCGTGATGGTCAAATCACTGTGTCCGAGCCGTTTGCTGATGGCGTACAGGTCGACACCTTGGCATAACAGAAATGCGACGTGAGTATGCCGGAGACTGTGGAAATGGAAATTCTTCTTTTCCAGGCCACAGTTGGCCATGAGTTTGCGCAATGTTTTGTTGACTGCATTGCTGCTTGGCAACTCGCCACGAGAATTGACAAACACCATGATATTTCCATTAGGGCGCAGTTGTTGCAGAATTTTGAGCAGTCCGTCGTTGACGGCGATGACACGTTTTGATGATTTGCTCTTAGGCTCTTTTAGCTCGCGTTGTACATATGAGTAGGACTTGTTGACTGAGATGGTTTTGTGCATGAAGTCAATGTCATTCCACGTCAAGGCGGCAATTTCGCCAAGCCTCATGCCTGTATAGATTGCAGTCATGACCATGTAGGCACTAGTGTATCTTGGATCAAGACTGGCCGTGGCTTCATGTATCAGCGTTTTGACTTCATCAAGACTGAGATACTCAACACTCCACGTTTTCGAGCGGTCATAAGGCAGCTCGATGCCGATGGTAAAATCCTTTTTGATGATTTCGTCATACAGGGCGGATTTGACGCAGCTCCTCACGTAGACGTTAACTTCCGACATCATCTCCTTACTGTGATTAGCTCCATAGTCGTTCAGAAAGGCCTGGTACTTCTGCCTGGTCATATCAGATAGCGTGGTATCAGGGAAGTGGTCATGCAGAATTTTATCGACATGCAGATATTTACGATAAGTGCTAGGGGCAACTTTGCCGATTTTATACGTCTCATGCCATTCAGTAAAATAATCTGCGAACAGTTTTCCTTTTTTCTCGATTGAATTCTCAGATTCAATTTCTTGGGCAAAAGCTTTGGCTTCGTTTTTTGTCGCAAATCCCGCTTTGTAAACTTGCTTCAGTTTTCCGTTTTCGCGTCTGGAGACACGTACTGACCAACCAGTTTTCGTCTTTTTGTAACTTGCCATCTTTTAAACTTCCTTTCTCCGTGGTAAAATAGAGTATACAAATAGCGCACCTTTTAGGTGTTGTTTTTTTGGTAGCCGTATCCCGTCTGATTGGCGTTAGGGGGATGCGGTTTTTTTCGTATGCTTTAATTCTTTAATCCGGATTGTGTTTTGCTTGTCAAAGCGTCGTTGGTAAACTGCAGTGTAACAGTACCACCTTTTGTCCCGGTTAACCAGATGGCAGTCACAGTCTTTTCGCCACTGACCAACATTTCATCCAGGCCGTCCGGTTCGCCGAATTTTGCGACGATATCACTATAGGTGGCGCCGTCTGCAATGCCGTTGAAGCCGTCCAGATTCATCTTTGTCTTGCGTGCAAATTTAAAACCGTCAATGTCTTTTGAAACAACCTTGTCGTCGTTGAACTGAACATTGATGCTGACATTGCCCTTGGTCCAAATATAATCCTTGACCTTGACGCCCTGATCATTGGTAGTGGACGTCGTGGACGGCTTACCCAGTGACTTTTCAACGTCTGCAAGAGCGTCGCCGCCATCGCCATGGTTCATCAGGTCGCCGACCTTGATGGCATCAAACTTCTTTCTGAATTCAGCGTTCTCGGAAATCGTTTTGTCGGCATCGTTTGATTTTTTGGAAGAAGCAGCTGAAGACGAATCAGACGATTTAGAACCGTCACCGCCGCCTAAAGCACCACCAGCACAGATGACAACAATAACCACCAACAGCCAGAACCAAACCTTTTTGTAAAACGGCTTTTTTTGCACGTACACGTTGCCGTTTTCATCTTTAATCTTCTTGGACATAGCATGTCCTCCTTTTTACATAAGTATTGAGATAGCTTTTAATGACATCGACTCTGCTGGTCAGATTCTACGGAACTAAGCCGAGACTACACTTAATTTCTTGGTTATGCATGAACCAAACTTCTCGACAAGCTCTATATCGCGTGCAATGCGACCCATTTTATTAATATTTTCGATGGTGTAGCACATAGCAGTATGACTAACGCCAAAAAAATCTTCTAAAGCTACAGCGTATCTCATCTTTGGATTAGTCTCAGCTACTTTTACAACTACAGGAAAAGGCATCAAGAGCTGCCTAGCAAAATAATTTGCTTCTTTTTCTTGAACTTCATAAAAGCCACGTTCGCCCTTTTTATGTCCAAAAAAATAGTGTCCCATTTCGTGAGCGGTATTCCACCTGCATTACTGAATGCTGTGATTGCTATTATATAATATGCTACATTTCGTGTCACTCGTAAGCAGCGTCGAATCTTCAGACCCTAAGAATCGAATAGCTTGTTCAGGCGTTGTTATTCCCAATAGTCTTGTTTCTTCGTTATCGATAATTTTAAAAGCCCAATCATCATAGGTCATAATATTTAAATCGGGCACCTTGTTAACAATATCATAAAGGGCAACTGGGATTTCCCCGTTTGAATAGTCTTTTAATACATTCCATGCCAAATTCTGTGCCGCTTCATACCGTGGCTTTTCCATAGGAACACCTTCTTTTTATATACTTAAAATTCTAATTATTCTTTACTAAATGTTATTTCTATTAGTTTTAGCAATTTCTTTCTTTCTTCCGACGACAAATCTCTTGCCTTTCTTTGTATTGCTTGAAAATCAGCGTCCTCCTTCTCGTTATTCAATAAATCAGTTACTCGAACGCCCAAAACGTTTGCTACTTTTTCCAAAGATTTAGTAGAAGGATTGGTAGTTTTCCATCTATATATGGTAGCTTCTCCAATACCAGCTTTTTCCGCCACTTTCTTTACTGTCCAGCCTCGATCAGCGGCAATCACTTTAATGTTCTCAAAAATGCTCATAATAGTCCTCCAGAACTTTTTATCAAAAATGTTAGCGAATACCGTTGACAACTCTCACAAATGTAAGTATAATAAAAATGTGCTTAAGGTTGGTAGCCAAAAAAGGCACATCATTACACGCTATCAAAGTATTCAAAAACATTGTTTTTGCTTATTTGCTACGTCTTAATAGTATCATATTTGATAGTCGTTGTAAACAATGTTTATCAAATTAGTTAGGAGGTGCTTTTATATGAATGGGATCGTTCCCAAAATAAAAAAACTAGCTAAGCTCAACGGATTAACTGTAAAAGAGCTGGCAATTAAAGCAGGTGTTGGCGAAACATCAATTTATAGATGGGATAAAAATGAACCATCTATCAGGTCACTCAAAAAAGTCGCAGCTGTTTTAGAAGTCGATTATAAAATTCTACTTCCATAGAAAAAAGAAAGGAATGATAAGCATGAATGAAATTCAAAATTTTAAATTCAATGGGTGTGTGTTAAGGACGCTCGTTATCAAAGATGATCCATGGTTTGTAGCCAAAGATGTATGCGACATACTGGAGAGCCGAACAAATAACCTTCGTACTATTTTAGAGCCGGATGAAATCAGTGAGTTAAGCAATGACTATAGTGTAGACATTGCTAAAAGCGGTGGTAAAAAGCCGCTTATCATCAGCGAGCCTGGCCTGTACAAGCTTATCATGCGCAGCCGCAAGACGCAGGCAAAAGCTTTTCAGCGGTGGGTTACACATACAGTCCTGCCGACAATCCGCAAATACGGTGCATATATGACACCGGCAAAAATCGAAGAGGTTCTGACGGACCCCGATACAATCATTCAGCTAGCCACTCAACTGAAGCAAGAGCGTGAAGGCCGGCTGATTGCAGAACAACGCATTGGCGAATTGACACCGAAAGCAGACTATTGCGACAGGGTGCTTGCCGATAAATCGCTTGTCACAATCACTCAAATTGCCAAAGACTATGGCATGAGTGGTCGGGCACTCAATGCCACGCTTCATGATTTAGGCGTCATTTACAAGCAGGGCGAAACGTGGTTCCTGTATGCCAAGTATCAGAAAACCGGGTGGACACATTCCGAAACCATCATGGTTGACAAGAAAGACGGCACACAAAAAGCCGTGCTCAACACGAAATGGACGCAAAAGGGACGCTTGGGATTATATGAGCTGCTTAAAGCTAACGGTATCCTGCCTTTGATTGAACGGGAGGGATGATCATGAACCCGTTCAAAATTGAAATTGATCAGGACGCCCTGAACGAAATCGTTCAGTGGCATATCAATGAAGTTCTCGACGAAGATTTGTCAGGAATCACATGGTCGCTCGACGAATTCCGCAAAAAGTGCTGCGGAAACAAAAGCCGAGCGTGGGTAGCGCTCTATATCTTCTCACGGTTTAACGATGAGATTACCGGGCCTGATGGCTGGCTGATCCGTGCCAACGGTCGTGGTCAGCAGAACATAATCTTTGCCAAAAGGGCCAAAGAGTGGATGGAAGAGAACCGTCAGCGGATTGACTGGCGGGCGAAGTTGCCAAGATAGGAGATAAAAAACGTGGAAATAGGAAAAGAAAAGGCCGTCATGGTGCCTGCCAGTACCATGGGTTTGTTGCTTGCCATGGCTAGTAACACGAAATGGGAAACAGAAAATAGTGCATGGCTCGTTGCCGCTGTAACTTCATATGTCAATGATCCTGATGCAGAAAAAGAACTGCTAGCTTACATTGCAGCGTTTTGTACTTTGGAGACACAAGCCCGTGGTGAAGATGCCAAAAAGCTGATAGACATCACAAAGAAGACGTACGGAGACGAAATGCTTAAGAGGGTACTTGGGAAAATTAAAGAAATCGAAAACGTAAGGAAGAAAAGGAGGAACAAAAAATGAACGTGTTAGCAAATAGCACTTGCCCGTTGCTGCTGTGCATCCTGGGCATTATCGTTGGAGCCGTCTACGGGCACGTGGTAGTAGGGCTGATGATAGGGGCTATTGGGTGTTTGTGGGGGTGTGAAGATGAGAAAGGAGGTGAGTGAGATGGAATACAAGAAGGAATTCTGCTTGATGGTAGATCCTAAGACCGGCAATCCCCGTCTCGTTGAACCATCGGAAGACCCGGAACAAATCGTGAAGGCCTTCCTGAAGCAAGCCAAGAAACCGCATAGCTTGCTTTGGGCCATGGACCAGCTGGCTTATAAAGACTGGCAGAAATGGGACCCGGCAAGGCAAAAATTATGGGATGCGTTAAACGAGCTAGACAAGCTCGGGTATTAAAAAAACCGCCCCTGGGATAGGGACGGTAAAAATGAAAATGTTCCGTGCAAGGAAAACTTTCAAAAGAAGCACTTACATTATAGCACATTTAGGAGGAAATAAAAAATGAACCTTTTTGATTTAAACGAAAACTACAGAAAAGTCGAGGCACTTTTTGATGATGGCGCTGACGTCTCTGAAAAAGAGTTGAAAGATACGCTTGAAGCGATTGGTGAAGCAAGAGACACCACGCTTGACCACATCGCATTCTTGATTGAGCGCAACACCGCAAAAGGCGACTTTTATGCCAAGAAAATCAAAGAATTGCAATTGGCGAAGAAATCCGCTGAGAATGCGGTGAACCGCCTTCAAGCTTACATGACATCTGCTATGGATGATGCAGGTCTGAAGGAGTTGCAGACCGAGAATCACGTACTCAAGCCACGCAATTACAAGGAGAGCGTGGTTGTCGATAACGCGTCAGCAATTCCGGACCAGTTCATGGTCACGAAGACGACCGTTACACTAAGCAAAATGGCAATTTACAAGGCGCTCAAAACCGGCAAAGAAGTGAAAGGGGCTCACCTTAAGACGAACCGGAAGACCGTGATTAAGTGACATTTGAGTTAAGAGACTATCAAAAGGAGTGTCTAGATAACATCTACCGCTCTTTAAGAAGGGACAACAAATGCATTGTTGTTCAATCACCGCCAAGAACCGGTAAAACGGTTATCATGGCAGAAATTGCAAGGCGGACAACTGCCAAGGGGAACAGGATTCTGTTCATCGTCCACCGTAAAGAGATTGTAGATCAGGTCAAGCGAACCTTTGCCGAACAGAACGTAAAGCCGGAATTCTGCCAAATCGGAATGGTCCAGACGTTTACAAGAAACATCAACCGATTAGCCAAACCGGACGTGATCCTTGTTGATGAGGCGCATCACGCTTTGGCAAAAACTTACGTTAAAGTGCTAGATGCATTCCCGAATGCCGTCAAGCTGCTGTTTACGGCGACACCCGTCAGAATGGGGCGGCTTCAATTAGATCAAATTGCAACTGACATTGTAGAGGGCAAACAAATCCAGGAACTGATGGATACCGGCTTTCTTGCGCCATTCCGTTATTTTGCCCGCAAGAAAATCAACGACGATAAACTTAAAAAATCGTCAACGGGTGATTTTACGGTTGGGTCAATGACGGATGCTATTGAGAGCGGCATCTATCAAGCGGTCGTAAATGAGTACCGCAAACGAGTTGACGGCCAGCAGGCTGTGGTCTACTGGTTCAGTGTGCAGACGGCCAAGCTATGTGCGCAAGCGTTCAAGGATGCGGGGATATCCGCCGAAGAAATCGACGGCGACACGCCGCCGGATGTCAGAGACCGGATAGTCAATGATTTTCGAGACGGTAAGGTCAAGATCCTGACGAACGTTAACCTGTTCACGGAGGGAATCGACTTGCCGAACGTCGATTGTGTGATTATGGCAAGGCCTACCCAGTCGCTGGCGTTGTTTTTACAGTTTGCGATGCGGTGCCTGAATCCAAGAGATGAGAAGACAGCAACGATTATCGATATGGTCGGTAACTGGGAACGCCACGGCTTGCCGTCAGAAGAGCGGGACTGGGCAGAGATGATGCACACTAAAGCAAGGCGGCAGAAAAACGTTGACGGTCCGACCGTTTGCCAATGCCCCGAGTGCATGGCAGTCTGGAACACGAAAGCCATCCGGGAAAACGACAACACGTGCCTTGATCCGTTTTGCAGATACAATCCTGTCATTCCGGCACCAAAGCGGAAGCTGCACATTGCCGAAGGTGAGATTGAAGAGATTGACACCGCCGAACAGAAAAGGAGAAAATTCGCTGAGAAGTATATGAAGCAGCAGATAAGAAACAACCTAGGAGACAAACTCCCATGGGATTTGCAAACTTATCAAGAGTGTTTGCAATATGCAATACTCAAAGGTTGGAAAAGGGGTTGGGCCTATCATTGGGCAAAAAATCATAATCTGCCGGGCTTGCCAAGAAGATAATGAGGAGGAATTTTTAAATGAGTATTTTACCGGAAGACAAACCATGTCAACCTAAGAAAGAGCCGCACAACTTTTTTGTTTACGGTGCGACGATGAGTGGGAAAAGCTATTTTACAAGCTTCTTCCCGCATCCGTTGGTGCTCAACACTGACGGAAATTCGGAGCAGGGCACTGCCCCGAGCATTCAGATCAGAAATGTGCGTGACGAACGAGGAAACTTAAAATCAAGCTGCATTCAGCAGTTGGATGAAATCGTAACGGCACTTCAACAACCAAACTGCACGTTTCAGACGGTGATCGTTGACGTAATCGACGATATTTGCGTCATGATCGAGCAGGCAATCTGCTTGAAGAACCACGTTCAGTCACTTGGAGATATCGGATACGCACGAGGATATACGGCATTCAATGCAGTCCTGCAACAGTTCGTGATGGATTTGAAGGCATTGAACCAAGATGTTATCTACATTAGCCGTGAGTTGGCACTTGTCGATGACAAAACGGGTGCAACATCAAAAGTGCCGAGCCTTAAAACCAAATATTACAACGTTGTGAATGGCAACTGTGATCTAGTCATTCATACAGAAAAATTTGGTAAGAACGTCTACCGACGTTCAGTGACGGATTACCGTCAAGTTTATAAAGCAGAAGACATAAAAAACGAGCGTGTCCGGAAGCTGCTGAGTTCAGTCGAGGGCATGTTTCAGGATAAATAACTAGGAGGAAAAATATTATGAGTTTACAAGATGCAGTTAATGAAATTATGAAGAGTGGTTGGAATGCTAAGACGGACAGTGCTAATGACGGGTTTGACAATCTCAAGCCGGGAACATATGAGGTTATGCTTGACAAGGTTAACCATGCTGCTTTTCCAAGCGGATACGAATGCATTAATTTCAGCTTCCAGGTAATTGCCGGTGCTGACGCAGGGCGCAAGGAATTTGTACACGTCAACCTTGCCGACAAGAAAAAAGACGGATCACCAATGCCGGACTTCGTTGTATCGAAAAATATTAAATTACTGTTCAAGATTGCAGCGCTGAGCGAATTGCAACTGACGCCTGACGATTTGGCGGGGGATGAAACGGGCATTTATGAGCGGGTGGTTGCCAAATTCAATGCCGGTCACGAAGGGCAGGTCATGCAGATGAAGATTACGGAATCCCCAAACAAAAAGGACCCGTCAAGCCCGTACCGCAATTATGATTTCGCTGAATCAGACATCAAGGTAGAACAAGCGGAAGCACCGCAAGATCCGTTTGCTAATGCTGCAAATGATATCGACGATAGCGATTTGCCATTCTAGCAAAAACGAAGGCCAGCATGCATATACTGCCGGATGGGTGGGATGCCCGTTATGTGAGGTGAGATAATGGAAAATCTAGTTAATTATGCCGTGAGTTATGCAGCGCGTGGTTTTTACGTAATCCCAACGATTGGCAAAAAACCACTCAAGAAGTTCGCCGGGCTGCCGGCAATGACACCGGATGAAATACGGAATTTTTGGAACAAACATCCGTATGCAAACATTGCACTTAAGACAGATAAATTTTTTGTAGTCGACATCGACCGCCACGCTGACGGGGCAGACGGAGTTGAGGAAATCAAAAAGACAGGCCATCCGGTATGGTTTAAGAACACGCTGGCACAACGCACGGCGCACAACGGTTTTCAGTATTTCTTTAAAAAGCCGGCCGGCATGAAAATTGCGCAAAATATCGCTTTTCTTCCGGGAGTTGACATCAAGGCTCATGTCAACAACTATGTGGTAGTCGCGCCGTCCGTCATTGACGATAAGCCATATCAATGGATCAGCAAAACGGGCACCATGAGAGAACCCGACCAGGGCTTGCTTGACTTGATCAAAGAAAAGTCAGTGCGGGCTACACCTCAGGCGAACTTTGCAGGAAGCTTCGGAGGCAAAACTCAGACTACACAACTGTTTGAGCAGATTATAACCGGTTTGGGTGAAACCGGAGGGCGCAACAATGCGTTAACCGTGTTTGTCGGCGGTTTGCTCAGGCGCAACGTCGATCCTCAGATAGCCTATAATCTTGCCCTGTTGGCAAACGAGAACACCGAGCATTCTTTAAGCGAAGCGGAAGTTGAGCGAACTGTGCAAAGCATTATCACGGCAGAATTAAGGCGAAGAGAGGAGGGAGGCTCTTGAAACTAATCAAAAGCGATGATGCAGAAAAATTGAAGGAATTTCAAGGCAGCAAATCGCCTTTTCTGGTCGACTTGAAAGGTCATATCAAACGAAATTCGATTTTCAATATCAAAGTGATTTTAGAAATGGATCCTTTGCTGAAAGGGATGTTTCGTTATAACGAGTACACCGAATGCGTCGAAGTTGTCAAAGATTGCCCTGAGCTGCATATCGCTAAAGGTTTTGTGCGTGACGGGTATGTCGATTCAATCGCCTGTTATATCGAAAGCAGCGCAAAGTATCAGCACGTTTTGTTTGACCAATTGCGAATCAGAACCGCAATCGAACAGGTAGCGTACAACAACGGATATAATCCGTTGAAGATATACATGGAAGAAGCTGCTGAGAAATGGGATGGCAAAGACAGGCTGACTACTGTCTTTTGCGATTTTTTGGGAGCTGAGAAACGAGAAGAAGTGATTCTTTCGACGAAAATGTTTTTTTATGGGGGAGTTGCTAAGATTTTTGATCCGTCTGTGAAGTTCGATTTCGTGCTTGATTTGGTCGGCGGACAAGGCGCAGGTAAAACATCATTCTGGCAAAATATTGCTCCGTTGGGGTATTACACCGATCAGTTTTACACGTTTACCGATAAAGATGATTTTTCGGTGATGCGAAAAGCACTGATTGTCAATGATGATGAAATGACCGCTACCAGGAAGGCATCATTTGAAGAATTGAAAAGGTTCGTCACGATGCAACAGTTTGAATATCGCGAGCCATACGGGCGAAGCGTGTCGCAATTTGCCAAAAAGTTCTTACTTGTTCGGACGACAAATGATCTGTATTATCTGAAGGATAAAACGGGCGAACGGCGTTTTCTGCCGATACTAGTTGACAAGGACAAGCAGACGATGAATCCCGTCGAGGATTTGACGCCCGACTTCACTCAGCAGGTGTGGGGGCAGGCGGTGGTCGAATATCGTAAACAGCCCGATTTTAAATTCACATTCAACGCAGAACAAGATGAAGTTATTGCTGAGTATCGCAGAAACTTCATGCACACTGACGAGTTAGAAGATGAAATCGAAGATCTGATTGAGAACAATTGGAAAGACAAGGATTTCATCAGTTCGGCTGACATCGAATTTGGCTTGTCGATTACGAGTTTGGCATCTGACAGAAAACTGTCTAACCGCATTTCAAACATCATGGTTAATCGTTTCGGCTTCCGGAAAGGGTACAAAAAAATTAACGGCAAATCCAAGCGGGGGTATCTGAGGTAACGCATAGTCACGCTTCCCCGTTTTAGAAGTGTGACCGTCTGAAACCGTTGGGAGAGTAAGGTTAGAACGTTTATTCAGTTTTAGCCGGTCACGGTCTTAAAAAAATACTGTGACCGGCTAAAATCCTTGAGGCTGTAGGGATAGAGCGTTTAAGGTCACACTACTACTCTATATAATAATAATAATAATATATATATATATAGGGGGGTAGTAGTAGTAAAGGGGCTACTATAGGAAAGTTGAAAATAAGCGTGACCATGTGACCAATCGCTAAAACCATTGGGAGAGTAAGAATACAGAGATTTTTTTCATTTTATCAGGTCACGGTCTGAACCGTGACCTTTATGCAAAAAAGCGTGTATAATCGCATAAATGAACGATAAGGAGTATATTTTTTAATGAGTCCAGAACATAAAATTCAAAACGAAATTCAAATAGCATTGTCGGAAAACGGATGCAGGGTGTTCCGAGCGAACGTCGGCAAAGTCCGGCTTGAAGATGGCCGGTGGTTTGATACGGGCCTACCGCCTGGTCACCCTGATCTGTACGGGTTCCGGATCGGTGACGGAAAAGTATTTTATATTGAAGTCAAGACGACAACGGGCAGACCGAGACCGGACCAAATCACATTCCACAAAATGCTAAACCGGTACGGCATTATTCACGGTATCGCGCGATCGGCAGATGATGCGGTCAAGATTGTTAAGGAAGGACTGGTGGGATATGGATTCTAAGGATAAAGCAGGGTGTTTGGTAACGGCACTGTTGCTGTTATGGTTTGCAGCAATGTGGATACTATGCAAAGCATTGTTGGGATAACGGGAGGAGACGACGAATGAAAAACTACTTAGTTACTATTAAAATCGACAAGATCATCACAAACAAGCTAGTCAAAGCAGAAACCGCTGAAGAAGCAGAGAAGAAAGTAAGAGAAGAACCGGAGGAAGAAAAATGATGTTTAAAATCACATGCAGTGCATACCGCATTACTTCCCGTAACCAGCTTGAAGAGCGCCGCTTGGAATTCGAGCCACACTATTTGAACGGCAAAGACGGTTTTATCGATGCCGTAAAAATTAAAGTGCGGGCTCTTTCCGTAACCGAAAATGGAATTATCAACGCTTGGTCTGAACACAATAGGACCATGGTTTCTGACGTTTCTGTCGATGCTGATGATATGCTTGCAATCGAACTGATTGAGGAGGAATAACAAAATGGTAATAATTAACAAAAATATACTCAAGAAACTAATGGCGATAGCTGACGCAAACGATGATGATGATTATTTTTATATAAAACACTACGTTATTGAACAGTTGAAAAATTGCAACGGATATGATGATGACGCATTGTATGATTTTTTGCGGGACGTTAATGAGCTGAAAGATGAAATGTTGGAGGAGGAAGAAAAATGAAATATAAAATCACGTACAGAACGTATGCTGGCTCCTGTGGCGATAGCGCTCTACTTGAAGAGTTTATTTTGGAAATCGGAGCACAAGCTTTTAAAATCGAGAATGGATTTGTCACCATTTGGACCAGGCACGACAAAAAGCAACACTTTGACATGATCATCAACGCCAATGACGTGCTTACAATTACACCGATTGAGGGTGAAGAAAAATGACAAAAGATACGGTGACTTTAAAAACAGATACGCTTGCAGAACTCATGGGCATGGCTTTACTTGCTGCTAACGTGGGGCTCTTGCCTGCAAATGCATACGAAGAGTGGTTCAAGCTCAGATTCAGACGAGAAATAGAGCTTACGATCGACGGCTTAAAAAATGGCTGGGGGCATGAAGATATTGGTGCTTTGAGTGGTTCGGTTGACAGCTGGGTTCGCTGTTTTGAGGTTCAGAAAAAAGGGATGGAAAAAGAAGCAGAAGTCAAAACAACAATCGGTAAATTAGTGGATTATTTCGATGGATTCTATCTTGTTGATAAGGGGGAAGAAGGAATTTGGCTGACCAAAGAGGAGTATGAAGCAGTTAGATTGCCAGAACTAGACCCGCTTGAGGTGAGACGGTATAAAAAACTGATGCGTAAAGGAGACAAAGCCGAGGCACTGACCAAGCTGATGTATTATGTTGTCGGCTTTGAAGACGATCCTGAAGTGCTTCCTTACGGAACAATTGAAGAACACCACTATCGCTTGGCTGAACCAAGACATACTGATTATTATGAGATGGCAGCAGGCACCGGAGGCATGATGATAGCCCGTTGGGTCTATAACATCAAAGAAGATCCGGCATTTGTGCTTAAAAGAAAAGAAACCGTGGTCAATGACGTTCTAACGTCCAGCATTTTCACATATAGTCCGCGAGCGTACTGGTATCATCTTGAGGAGCTGTCAGATAGAGCAATCCCTTTTCTGCTATTCAACGCATCCATCAGAGGCATGAATGCAGAGATTATTCAGTGCGATTCATTGAGCAGAAAAGCCAAACGGGCATTTTATGTAAAAAATGACAGTGATGATTTTCTGGCATTTTCTGACATTTTGGAGATTCCAAAGACTGATGATTTCGCGAAATTCTTAGACGTGGAGTGGGAGTGATTGACATTGAGTGACTTTAAAACAAACAAGGCGTATCTTTTCCAGTATCGCAAGAAAATGGAGAAGATTCAGCGGTTGGAAGATAAGCTGGCGCAGATTGATAGCGACATCATATCGCTCAAATCGCCGGTAAGCGACGGTATGCCGAAAGCGTCGGTACGTATCACGCTTGATGACAAGCTGATACAACGTGATGAACTGGAGGGCAAAATCAATACTTTGTTGACGCATGCCAGAAAAAACCGGTCGGACATATCCCGATGCATTGACGCGTTGGATAATCAAAAGCAGGCACTGGTGTTGGATAGATACTTCATCAGTGCTCAATCCTTGGAGTACATCGCGGATGACATCGGCTATAGTCGCAGCTATGTTACCAAACTGTACGTCCAGGGGGTACAGTCAGTCATCGTAGTGTAGTAACCAACAGTATACAAAGAGTGTACAAAGAGTGCACAAACAGTGTACTGATAGTAACCATTGAACCATGCTATTATAGTATCGTTGAAAAGAAGGCAAGGAACAGTCCCCCTGTTACCTTGTCTTTTTTTATGCCCTGGGGTTGATATGCTTTCAGCATCCCCCCTATGTTTTTTTAATCCCCCTGGGAGGTGGTCAGTACGGTTAGAGCGGATAGGCAAGGACAACACAGGACAGCGTTTGAAAAGAACAAGAAGCGTTTGTTGATGACACAGAACACATGCGGAATTTGTGGTATGCCGATTGACAAATCACTAAAGCCGCCTGACCCGATGTCACCGGTTGTTGATCACATTGTACCAATCAGTAAAGGTGGTCATCCGTCAAGCATAGACAATCTGCAGCTGGCGCACTGGACTTGCAACCGTCAGAAGTCTGACAAGCTTTACGCTGACGGGTTCAAGCATAAGACTCAAGTGATTGGCAATCGCAATCTTCCTCAGTCACTGGACTGGTCCAGATACAGGGGGGTATAGCCCCCCCTCCACGGTCCGTCCGTGCTTTCCCGCCGTCACTGTACATTTTTTCTCGCGCGACATGAAAGGAGTAGATAAAGTGAGTGAATTTAAGGGTATGGGGTACCTGAAACGCAAGCTGGCAACCGTCAGGCCACGGGTTCTGATGAGATATAAGCAGTATGCATCTAAATATCATGATTCCCCCGTCGGACTGACTATCCCGCCTAGCGTGCGTGATCGGTATCGTGCGGTACTCGGGTGGAATGCGAAGGGTGTTGACGCTCTGGCAGACAGACTGGTATTCAGAGAATTTGCAAATGATGATTTTGGAGTAAATCAGATTTTTAAGCAGAACAATCCCGATGTGTTTTTTGACAGCGCAGTTCTATCGGCGTTGATTGGCAGCTGCTGTTTTGTCTACGTCTCTGCTGATTCTGATTCTGCTGATCCTGTGCGTCTGCAGGTCATTGAAGCGTCTAATGCCACGGGTGTAGTCGCCCCGCTTACGGGTATGACAAAGGAAGGATATGCAGTAATCCAGCGGACTACTACTACAGAGGCAGCGATCATGGACACGTCATTCAAGACACATGAA
>ENA-OQKO01001236-OQKO01001236.1-human-gut-metagenome-genome-assembly--contig:-NODE-1236-length-16462-cov-3.399633_pt1 | contig 16462 bp, 15 predicted proteins | sample MGYA00242777_ERZ504796 | MGnify/ENA primary metagenome ERZ504796 (study PRJEB26092, sample SAMD00036404) | human gut metagenome | host: Homo sapiens | study: EMG produced TPA metagenomics assembly of... | reverse complement strand
GAAATCTTTCTTCCGCCATCGCACTTGGAAGTCTTACAGAAAGCTCTCCAGGAGGTTGATGCGGGGCACATCGGCAATTATGATTCCTGTATGTCGGTGAGCCCGGTGACGGGTTACTGGCGTCCGCTTGACGGCTGTAATCCATATATAGGGACGAACGGAGAAATCAGTTGTGAGCCGGAGCTGAAAGTAGAGGTCACAGTATACACAGAAAATGTTGATAAGACAATCGAAGTGGTAAAATCAGTTCACCCGTATGAAGAGCCTGTTATTAATGTGATTCCACTTTGGAGGACAAGCTTTTAATCATGGATATCATTGAACGGGACATTTATGCCCTGATTGCCTCTGGCGATGGAATTAAAGCACGGGAGATTGCTAAGAAACTGAATAAAGACAGAAGCACAGTGAATCATTATCTTTATAATTCGCCTTATATGAAAGATTTGTGCTACCGTGATGAGAATTATGAGTGGTACGGACTAATCAGGCAGAGCAGACCACACGTGGGGCTGGGTGATTATAGTGGATATTATGGAACAGTAGCTGAGTTTCTGGAACTTACTGAGGATGTATGGTTTCAGATGTTGACGGAAGGCTGCAGGAAGATTGGACGGAATCTTAACGACACAAGAGGACTATTCCATTCATTTCGGGATTCTTATGAGGTGATGAAGAATCTGTTTGCAGATCTTAGTGATGCAGATGTAAAGTTTGATGACTGGGAAATTCTATTTGAATTGCGAATTAAGAAATCCAGATACATAAGAATTTATGCGGACGTGCTGGTGATTACAGAGAATTATGTATTTTCGCTGGAGTTTAAGATGAATGATAAAATACTGGAAGAAGAAATGTCTCAGGCTGCCAAGTACAGCCCTTATCTGGAAGTGTTATTTGGACCGCAGTATGAAGTAATTCCAGTGTTGGTGCTGACAAAAGCAGAGGACTTATATCAGTATGCAGAACTATCGGGGACAACAGCAGAAATTCCGATATGTTCCGGGGATATGCTATTTAATATATTTGATGAATACTTAGGATTTTTGGAGGGAGAATAGATGGTAAGAGAAGTTGTGCATGACGTTTTATTTTTAGGGCAGAAGTCTGAGCCTGCGACGCAGGCGGATAAGCAGGTTGCCATAGATTTATTGGACACTTTGAAAGCTCATGAGGAGGGCTGTGTCGGTATGGCAGCTAACATGATTGGTGTCAAGAAGCGGATTATTGCAGTGAATATGGGATTTATGAATGTTGCCATGTTTAATCCGAGAATTGTGAAGAAAAGTGGTTCTTATCAGACAGAAGAAGGATGTTTGTCACTGATTGGCGTGCGTCCATGTACCAGATATCAGGAGATTGAACTCGAGTATCAGGACATGAACTGGAAAAAACAGCGTCAGAAATATACTGGTTGGATTGCACAGATCATTCAGCATGAGGTAGATCATTGTAATGGAATTATAATTTAATTTACGTTTATTTTGAAATATTCCTGCAGCGTATGCTGATGTGTAAAAGAGCAGCAGAAATACTGGGGTTAAAATTTAAGATGAAAGCCAATGGAAATAAAATCTGTTGATTATAAAGAATAAAAAGTGCAAATAAAATGCAAATAAAAAGAAGTGCCACTGTGGGATGTGACACTTCTTTTCGTTGCCGAAGCATCTGGAAAAACCTGCCAGTGACAGGTTCTTCCGGTAAGAGGGGAAATTACATTTATGAGAAAATTCTATCTCACAGGAAAACACTCTCAATGGGAGAGAAAATTATCCTTCAATGGAGATGAATTTTTTCTCTGGTTCAGCTGGTTTTGCTTCTTTCTTTGGAATGAAGAGTTTCAAGATACCGTGTTTGAACTCAGCCTTGATATCCTCTTCTGTAACATCTTCTCCAACATAGAACGTTCTCTGGCAGGCACCGGCGTAACGCTCACGACGAAGATAACGTCCTGTATCTTTCTCCTGTTCGTCCTGATCCAAACCTTTTGCTGCGCTGATGGTCATGTAACCGTCTTTCAATTCAGCGGTGATTTCATCTTTCTTAAAGCCCGGAAGATCCATCTCTAACTCATAACCGTCTTTTTTCTCTTTGATGTCAGTTTTCATAAGGTTGTGAGCATGATGTCCGTAAAGTTTTTTCTCTGCACGACGCTCTGCTTTGTCATCGTAAAATGGAAAGTTAAAGAAATCATCAAATAAATTATCATTAAAAATGCTAGGTAACATAAGTCATTCCTCCTAAAAATATATACTAAAATCGTTATAATCAAATTACTCATCTATGTGATCCGCAGGCGGTTCTTTTGAACCGCCACGGTTACAAAGAAGGTGTAACAAATCTAAAACTTGTATACAGTTTTGCTGTGAAATTATCCTTCAATGGAAATGAATTTCTTCTCCGGTACAGCCTTTGCTTCCTTCTTAGGAATTGTCATCTTCAAAGTACCATTCTCGAAGCTGGCCTTAATATCTTCCTCTGTAACAGCATCTCCAACATAGAAGCTACGGTTGCAGGAACCACTGTAACGCTCACGGCGGATATATTTGCCATCTTCATCTTTCTCATCTTTGTTCTGATTAGATGTAGCATGGATTGTTAAGTAACCATCTTTCAGCTCTGCTGTGACATCTTCTTTTTTAACACCTGGAAGATTCATCGTCAGTTCATAATCATTATCATTCTCTTTAATGTCTGTGTTCATGAGGCTTGTATTGCTGTAATCCCATGAATTCCAACCATCATCAAACCAATTGTCCAATAAGTTTTCTCCAAAAATACTAGGTAACATCATAAGTCATATCTCCTTTCAAAAGACATTCATAAAATATATTTAAGCACTGTCGGAGAAATCCGATGTGTTGTGTGCCAGAACCTTGCGGATTAGGAACTTTTTCCTTCTTTTTGTTCCCCTTCCTTTGTTCTAACTGTAATATAACACCTATTATTAGCACTGTCAAGAGGTGAGTGCTAATAATTTTGTGAAAAATCTGTGAACTGTTTTTTTGTACAAAAATAAGAGGTTGTGGCACTGAATTTTCAATGCTGTAACCTCTTATTTTCAATGTTAATATTTTTTTTGCTGATTTTTCCAATAATCCGCATCATTACGGAAGTTTCGTTCTGCGCCTGTTTTTCCCCATCCCGCGGCAGTACGGGCATCATACTCTGCTTTTAATTGATTGGTACGGGCATCATAACGAGCTTTCGCACGCTGATCCGCTTCACGCTCTTGCCGTTCTCTTTCGGCTCTTTCCTGGTCCCATTTGTTATTTGAGTTATAAGAAACAGTAGGACCGGTATACGAACCGGAATTAACCAGGCGTTCATGTCTCATTATTCGAAGCGTAATTCGACCTGCTGATAAGAAAAACCAGGCAATAGGTACTCCCAAAACAAAACCTGCAAGAAAATATGCTACCGTGTTTAACCCTGAAACCACCTGATTTTCACTGACAGTGGACACAAAGAAGCAGCCTATAAAAATTGCTCCTATTGTCACCAACTTCCTTTTCCATAAATATCCTGCAATACATTGCAAGCCAACAAAGTATAAAAAGAGTGTTCCTCCTACAATGATTCCTATAGTTAACAGCCAATTTGAACGAAAGCTAAATGTAAATCCCTTTCATTTTCAGATAAATTTCATTATACAGTATTTTATTTGACAGAGCAATATGATTATACTGAATACATCGCAGAAATACACTGCTTTCTACACTAGATAAAAGGTGTGATTTGTGATAAAATGAATCAATACGGCAAAAGATAAATCAAGAATAGCCGGGATTAATTTAAAGCCAGGGCATAGAGGCCTTGGGTGTGAGAAAGGGAAAGCCTGATCTGCAATAAGAGCAGATCAGAGGTAAAAGAGAGATGAAAACACAAAAGAACAAAAGAAGCACCTTTTCGGGGAAGATAGGTTTCGTACTGTCTGCGGCGGGTGCATCAGTAGGATTGGGAAATATTTGGAGATTCCCGTATCTTGCAGCAAAGTATGGTGGAGGAATTTTTCTTCTTATTTATATTTTGCTCGCATTGACATTCGGTTACACAATGATTGTTGCCGAATCAGCTTTGGGACGTATGACAAGAAAAAGTCCTGTAGGAGCATTTAAAGCATTTGGAAAGAAAGCGGGGTGGCTCTCCTTTGGAGGCTGGATCAATGCAATCATTCCAGTGCTGATCGTACCATATTATTCCGTGATCGGAGGCTGGGTCATTAAGTATCTGATTGAGTATGTGAAGGGAAATGGTACAAAACTGGCGGCAGATGGATATTTTTCTGAATTTATTTCAAATGGAGTATCGACAGAAATCTGTTTTGTAATTTTCTGTATGTTCACATTGTCGATCATCTATGCAGGTGTGAGAAATGGAATCGAAAGAGTTTCAAAGTTCATGATGCCGATTTTGGTCGTTCTGTCTGTCATTATTGCGATTTATTCGGTGACAAGACCAGGAGCTATTGAAGGAGTGAAATATTTCCTCGTGCCGAATCTGAAGAATTTTTCATGGATGACGGTTGTGGCGGCTATGGGACAGATGTTCTATTCCCTGTCTATTGCTATGGGTATTCTGATTACATTTGGCTCTTATATGAAAAAAGACAGTTCCATTGAAGATTCTACAAGAAATGTAGAAGTATTCGATACAGCAATTGCAATTATGGCAGGACTTATGATTATTCCGGCAGTTTTTGCATTTTCCGGAGGAGATCCGGATACACTGCAGGCAGGTCCGGCATTGATGTTCATTACAATCCCGAAAGTATTTGCAAATATGGGATTTGGAACAATTGTAGGAATTTTATTCTTCCTGTTGGTATTATTTGCAGCAGTGACAAGTTCTATTGCACTGACAGAAAGTGCAGTTTCAACCTTTGAAGATGAGATTGGCTGGAGCCGAAGAAAATCTACAGCCGTAATCGGAATTATTATGATTGCTCTTGGCACATTATCCTGTCTTGGATATGGACCACTGGCATTTGTAAAAATCATTGGAATGCAGTTCCTGGATTTCTTTGATTTCCTGACAAATTCAGTGATGATGCCAATCGCAGCTATGATGACAAGTATATTTGTATCAAAAGTAGTTGGCATAGACCGCATAGAAGAGGAAATCAGACATGGGGAAGCTGCGTTCCGCAGAAAGAAGATATTTGTAGTCATGATTAAATATCTCTGCCCGATTTTTGCTATGATTATTCTGGCAAGTTCCGTGGCAAACGCATTTGGCTGGATTTCCATGTAAATATGTAATTTATATACCATAAAATAATCCCTGGCAGGTACACGCGTGATAGTACCTGCCAGGGATTATTTTATTTTGAGGAGAATTCTATTTTCACATAAAAGAAATGCTTGGCAGGTTAAATCCACATAGATTACAGACCAGTATTATGGTATGATAAAATAAGCTTAACAAATCAAGGAAGTACGTAAGAAAAGGAGAACTTTACTATGGGAATTGACTGGGAAGAAATATTAGATGTAGAAGGCGCAGATATGGCAGAGGTTTACAATGAGAATATACCGGAAGAGGATTCTAAGTATTATGGACTAGTAGTAGAAAATCATTATTCAGGATCAGGGGATACTGTTGGGGCATATATTTATAGCATAATGTGGCACTTTAACCAAGCTGTAGCTTCCTGGTGTTATCGCGGTCTAACACATGTGTTAGAGGGAAATCCGGATGACCCGTATAATGAACTTGAAGATAAGACTTGTGATGAACTGATAGAGGAATGTATAAAATTAAGTCAGGATGCAAAGCATGCAAAGAGTGCTTTGAGGGATGCAGAACAGAATCTAGATACACTGCTTGATTATTTGGACCAATTTGTTGTTTATTCTTGTAATGCAAACCGTAGTGATAGAAGTGAACTTGAATCGCAATTGGAATATGAAGAGGAGTCTATGCGCTATGATGAAATGCACGAAAAATATGAAGCTATGACGCATGAAGAACTGATGAAGAAACATATAGAAATCAGTTGGATTGCAGACGCAGCAAAGTTTTTTTCGCAGCTTATAGAATGGTATTATATAAAAGGTTTGGTTGTTGATTTAAAGAATTATTTTAGGGATGCACAGAATCTGAAAGACTTGATAGAGAAGTACAAGAAACCTGAACCTGAAACCTTAGAAATGATCAAACCGAGATCCAAAAAGATAGGGAGAAAAAGCCGGAGTGACTGGGAGGCTGAACGCAAAGCTCAAGAGGCTAAACGAGAGGAAGAACGCAAATTTTTCCAAGAATTTGGTGAAGAAGATGAACTTCCGCTGTAGGAATATGTCTTCGTATTCAGAGAGATACCGAGGGCCAGTACCAGTAATCCTACTAAGTAAAAGCCCCCACGGTAAATGTAATTTTTTTGCATTAAGCTAATTTTTCTCCAGTTAACATCTCATAGCTCTGTAAGTATTTGTCGATTGTTTTCTCGACGATTTCATCCGGAAGGGTCCAGTCATTATCCGGATTTGCTTTCAGCCAGTCACGGGCAAACTGCTTGTCGAAGGACGGCTGTCCATGACCCGGCTCATAACCATCTGCTGGCCAGAAACGGGAGCTGTCTGGTGTGAGCATCTCGTCACCAAGTACCATGTTACCGTTCTCATCAAGACCGAATTCAAATTTTGTATCAGCAATGATGATACCGCGTGTCAGTGCGTAGTCCGCACATTTCTTATAAAGAGCGATGGTGTAATCGCGAAGCTTCTTGGCATACTCTTCGCCTTTTCCAGGGAAGTATTTTTCAAGATGAGCAATGCTCTGCTCATAGGAAATATTCTCGTCGTGGTCACCAATCTCAGCTTTTGTAGATGGTGTGTAGATTGGTTCTGGAAGTTTGTCGGACTCTTTTAATCCTTCCGGAAGAGTGATTCCGCAGACTGTTCCATTTTCTTTATAGCTTGCCCATCCGCTTCCTGTAATGTATCCGCGGACAATGCACTCGATTGGAAGCATTTCAAGCTTGCGGCACATCATACTGTTGCCGTCGAACTCTGGTTTCTGGAAGAACTCAGGCATATCTTTTACATCAGTAGAGATCATATGGTTCGGAATAATGTCTTTTGTCAGATTGAACCAGAACTTGGACATCTGAGTCAGAACAGTTCCTTTTTTTGTAACGACGTTATTAAGAATCACATCAAAACAGCTGATGCGGTCCGTAGCAACCATAATCAGGCTGTCACCGTTATCATAGATTTCACGTACTTTTCCTTCTTTGATTGGTTTCATCTTAATACCTCACTATTATCAATAATTTTATTCGGGTTATCCTGGCGTGGTTTATATCGCCTACTTATAAGTTAAGCAGATTTTATTACAAAAAACAATAGCTAATTGCTTCAAAATATGAAAATTCATGCTGTTTTATAAGGATTATAAAACAATATTGTAAGCATTTATAAACGCAGCTTATCTAATGGGACATATTTCTTAACAATCGATAGTTGATATTCCGCTTGTTAGAAAAACAGCAGGTCAGAGCATGTCATCGGAGTGGGAACCAAAGTGTAACTTCAAAGACTCCGGATACATTTTCAGAGGCAAAGGCTGAACTTGTATTCTGAGAAATGTTATGGTTTCCCGGGCTGTCTGATGATGTTTTCTTTGTCAGAAGCATTTCGCCGTCCATCATCTGCATCATCCGCTGGACATTACGAAGTCCGATATTGCTGCTTCCGACATCAGAATGTTCTTGCTTGATTGCATTGGAAACAGTTACAGTAAAGCGCTGTTTACGGACGGAACTGCGGACGATGACCGGAGTTCCTTTGTCTCCATATTTTAAAATATTAGAGAACAGATTGGTAAAAATGCGATTGATCATTGTTTTGTCGCTGAGCAGAATACCAGTCACTTCTGGAATTTTAACATTTGTCGTAAATCCGGCCAGACTAATGAAATCGCAATTTTCCTGAATACATTGAAAAATGTAATCGGTAGACAGCCAGGACATGTCAGGAGTTTCCTGCTCTTCGGAAACAAGGGCGTAGCTGAACATTTGATCCGTCAGTTCTTTAATATCGGAAGCTTTTTTCAGACACCGGTCCAGATAATCCGCCTGCTTTTCAGGAGTTCTTCCAAGCTTTAATACTTCCAGATATCCGGTCAGAATTGTAAGTGGTGTCCGTAAATCATGGGAGAGTGCTGTGATCAGATCCTGATTTGCTTTTCGGCTTTCTTGCTCACGGACAATATTTTCATTTAAAGAGATGCGAAGATGATTCAACTCATTTGCCAAAATGCCAATTTCATCTTTACTATATTGCGGAACCGGGTGGGTCAGATCCCCTGTGGACATCAGCAAAATTTCCTGCTCCAGAGCCAGTACTTCACGCATCTTCCGGTTCATGAAGAACAGGACGATTCCAAGAAAGACCAGGACACTTAAAAGTAGCTAAAGAAACATATAAGGGTAAATGAAAAGGGCACGCTGGTAATTGACAACAACGACTTGAGCTTTTCCGTTTTGAAATTGGAGATACCCTTGACGAAAATCTTCCCCTTCCCCATCAGTTAACCTGTATCCAAGATCGAAAAAAGTCCGGAAACCGGAATGCTTTTCGTCCATAATTTTTGCATATTGTCCTGTAATATAAAGGCCATCCTCCTGTTCGTAAAGATAAATGCTTGTGTATTTATCTGCCAGATCTAGAAGGGGTTTTATTGCTTTTGCGGCAGCTTCATCGTCTGAGGATTCTGGAAGTGATAAATTTTGTGCAGTTTCGTCCAATTTCGTCCAGAAATCTTCGTCATCAATCTGGGACTGTAAAATTTCAAAATTGCCTGTCCAGTTTACCAGAGTCCATTTATTTAGCCAAAGCAGTTCGAATAATGTTGCAGAAATCGTCAGAGCCAGAAGCAAGATCAAAAGAAAACGGTTCTGTAATTTCATGGTACTGAATTTTTTTTTCATGTTGTTACCTCATTGTTACTTAATGAAAATTATTAGTCGCAACGATACCCTTTTCCCCAGACTGTTTTAATTAGTTCAGGATTACCGGGATTATCTTCCACTTTGGAGCGTAAGTTTCGAATATGTACGGTGACAGTATTATTTGCACCGTAGTAATAAGGCTCCTGCCAGACAGACTCAAAAAGACGCTGGGCAGAAAATGTCTGGTGGCGGTTCGCGACCAGTAGTTCCAACATGGAGTATTCCGTTTCTGTAAGGTCTAAAAGCTGCCCATTTTTATGAACCTCCCGGACAGTCTGGTTTATTTCCAGATCGTGAAAGAGCAGGATACGATGCCTGGAGTCAGAAGCATTCGATGTACTAGCTATTGGATCAGCAGTCGGATTAACAGAAGCACTATTGATACTTTGATTGCCGCTTTCATTTTTCCCTTTGTATACCTGGTAACGCCGAATCAATGCCTTGCTCCGGCTGATCAGTTCGTTGTAGGAAAATGGTTTTGCCAGATAATCATCACCACCGCTGGAAAAGCCAAGTGTCTTATCGCTTTCCTTTGTGCGGGCACTTAAAAATAGAATTGGCGCATTGCTCAGTTCCCGGATTTTCCGGCATGTCTGATAGCCATTTGGCCCCGGCATCATAATATCCAGAATAATCAGGTCGAAATCCTGCTGCTCAATGAGTGTAAGTGCCTGAGTCCCATTTTCTGCTTCAGATACTTCGAAACCTTCCCCACCAAGCAGCACATTTATAATTTCCCGGATTTCCGGGTTGTCATCTACGATTAAAATATAAGTCTTATCCATAGAAATAACTCCTTTCGATAGATCTATTATACAGGAGTTTAGAGAAAATAAAAAATCTTCTTAAGAAACTTTAAGATTTAATTAGGCATTTTCTTAAGGTATGAGTGTTAAACTTTGGGCATACTGAATGATAAAGCAGAGATGACGAGCACGGTCTTCTGCAGGGACTGAACTAATGGAGGTATGCAAAATGGACAGAATCAGTATTGTGGTTCCGTGTTTTAACGAAGAGGAAGCGTTGCCGGTGTATTATCGGGAGATGAAGCGCGTCATGGGCGAGCTGTCAGAGGTTTCCTTTGAGATCCTTTTCGTGGACGATGGTTCCAGCGACAAGACTTTAGAAATATTGAAACAATTAAATGCAAAAGATGGAAGATGTGAATATTTATCTTTCTCCAGGAACTTTGGAAAAGAAGCAGCTATATACGCGGGGCTTAAACATGCAAGTGGAGACTATGTGGCAACGATGGACGTAGATCTCCAGGATCCACCTGGACTTCTTCCGGAAATGTATCGTATTTTGAAGGAAGAACCTTATGACAGTGTTGCGACAAGACGTGCCACCAGAACCGGAGAGCCACAAATCCGCTCCTTCTTATCTGCGACATTTTATAAGTTTATTAACAGCATTTCCAAGACAGAAATTGTCAATGGTGCAAGAGATTATCGGCTGATGAAACGGATTATGGTGGACGCCGTATTGGAAATGAGTGAATATAATCGTTTCTCGAAGGGAATTTTCGGCTGGGTCGGATTCCGTACAAAATGGCTGGAATTCCAAAACGTGGAGCGTTCGGCAGGAGAAACAAAATGGTCTCTTCGGAAACTATTTTCTTATTCGCTGGAAGGAATTACTGGATTTTCTGTAGCACCTTTGTCTCTGGCATCTGTTATGGGAGTAGGGTTCTGCGCGTTGGCATTTATTATGATTGCAGTAATCATAGTACGGACATTAATTTGGGGCGATCCGGTTGCAGGCTGGCCGTCAATGGTATGTATTATCTTTTTGGTGAGCGGGGTTCAACTGTTCTGTCTTGGAATCGTGGGAGAGTATCTGGCTAAGACATATCTGGAGACGAAGCACCGTCCGATATTTATATTGAAAGAAAGTGAAGTTCAGACGGCAGGAAAAGTAGCAGGAGACAGCTTTGTGGGAAGCGGTGTGAATGCTGTAATGCGAGAAAAGAAATCCGGGGAGGAATCTCATGAAGACAAGACAGTCAAAGCGTCTGCATAATCAAAATGTTGGAACAACAAAGCCGGAGCATCTGCATAATAATGAAGAATCAACGATGTCAAAATATCTGTATTATGCAGGGTATGTAATACTTGCAGCACTGACATTATTTTTCTGCTGGATGTTTTGCCTCAGATGGGGAGTATTTGGAGCGAAGGTGGACTGGATCAGCCAGCACAGTGTTATTCCGGATTATTTCAGAAAACAGTTTTATGAGACAGGAAATCTATTCCCGGAATTCGCTATGAACCTGGGCGGAGGACAGAACATATACAATTATTCATATTATGGACTTTACAGTCCGTTATTTTTGTTGTCCTACGCATTGCCTTTTGTGAAAATGTCTACGTATGTTATTGTTATGGAAATGCTATGCTTGATGGCTTCGGTGCTTTTATTGTATCTGTGGCTGAATCGAAAAGGATTTGGCAGAGCTGTCAGCTTCGCTGTGGCTGTTATTTTTTTGCTGACGGGACCTATGATCTGCCAGTCCTACAGCCAGATTATGTTCGTTAATTACATGCCATTTTTAATCCTGGCTATGATGGGCGTGGACAGATACTTTGAAAAAAGGCGTTCAGGGCTTTTGGCAGTCAGTACATTTCTTATGATCATGACCAGCTTTTACTTCAGTATCGGAGGAATGCTGGCGTTGGTAATCTATGGAATTCATTGTTACGGACGAAAACTGGAAGGAAAAAATGAGCGTGCCACAGTAAAAGGGTTTCTGTGCGAGGGCGTGAGATTTCTTCTGCCTATGATTTTTGCAGTACTGGCAAGCGGAGTCCTTCTTGTGCCGACAGCCCTTGCATTGATTGGAAGAAGTTCCGGTGAATCTTCCGGAGGCAGCGCGAATGCAGAAAGCCTGTCGGTATTGCTTGGAAGTGGAAATGCAACAAAAATCCTGAAAGGACTTTTCTTTCCACAACTTAGATTGTCAGGAGTTTTTTATTCACCGTATGGTCTGGGATTCGGAACGTTGATGCTGACGGTGCTTGTTGCGACCATGTTCAGACGAAGATGGAGTGACAGCGTAATGGCGTGGATTATTGCCATTGTCGCAGGCGTGCCAGTTTTTGTATACATTTTAAATGGGGGACTTTATCTGAGGGACAAGGCACTGATTCCGTTAATTCCGCTTTTTTGCTATATGCTTGCCATGTATTTAAAGAAGGTGAGCTGTGAAGAGTTTTCGTGGGGCGGCTGTATTCCATATGTTGTCACGATGGAACTTATCTATATAGGAAGGAACCAGGAAGGAATGGGAAATCTGTGGCCATTTTTGATGACAGAATCTCAGATTATGTTTGGTTGTTATCTGGCAACAGGTGTGATAAAAGAAGTGTGGAGAAAACGAAGGAAGACAATCTGGAGAATTAGAGGAACAGTTTTAATTTTAGCAGGTTCTATGGCGGTATTTCTGGCAGTATTTGATAATCAGTATGCCAAAGAAAAACAGGAGATGCTGGATACAACATTTTATAAACAGGTAATAGATTCTAAAATTACAGATGCAATTCAGACAGCAACCGATGAGGCAAAAAAAGATGGAGGATTTTACCGGACAGTCCAGCTGGGCACTGACGATGAAAATGCAGCAAATTTAAATCGTGTGTGGAACACAGATCAGTACATTTCTTCCATCTATTCTTCTTCCTATAATAAGACTTACCAGAATTTTAGAAAGGATACATTTGGGTTGGAACAGCCTTACCGGAATTTCCTGATGCAGTCTGAGGAGTCAAATCCGATTTATGCGAGATTCATGGGCGAAAAATACATTGTTACAAAGTCTAAGATGAAAGGTGTCAGGCTTCTTGGAAAGTCAGGGGAGTGGAAGATTTATGAAAATGAAAGTGCAGCTTCGATCATCTATGGAACAAGCCAGGTTATGAGTGAGAAAAATTATGATAAGTTGGACTATCCATATAATCAGACAACGCTTCTTCAGAAGGCAGTTGTGCCGGAGAGTGCCACGAAGCAGACGGACAGTATAGAGGCGGTGGACAATTTGCACAACGCAGCACTGCGATTTGGGGAAAACTCATGCATTTCCGAGGCAGACGGTGGATATCATATTTTTGCCAGGAAGGATACAAAAGTCAAAGCAGAGATTGTGAGCCAGATAGACATAAATTCAGTGAATACAGTGAATACAGAGAATGCCGGTGAAAACACAAACGTTGCGAATGAAACAAAAACAGATTCTGGTAACAGAGTTTTATTGCTTCGGTTCAAGGTCAAGAATCTGAAACCCTCAAAAGATCTGACAATCTGGGTGGATGGCAATCGTAATAAACTGAGCGCTAAGCAGCGGGTATATTATAATGATAACACAACGTTTACTTATGCAGTGGCACTTGAGGGTGATGAAAATCAGGTAGAGGTTACATTTAGCAAAGGAAAATATAATCTGTCTGATGTGGAAGCATATATAGCAACGTTGCCGGGAACAGAGCTTTATGAATCAGAGTTTTTACAAAATAGCACAAAGACAAAGGGAAATGTAATTGCCGGAAATCTGACAATGCAAAAGTCAGGATATCTGATTACTTCGATTCCATACGATTCCGGATTCCAAATTCAGGTTGATGGAAAAAATGTAAAAAGTGAGAAAGTAAATACAGCGTTCCTTGGCTGTAAGATGAAGGCAGGGGAGCATGACATTGTCATCACATACCATGCACCGGGGATGGCAGCAGGAAAAGTGATGTCCTTTGTCGGAATGTTGGGATTTCTTATTTTATCTGTGTTAGAACATGTTGACACAAAAAAATGAAAGTGGTAAATTTAAAAGAGAAGTTAGCGAGTGCTAAATACGTCAGATGAGCCGGAAATCATTTGACCGACACCGCCAGTGAGTCTCGAATCATATAGGAAAGAGGGAATCTAATATGGGAAGATATTATCGTTTATCTAAGAAAATCACAGATGATATGGCAACCGCAATTTTGAACGAGATTAATGAACTGGAAAATGTTCAGACGGCAAGAATAACAGAAGATAATAAGTATCTGTTCGTGGACACGAAGGATCAGCAGTATCCAGAGGTTATGACACGTACATTGAATATCTGTAGCCGTCTGGGTGGCAAATGCGAACTTTCATTTGCAGGTTTTGAAGGTGGATTCCAACCATAGGGTGTAAGAAAAAATATAAAAATCCGGATTTGCGTAATATCACATGGTTAGTGAGGACTGCGAAAAATCCGGATTTTTTGATTCTGTTGTTTTTTATTAACGGTTATTTCGTTCATGCAACTTATATAGAACAATTAGTTTTTCTCATTATCTGCGAGGTACTTTTTTAAAGCGGAAAAACTCTCTGAACTGATGACATGCTCAATCTTACATGCATCTTCAGCGGCAGTTTCCGGATCCACCCCAATTGAAGTCAGAAAACTTGTCAGGAATGTGTGACGTTCGTAAATTTTCCCGGCAATTGCCATACCACTGTCTGTCAGGTTGATATAACCATTTTCATCAACAGTAATATAATTATTTAATCGAAGATTCTTCATTGCAACACTGACACTCGGCTTAGAAAAAGAAAGCTCATGTGCAATATCAATTGACCTGACATTTCCAAGTCTGTTTTTCAGAACCAGTATTGTTTCCAGATAATCTTCTGCAGATTCACGTATTACCATAATAAACACCTCGCTTTGCGGTAAAATAATCCCCTGTCCGTTGGAATTGTATTAGAAATTATATCATAAAATGGGAAGTTGTTCAATTTCTATTGGAGGAATTGAACTGATAATAAATTTCAAAAAATTTCTCACTGGTCATGGCAGAGGATATATAGTATAAGGTTAATGACAAAGAAGGACTTTTCTATTACAATATTATCCATAAGAGTTGGTATGATTGTAAAAGAGAAGTCTTTTACTTATAAAAGTAGATTAAAACAGATTTGGTAAGAATTTTTAGGATTGAGCATGCAAGTACAGGGAAGGGGAGATTTAAAATGATTTATATAACCGGTGACTGCCACAGTAATTTTGAACGATTTAACACCCGGAATTTCCCGGAACAGAAAGAGATGACAAAAGATGATTATGTCATTGATCGGATATCCTGGCCGGGGAAAAAGGAAAAGCCGTTTGTATTCGAATCATGGGAAAATCAGGATTACAGTAAAGTGGTTCACGCTATAAAAAAATATATTGAAAATCGTGAAAAAAGAGATTCTGTGAAAATACTGGAAGAACTGGTGATCCATATTACTAACGGGAAAAATGATATTTATTTGGGCTATAATTGTACATTTCAAGGGGAAAAAGCGTCAAAAGCAGAAGTGGATGAAAAAGGAGCAGTCCAGTACAGCACAGAGCAGCTAAGACCGGACATTTTTCTGATTCTCAATAAAGAAATATTCTTCGCCTGTGATGCAAAGTATAAGAATTATTCAAAGGAGTTCATGGGAATACAGGCCTGGTACACAGATTTATTCGAATGTGGAGCTTATAAATATATTTACCGACTGAATCTTGGAAATGTTACGGATGAAAATTCGGGTAAATGTATGCTTCCAGTGAAGAAAAAATTTGTGGGAGAGGACAGTCTGAAGCCGGTTCTGAAAAATGGAGGAGTCTGTATACTTACACCGGCTATTTCAGATTCAGATATGCCGTCATATTATAATGGGTTCGAAATCGATAAAAAATATGAGACATTTTTGGAATTACTACAAGAAGGAAAAGTGAATCGGGATTATAGCGGATGTGAAATACTGGATTCCAGAGAATATACTTGTAAATTGAAAGAAGCAATCTGTGGCGAGGATGGAAGAGAATCACAGTACGAATACAGGATAGCATCTACAAAATTTCTTCCGGGAAACGACAGGGGATTTTACAATTTGTTTTATGAGGCATTCGAGTATGGTCAGGCACATTTTTTAAAAGCAGTATTTTGAGGTAAAAAAAGAAACAGAAGTAATCTGATCATAAAGCCGATGCAGGATTTTTGAATCCTGTATCGGCTTCGGAGATTCCATAGAGATTTAAAGAAATTTATTTGTTATAATTCATCAGCGTTTTGATGTCTTCTTCCGGCGTGGTGATAGGTGCTATACCGTAATTTTCTACCAGAAAATTCAAAATATTAGGAGACAAAAATGCCGGAAGAGAAGGACCAAGACGAATGTTCTTGATACCCAGGTGTAAAAGTGTTAACAGGATGCAGACGGCTTTCTGTTCATACCAGGAGAGAACGAAGGAAAGCGGAAGCTCATTTACAGAACATCCAAATGCATCCGCAAGTGCTACAGCAACCTGGATTGCACCATAAGCATCATTACACTGGCCCATATCCATCAGTCGTGGCAGACCACCGATTTCTCCCAGATCCAGATCATTGAAACGGAATTTTCCACATGCCAGGGTGAGAACAATACTGTCAGAAGGTGTCTGCTTCACGAATTCCGTATAATAGTTTCGACCTGGTTTGGCACCATCACAGCCGGCAACCAGGAAGAAATGGC
>ENA-OQKO01001226-OQKO01001226.1-human-gut-metagenome-genome-assembly--contig:-NODE-1226-length-16559-cov-2.932814_pt1 | contig 16559 bp, 12 predicted proteins | sample MGYA00242777_ERZ504796 | MGnify/ENA primary metagenome ERZ504796 (study PRJEB26092, sample SAMD00036404) | human gut metagenome | host: Homo sapiens | study: EMG produced TPA metagenomics assembly of... | reverse complement strand
GACAAAACAAAAAAGGTTCCCATCCGTGTCGAAGTGACGGGATGAAGCGCCTGAAGATTGCACGCGTTCCACGGTGCCACCCGAATTGCGTGCCCTTGAGAACACGCCACTCGCTGTGCTGTAACGGGCGCACCCGGCAGAGGTTCTCCTCTGCGCTCTGCGGTGGTAGAAGCCCGATGCACGGCAGGCTGCTTGCAGCACCCGGTATCCGGGGCAGCCCTCTCTGCGTCATGGGGAACGAGCTTCGGTTTGTCCGCATCATCGCTTTGGTCAGGATGAAACTACGCTGATTGTAGCACGATGGCGGCAAAAAATCAAGCTCTCCGCGGCGAAAATCTGCGAAAAATCATTCTTCTTTTTTCTTCAGCTTGACCCGCCACTTGTGGGAGGCGTACTCCGGCCGCAGCTTGTTGGTGACAAAGGTCTGGCTGCTGTAGAGGCCGTGGTGGCCCGAGAGCATGTAGCACACGCCGCAGCCCAGCGCAATAAGCTCCAGCCCCTGCCCGCCAAACAGCTCGAATCCCAGCAGGATGGAGGGGATCAGGGCGTTTGTGGCTCCGCAGAACACGCAGACCAGACCGATGGCACCGGCAAACCCGGCGGGCAGGCCCAGCCATGGCCCGGCGATGCAGCCAAAGGTCGCCCCGATGTAGAAACTTGGGACCACCTCGCCGCCTTTGAAGCCTACTGCCAGGGTCAGGGCGGTCAGGAAGATCTTGCAGGCAAAATCCCAGGGCAGGGCAGTGCCCTGCTCCACGGCATCGGCAATGACGGCCATTCCGGCCCCATTGTACCGCCCGACACCGAACAGATACGAGAACGCTACCACGGCTGCACCGCCCGCAAAAGCCCGGAGCCAGGGATTCGGGATCCGTTTGGGGATCCCGTGTTCTAGGGTGGGAAGCGTCCAGCAGAACAGCCGGGTCACGGCGGCACAGGCAATGCCCAGCAGGGCGGTCTGAAGCGCGGTTTCCAGCGTCAGGTGCGGGATGGAATTGAGCACAAAATTGGTCGGGGCGATCCCGAAGAACAGGGATACGCCGTAAGCAATGAGGGCCGAAGTGAACGCGGGCATAAAGGCCGAAGTGAACGTCAGCCCCACGTCCTCCACCATCATGGCGAAGAGGGCGGCGGTCAGCGGGGTGCCGAACAGAGCGGAAAAGAACGCGGCCATCCCGCTGATGGTGGCAGTGCGGCGGACGTAATCGCTCAGATGGAGCAGTTTGCCCACGTTCCAGCCGATGCTGCCGCCCATCTGCAAAGCGGCACCCTCGCGGCCGGCAGAACCGCCGAACAGGTGGGTGAGCACCGTGCCCAGAAAGATGGCGGGCACCAGCAGCAGGCTGACCGGCTCGCCGCTCTGCACGGCGCGGATGACGTTGTTGGTGCCCACGCCTTCGCACTTTGTGACCTTGTAGAGTGCCACGATGGCAAGGCCCGCCAGCGGCAGGCAGAGCAGCAGCCAGCTCTGCGTGGCCCGCAGCTCGGTGACGTACTCCACGCTCAGGTGGAACGCTGTGCCGACTGCGCCGCAGACCAGACCCGTGGGCACGGCCAGCAGCAGCCATTGCAGGGCCACCCGCAGGGCGGCTTTGGCCTCGCGGTTAAAATCGTTCAAGTTGCTCATAGAAACTCCTGATACAAAAAAACTGAAAATTTTTACTCCTCAAAATAACACGCCCGCACGGGGATGTCAACCCGGAACCATTGCAGGGGGGCTCACATCGTGGTGACAACAACAAACCCCTGCTTCCTTGTGCGGAGAAAGCAGGGGTTCTGCCGAATGGATTTCAGAAAAAGGAAAAAGGAGAACAAATATCGTCACGCTTTCAAAGCGGGACAGCGGTTGAAATTGTGCGGAGCGTTACTCCACATCCTGCAGGGCGGCGAAATCTTCTTCGCCGGTGCGGATCTTGACCACGCGGGTCACGTTGTAGACAAAGATCTTGCCATCGCCGATGTGGCCGGTGTACAGGGCCTTCTTGGCGGCCTCCACCACAGCGTCCACGCTGATCTTGGAAACAATGACCTCGACCTTGATCTTGGGCAGCAGGGTGCTGTCCACAGGCACGCCGCGGTATTTCTCGGTGGTGCCCTTCTGGATGCCGCAGCCCATCACCTGGGTCACGGTCATGCCGGTCACACCCAGATCGTTCAGCGCGGTCTTGAGCTGATCGAACTTGGAAAGCTTTGCAATGATGGACACCTTGTGCATACCGGTGTCGTAGATGCCATCGTGGATGACGGCAGGCTCCTTGACCACAGGCACGGCAGCGTTCATCTGCACGGCGCTTGCTCTGGAGGCATCATCCTCGCCCAGATCGGTGTTCTCGTTGGGCACCATGGCAGCGGCGTTGGCATCGGAGATGGAGGAGCCAGCGTAAGCAGAAGTCAGGCCGTGCTCGTGGATATCCAGGCCGTCGATCTCTTCTTTTTCGGTCACACGCAGGCCGATGGTCTTTTTGATGATGGTAAAGATGACGGTCATGGAAACCAGCACCCAGGCAGCCACGCAGATAACGCCCAAAACCTGAACGCCAAAGAAACGGAAGCCATGGCCGTACAGCAGGCCCTCACTGGTGGAGAACAGGCCGGTTGCAATGGTGCTCCACATGCCGTTCATGCAGTGCACGGAAACAGCGCCGACAGGGTCATCAATCTTGACAACGTTATCAAAAAATTCAACGGAGAAGATACAGAGCACACCGGCAACGATGCCGATGATGGCAGCGCCGAACGGATCAACCATATCGCAGCCTGCGGTAATGGCAACCAGACCGGCCAGAGCACCGTTAAAGGTAAGGGAAACATCAGGCTTGCCGTAACGTACCCAGCTGGTGATCAGCGCAGCAACGGTAGCCAGCGCAGCGGCCAAGTTGGTATTGAAGCAGACCAGACCAGCGGAAACCATGGCGTCATCGCTTGCCATTGCCACGGTGGAGCCACCGTTGAACCCGAACCAGCAGAACCACAGGATAAACACGCCCAAAGCCATGGCGGTCAGGTTATGGCCGGGGATTGCGCGGGCCTTGCCGTCCTTGCCGTACTTACCAATACGGGGGCCAAGCATCCAGGCGCCCAGGCAGGCGGTAACGCCGCCAACAAAGTGAACGGCGGTGGAACCGGCAAAATCATGGAAGCCCAGCTGTGCCAGCCAGCCGCCGCCCCAGATCCAGTGGCCGGAGATGGGGTAAACGATCAGGCTGATAGCGGCCGAGTAGCAGCAGTAAGCGCTGAACTTGGTACGCTCTGCCATGGAGCCGGAAACAATGGTTGCTGCCGTTGCACAGAACACGGTCTGGAACACGGCATAAACCCAAAGGGGCACGCCCTCCGGCAGGATGGCGCTGTAGTCACCGCTCATAAAGGGGGCAAAGCCGCCGATGAGCGGGCCGGAACCTGCAAACATGATGCCGAAGCCGACCAGCCAGAAGCACGGTGTGCCGATGCAGAAGTCCATCATGTTTTTCATCAGGATGTTGCCGGTGTTCTTTGCACGGGTCAGGCCAGCTTCGCACAAAGCAAAGCCTGCTTGCATAAAGTACACCAGGAATGCCGCAACCAGCACCCAGATGACGGTTGATGAGTTGTACATATTCAAACCACTCCTCTCAAGATCAAACCACGGCGCTTCCTCTATTTTTCTTGCCGCATTAAGCCAGATGCTTAAATAACAAAAGCGCCGGGCAGGATGTACCTGCCCGGCGCCATTGCCGTGGTTTTGATTTGCCCACATTGTAACCCCGGCAAGCCCCGCCGTCAAGCAAAACTTTTCATTTTTTGTCAAAATGTGCAGTTTGCACAGCGTTTCCCGTTTTGTTCTTCCACTTGTTTGTGCAACCTGCATTTTCTGCCCGGCTGTCAACTTTATTCTGCATGGTGTTTTGCGCGCAAATTTACATTTTTCATCGTAAAGACACGGTTTCACAATATTTTTGTCACATTTTTTCAAAACCCGCTACCAAAAATTGAGCCGCTGTGTTATAATAAAACCATACTTGGGTAAAATTTGCCCGGCTCGGTTTTTGTACCGTGTACGGGGGAAAATCAACGGTGCTGTGCACCGCAAGCTAAAGGAGGATACTGCCCAATGAGCAATTCTATCGCTCTGCTCGCCCTTGAGGCCGCTGACGGCACTGTGGTTCTGACCAGCATCACGCTGGTGTTCGCCATGCTGGTTGCGCTTTGCCTCATTATCACTGTGGAAGGCAAGATTTTTGACGCCATCAAGAACAAAAAGAACGGCACCAAAGCCGCCCCCAAGGCACCTGCCGCCCCTGCAGCGCCCGCTGCACCGGCCGCACAGAACACCGCCAAGGCTGCTCCTGCCGCCCCCGCAGCACCCGCTGCTGACGGCTCCATCCCCGGCGAGATCGTTGCTGCCATTGCTGCAGCCGTTGCCTCTCTGGGTGAAAACCTGACCATCCGCGGCATTCACCGCGTTCAGAAAAAGACGGCTACTGGTTCCCGCCGCGGCGCCTGGGGCGACGCCGGCGTTACCCAGAACACCACGCCGTTTATGTGATGGAAAGGGGACGAAACAATGGGAGCAATTTTTACCAACATCGCTGAGATCTTTGCCAACTCCGGTTGGGCGCAGATCTTCTTTGCCGAGGGCGGCTGGAAGTATGCCGTCATGATCGGCGTGGCCTGCGTGCTGCTGTACCTGGCCATTGTCCACCAGTTTGAGCCTTTGCTGCTGCTGCCCATCGGCTTCGGCATGCTGATGACCAACCTGCCGTTGGACGGTATCTTCCATATGGACATCTTCATCAACGAAACGCAGCACATCAACTGGGAACTGCTGGGTACATCCGGCGGTATGGCGGACTATATTTACTTAGGCGTCAAGCTGGGTATCTATCCCCCGCTGATTTTCCTTGGCATCGGTACCATGACCGACTTTGAGCCGCTGATCGCCCGCCCGTCCAGCCTGCTGCTGGGCGCTGCCGCACAGCTGGGCATCTTCTTCACCTTCGTTGGTGCCAAAATCCTGGGCTTCACCAACAAGGAAGCCGCTTCCATCGGCATCATCGGCGGTGCCGATGGCCCGACCGCTATCTTCGTCACCACCCGCCTGGCCCCGCACCTGCTGGGTTCCATCGCGGTTGCCGCGTACTGCTACATGGCGCTGGTGCCTGTTATCCAGCCGCCCATCATGAAAGCTCTGACCACCGAAAAAGAGCGTCAAATCGTGATGGAAAGTCCGCGCAAGGTTTCCAAGACTGAGAAGATCCTCTTCCCGATCATTGTTACCATCATCGTTTCCCTCACTCTGCCCGATGCCGCCATCCTGGTTGGCTGCCTGATGCTGGGCAACCTGATGAAGGAATGCGGCGTTGTTGAGCGTATCAAAAAGACCGCCGGCAACGAACTGATGAACATCATCACCATCTTCCTGGGCTTCAGCGTTGGCTGCACCACCAATGCCGCAACCTTCCTGAACATCCAGACCGTTGAGATCATTGTTCTGGGCATTGTTGCTTTCGGTGTCGGCACCGCAGGCGGTGTTCTGCTGGGCAAGGTCATGTGCGTTGTCACCCACGGCAAGATTAACCCGCTGATCGGCTCCGCCGGTGTTTCCGCTGTTCCCATGGCCGCCCGTGTTTCCCAGAAAGTCGGCCAGGAATACAACCCCCGCAACTACCTGCTCATGCACGCCATGGGCCCCAACGTGGCCGGTGTTATCGGCTCCGCCGTTGCCGCTGGTATCCTGATCAATATGTTCGGCTGATATTGACATAAAAAGTAAGCACCCGCATGGTTCGCGCCATGCGGGTGCTTTTTTGGCTTTTGTTTCTGTGAGGGGGCTTGCCCCCGCCGGTTCGTAGGGGCCGGGCACGCCCGGCCCGCACGTTATAAGCAAACGGCTGCTGCCGGGCAGTTTCCCCCTCATCCGGCCCTGCGGGGCCACCTTCCCCCAAGGGGGAAGGCTTTTGGAGGCCTGTAGGGAGGGGTCTTGACCCCTCCGCGTTTGCCTCTGAATGCCGCAAATCATCCGCCGGTTCGTAGGGGCGGCATATATGCCGCCCGGCCCGGTGGTTTCCTGTAACCGTCCTTTCCCACTTATTCCACCTCAAACCTCTCCCCGTCGATCTCGACCCATGCCACGGCCTCGGGGTCGAGGATGTCGTAGCTGTCAACACGCAAGGTCATCTGTCCGGAGTTTTTGTTCTTGCGGCCATAGGAACCCTTGTAAAATTCCCCGTCCCAGCCGTAGGTCAACTCGGTGCCGTCGGCGCGGAACAGCTTTACGCGGGACTGCACATCGTACCGCGAGGTATCGCCCAGCGGCAGACTGCCGTGATTCATGCCGATGACGCTGACCGCCAGCGGTTCAATACGAACCTCTTGAATGTCAAACGTTGCGTCGGGATATTGCTCGGCTTCTTCGTCGGTCATATCATAATGGAACCAGTGTCCACCCTTCAGCGCGATGGTTTTCTTCACATCCACTGTCAGTGTTGGGGGCGCATCCGGCAGCGTGATTTTTACGCTTGCCTTGGCGCTATAGTTTGTCAGGTCGCCGATATACAGTGTTCGATTGTTGCCTTTCTCGTACAAAAGAGGTATATCCACAAAGCAGGATAGCATGTCGTTCTCGCTTGCTTCATAACGGCCATCCCACGGGCCGACGGCATAGCCGCTGATCGGCCCGACATCGACGTTGCTTGCGCCGTAGTCCCACTTCCGCTCGCTGGCGCCTTTGGGCTTGTACAGCGTAAAATTCGCGGTGTCCCACACCAAATCATCGCCTTCCATTCCGCGCGCATTATCCACATCGTACAATATCCGTAATGTGTACTGCCCGCGCAGCAGCGCCTTTACACTGACCGTGTGGCCGTTGATTTCGGCGGTCAGCGGTTCGTCCAGCACCTCGCCGTATTTCTGCACCAGTGCGTTCGTCTCGTTGGCGGCGCTCATGGGGTGGAAAAGCCCCAGCACCACCGCGCCCGCGGCCACTAAGCAGAGCGCTGCCGCCGCGGCTGCCAGCCGCCAGCCGCGCAAAACATGCACCCTTGGGCGGCGCGCCAGCACTTTTGCCCGCAGCGCCGCGGTTTCCTCCGCCGTCAGGGCGTCTGCCAGCGGCGGGTGGTCGTTCATCCAGCGTTCCAGTTCGGTCATAGGTCAGCCCTCCTTCAATAGTTTTTGCAGTGCCAGCCGTGCGCGGTGCAGCCGGGTGCGCACCGTTGCGGCAGGCATGTTGAAATGTACGCCCAGCTGGGCCGCGGTCTCGCCATACACGTACCTGCGCAGAAAAAGCTCCCCGTCGGGCGGCGGCAGCGCCATGATCTGCGCCATCAGCTCGCGGGTTTCCAGCCCGCTTTCCAGCGCAACGGCCAGCTCGGCGTCGTCGCGGTCATCCAGCGGCAGCGTCTCGCCCCGGCGCAGCAGCGCGCGATAGCGGTCAATGGCGCACTGCCGCGCCGCCTGCACCACCAGCCGCCGCCGGTGGGTCTCGTCTGCTGGCAGGTGTGCCCTGCGCCAGAGCTTGTAAAATGTGTCGGCCTCGGCCTCCTCGGCGTCCTGCGGATGGCCGGGCAGAATGGCCCGGCAGACGGACCGCACTGCGCCGCCGTAGTCCCGCAGCAGGGTGTCCAACTCGTGCTCTGTCATGGGCGTCGCCCCCTTTCATAAAGATTATACGACAAAAACGGGCGGGGTGTTTCAACTTTTTTTGGCTTCTCCCTTGGGGCTGCGCCCGCAGGCGCGTGTCGGAGCGCAACCGCCGCTTTTTGCGGCGGCTCTTAGCGCGTAGACTGAAGCTGCCGCCCGCAGGCGGCTGATGAGGGCAAAGCTTCCGTCGCATCCCACAAACGGGAGACCACCGCAAACCCGCCCCTTTACCGCCCGCCCGATTTGTGCTATAATACGCTTGATAATGGGGAAGTATTGGCAAAGAGGTGCATACATGCTGAAAGTAACCCTGCTGGGCACGGGCGGCACGCCGCCGCTGCCGGACCGCGCACTGGCCGCCGCCGCGGTCACGGTGGGCGGGCGCAGCGTGCTGCTGGACTGCGGCGAGGGCACGCAGGTCGGCCTGCGGCGGTACGGCGTCAGCGCGTATCGGCTTTCGGCGGTGCTGCTGACCCACTACCACGGCGACCACATTCTGGGCCTGCCCGGTCTTTTGCAGACCTTGGGCAGCCTGAACCGCACCGAGCCGCTGACGATCTACGGCCCCAAGGGCATCGAGCCTGTGGCGCAGGCCGTCACGGCGCTGGCCGGGGGGCAGGCGTACCCGGTGCGCTGGCAGGTCGCAGACGGACCATTCCACATAGACACGCTGAAAATCACCCCGTTCCCGCTGACCCACCGCGTACCCTGCTGCGGCTATGTGCTTGCGCCGCCCCGCGCCGGGCGGTTCGACCCCGCAAGGGCGCGGGCTGCGGGCATCCCGATGCCCTACTGGAAAACGCTGCAAAGGGGCGAGCCCGTCGGCGGCTGCACGCCGGAGCAGGTGCTGGGTGCGCCGCGCCGCGGGCTGAAGGTGGTCTACGCCACCGACACCCGCCCCTGCGCCGCGCTGGAGACCGCCGCCCGGGACCCCGCCCTGCTCTGCATGGACGCGACCCACGCCGACGACGCCGACCTGCCCAAGGCGGAGCTGTACGGCCACGCCACCTGCCGGGAGACCGGCGCACTGGCCGCCGCGGCCAACGTGCGCCGCCTCTGGCTGACCCACTACAGCGCCGCCGTGACCGACCCCGCGCCGGGCCTGGCCGCCGCGCGCACCGCGTACCCCGCCGCCGTGGCCGGGTATGACGGCCTGACCGAAGAACTGGAATTTGACAGAGAGCCATGACCGAGAAACGAAAAAATCTGCTGTTTATCGCTGTAATTCTGGCGCTGGCCGCGGTGCTGTGGCTGGCCGCCCACCACGGCGGCACGGGCCGCACGGCGGTGCTGCGCTACGGCGACCCGCAAGTCGAGCAGCGCATTGATCTGCGTAAAAACGCCGAATATGACATTGACACCGGCCTGTACACGATCCACCTGCGGGTGGAAAACGGCGGCATCGCCTTTGTAGACAGCCCCTGCCCCGACCACCTGTGCGAGGGCTTTGGCACCCTGAAAAACGAGGGCGACTGGGCCGCGTGCATGCCGGCGCGGGCAAGTTTGACGATAGAATAAGAAAAAATAAAAGATAATAGATAAAAGGTGAAAACAAAATCCGTAGGGGCGGATTCCATATCCGCCCGTCAACAGGCAGACGACCGGCGGGCGCATATAGAATGCGCCCCTACGGCGGCAGAAAATTTTGAGCGACGCGAACCGTCAATTTTATTATCTATTCTCTAAAAAAGGAGCAGCCATGAATCCAACCTTCAAGCAAGTAACCAAGACCCGCTACGTCCAGCTGGTTTCCGAGCTGGCGCAGGAGATTTTCGTCCAGCATTACACCAAGCTGACGCCCAAGGTCGCCGCTGCACTGGCCGATAAGTATCAAAGCGACATCCTGACCGACGACGAGATCCACAGCGGCGTCATCAACTACTTTTTGATCTACCTCGGCACCGAGCCGGTGGGCTATTTCGCGCTCGACCTCGGCCCCGCGGGCGCCATGTGCCTGAGCCGCCTTTTCTTAAAGGAAAAGGCCCGCGGGCAGGGTATTGGCCGCAGCATCGTGGCTTATGCGCAGAAGCTGGCCGAGGGCGATGGCCGCAGCCGCCTGTATATGCGGGTGTGGGCACGCGACCTGAAGGCCGAGGGCTTTGCCAAAAAGTGCCGCTTCCGCAAGGCCGAGACAGCCCCCGTGGAGGTCCTGCCCGGCACCACGCTGGACATCACGACCTGGGAGAAGCTGTGGCGGTAAACGCAAAATCTGGAGATACACCATGAAATTTCTGCACCTTGCAGACCTGCACCTGGGCAAACGGGTCAACGGGTTTGATATGATGGAGGATCAGCGGTTCATCCTTGAACAAATTCTGACCCTCTGTGAAAAACACGGCGTCGAGGCCGTCGTCATCGCGGGCGATATCTACGACACGCCGGTGCCGCCCGCCGCGGCCTGCACGCTGCTGGACTGGTTCCTGACCCAGCTGGCCGCCCGCCGCATCCCGGTGCTGGCCGTCTCCGGCAACCACGACAGCGCCGAGCGGCTCGACTTTGCCAGCAGTCTGCTGGCCGAACAAAACGTACACATTGCCGGGCGTTTCGCCGGCTGCCCCAAGCAGGTCGTACTCAATGACCGCCACGGCCCCATCGAGTTCACGCTGCTGCCCTTTGTGCGGGCGGCCACGGTGCGCCACTACCTGCCCGACGCCGACATCACCGACTACGACTCCGCCGTCGGCGCGGCGCTGGCCGTCTGTGAGCCCGCCGCCCCGCGCCGGGTGCTCGTCGCCCACCAGATGGTGGTCTCCGGCGTCTGCCCGCCGCAGCTCTCCGGCAGCGAGACCGCGCCCCTGACCGTCGGCACGGTGGATTCCATCGATGCAGCGCGGTTTGCAGGCTTCTGCTATGCGGCACTCGGCCACATCCACCGTGCCCAGCGCGTCGGCATCGACGCCGTGCGCTACGCGGGTGCGCCGCTCTGCTACCATCTGGACGAGTGCGGGATGCAGAAATCCGTCACCCTCGTGCGGGTCGGCAAGCGCGGCGTGGAAAAAATCGAGCAGCTGCCGCTGACGCCCCGCCGCGCCATGCGCCACCTGACCGGCCCGCTGGCCCGGCTGACCGCCCGGCCAACCGACACCGAGGACTACATCTGGGCGACCCTGACCGACCCGACGCCGCTGCCCGACGCCATGGCGCAGTTGCGCGCCGCCTATCCCAACGCCATGCGGCTCGACTACCTGCCCCAAGGTGAGGTCGCGCACCCGCTGGACATGACCCAGGCCGTGCGCGGCAAACCCTTTGTCGAGCTGTTCCAGGACTTTTTCACCAAGATGAACGGACGCCCCCTGACAGTGGAGGAGACCGTGGCTGTGAAAAGATTGCGCGAGGAGGCGTCAAAAAGCGAATGAAACCCCAAAAGCTGATCCTGACCGCCTTCGGCCCCTACGCGGGCCGCACCGAGCTGGACTTCTCGGCGTTCGGCGGCAGCGGACTGTTTCTGATCGGCGGCGACACCGGCGCGGGCAAGACCGCCCTGTTTGACGCCATCACGTTTGCGCTCTACGGCGAGACCTCCGGCGAAAACCGAAAAACAACGATGTTGCGCAGTGATTTTGCCGCCCCCGACGCCGAGACGAGCGTCGAGCTGGCCTTTACCCACCGCGGGCGCAGCTACACCGTGCGCCGCTGGCCCGACCAGCAGCGCGCCGCCAAGCGCGGCAGCGGCATGGTCAAGGTGCCCGCCAAGGCCGAGATGATCCGGGGGCCGGACGAGCCGGTCAGCGGTGCGGCAGCCGTGACCGATGCCGTGGTCAAGCTGCTGGGCATCGACGCCAAACAGTTTGCCCAGGTGTCGATGCTGGCGCAGAACGACTTTACCCGGCTGCTCAACGCGCCGTCTGCGGACCGCGCGGCCATCCTGCGCCGCATTTTTGACACCGCCGACCACCAGCGCCTGGGTCAGGCCGCTGTCGAGCACGCCCGTAAGGCCGACGAGGAATGTAAGCGTCTGGACGATGTACTTTTGATGCACGTCGGCACGCTGATCGGTGACGGCGCCGACGAGGAGACCGCCGCCGACCTGGCCGAAATGCAGACCGAACGCGACCCGTTTGCCGCAGGGGCTGCCGCCGAGCTGGGCAGGCTGCTGCTGGAGGCCGACGACGCCAACGAAAAACGACAGACCAGCGTTATGAACGAGCTGGACGAGAAGATCGCCCGCGGTGACGCCGGCCTGAAAATTGCCGAGGAACGCGCCGCGCGCCGCCGCCAGCTGGCCGGGCTGGTGGCCGAGGAGCAGCGCGCCGCCGATGTGGAGCACCAGACCGACCTCATTATGACCGATCTGGAAAAGCGCACGGCGAACGTGAAGGAAAATATTGCTAAAAACGAGGCGGACCGCGCCGCGCTGAGCCAGGCCGAGGCCGACCTGCTCAAGACCGACCACCGCATTGAGCTGGCCGAGGGGCTTTCCGCCGACTGCAGGCAGCTCTTGCAAAATCTGGCGGACGCCGACAAGGCCGACGAGGATGCCGCCGCGCGTCAGGCAGAGTATGTGGCCGCACAGGCTGCACTGGACAGCGCCGAGGAAGAATACAGCACGATGCAGCGCCAATTAAACGCCAACCGCGCGGGCCTGCTGGCCAAGGACCTGCAAAAGGGCAAGCCCTGCCCGGTCTGCGGCTCCACCAAGCACCCGAAGATCGCCGCGCTGCCCAAGGACCACATCACCGAAAAGCAGCTGGAGGAGCGGGAGAAGGCGCTGACGGCCCAGCGCCGCAGCACTGCCGCGGCCAGCCGCACCGCCGGTGATGCCGCCGCCCACGCGCATGAGCTGCGGGCGGCTTTGCAGCGGGACGCGGATGGATTTTTCGCGCGCCGCGGGGACCGCTACACCGGCAAGCCCGCCGCCGAGCTGACGCCCGACGAGCCGCAAATTGCGCTGACCGCCCAGCAGACCGGCCTGACCGAGGGTCTGCGCGGCCTGCAGGCCGACCACCTGAAGCTGAAGCAAAAGACGGATCGCGCCCGCAGCCTGGCCAAGCAGGCCGACCTTTTGAACGGCCAGCTGGCAGACCTGGAAAAGCAGCGCTTTGCGGCCACCCGCCGCGCCGCCAACGCCAAGGCCGGGCACGCTGCCGCCAGCGCCCGCGTGCAGCAGATGCGCGAGACGATGCCCAAGCGCGACAACCCCGACGCACTGACCCAGCTGCAGGACGCGCTGGCCCGCCTGCGCCGGGACCGCGCTGCCGCCATGGCCGCCCGGGACGCCGCCGTGCACCGTCTGCACACGAACCGCGCCGCCATCGACGCGCTGCAAAAGACGATGCGGGAGAGCGCCGCCGCCCGCGAGAAGCGTGCCATGTGGGACAATCTGTCCAAAACGATCAACGGCAATTTGACCGGAAAAATCAAACTTCCGTTTGAACAGTACGTACAGGCGTTCTATTTTGACGGTGTGGTCGAGGCCGCAAACCTGCGCTTCACCCGCATGACCGACGGCCAGTACCGATTGCTGCGCCGCAAGAGCGAGGCCGTCGGCGGCAAGACCGCGCTGGACCTCGACGTGTTCGACGCCTACACCGGCAAGACCCGCCCCGTGGGCAGCCTGTCCGGCGGCGAGAGCTTCATGGCCGCGCTGAGCCTGGCACTGGGCATCAGCGACACGATCCAGCAGAACGCGGGCGGCGTCGTCATTGAGACGCTGTTCATCGACGAGGGCTTCGGCTCGCTGGACTCCGACAGCCTGGAAAAGGCCGTGGACACGCTGGCCGGGCTGGCCGGGGGCGATAAGCTCATCGGCGTCATCTCCCACGTCGAGGCGCTGCAGGACCGCCTGACGAGACAGATCCACGTGACCAAAACGCGGACGGGCAGTAAGGCGGAAATTGAGATTTCGTAACCACCGTCCCTCATCCGCCCTCGGGCGGGGCCTCGGGCACCTTCCCCCACCAGGGGGAAGGCTTTTCTGTTGGAAGGGAACCTATGACTGCAAAATCGACGCTGCAACAACAATTGAAAACCCTCTCCGCGGCGCGTTACCCGCTGCACATGCCCGGGCATAAGCGGCGGGTGCCGCCCGCACCGGGGCTGGGCTGCTATGCCTGGGACCTGACCGAGATCGACGGCGCGGACGACCTGCACGACGCGGACGGCATTCTGGCCGACGCCATGGCCCGCACGGCGGCGCTGTACGGCGCGCGGCGGTGCTGGTACCTCGTCGGCGGGTCCACCGTCGGCCTGCTGGCGGGCATCCGCGCACTGGCACCGTTCGGCAGCACGGTCATTGCGGCGCGCAACTGCCACAAGGCCGTCTACCACGCGATTGAGCTGGGGCAGCTGACGGCCCGCTGGCTCACGCCGCCCGTGGACCCGCAGTTTGGCATCTACGGCAGTGTGCGCCCCGCCGATGTGGCCGCCGCGCTGGACGCTGCGCCCGACGCCCGCTGCGTGATCCTGACCAGCCCGACTTATGAGGGCGTTTTGAGCAATATACGTACTATCGCGGAAATCTGCCACGCCCGCGGCGTGCCGCTGCTGGTGGACGAGGCCCACGGTGCGCACTACCTGCCCTTTGCCGCCCGGTACGGCTGGCGCGGCGGGGCCGTAGCCGCAGGGGCCGATCTGGTCGTGCAGAGCGCCCACAAGACGCTGCCCAGCCTGACCCAGACCGCGTTTTTGCAGCTGAACGGCGATCTGGCCGACCCTGCCGAGGTCGAGCGCCAGCTGGACGTGTTTGAGACGAGTTCACCGAGTTACCCGCTCATGGTCAGTCTGGACGGCTGCACCCGCTGGCTGGCCGACGAGGGAGAGGCCGCCTTTGCCGCGTGGCGCACCCGGCTGGATGCCTTTGACGCGGCGGTGCGGGATCTGAAAAATACCAAAATACTGTGCTGCGGCGCGGACGCACTGACGGCGCACCCTGACTTTTTTGCGCATGACAGCGGCAAAATTTTGCTGCAAATCGGCGCGGCGGGGGCGGCGTACCTGCGGGCCGACGGCTTTGAGCCTGAGATGGTCTGCGGCCCGAACGTGCTGGCCATGACCAGCCCCTGCGACGACGCCGACGCGCTGGAACGGCTGGCCGATGTGCTTTACGTCTGGGACAAAACGGCGGCCCCGCCCGCGGCCCCGCGGCATATTCTGCCCGCCCCCGGCGCGGCCCGCTGCACGATTGCCGAGGCACTGCTGCGCCCCGCGCGGGCCGTCAGGATGCGGGACGCGGTGGGGGAGACCGCCGCGGAGTATCTCTGGGCCTATCCCCCCGGCGTGCCGCTGGTGGCACCGGGGGAGGAAGTGACGGCAGAGCTGGTGACGGCCTGCCGTGCATTGGAGCAGGCCGGAACCGCGCTGAAGCATACGGGCGGCAGCGGTGCGGAGGAGATTGCGGTTTTGTAATTTGTAAAGGGTGGCCGACGGGCTTCCCGCTGTCTGTTGTTTTCCCTCCGCCCCTATTGACAAACCCCGGATTTCCGTGTACAATAATAATAATTCTAAAATGTATAAAGGGGTGACTGTTTTATGAAGCACATCCAGACTCTCGAGACCCGCGACATGGCTAAGAGCCTGCTGAACGGCGGCTGCGGCGAGTGCCAGACTTCCTGCCAGAGCGCCTGCAAGACCAGCTGCGGCATTGCCAACCAGCCTTGCGAGAAGACCGACAAGTAATTTTTGCTGGCTTTGATGCCGGGATGCCGTGTGGCAGCCCGGCATTTTCTATGATACAAAGGGTGCGGCGGGCGCATATAGAATGCGCCCCTACAAGGGGAATGCCGTAGGGGCGGATTCCATATCCGCCCGTGGCCGTCCGCCGCATTGCACCATAACAAAACGGAGAAAACCATGATCCATCAATACAAATTAAGCGGTTACAACATTGTGCTGGATGTCTACAGCGGCAGCGTGCATGCGGTGGATGACGTCGCCTATGACGCCATCGCCCTGATCGACCAAGGCAGCAGCCGGGAGCAGGCTGCTGCAGCCCTTGCCAAAAAGTACGCGGACCGCGCCGATGTGACCGCCGCCGACATCGGCGACGTGCTCGACGACATCGACGAGCTGACCGCCGCGGGCCAGCTGTTTGCGCCAGACGCCTACGCCGACCACGCCTTTGACTTCAAAAACCGCTCCAACGTTGTCAAGGCGCTCTGCCTGCACGTCGCCCACACCTGCAACCTGAATTGCAGCTACTGCTTCGCCGCGCAGGGCAAGTTCCACGGCGAGGCCGGTCTCATGAGCTTTGAGACCGGCAAGCGCGCGCTGGATTTCCTCATCGAAAACTCCGGCACCCGCCGCAACCTCGAGGTTGATTTCTTCGGCGGCGAACCGCTGATGAACTTTGAGGTCTGCAAGCAGCTGGTCGCCTATGCACGCAGCATCGAGAAAAAGTACAACAAAAACTTCCGCTTCACGATGACGACCAACGGCATCGGCATCACGGACGAGGTCATCGACTGGTGCAATAAAGAATGCCATAACGTTGTTTTGTCGCTGGATGGCCGCAAGGAGGTCAATGACCGCTTCCGCGTCGACCTCGCGGGCAACGGCAGCTATGACCGCATCGTGCCCAAGTTCCAGAAGCTCGTCAAGGCGCGCGGCGGCCAGGGCTACTATATGCGCGGCACGTTTACGCATCACAACGTTGATTTTACGAAGGACCTGTTCCACATGGCCGACGACCTCGGCTTTACCGAGCTGTCCATGGAGCCGGTTGTCGCCCCGCCGGACTCCCCCGAGGCCCTGACCGAGGAGGACCTGCCCAAGCTGTTCGACCAGTATGAGCTGCTGGCCAACGACATGCTGCGCCGCCAGAAGGCCGGCAAGCCGATCACGTTCTATCATTATATTTTGGACCTCAAGCACGGCCCCTGCATCTACAAGCGCATTTCGGGCTGCGGCTCCGGCACCGAGTACATGGCCGTGACCCCCTGGGGCGACCTGTACCCCTGCCACCAGTTTGTCGGCGACCCGGCGTACAAGCTGGGCAACGTCTGGGA
>ENA-OQKO01001221-OQKO01001221.1-human-gut-metagenome-genome-assembly--contig:-NODE-1221-length-16581-cov-7.593716_pt1 | contig 16581 bp, 15 predicted proteins | sample MGYA00242777_ERZ504796 | MGnify/ENA primary metagenome ERZ504796 (study PRJEB26092, sample SAMD00036404) | human gut metagenome | host: Homo sapiens | study: EMG produced TPA metagenomics assembly of... | reverse complement strand
GCTGCGGCACGGCATCTGCGTTGCCAAAATGCTCGATAATACACAAAGTATTATCTGCGCTTTTGGCTTAGCAGCTGCCGCACCTCGCTCGCCGTATCGGCACTTAGAATTATGCGGTATTGCCTTAGTTCTATTATAGTACAGCGCAAAGATAAACGGAAGATAAACCTTCCCGTTTACCAAAGGTTTATTTTGGCGGTGTATCCTTAGAAGCATCGAAACAAAAAACAACCTACGGGAAAACGGAGGATACAGCTATGAAAACCATCTATCTTGTCACCGGTGCTGCCGGATTTATGGGCACTAATGTCTGCGCACAGCTTTTGGAGCGCGGTGATGCCGTGCGCGCTTTTGTACTGAAGGGCGACCCTGCCGTAAAATTTGTGCCGAAAGCCGTCGAAATCTTTGAGGGTGACCTCTGCAGTGCCGAGGACTGCGAGAAATTCTTTGCCGTGGAACCGGGCACCCAGACCGTCTGCATCCACTGCGCAAGTATGGTGACGATCAACCCGAATTATAGTGAAAAGCTGATCGCCGTCAATGTGGGCGGCACCGAAAACATGCTGAACGCCGCCAAAAGTCACCCTGAGTGCAAAAAGTTCGTCTATGTTTCCAGCACCGGCGCCATCCCTGAGCTGCCTAAGGGCGAGAGCATCCGCGAGGTATACAGCTTTGTTCCCTACGATGACAATCGCGTGGTCGGCTGGTACAGCCGCAGCAAGGCAATGGCGACCCAGAAGGTGCTGGACGCCGCCGCTGACGGGCTGAATGCCTGCGTGGTGCATCCCAGCGGTATTCTTGGCCCCAACGACCCCGCCATCGGGCAGACGACCCGCACGCTGATCCAGATCCTGAACGGTGAAATGCCCATCGGTATGCAGGGCTCGTTCAATCTTGTCGATGTGCGCGACCTGGCCGCCGGTACGATTGCCGCCGCTGATCGCGGGCGCAAGGGTGAGTGCTACATCCTTTCCAATGACGAGGTTTCGCTGAAGGAACTCTGCGAAATGCTGAAGGCAGAAACCGGCTGCCGCGGCTGTCTGTTTTACCTGCCGCTGTCGCTTGCCCATTTTGCCGCCAAGCTGATGGAGGCACGCGCCTCCAAGACCGGTAAGCCTGCTGTACTGACTGAGTTTGCCGTTTACAATCTGGAGCGCAACAACCATTTTGAATGCTCCAAGGCAAAAAATGAGCTTGGCTTTGCCCCGCGTCCCTACAAGGAAACACTGCATGATTTGGCGGTTTGGCTCAAGCAGGAGGGAAAAATCGCATGAAGAAAGTTTGTGTTATCACAGGCGGCGGCAGCGGCATGGGGCTTGCCACGGCGAAGCTCATCTGTGAAGAAGGATATTACACGATTTTGGTGGGGCGCACGGCGTCCAAGCTTGAAAAGGCAGTCAACGATCTGCGCAGTGCAGGCGGCGAGGCTGAGGCGTTCAGCTGTGATGTTTCCGACCGTGAAAGCTGTTTTGCGCTGGCCAAGCACGCCGCCGAATGCGGCGAAGTAAAAGCGGTATTGCACATTGCGGGCCTTAGCCCTCACATGGGCGATGCTGAAAAGATTTTGCGCGGCAATGCGCTGGGCACGGTGAATATCAACGATGCCTTTTATGATGTCATGGCGCCGGGCGGCTGCGTGATCGACACCTCCAGCATGAGCGCCTACCTTGCCCCGCAGTTTGTCATGCCCAAGGGTGCGTACAGGCTGGCGCGCACCGACCGTGAAAAATTCATCAAAAAGCTGGTGGCGCGGGCAGGCATCGCCCCTAAGGACGCCCGCCCGGGTCTGGCCTACGCCATCAGCAAGCATTTTGTGATTTGGTTTGCCAAGACCGATGCCGCACGCTTTGGTGAGAAAAATGTGCGTTACCTAAGTGTGACACCCGGCAACTTTGACACGCCGATGGGCGCACTGGAAAGCGGGCAGGCGGATGTATTCAAAAAATACTCTGCCCTTAAACGCAACGGCAAGCCGGAGGAAATCGCCGCTTTGTTTGCGCTTCTTCTGGATGAGCGGCTGGGCTTCCTGACCGGAGCAGACATTCTTATGGACGGCGGCGTTGTGGCAAGCGGCGCCAGCGGATTGAGCAAATAAAAAAGGGCAGCAAAGTAAACCCCGAATATGTGGGGTCTGCTTTGCTGCCTTTTGCATTTTGAAATTTCGTTTGGCGGTACTTTAGTGCAGCTCGCTTTCGCAGCGGTCCAGCACGGCGGCGATAACCTGATCCATGTCGTAATACTTATACTCACCCAGGCGTCCGCCGAAGATGACCTTCGGCTCGGCGTCGGCCAGCTTCTTGTACTCGGCATACAGTGCGCCGTTTTTGGCATCGTTGACGGGGTAATACGGCTCGTCACCGGGCTTCCACTCGGAGGAATACTCACGGCTGATGATCGTTTTGGGCAGGTCGTTGCCGTTCTCGTCCTTGCCGAACTCGAACCATTTGTGCTCGATGATACGGGTCCACGGCGTCTCGCGGTCCGTATAGTTGACGGCGGCGTTGCCCTGGAAGCTAGGCTTGTCGAGCAGCTCATTCTCAAACCGGACGGAACGGTACTCCAGCGTGCCGAGTTTGTAGTCAAAATAAGCGTCAATCGGGCCGGTGTAGACGATTTTGTCAGCCAGTGCGTCCAGCGCGGCCTTGTTTTCGAGGTAATCGGTGTTCAGCCGCACCTCGATGCCGTCCAGAAGATTGGCGATCATCTTGGTGTAGCCGCCGATGGGAATGCCCTGATACAGCGCGTTGAAATAGTTGTTGTCAAAGGTCAGCCGCACGGGCAGGCGCTTGATGATAAATGCCGGCAGGTCCTTGCAATCGCGGCCCCACTGCTTTTCGGTGTAGCCCTTGATGAGCTTTTCATAAATGTCGCGGCCCACAAGGGAGATGGCCTGCTCCTCAAGGTTCTGCGGCTCGTGGGTGATCTCACGACGCTGCTCCTCAATTTTGGCGGCTGCCTCCTCCGGTGTGACGACGCCCCACATTTTATTAAAGGTATACATGTTGAAGGGCAGCGAATACAACTCACCCTTATAGTTGGCAACGGGAGAGTTCGTAAAGCGGTTGAACTCGGCAAACCGGGTGATATAGTTCCAGACCTTTTTGTTGTTGGTGTGGAAGATGTGCGCGCCATACTTATGGACGTTGATACCCTCGATGTTCTCGGTATAAATGTTGCCCGCAATGTTGGGGCGTTTATCCACGACCAGCACGGATTTGCCGTGGGCCTTGGCCTCATGGGCGAAGATGGCACCGTACAGACCGGAGCCGACTACCAGATAATCATATTTCATATAACAGGTGTTCCTCTCTTTAAAAGTCACAGGGATATTGTGCGGTAATGGCATTGAGAGCCTTACTCCACTGTCAAAAAGTGGCAGAAAGGCGTTTCAGTCTCTGCCGAATAGATCTCTTGTGTAGACCTTGTCCTGCACATCGTTGAGGCAGGCATCGTAGCGGTTGGCCAGAATGGCCTGACTCTGCCGCTTGAATTTGTCCAGATCGTTGACCACTGCCGAACCGAAGAAGGTCTTGCCGTCCTCCAGCGTAGGCTCATAGATGATGACCTGTGCGCCCTTGGCCTTGATGCGCTTCATGACACCCTGAATCGAGCTCTGGCGGAAGTTATCGCTGTTGCTCTTCATCGTCAGGCGGTAGACGCCGATCGTGACGGGCCTTTCGCGGCTTTCGTCAAACTCATTTTCCTGATCGTAGCCGTAGTACCCGGCCAGCTTCAGCACGCGGTCAGCGATGAAGTCCTTGCGGGTGCGGTTGGACTCCACAATGGCCTCGATGAGATTTTCCGGCACATCGGCGTAGTTTGCCAGCAGCTGCTTCGTGTCCTTGGGCAGGCAGTAGCCGCCGTAACCGAAGCTGGGGTTATTGTAATGGCTGCCGATGCGCGGGTCAAGACATACACCGTCAATGATCTGCTTCGTGCTCAGGCCCTTGCTCTCCGCGTAGGTATCCAGCTCATTGAAATAGGCAACGCGCAGCGCCAGATAGGTGTTGGCGAACAGCTTGACGGCCTCGGCCTCGGTAAAGCCCATGAAGAGCGTATCAATGTTCTCCTTGATGGCCCCCTCTTGCAGCAGTGCCGCAAATTCGTGGGCGGCTGCGACAAGGTGCGCATCCTCCGGGTCGGTGCCGACGATGATGCGGGACGGGTAGAGGTTGTCATACAGGGCCTTGGACTCCCGCAGAAATTCCGGGCTGAACAGGATGTTCCGGCTGCCGAGCCTTTCCCGCACCGACACCGTGTAGCCCACGGGAATCGTCGATTTGATGACCATGACGGCATTTGGATTGACATCCGTGACAAGGCGGATGACTGCCTCCACTGCAGAGGTGTCAAAGTGCTGGGTCTGGCTGTCGTAGTTGGTGGGTGCAGCGATGACAACAAAGTCCGCATCGGTGTAAGCTGCCTTTGCGTCCAGCGTAGCGGTCAGATCCAGCTCCTTCTCAGCCAGATATTTCTCGATGTAGTCATCCCGGATCGGCGATTTGCGCGCGTTGATCAATACGACCTTTTCCGGCAGGATATCCACCGCCGTCACATGATGGTGCTGGGAAAGCAGCGTGGCAATCGAAAGCCCCACATAGCCGGTCCCGGCCACCGCGATCTTATATTTTTTCATAGCAGTTTATACTCCGCAGCTGCGAATTTTCCGTAAGGCAGCGGTCATAATTGCGCCGTGCCGGCTTACCGTATGTGGGTTTATTATAGCACGTCACCGGCCACAATTCAATATTGCCGCTTTCCTCAGAATTGTTTGAACAATAATCCAGTATTGAAAACAATCGTCTCTACTCAGTCTTTGCTGTATCTGCTAAGATAGAATCACGGTACTGGCGTGGTGTCAGACCGGTTTGTTTACGGAAAACACGATAAAAGTAATTGTCATCTAGGAATCCGATCTGCTGGCAGATCTGTGCATTGGACAGATTCGTATTGCAAAGAAGCTTCATCGCTTTTTGGATGCGCAGGTGCGTGATCTGCTCGTTGATGCCGCAGCCATAGAGCTGCCGGGAAAGATAGTACAGCCCGGTACGGCTTAACGAAAGATCACGGCAGATTGTTTCGTTTGTCAATGTCTCATCCAGATGTTTCGCCAGGTAGCGGCTCAGCTTTTCCTGCGCACTGCCCGCTGCCAACCGCGTCAGCCCCTTTTGGTACAATGCAGCCGCCGCCAAAGCCAGCAGATCCGCTGCTGATTTCAGCACCGGATAGGGCGTGCGCGGCAAGGCATTATAGGCTTTTTGCAGTGCCGTTTTATCAATTGCGTAAGCCGAGCAGCATTTTTGCGCATAGCTCCACTCGCTCTGCTCATCGGCCCCCTGTACAATGTGGCTCAACAGCAAAAAGCCCACAACAGCACCATCGATCTGGACCGGCGTGATCACTTCGATCAACCCCGCATGGCAGGGGTAGATGATCGTCTGCTTTTGCCGCGTTGCCTTGCGGCAAGCCGCCTGGTCACACAGGTAACAGCCGGTCTTGCCATCAGGCACACTGCGGATCAAGCGGCAATAAGCTGGCAGTTCCGGCGGATAGGCAAGCACTTCGATTCCATACGAATCAAAAACGGCGGAGCGCAGCCCCGTAAGGCAGTGAAAATCCTGCAAGAGGACCAAAAGCTCCTTTTTATTGAAAACGGTTCCCATGGGTGCGTTCCTTTCCGAACATTAAGATAGTTTTATGATAAAGACCATCCTTTATTTTGTCAAGGAGGATCCCTATGATTGACTTAAAGCAGTGTTCTCTCGGCATTGAGTTGGGTTCCACCCGCATCAAAGCTGTGCTTGTGGGCGATACCTGCAAGCCTGTGGCCAAGGGTGATTTTACCTGGGAGAACCGGCTGGAAAATGGCATCTGGACCTACCCGCTGGAGGAAGTCTGGCAGGGTGTGCAGGCTGCCTACGCGGCATTGGCTGCGGATGTGCTGGCCAAGTGTGGCCAGCCGCTGACCACAGTGGGGTGCATTGGCGTTTCGGCTATGATGCATGGGTATCTGGCGTTTGATGCTGCGGGCAAGCTGCTGGTACCGTTCCGCACATGGCGCAACACGATGACCGGCGCGGCAGCAGAAGAGTTGACCTCGGCGTTCCGGTTCAACATCCCGCAGCGGTGGAGCGCAGCACACCTGTACCAAGCCATGCTGAACCGCGAGCCACACCTGCCGCAGCTGGACTTTTTCACCACACTGGCAGGCTATGTACACTGGCAGCTGACCGGGCGCAAGGTGCTGGGCGAAGGCGACGCCAGCGGCATGTTCCCGATCGACAGCACCACCGGCGGGTATGATGCCGCAATGCTCGCAAAATTTAACGGACTGGCAGACAAGCAAGGCTGCCCCGTGGATCTTGTCAAACTGCTGCCTACCGTTTTGCCCGCAGGCGAGGACGCCGGTATGCTGACCGTCGAGGGGGCGAAGCGGCTCGACCCAACCGGCACGCTGCAGCCCGGCATACCGTTCTGCCCACCGGAGGGCGACGCCGGCACCGGCATGGTGGCAACAAACAGTGTCGCCCCGCGCACCGGCAATGTCAGCGCAGGCACCAGCATTTTTGCCATGGTCGTCCTGGAAAAGCCGCTGTCCAAGGTCTACCCGGAAATCGACATGGTCACGACCCCAGACGGCGCGGCGGTCGCCATGGTCCACTGCAATAACTGCACCAGCGATTTGAACGCCTGGGTCGATCTGCTGGCCGAGAGCGCGGCACTGTGCGGAGCAGGCATCGACAACGGCGCGCTGTTTACCCTCCTGTTTAACGAATCGCTGCACGGTGCGCCTGACTGCGGCGGCATCACGCCCGTCAACTACATTTCCGGTGAGAGCGTCACCCACTTGGACGCGGGCGTCCCCCTGCTGCTGCGCCGCCCGGACAGTGCGTTTACGCTGGCCAACTTTATGCGCGCCAACATCTATTCTGCCTTTGCCACATTGGCGATGGGGCTGGAAATTCTGCGCAAAGAAAATGTGGCTGTGAATACCCTGCTCGGCCACGGCGGCATCTTCAAAACGCCGGGCGTGGCACAGCGGTATCTGGCTGCGGCGGCGGGCGCGCCTGTGACCTGCATGGAAACAGCCGGTGAGGGCGGTTCCTACGGCATGGCCCTGCTGGCTGCGTATCGTCTGCACCGCGCCGACGGCGAAACGCTGGCCGCGTATTTGAACCGCTGCGTTTTTGCCGACGCCCAAAGCACGACCCTGTTCCCCGACCCCGCCGAGCAGTCCGGGTTTGCCGCCTTTTTGACCCAATACCAAACCGCGCTGAAAGCCGAGCGCGCCGTTGTAAAATAAGGGCTTGTATGCGCCGGCTTCCGGGCAACGCCAGCCAGCGGCGGAAAGTCCGGAACAACAGCTGTTCTTGAACGATTTAGCGTTAAAACGGAAAGGATAACCTATGCTGGAAGCATTAAAGCAGCAGGTTTATGAAGCCAACATGGAATTGCCCCGCCGAGGACTTGTAACCTACACCTGGGGAAATGTCTCGGGCATTGACCGCGAGAAGGGCCTGTTTGTCATCAAGCCGTCCGGCGTGGAATATGACGAACTTACACCGGAAATGCTCGTTGTCATGGATTTGAACGGCAACAAAATCGAGGGCGAGCTGAAGCCCAGCAGCGACACGAAAACGCATCTGGAACTGTACAAGGCGTTCTCGGCGCTGGGCGGCATCGTACACACCCACTCGACCCACGCTGTGGCCTTTGCCCAGGCGCGGCGCGACCTGCCCGCCTTTGGCACGACCCACGCCGACTATTTTTACGGCCCTGTCCCCTGCACGCGGGAGCCGACGCCTGGAGAGATCGACGAGGACTACGAGAAGAACACCGGCAAGGTCATCATCGAGACGTTCCAAAACCGCGGCATTGACCCGGTGCATGTACCCGGTGTTCTCTGTGCCAGCCACGGTCCCTTTACTTGGGGCAAAGACGCGGCACAGGCTGTCTACCACGCTGTTGTGCTGGAAGAAGTCGCAAAGATGGCAATTTTGACCCTGACCATTGACCCCGATGCACAGCCTGCCCCACAGCATGTTTTGGACAAGCATTTTATGAGAAAACACGGACCCAACGCCTATTACGGCCAAAAATAAGGAGGTTTTACCGTATGAAATTTTACATTGATACCGCCAACGTCGACGAGATCCGTCGTGCCAACGACATGGGCATTATCGCCGGTGTCACCACAAACCCCAGCCTGATTGCCAAAGAGGGCCGCGACTACGCCGAAACGTTGAAAGAGATTGCCACCATCGTGGACGGCCCCATCTCCGGCGAGGTCAAGGCGACCACAACCGATGCCGAGGACATGATCACCGAGGGCCGCGCCATCTACGCGCTGGACCCGAAGCACATGGTTGTCAAAATCCCCATGACCGCCGAGGGGTTAAAGGCCATCAAGGTGCTGTCCGGCGAGGGCATCCCCACGAACTGCACACTGATTTTCAGCGCCAACCAGGCGCTGCTGGCAGCCCGCGCAGGCGCCACGTATGTCAGCCCGTTTTTGGGGCGTCTCGATGACATCGGCCAGCCGGGCATTGATCTGATCGAGACTATCCATGATATATTCCTAAACTACCCGGACATCGAGACTCAAATCATCGCCGCCAGCGTGCGCAATCCCATCCATGTGACCGACTGTGCCCTGGCCGGTGCCGACATTGCCACGGTGCCGTACAAGGTCATCGAGCAGATGCTTCACCATCCGCTGACCGATGCCGGCATTGAGAAGTTCAAGGCCGACTATACAAAAGTTTTTGGCGTCAACGGATAAATCTTCCGTAAGGAGGAGACAAAGATATGTACTATATTGGGATCGACCTCGGCACCTCTGCGGTGAAGCTGCTGCTGATGGACGAAACGGGCAGCATTGCCAACATCGTCAGCCGGGAATACCCGATCGCCTTCCCGCATCCCGGTTGGAGCGAGCAGGACCCCGCCGATTGGTGGGCGGCGGTCTGCGACGGCATCCCCGCGCTGCTGGACGGGTTTGATGCGTCTCAGGTCAAGGGCATCGGCGCGGGCGGCCAGATGCACGGGCTGGTGGTGCTGGACAAAAATGACACGGTTATCCGCCCCTGCATCCTTTGGAACGATGGCCGCACCCAAAGGCAGGTCGACTACTTAAACGGCGTTATCGGCAAAGACAAGCTGAGCCGTTACACCGCAAACATCGCCTTTGCAGGCTTCACCGCACCCAAACTGCTTTGGATGCGGGAGAACGAGCCGGACAACTTCGCCCGCATCGAAAAAATCATGCTGCCGAAGGATTACATCAACTATAAGCTGACCGGCGTCCACTGCACCGACTATTCCGACGCATCGGGCATGCTGCTGTTGGACGTGGAGCACAAATGCTGGAGCAAGGAAATGCTGGACATCTGCGGCGTGCAGGAATCCCAGCTGCCGAAGCTGTTTGAGAGCTGGCAGCCCGTCGGCACACTGACTGCCGAAGCCGCCCAAACGCTGGGCCTGCCTGCGGATGTCGTCGTTTGCGCGGGCGCGGGCGATAACGCCGCTGCGGCTGTCGGCTGCGGCGCGGTGGGCAGCGGTAAGTGCAATATTTCCTTGGGTACATCGGGCACGGTGTTCATCACCAGCGATACGTTCGGCGTCGACAAGCAGAACGCCCTGCACAGCTTCGCCCACGCGGACGGAGGGTATCATTTGATGGGCTGCGTCCTCTCGGCTGCGTCCTGCAACAAGTGGTGGAGCGAAGAAGTGCTGCATACCACTGACTACGCTGCCGAGCAAACACCCATTACGGCGGACAAGCTGGGCGCGAACGACGTCTACTTCCTGCCCTACCTGATGGGCGAACGCAGCCCCCACAACGATCCTGCCGCGCGCGGTGCGTTCGTCGGGCTGCGGATGGACACCCCGCGTGCCGCGCTGACCCAGGCGGTGCTGGAAGGTGTGGCGTTTGCGATTCGCGATTGTGTGGAGATTGCGCGGGCACAAGGCGTGAAGATTAAAGGCAGCACGCTCTGCGGCGGCGGTGCCAAAAGCCCGCTGTGGCGGGAGATTTTGGCGAACGTGCTGGGCATCCCGCTGACGCTGCCCCAGACCGAGCAAGGCCCCGGCTACGGCGGCGCGATGCTGGCGGCGGTGGCCTGCGGGGCATACCCCAGCGTGCAGGCCTGCGCCGAGGCGCTCGTCCACGCCAAGAGTACAACCCAGCCGGACGCCGCTCTCGTCGAAAAATACAACGCGCGCTACGCCGTGTGGCACAAGCTGTACCCGGCACTGAAAGTATCCTTTGCGGAAATGGAGGCACTGCAATGAAGATTTTTTCTGTAACCGACCCGGAATTCAAGCCCTATGGCCGCGTTGTGACCGGGCTGGATACCGCCAAAGCGGAAATTTTGGCCGCCTTGGCAAACACCCCGCTGCCCGCAGCTACGGATTATGTGGCCGAGGACGCAGCCCTGCGGGAACTGCCCGCCGCCGTCGAAGTGTCGGAGCATCTTTTCGGCGGCATGCCCTGCCAACTGGGCTGGTGCAACGGTCACAACACCTATTTGAACTGCCTGGAATACCACCGCGACAGCGAGTTCAATCTGGGTACCGAAGATTTTGTGCTGTTGCTTGCCAGGCAGGAGGAAATCGCGGGCGGCAAGCTGGACACCGCCAAGGTAAAGGCGTTCCGTGTCCCGGCAGGCACACTGGTGGAAGTCTACGCCACGACGCTGCACTACGCGCCCTGCCATGTGGACGCAGCCAAGGGCTTCCGCGTGCTGGTCGCTCTGCCCAAAGGCACCAATACCGCAAAGCCCGCCATCAAGAATGACGGCGGCGATGACCCGCAGCTGTGGGCCCGCAACAAGTGGCTGTTCGCTCATCCCGACAGCGCCGAGGCCAAGGCCGGGGCTTATGTCGGATTGGTGGGGGAAAACGTACATATTTAGGAGCAGCCTTTGCGGGAGCATATAGAATGCTCCCCTACGATACAGGAAAGTTCCACGGCATCCCCGTAGGGGCGCCCGCCATTGCAAAATGTGTAAATATATAGGAGGCAAAACCATGAAATCATCCAACATCCCCGAGGTCAAGCTCGGCATCATCGCCGTCAGCCGTGACTGTTTTCCCATCGCCCTGAGCGAGAAGCGCCGCGCTGCTATCTCTGCCGCCTGCGCCGCCAAGGGCACTGACCTGTACGAGTGCAAGACCACTGTCGAGAACGAGCACGACATGCAAAAAGCCGTGGCCGAAGTCACCGCCGCAGGCTGCAACGCGCTGACCGTATTCCTCGGCAACTTCGGCCCCGAAACACCCGAAACGCTGATTGCCAAGTACTTTGACGGCCCCTGCATGTTCGTATCGGCAGCCGAGGGTGACGGCGACATGATCAACGGCCGCGGAGATGCGTACTGCGGTATGCTGAACTGCTCCTACAACCTCGGCATGCGCCATCTGAAGGGCTATATTCCCGAGTATCCCGTCGGCACGGCGGAGGAAATTGCCGACAAGATCGCCGAGTTTGTGCCGATTGCCCGCACCATTCTGGGCGTCCGTGACCTGAAGATCATCACCTTCGGCCCCCGCCCGCAGGACTTCTTCGCCTGCAATGCCCCCATCAAGGGCCTGTATGAGCTGGGTGTTGAGATCGAGGAAAACTCCGAGCTTGACCTGCTCGTTTCCTACAAAGAGCATGCGGGCGACCCGCGCATCGAGGACGTCTGCAAGGACATGGCCGCCGAGATGGGCGAGGGGCACTATTACCCCGACCTGCTGACCCGCATGGCGCAGTTTGAGCTGACCCTGCTCGACTGGGCCGAGAACCACAAGGGCAGCAAAAAATATGTTGCTTTTGCTGATAAGTGCTGGCCCGCTTTCCCGTCGCAGTTCGGGTTTGAGCCTTGCTACGTCAACTCCCGCCTTGCCAGCCGCGGCATCCCCGTGGCCTGCGAGGTCGATATTTACGGTGCCCTGTCCGAGTACATCGGTATGTGCGCCTCCGGCGACACCGTCACCCTGCTGGACATCAACAACAGCGTGCCCAAGTACATTTATGAGGAGGAGATCACCGGCAAGTTCAATTACAAGCTGACAGATACCTTCATGGGCTTCCACTGCGGCAACACGCCATCCTGCAAGATGTGCAGTGACCGCGCCGTCAAGTACCAGCTCATCCAGCATCGCCTGCTGGAGCCCGCCGGCAGCGACCCCGATTTCACTCGCGGCACGTTGGAAGGCGACATTGCGCCGTCCGACATCACGTTCTACCGTTTGCAGTGCGACAGCGAAGGCCAGCTGCGCGCCTACATCGCTCAGGGTGAAATTTTACCCGTTGCAACGCGGTCTTTCGGCGGCATCGCCATCTTCGCCATTCCCGAGATGGGCCGTTTCTACCGCCATGTCCTGATTCAGAAGCGCTACCCGCACCACGGTGCCGTTGCCTTCGGTCACTATGGCAAGACGCTGTTTGAAGTGTTCAAGTTCCTCGGCATTGCGGACATTGCCTACAACCAGCCCAAAAGCCTGCCGTATCCCACAGAGAATCCGTTTGCATAATAATAAGGAAAGGTAAAGAAGAGCTGCGTATGAATCAGCAAGGATCGCAGAAGATCGACGCTTACCGGCGTGCCAGCAACTATCCGGCAGCCGGTCAGCTCTATCTGCCGGATACCCCCCTGCTGCGCCGCCCGCTGAAGCGTGAGGACGTCAAGCGCAAGCTCATCGCCCACAAGAACTGCATCCACGAGATCGGTCAGGATATGCCCGAAATTTTGGATCGGAAGCGGCATCTGCCGGAGAAGGTTTACACTTTTTGATTAAAAATCAAGCTGAAACCTGATTATCCCTTGAAAACACTGTATCCACGGGCATTTCAGACAGGTCAAAACCACCTCATTTACTACGATTTTACTACTGTTGAGTGAGCCTTGACACGCTGAAAGGCCACGAAATGCCGAGATATGGGTACAGCACCCGTCAATCGGGGCCTCCGCCCCGTGACCATATAACTGAATACAGACCGGCCATCTGCCTGGGCAACGCCATGGGTAACACAAACCTGTGGCGTTTTTTATGCCCTGCTGCGGGCACGCAAAACTGTATGAAAACGGGTGGGAAATCCACTTATTTTTCGCCTGTGGGCAGCGCAAATGAAGCCGCCCATATTCTTTCCCTCATGGGAGGCCGGGCGGCGATACAGGGGCGCAACCCCGCCGAAACGAACACTTTTCAAAACCGAAGGAAGGAGGTATCCAATATGGCGGTATTTCGCATTGAGAAAACCCGCGATTACACGGTGATGTCCAACCATCACCTGCGGGACAGGTCGCTTTCGCTGAAAGCGAAGGGCCTTCTCTCCCTCATGCTCTTCCTGCCGGAGGAACCTGAACAGGGAAATCCCGCACAATTAAATACTAATAGATCAAGTAAAGAAAAATCAAAAAAAGTTCTATCGAGTACAGAAGGATCAAATCCTGTCTTACAGTCCTGTCTCGCAGCCCCATGACGGTCAAGCGTTCTTTGAATGAACTGGAAACCGCCGGACTTATCATGCGGGTGCGTCAGGGCGTTGGAGAACCAAACAGGATTTATGTGCTGATACCGGGAAAGGAGGACGCTGCCCTTGCCTGATACCTCAAAGCTGGAAAAGCTAAACCGGGAGCTGGAGAAAAGCGAAAAGAAACTGCGGAAAGCCATCAATGATGAAAAGGCATTGCAGCACCAGTTAAAGCAGCTTACCCGAAAGGAACGGACGCACCGGCTCTGTACCCGTGGCGGTATGCTGGAAAGTTTTCTGCAAGAGCCGGAACGCCTGACAGATGATGATGTCATGCTGTTGTTGAAACTCATTTTTCACAGGCAGGACACGCAGGAACTATTGAAAAAACTGCTGGAACGGGAGAAGCCGGAAACCCCTTAGTTTACTAAGGGCGCAATTATACACCACCCAGAGGTTGGTGCATTGCGTTCTCCGAAGGCTCCTCGCCGGAGGGCTGTGATTTTCCGCAGTCATGGTCTGCTCCAAATCATACAGGGGACGCTACGCTTCCCCTGCGCTGGCTGCCGCCAGCTACCCTTTTGTGGACTTGCCATCTGGGGACACCTTGCGTTGCAAGCTGTTCCCAGCCGACAAGTTTCATAAAATATGCTATCTTTTCGATAGGCAATGAAGTATAATGAAGTCAGCAATAAATCGGAATTTTACGGTCAGTAAGGAATGCGTAAAGTTATATGATTGTATTATAAGCGATTTGTTAAATTTTTATAACCACTTGTATTTGCCTGCGATTTATGGTATAATATTTTGAAATTTAGAAAGAGGTGGGAAGATGATTAACTTTTCTTGCAAATAAAATCAAAATATGCGGTAGTGCTATACTTTGGCATTATTGTGTCTATTGCAAGAAAGTTATATGTCTATCTTACTCAATATAGTGCTGTTGCCACTTTTGCTTAGTGGTGTTATTTTATGCTATGACGAGCTGCAAGGATAAACTTTCTTGTGGCTCTTATTTTGTTTTGGAGGTGCTTTATGAATAGTGCAGAACAGATAGTTACACATGATTCACTCCGTATAGTGTCGGTTCCTTTTGGTGAAATCTATACGTAGTAAACATTCACCGAACCGACTTTGTATCGTATGACATGCAAAGGAGGATAATATTTATGTCAATGATTAAAATTGAAAACCTTACGTTTTCATATCCGACAAGTTATGATAATGTTTTTGAAAATGTCAGTTTCCAGGTTGATACCGATTGGAAGCTTGGTTTTGTGGGCAGAAACGGACGAGGTAAAACAACCTTTCTGAATCTTCTGCTTGGGAAATATGAGTATAGTGGAAAAATCCTATCATCCGTACAGTTTGATTATTTTCCTTATCCCGTTTCAGATAAGAATCGTATTACAGAGGATATATTGCAGGAGAGTTGCCCACTTGCGGAAGAATGGGAACTTATGCGAGAACTTTCTTATCTTGATGTTGATGTCGATGTGCTTTGGCGACCTTTTGAAACACTTTCCAACGGAGAGCAGACAAAGGTTTTGATTGCCGCTCTTTTTCTTAATGAAGGGCATTTCCTACTGATTGATGAACCTACCAACCATTTGGATGCCAAAGCGAGAAAAAGTGTGGCGGCATATCTGAAAAAGAAAAAGGGATTCATCTTAGTTTCTCACGATCGTCGCTTTCTTGACGATTGTGTTGACTATATTCTATCGATTAACCGAGCGAATATCGAAGTGCAAAGAGGAAACTTTTCATCATGGATGTCAAATTTTGAGCGACAGCAAGAATTTGAACTGGCTCAGAACGAACGTTTGCAAAAGGACATCAGACGATTACAGCAGTCGGCAAAACGCGCTGCAGTATGGTCTGAACGTGTAGAAGCTTCCAAAATTGGGGCAGCAGATAAAGGTTATGTCGGTCATAAAGCCGCCAAAATGATGAAGCGTTCAAAATCTATAGAAGCGAGACAACAACAGACAATCGAACAAAAATCAGCATTGCTGAAAAATATGGAAACCGCAGAAGCCCTCAAGATACAACCGCTTAATTACCATACAGATTTGCTTGCATCATTATCGAATGTAGTAGTTTATTATGATGGCATTTCAGTTTGTGAACCCGTTTCGTTTGAAATAAGACAGGGAGAACGCATTGTGCTTGATGGAAAGAACGGCAGTGGCAAAAGTAGCCTGTTAAAGTTGGTAGTCGGGCAGTCCATAGATTATACGGGTACAGTAACACTTGGCTCTGGGCTTGTAATTTCTTATGTGCCACAGGATACATCGTATTTATGTGGAACCCTTTCCGAGTTTGCAGAAGAAAACAACCTTGATGAAAGTTTGTTCAAGGCAATTCTTAGGAAAATGGACTTTGAGCGTGTACAGTTTGAAAAGGTTATTAAAGACTTTTCTGGCGGGCAAAAGAAGAAAGTCCTAATTGCGAAAAGCCTTTGTGAAAAGGCACACTTGTCTGTATGGGATGAACCGCTCAACTTTATTGATGTGTACTCACGTATGCAGATTGAACAACTCATAACGGAGTTTGCCCCGACCATGCTCCTGGTAGAACATGACAGTGTTTTTCGAGATACTGTGGCAAGTAAAATTGTGAATATCTAAATTGGTTCTTCCGCAATTTTACGTTTTTCGCTTTAATAAAAATGGAGAATGCTGATTTACACTGGCATTCCAGTATTGAAAAATTACAAAATACGGATAATTGCGTAAGAACCTCTAAATTAAAATAATTGTATGGGTTAATTCCAGCTTTACAGAGACTCAAATTCCAGTTTGTAGAATTAAGAAAATCGTAATTTGTGGAGGTAAAATATAGATGAATCAAGGTAGAATTATTGTAATCACAGGTGCGCCGGGGACAGGAAAAACTACAACGGCATCTGTTGTTGCAAAAGAATCAGATTTGGAAAAGTCTGTGCATATGCACACAGATGACTTTTATCATTATTTGAGTAAAGGGGCAATACATGAACAAAAATATAAAATATTCTCAAAACTTTTTAACGAGTGAAAAAGTACTCAACCAAATAATAAAACAATTGAATTTAAAAGAAACCGATACCGTTTACGAAATTGGAACAGGTAAAGGGC
>ENA-OQKO01001217-OQKO01001217.1-human-gut-metagenome-genome-assembly--contig:-NODE-1217-length-16609-cov-10.582090_pt1 | contig 16609 bp, 17 predicted proteins | sample MGYA00242777_ERZ504796 | MGnify/ENA primary metagenome ERZ504796 (study PRJEB26092, sample SAMD00036404) | human gut metagenome | host: Homo sapiens | study: EMG produced TPA metagenomics assembly of... | reverse complement strand
GCGATGCATTGGAGAAAGGCGATTACGAAACGGTAGGCCAAAAGATGTACGAAACACACCAGGGCATGAGCAAACTGTATGAAGTAAGCTGCGAAGAACTCGACTTCCTGAACGACCTTGCTTTTGATTGCGGTGTAACCGGTTCGCGCGTAATGGGCGGCGGATTTGGCGGTTGTACCATCAACCTCGTTAAAGAAGAGCTTTATAGTACTTTCGTTGAAAGAGCCAAAGAAGAATTCAAGAAGAAATTCAACAGAAGTCCGAAGATTTACGATGTTGTAATCAGCGACGGTGCACGCAGATTAGAATAAAAACAATTCGATTTATAATAAAAAAGACGCTTTCTGTGAAGAAGGCGTCTTTTTTATTAAACCGTCCTTCCTGTCATCTATACCGGACAAACTCCTCGGCAGCCGGTATTGTTCCATTTCCGGCAGAAAAATAAATAACTCCCAACAACGACAGCACACCTCGTTTACCTTCCGGCAGACAATCCTAAACCCACCAGTCAGCAGTGAACAGTTATTGTATTCAAAACAGGAAGCAGGTTATACAGGCAAGAAAAAAGAGCAGCTTTCTATATTGTAAATTGCACATAAAGAGTTATCTTTGTCCTGGTAAAACCAACAAGCAAGAATTCAATTCACTTACAGAATATTCAAATAACAATTATATTTTATAATATGAACGACAAGAAACTTATGAACCTTGCAGCGGACAACATCCGTATCCTTGCTGCTTCTATGGTCGAAAAAGCCAATTCCGGACACCCCGGTGGCGCTATGGGCGGTGCCGACTTTGTGAATGTACTCTTCTCCGAGTTCTTAGTGTACGACCCCGAGAACCCCGCGTGGGAAGGTCGCGACCGTTTCTTCCTCGACCCGGGACACATGTCGCCGATGCTCTATTCCACATTGGCGTTGGCAGGCAAATTCACATTGGATGAGCTGAAAGAATTCCGCCAATGGGGCAGCCCCACTCCGGGACATCCCGAACGTGACATCATGCGCGGCATCGAAAACACTTCCGGTCCGTTGGGACAAGGACATACCTTTGCCGTTGGAGCAGCCATCGCCGCCAAGTTCATGAAAGCCCGTTTTGAAGAAGTAATGAACCAGACGATTTACGCCTATATCTCCGACGGTGGTATTCAGGAAGAAATCTCACAGGGTGCAGGCCGTATTGCCGGTGCGCTGGGACTGGACAACCTCATCATGTTCTATGATGCAAACGACATCCAGCTTTCCACCGAAACGAAAGATGTAACCATCGAAGATACAGCAAAGAAATACGAGGCATGGGGCTGGAAAGTCATCACAATCGACGGTAACGATGCAGATGCCATCCGCGGCGCACTCAACGAGGCTAAAACCGAAGCTGAGCGTCCTACGCTGATTATCGGTCACACCGTAATGGGTAAAGGTGCACGCAAGGCAGACGGCAGCAGCTACGAAGCCAACTGCGCTACACACGGTGCTCCTTTGGGCGGCGACGCTTATGTAAATACAATCAAGAACCTGGGCGGTAACCCGGAAAATCCGTTCACTGTATTCCCGGAAGTAGCCGAGCTTTACGCCAGACGCGCTGCCGAATTGAAGGGCATCATGGCAGAAAAATATGCCGCCAAAGCCGCATGGGCAAAAGCCAATCCGGAAAAGGCTGCCAAACTGGAACTGTTCTTCTCCGGCAAGGCTCCCGAAGTGGACTGGGCTGCAATCGAACAGAAAGCCAATGTCGCTACACGTGCCGCATCGGCTACCGTACTCGGTGCTCTCGCCACTCAGGTGGAAAACATGATTGTGGCTTCCGCCGACTTGTCCAACTCCACAAGACCGACGGCTTCCTGAAAAAGACCCACTCCTTCAAGAAAGGCGATTTCAGCGGTGCATTCTTCCAGGCAGGCGTATCGGAACTGACAATGGCATGCTGCTGCATCGGTATGGCGCTGGTGGACTCCATCATGACCGCCCTCGACGGCACGATGGACATCAAGAGCACTCTGGGCCGGGGTACAGTGGTGACACTGGGCCTGCCGCTCTACAAAAAATAAGATTTTGTCACATTTATGTGGTAAGATAGAAGCCAAAAAACGGACAGGAGAAATCCATTTTATGAATCACGAACCCAAGAAGGAATGCTTCAAGACCAGTGTGGGCGGTCAGGCCCTGATGGAAGGCATCATGATGCGCGGCCCGGAGCACATCTGCTGCGCTGTGCGCAAGCCCGACGGCACCATCGAAACGAAGATAGACGACACCCCGAAACACGGCATCTGGGCCAAGATCCCTCTCGTGCGGGGAGCCATCGCGATGATAGAGAGCCTCATCACCGGCTACCACTACATGATGTACTCTGCGCAGGTGAGCATGGGCGACGAGTACGACACCGAAGAGGAAGAGTCCGCCTTTGAAAAATGGGTGGGCGACCATCTGGGCAAGAAGGCCGAGGACATCCTGATGGCCGGCGCGGCCCTCGTGGGCGGCCTGTTCGCTATCCTGCTGTTCACCGTTCTGCCGACGGTGCTGGTGGGCGGCCTCGGCAAGGTGGTCACCCTGACCCGCTGGCCGAGAGTCATCCTCGAGGCGGTGCTGAAAGTGGCGATCTTCCTCAGCTACATGGTGGCCATCTCCAAGATGAAGGAGATCCACCGCGTTTTCGAGTATCACGGCGCAGAGCACAAGACCATCGCCTGCTACGAGGCCGGCGACGAGCTGACCGTGGAGAATGTCCGCAAGTACACCCGTTTCCACCCCCGCTGCGGCACCAGCTTCCTCATTCTGGTAGTCATCGTCAGCGTTTTCCTCTACAGCGTGCTGCCCTGGAGCAGCACCAGCCTCCGCGTCCTGTTCAAGCTGCTGCTCCTGCCGGTGGTCATGGGCATCAGCTACGAGCTGCTCAAGTGGTGCGGCCGCTCGGACAACATCGCCACCCGCATCATCCGCCAGCCCGGCCTCTGGGTGCAGCGGCTGACTGTCTTTGAACCCGACGACAGCATGATCGAGGTGGCCATCGCCGCCGTGACGCCGGTGCTGCCCGAAGACCCGGAGGACGGCAAATGGTGAGCGAAGCGATGCTGCCCCGTGCAGCGGTCAAAGAAGTGGAAGCGCGGCTGACGGCAGCGGGCTGTCCGGACGCAGATTTCGACGCCCGGGAGCTGTTCCGGCTGGCGACAGGCCGGGACGTTCGCCTTTCTGACCGTCCATTGGATGCCGCCGAAGCGGAAAAGCTCGAAGAACTTACTGTTCGCCGTGCGGCCCGGGAGCCGCTGCAATACCTCTGCGGCAGCTGGCCTTTCCTCGACTTTGAGCTGGCCGTGGGGCCGGGCGTGCTCTGTCCCCGTGCTGATACCGAGGTGGTGGCTGAGACGGCTGCCGAGATGCTGGCGGGCGTGGAAGCGCCCCGGGTGCTGGACCTCTGCGCCGGTACCGGCTGTCTGGGCCTTGGCGTCAAGCGGCTCTGCCCGGCGGCGCAGATCGTCTGCGTGGAAAAGAGCCCGGAAGCCTACATCTATCTCGAGAAAAATACCCGTCTGGCCCTGAAAAGCCGGGGCGGCAGCACCGAAAACGTGCTGGATGCCTCGCCTTTTGAAGAGCCGGCCTTCGACTGGGGCATGAAGCCTACCCGCGCCGCAGAGCCGGTGGAGGGTGACCTCTTCACCTACTGGGAGAGCCTGCCGGAGGGGCAGCTCGACCTCATCGTCTCGAACCCGCCCTACCTGACAGCGCAGGAGATGGGCGAATTGCAGCCCGAAGTGGCGAAAGAGCCGGCCATGGCGCTGGAAGCCGGGGAAGACGGTCTCGTATTTTATAAGGCCATCGCGGAACACTACCAGAAAGCTCTGCGCCCCGGCGGTGCGCTGGCGCTGGAGATCGGCTGGCAGCAGCGGGAGGCCGTGACCGCCCTGCTGGAAGCAAACGGCTGGGCAGACATCGCCTGCCGGAAGGACTTCGGCGGCAATGACCGCTGTGTGACGGCCCGGAGACCCAAATAAGCGGGAGAAAAAGTGAAAATATCTACAACTATCTGTTGTAATATTTGAAATCTGTGATATACTATAGAGGAAAGAATCTGTATCGTACCGCCTGCACCCTGCAGGCCATGTGATAAAGGAGCAGCACGCTATGGCAAAGAATCAGAACAACAACGTCGCCCCCGCCACCCAGAAGACGGAGCCGGGCGCAAAGAAGGATGCGCTGGCAACTGCGCTGGCCCAGATCGAAAAGCAGTTCGGCAAGGGCGCCATCATGAAGCTGGGCGATAACACCGCCATGCAGGTGGACGCCATCTCTACCGGCAGCCTCGGCCTCGACCTGGCGCTGGGCGTGGGCGGTGTGCCGCGCGGCCGTATCATCGAGGTGTTCGGACCGGAATCCAGCGGTAAGACCACGCTGGCCCTCCACATCCTCGCCGAGGCCCAGAAAAAGGGCGGCGAGGTGGCCTTCATCGACGTCGAGCACGCCCTCGACCCGGCCTATGCCTCCGCACTGGGCGTGAACATCGACGAGCTGCTGGTCAGCCAGCCGGATACCGGCGAGCAGGCCATGGAGATCTGCGAGGCGCTGGTGCGCTCCGGTGCCATCGACGCCATCGTCGTGGACTCCGTCGCTGCTATGGTGCCTCGTGCCGAAATCGAGGGCGAGATGGGTGACAGCCACGTCGGCCTGCAGGCCCGTCTGATGAGTCAGGCTATGCGCAAGCTGACCAGCGTCATCGGCAAGACCAACACGGTCTGTGTCTTCATCAACCAGCTGCGCGAGAAGGTGGGCATCGTCTACGGCAACCCTGAAGTTACCACCGGCGGCCGCGCCCTGAAGTATTATTCTTCTGTCCGCATCGACATCCGCCGCGTCGAGGGCCTGAAGGACTCTTCCGGCCAGTTCATCGGCAACCACACCCGCGCCAAGATCGTCAAGAACAAGGTGGCTCCTCCGTTCCGTGAGGCTGAATTTGACATCATGTTCGGTGAGGGCATCTCCAAGATGAGCGAGCTCATCGACGTGGGTGTCAAGCTGGGCATCGTCCAGAAGAGCGGCGCATGGTTCAACTACGGCGACATCCGTCTGGGTCAGGGCCGTGACAACGCCAAGCAGTTCCTCAAGGACAACCCTGAGATCGCCAACGACATCGAGGGCCAGATCCGCGCCAACGCGGACAAGCTCTACGCCACCCGCCGCCCGGCGGGCAAAGCTGCTGCCGCTGCGGCAGAGAAGGAAGAGGGCGGCGAGACCGCTTCTGCCTCCAAGGAGCCTGTCGTCAAGGCCCCGGCCCGCAGCAGCGAGAGCGAGCTGGACATCATGGTGGAGGACTAAATGTCCTTTTCGAGAAGAGGCCGTCCGCTGGCCGAAGAAGAAAAGTCCACCGACGCCGCCAAGGCCCGCGCCCGGGCCATGGAGCTTCTGGCCGGGCAGGAGCTTTCCTCCGGACAGCTCTATGAGCGCTTGGGGCGGAAGTTTACCCAGCCCACCGCCGCCGCTGTGGTGGCGGAGATGGTGGAGCGGCAGTATGTGGACGACGAGCGCTACGCCCGGACCCGGGCGCACGGCCTGCTGGCCGCCCGCAAGAGCCGCCGCGCTGCCGCGCAGGATCTGCGGCAGAAGGGGCTGGACGCCCAGCAGATCTCGGCTGCGCTGGAAGAGGCCTACGCCCCGGACGAAGCGGGCGGAGACCCGGAGCTGGAAGCCGCCGCCGCCCTCGTGGAAGGGCGGTACCGCGGCAAGCTGGCCGCAGGGCGGAAAGACCTTGTGGTGGCTGCGCTGGCCCGGCGGGGGTTTGCGTATCCGGTTATTAAAGAAGCGATTCGGCGAGTGGAAGAGGACGGTTAGTTCTCTTTTGCGCGCCAAAGGAGAACCAGAACTAGTTCGCGCGCCGGTGGCGCGGGGGTAGAGCGCGGTTACGCGAGGTTAAGTTCTCTTTTGCGTGCCAAAAGAGAACCAGAAAAGCACCAGCGTCGCGCGGCTGTGCGCGGGGCAGAGCGCTTTTTCATTAAGGCTAATTGTTCTCTTTTGATGTCAAAAGAGAACCAGAAAACCACCAGCGATTTCGACGCGCTGGATCCACGAGAAAGGGGCTACTCGCCCCTTTCAGACCCCGAAGGGGAAGTCGAAGTGGAAAAATGCTAGCCGCTTCGCTAAACGCATTTTTCTCACTTCTCCGATTTGCTGCTCCGCAGCTGGTGTTACCTCTCTGCTGACGGTAAAGTTCTGCTAAAGCCTGAAATCTTCGGCGAAGCCGTAAAACGGCGGAGAGCGAAAATGCGGTTAAGAGATCTTCACGCCGAATGGCGTGAATCTCCAGCATTTTTGCTTGGAGCCCACTTCTTCGGAATCGTTAAGGGCGAGCAGCCCTTAACTCGTTGCGGGGAGAGTGGAGTCCAGAGGTAGGGAGGGGGGATTCGAAACACCCCTCCCTACCTCTGGCCCGCGCGGAGCGCAAGCCGCTTGACCAAAAGAAAAAACTGCCCCACGCCGCAGGTGCGCCCGCGCGGAGCGCAAGCCACCTTGACCGCAGGAAAAAACATCCCCCGCGCCACCAGCGCGAGAACCAGCTCAAAGAAAAAACCAGCTCTGCCGCAACACCACATCAAGTCGTTATAACAGACCCTCAAGAGAGAAAGAGAGTATCATCCGAATGAAAATTGCGTGTATTTCCCTTGGCTGCCCGAAGAATCAGGTCGATTTGGACGTGATGGTCCACATCCTGCTGTCGGCGGGCCACGAGACGGTGGCTGACCTCGCAGAAGCGGACGTCATCCTCGTCAACACCTGCGGATTCATCGAGAGCGCCAAGACCGAGGCCATCGAGAACATCCTTGAGGCCTGCTCCTACAAGCAGGCAAACCCCAACCTGAAGGTGGTCGTCACCGGCTGTCTGGCCGAGCGCTACCGCAGCCAGATCGAGGAAGAGATCCCCGAGGTGGACGCCGTGGTCGGCTGTGCCTCCAACAAGGCCATCGACTCCATCGTGGCCCGTCTGTTCAACGGTGAAGAACATCTGGAAAGCTACGGCCTCAAGAAAGACTTTCCTCTGGGCGGCAAGCGCGTCATCGGCACGCCTGCCCACTATGCGTACTTAAAAATCGCCGAGGGCTGCAACAACCGCTGCCACTACTGCGCGATCCCCGGCATCCGCGGCCCGCTGCGCAGCCGCGAGATGGCCGACTGTGTGGCCGAGGCCCGCTGGCTGGCCGGTGAGGGCGTCAAGGAGCTCATCATCGTGGCCCAGGACCCCACCGCCTACGGTGAGGACTGGGGCAAGCCGGGCAGCATCTGTGAGCTGCTGGACAAGCTGAACAAGATCCCCGGCCTCGAGTGGATCCGCATCATGTACGCTTACCCGGAGCGCATCACCGACGACTTCATCGCCGCCATGAAGCGGAACGAGAAGGTCCTGCCTTATCTCGATCTGCCCATCCAGCACTGCAACGACACGATCCTCAAGAACATGAACCGCCGCTCCAACCGCGCCGAGCTGCTGGACGTCATCGGCAAGCTGCGCCGTGAGATCCCGAACATCACCCTCCGCACTACCCTCATCGCGGGCTTCCCGGGTGAGACGGAAGAGCAGTTCGAGGACCTGTGCAACTTCGTGAAGGAAGTGCAGTTCGACCGTCTGGGCTGCTTTGCCTACTCCGCCGAGGAGAACACCGTTGCAGCCAAGATGGACGGCCAGATCGAGCAGGAAGTCAAGGACAAGCGCGCTGAGCTGGTGATGCAGATCCAGACCGGCATCATGGCCCAGAAGCAGGCCGCAAAGGTGGGCCAGACTGTCCGCGTCCTCTGCGACGGTGTGGACGACGAGAGCGGCCTCTACCTCTGCCGCACCGCTGCCGATGCCCCCGAAGTGGACGGCAACGTCTGCGTGTCCAGCGAAGAGCCGCTCTACCCCGGCGAGTTCTATGATGTGCTGGTGGACGATAGCGACCTTTACGATTTGTATGGTACTGTTGCAAAATAACAGATTGGAGGATAATTTTGTATGAATCTGCCCAATAAACTCACTCTGACCCGCATCCTGCTGGTACCGGTGTTCATGATCTTCGTCTCGCTCGGCCAGTATATCACGCCGAGCTACAACCCGCGGTACTACCTCATCGCCGGCCTGATCTTCGCCGTGGCCAGCTTCACCGACTTCCTCGACGGCCATCTGGCCCGCAAGTGGAACATGGTCACCGACTTCGGCAAGTTCGCTGACCCGCTGGCCGACAAGCTGCTGACGACGGTGGCCTTCATCTACATGATGCGGGACGGCGTGTGCAGCCCTGTGGTGCTCTGCATCATTCTGGCCCGCGAGTTCGCCGTCTCCGGCCTCCGCATGGTGGCCGCCGGTGCAAAGGACGGCAAGGTCATCGCCGCCAACATGTGGGGCAAGGTGAAGACCGTGCTCCAGATGCTGACCATCCTCTTCTACTACTTCACGGTCTCCCTGACCGGCAATGTGCTGGGCCAGCAGTGTGCAGACATCGCCTCCGTGCTGTGCTGGGTCGTGGCCGCTGTCACCGCCATCTCCGGCATCAAGTACCTGTGGGATAACCGCAGCTTCATCAATACGGCAAAATAAGCGCCCGTCCGGGTGTAAAAAAGAAACGAGCGGAAAAAACCGCTCGTTTCTTTGATATTCCAACAAAAAATTACAGATAGGAGAGTGGAACGGTGCTGAAAAACATCCTGACTGTCCTGCGGAAGCTGGCCTCGGCGGCAATGAACTTCCTGATCGTGTACTTCGAGACCATCGCCGTCCCCATGAGCTGGGCCATGGGCGGAACCATCATGTTTACGATGTACACCGAGCTGTCCAACATCTTCAACGGCGCGGTCTGTCTGCTGGTGGGTCTGTGGCAGCTGGGCTGCATCTTCACCGGGCAGGAGCTGCCCCTCTGGCTCAAGCGGCTCAAGTTCATCTCCACCAGCTGCCTCGCCATGACCTTTTTAACGGTGGTCATCATCCTCGCCCCCATGTACGAGGACGGCAACGGCTGGTACATCATGCTTTTCACGGACTCGATGCTCTACCACCATTTCCTCGACCCGGTGCTGGCGATTCTGTCGCTGGTGCTCTTCGAGCGTCTGCCCCGCCTGCCGCTGCGGCAGGTCTGGTGGGCGCTGGTGCCGACGATCCTATACGGTCTGTATGATTTGCACGGCAATATTACAGGAACCATCGACGGCCCCTACCCCTTCATGCGGGTATACGACCAGACCATTCAGGAGACGCTGATGTGGTTTACCATCATCCTCGTCACGAACCTGCTGTACGCCTTCCTGCTCTGGTGGCTGGGCGGAAACGGGAGAAAAAGCAAGGTGGGTCTGGAATTCAGGACATAAGAAAAAGGACTGCTGCGGATGCATCAGTCCTTTTTGTATACAGTCTTACAGCAGCGGGATGCCTGCCTTCTCGCAGGCTTCGCGGGTGGTGTTGTCCCAGACGCTTGCCTGCACCTCACCGATGTGGGCGCTGCCCAGCAGCAGCATGCACAGACGGCTCTGGCCGATGCCGCCGCCGATGGTGTAGGGCAGCTCACCGTTCAGCACAGCCTTGTGGAAGGGCAGCTCGCGGCGGTCGTCGCAGCCGGCGGCGGTGAGCTGACGGTCCATGCTCTCGGGGCTGACGCGGATGCCCATGCTGCTCAGCTCGTAGCTGCACTGCAGCGGCTCGTTCCAGAACAGCAGGTCGCCGTTCAGATCCCAGTCGTCGTAGTCGGGTGCGCGGCCATCGTGGGGCTTGCCGCTCTTGAGGGGAGCGCCGATCTTCATCAGGAAGGTGGTGCCATTCTCCTTGACGATGGCATTTTCCCGCTCCTTCGGGGTCAGGTCGGGGTACTTATCCTCCAGCTCCTGGGTGGTGATGAAGGTGACGTTGGGGGTGTGGAGCGGCAGATCCTGCAGCTGGGGGAACATGGCGTGCAGGTTCATCTCGGTGGCGCAGACCGCCGAAACGATGGAGCGCACGACGTTCTTCAGATACGTCTCGTTCCGGTCTTCCTCACGGATGACCTTCTCCCAGTCCCACTGGTCCACATAGATGGAGTGGAGGTTGTCCATGTCCTCGTCGCGGCGGATCGCGTTCATGTCGCAGTAGAGGCCCTTGCCCACGCGGAAGCCGTAGTCCTTCAGGGCTTTGCGCTTCCACTTGGCCAGCGACTGGACGACCTGCACCTCGATGCCGCTGTCCTTGGTGTCGAAGGTGACCTTCCGCTCGACGCCGTTCAAATCGTCGTTCAGGCCGGTAGAAGCCTCGACGAAGAGCGGCGCCGACACGCGGTAGAGGTTCAGCGTGGCGCACAGGGTGTCGGCGAACAGCCGCTTCACGGTGCCGATGGCGCGCTGGGTGTCGTACAGGTTCAGTGCGGGCGTGTAGTTTTCCGGAATGATGATCTTGCTCATAGCAGATTACCCCTCTCTTGCTGCCCCGCACCGCCGAATCGCCGCGCCGAGGACAGCTTCCCTTAATCGCAAGTTTCACAGATATGCCTATGGGTAACAGCATATTTGCGATATGCAGTTTGCGGATGCTGCCAGACCATTGAAAACGCAAACTGCTATATTAAAGTAAATTATGGCACAAGTTGAGGGCGATGTAAAGGGGGAAAGCGCTGATTTGGCGATGGAGTCAAGGCTTTTGGCGCAGAATAAACCTCGGCCCTTCCGCGCCCACAGTCCCGGTCGGAACAAAGCCCACCCGGTGCAGCACCGCCTGCGATGCGGCATGATCGGGGGCGGTCTCGGCCTCGACGGCGGTGACGCCGGGCTGTTCGAAGGCCCAGCGGCAGGCGGCGCGGACAGCCTCGGTGGCGTAGCCCTGATGTTCATATTCCGGCAGAAGGCCGTAGCCGATCTCGGGCTGGCCGTTTTCGGGCAGGCCCTTGAAGCAGAGGTCGCCTACCCAGTCGCCGGAATCGTTCTGGTAAAGCCCCCATGCGGTGTACCAGATCCACTGCTCGGGATGAGAGAGGGAAAGGTCCAGCATATCGGTGTAGGGCTGGATGAGCTCCGGGTCGGTGGTGCGGGCCAGAAGGGCGCGCATTCCGTCGGGCTGCAGGGGGATGAGAAAAAGACGTTCGGTGAGAAGCTGCATGATAAAACCTCCGGGCTGCATTTTTGCTCAGTGTAGCACAAGCCGGGCAGGGGAGTCAAACGCTTGACTTATGCCCCGGCGGCTATTATAATAAGTTTGTAAAAGGATAAATGCGTTTATCCGGGCAGAGTAGCGCTGCATCGTCTGGGCAGAGAGAACGGGCCGTTGGCTGGAAGCCTGTTTGCAGACCGCCGCGTGAAGTGCGCCCGGACAGCACGCTGCGGGAAGCTGAGTATCGCAGCGCGGATGGCCGCCGTTACCGGCTTTGAGCGACAAACCGGAGTGGAACCGCGATTTTGAGAGAAGACCGCCTTCGATGCTGTGCTTTTGGCATGGCGTTGGAGGCTTTTGCTTTTTTCGGGCAGGCTCGCAGGAGCTGGCCCTCTTTGCCAAGGGCTCCCCTCGATAGGGGAGCTGTCGAGCGATAGCGAGACTGAGAGGTTTATAATCACGGCTTCGGTCTGTCCCACAAAAAGGAGTATTCAACTATGCAGATCTTCAACACCCTGACCCGCCAGAAGGAAGAGTTCGTGCCGCAGGTGCCGGGCGAGTACCGCATCTACGTCTGCGGCCCCACCGTCTACAACTATATCCACATCGGCAACGCCCGCCCGCTCATCGTCTTCGATACCCTGCGCCGTTACCTCGAGTACCGCGGCAACAAGGTCATCTATGTCTCCAACATCACCGACATCGACGACAAGCTCATCAAGAAGGGCCAGGAAGAGGGTACTTCCATGAAGGAAGTTGCCCAGCGCTTCGAGGCCGAGTACCTCAAGGATGCCGCCGGTCTGAACTGCAAAAAGCCCACCGTCCAGCCCCGCGCTACCGAGCACATCCAGCAGATCCTCGACATCGTGAAAGACCTCATCGAGAGCGGCCACGCCTATGTCGCCAAGAACGGCGACGTCTACTTCCGCGTCAAGAGCGACCCCGAGTACGGCAAGCTGAGCCACCTCAAGCTGGACGACCTCGAGAGCGGCAACCGCGAACTGCGCAGCCAGATGGAGGACGACCTGAAGGAAGACCCCGCCGACTTCGCCGTCTGGAAGGCCGCAAAGCCCGGCGAGCCCGCATGGGAGAGCCCCTACGGCATGGGCCGTCCGGGCTGGCACATCGAGTGCAGCGCCATGAGCCGCACCCATCTGGGCAAGACCATCGACCTCCACTGCGGCGGTCAGGACCTCATCTTCCCCCACCACGAGAACGAGATCGCCCAGAGCGAGTGCGCCAACGGCTGCGAGTTTGCCCGCTACTGGATGCACAACGGCTTCATCAACGTGGATAATCAGAAGATGTCCAAGAGCCTGCACAACTTCTTCACCGTCCGCGACGTGGCCAACCTCTACGGCTACGAGCCCATCCGCTACTTTATGCTGACCGCCGGCTACCGGATGCCGCTGAACTACACCGTAGACCTCATCGAGAGCTGCAAGAACAGCCTCGAGCGCCTCTACACCTGCCGTGAGAACCTCGACTTTGCCCTGAGCAAGACCGAGTTCGGCACCGACGAGACGCTGAAGGAGAAGGCCGAGGAAGCAAAGAAGAAATTCTGCACCGCCATGGACGACGACCTGAACACCCCCGATGCCCTGGCTGCTGTCTTCGACCTCGTCAAGGACATCAACACCCTGTCCGCCGCTTCCAGTAAGGCTGCTCTCGAAGCCGGCGCTGCCGCCTTCGACGAGATCACCGGCGTGCTGGGCCTGATGTACAACCGCAAGAAGGACGAAGTTCCCGCTGAGGTGACTGAACTGGTGGAGAAGCGTGCCGCCGCCAAGAAGGCCAAGGACTGGGCTGCTGCCGACGCCATCCGCGCACAGCTCACCGAGATGGGCTGGGCCGTGAAGGATACCGCTCAGGGTCCCCAGCTGAGCAAGCTGTAAGCTGAATATCCGATGCAGGGCAGACCTGCGCTTTGCCAAAAACTGGAAGCTTTGGACGGCGCGGACCTGCCCTGCTTTTTTGTGGAAAAGGGGAAACGCAAAAATCGACAAAATCTGAAAAAAGCTGTTGTGATATTGCTGATTTTTCCAGAACGTGTTTACATCTCTGGCCGCGTTTGCGGCGGCTGCAGCGCTGGTGCTGGGCCTCGTGGGCTGCGGGGAGCTGTTCGAGACGCCCGATACTCTCCGTCACGCGGCCCTGATGATGACCGACCTCGACAACCTCAAGACCATCAACGACACTTATGGCCACGACTGGGGTGACATTTATCTGCGGCAGACGGCCCACAGCTTACGGCAGAACTCGCCCGGAGGTACTGTGGTGGCCCGCCTTTCCGGCGGCAGAGCCGGGGGCTATCGACGAAAAGGCCGCCGAGGTCATCGCCGAGGTGGAACGCCAGAAAGCCGAGCGGGAAGAAGCCGGGTCTTAAAAAGCAAAAAATATCGCCCTCTGTATTGGCATTGTGCCGGTACAGAGGGCGATTTTTTGTCTATCTTTACTGAATGAAGCCGACGAAGAAGGGACAGAGCACGGCGGTGAGGACGCCGGCCACGGCGATGGACAGGCCGCTCATGGCACCTTCGACCTCACCCATCTGCAGAGCTTTGCTGGTGCCTACGGCATGGGCCGAGGTGCCGATGCCGACGCCCTTTGCGATGGGGTCGGTGATGTGGAAGATCTTGCAGACCACCTCGGCCAGCAGGTTGCCTGCGATGCCGGTGAGGATGACGATGGCACCCGTCAGGGCCGCGATGCCGCCCAGCTCAGCGGCAACGTCCATGCTGATGGCCGTGGTGACGGACTTCGGCAGGAGGGTGGCGTACTGCTCCCGGGTGAGGCCCAGCGCGAGGGCCAGAGCCAAAGCGCTGCCCAGGCTCACCAGCGTACCCACTGAGATGCCCGCGATGATGGCGGCGGCATTCTCCTTCAGCAGATCCCACTTTTCATAGAGCGGGATGGCGAGGCTGATGGTGGCCGGCAGCAGCAGATAGTTCACCGGGGCGGCACTGACCTTGTAGTCGGCGTAGGAGATGTTCAGCACACTCAGCAGGATGATGACGAAGATGCTGCCCAGCAGCAGCGGGTTGAAGATGGCCTTGCCGGTGGCTTTGTTGAGGAGAGTACCCAGCGCGAAAGCGGCCAGCGTCAGCAGCACGCCCCACGCGGCGGACCTGGAGAGGAAGCCCTGTAAAAGCTCAGTCATGTTCGGCCTCCTTCTTTGCAGCGCGGCGGCTGGTGAGGGCCTGGGTGGTGCGGCCTGCACTCACGAGGACCAGCACCGTCACCGGGATGATGGCGATGACGATGGGCAGCAGCATCTCGCCCATCTCCGCCCACAGCTCCATGACGCCCGCGGCGGCAGGCACAAACAGCAGCGGGAAGATGCCGGTGAGGAACAGGCCCACTTCCTTGACCTGCTCGAGCTTCACGATGCCGAAGCGGAGCGCGGCCAGGAGCAGCAGCAGGCCGTAGATGCTGGCCGGGATGGGGAGCGGGAGCACTGCGTGGCAGATCTCGCCCAAAAAACAGAACGCCAGAATGCGCGCAAATTGAAACAGATAGTTCGTAAGGATGCCCTCCTTTGGCTCGACTGAACAGGAAAATACAAAATAAAATACAAGTCAACAGTATAATCCAAAAATCCCTGCGGCGCAACGGCAATACTGGCCAAGATTTTGCCCCTTTGGTGCGGAAAATTGGAGGTTTGGATAGCGTGCCTGCCCCAAACCCTGCTGCGTGGCCGTGCTGTTCGAGTTCTGTACCGATCTGCCGACTCACGTTGGCAGTAGAAACAAAAAAAGAGCCTCTAACTTTCGTTAGAGGCTTTTGGTGGACAGTACAGGACTCGAACCTTTATGCAGGCATCTCGTTGCTGCGTTCGGTGCGCTTCAAGCCAAGAAATGGCGGAACATCGGCGCGTTTCAACCCCTGCTCATGAGCTTTTTTGAGTTGATACTCATGCAGGGCAACTGCTTCCACAAAGAACTTATCTTTTTCCGAAGCGTGTAGATAATCCACATGGAAGCGTTTACAAACAATGTTAAGCTGGTCAAACAGTTCAATCGTATCGCTTGACATCCGTTTGATTTCAATATCCATAGTAAAACACCTTTCCCCAAAATGCCAAAATGCAAAGGGCAAGAACCGTCCCGTGGTCACAAAGTATCCATTCTTGAAAATTCTTGTCCCTTTGGAACAGCTTCTTGTTGGGGCGTGCCTGCCCCAACCCCTGCTAGGAACGAGTACAGCAAACTGGAATTTATCTAACTTTTCCTTGAAAGCCTAAATTCTTCAAAGCATCTTCTCCAAACTTTGCAAAGTCACCTTCTGCACCAAAAGAAAAGAAAGCTTCTTTACCACCAGTGGCAATAATATCTGCACTCTGATACCCCTGATACTCGGATAACATAATTACTAAACTGGCATAACTTCCTGTTCGTAAAAACCAGTTTTCAAAAATTAATAGTAGTGTTTTGGTGTCTCCCAATTCACGTATAATTTCGTCTTTGAATTCCACATCGGAGAACTTACGTTTATCAAATTCTTCTTTGATTTTATTTTTGATTTCATCTAATTCATATCGTTTTTTAGCATACATTTCGACTTTCTTGCTTGCCATTGAAAACGCTCCTTTCAAATTCCGATTTGTTGAGCCGAGTATACCATACCGCCAGCCGAAAGACCATCCCAGATGCGAAAAAGGCAGGATACCATCGCCACGGTGATACCCTGCCTTTGTTTTTTACGAATGGCTCTGACTTACATTGTTCCTGTCCTGTCCCGCCCAACCGAGGCGGTGCAAATGGTGCTCCGGCAGGCGGTGCTTTCTTGGTAGACATTCCTAGCCGTTGGAAACCGCGCACTAAACAACAGCCCACTGGGCTGTTGTTTGCCACGCCTGCGGCGTGGCCGTGCTGTTCTCGTCCTGTCCCGCCCACGCAAAAAATCCCGAGTCATTTGACTCGGGATTTTTGTGGTGGAGCATTGTCCAAAGCACTCGAACCTAAAACCTTTTCACGAGTGACCGTCTTAGCATCGTCCGTGAAGTTGAAATTGAGCACGACCCGGTCATCAAAAACGTAGACCGAGTTGACAAAGGTATCAATGATCTGCCGCTGGTGTTCCGTGCTGCCCACGTCACCCTTGCGGAATTTTTCAAGCCAGAACCGAATCCACTCACGGGTCAGGACGGGCTTTTTCAGTTCTTCTTCCAGAATGCTGGTGTTCAGAGCTTCTTTCCGGGCTTCCAGCTCGTCCAAGCGCTGCTTGGTGGTCGGGGTCAGGATGCCCTGTTCAATGGCTTCCAGAAGGTTTGCCAGCCGCTTCTCCGTGTCCCGGAGCTGGTCTTTCAGGACAGGCAGCCGGGTGTTCTCCTTCTGCTGGGCTTCCATGACTAAATCTATCAGCCGTTCGATGATTTCGTCGTTAAAAATCACCTTAATGGCGGTGTCCACTACGAACCGCTCCAGCGGCTCCTTGCGGATGGCTTTCAGGTCGCAGTGCGCCTTGCCGTGGCGTTTGGCGTTGCCGCACTTGTAGTAATAGTAGGTGTTTCCCATGTGGCTGGTGCCGCTTTCGCCGCCCATCAGGG
>ENA-OQKO01001214-OQKO01001214.1-human-gut-metagenome-genome-assembly--contig:-NODE-1214-length-16646-cov-3.571524_pt1 | contig 16646 bp, 13 predicted proteins | sample MGYA00242777_ERZ504796 | MGnify/ENA primary metagenome ERZ504796 (study PRJEB26092, sample SAMD00036404) | human gut metagenome | host: Homo sapiens | study: EMG produced TPA metagenomics assembly of... | reverse complement strand
CGGTCCATCCGGCAGGCATGAACGGTGGAACTGCTGACTTAAAAATCTGCGATAAAAAGTTTTCAGCCATTTCTGAATGGTTTCTGTATCATAAGTTCCGGCAAAAGCATAGTTTGCCAGACGATAAATCTTTTTCGGTGTACATCCGAAACGCAAAATGTAATACAGGAAGAAATCATGCAATTCATACGGTCCCACAATATCCTCTGTCTTCTGTGAAATCTTCCCATCCTCCGGCGGAAGAAGTTCCGGGCTGACCGGTGTATCCAATACATCATACAGCACCTTCTGCAGCGTCTCATCTGCGCAGGTATCCGCATAATAACATACCAGGTGACGCACCAGTGTCTTCGGCACTGAAGCATTCACGCCGTACATAGACATGTGATCGCCGTTATAAGTCGCCCATCCCAGGGCAAGCTCAGACATATCACCGGTTCCTATGACCATACCGCCGCTTTTGTTTGCGATATCCATCAGAATCTGGGTACGTTCTCTGGCCTGACCGTTTTCATAAGTCACATCATGCACAGCCTCATCCTGTCCGATATCCTTGAAATGTACACGGACAGAATCTACAATGCTGACTTCCCGGAACGTAGCACCCAGAGATTTGATCAGACTTACTGCATTGTCGTAAGTACGATCTGTGGTTCCAAAACCAGGCATTGTCACAGCTACAATGTCTTTGTGATCCTTTCCGATCAGATCAAACGCTTTTACCATAACAAGCAGGGCAAGCGTAGAATCCAGTCCGCCGGAAATACCAACCACCGCTGTGGCCGCATGGGTATGTTCCAGACGCTTTTTCAGTCCCATGGCCTGGATCATAAAAATCTCCTCACAGCGTTTTTCACGGTCTGCCTTGTTTCCCGGCACGAAAGGCGCCGGATCCACAAAACGGGTCAGTTCTGTTTTTTCTTCTTTCAAACTGAATTCGACGTTAATGTAAGACTCATCGGAAGTCATAAAGGTACTCATCCGACGGCGTTCCTCATTCAGACGTATCATATCCAGTTCTGTATATATGCTTTCGTTGCAGAAACGTCTGGACTCTGCCAACAGCGTTCCGTTCTCTGCGATCAGATTATGACCGGAATATACCACATCCTGGGTGGATTCCCCGTCACCGGCACTACAATATACATATCCACAGATCAGACGGCCGGACTGCCCGGTCACCAGGCTCTTGCGGTACATATCTTTTCCGGTTGTCTCATCACTGGCAGAAAGATTGACCAGCAGTGTCGCACCTGCCAGAGCATGCTCTACGCCCGGTGGATTCGGAGCCCACACATCCTCACAGATTTCCGCTCCGATCTTCAATTCCGGCATCTGTCTACACTGGAATAACACTCTGGTTCCCATAGGCACGACCGTATCTTCATCCAATGCTACCGGAACCGGCTGTTTCATACCCGGTGCAAAATGTCTGCGCTCATAAAACTCATTATAATTTGGAATGTGAGTCTTTGGCACCAGCCCAAGCACTTTTCCCTGTGTCACAGCTGCTGCCACATTATACAGTTTGCCGTTATATTCCAGCGGAAGTCCCACAAAAGCCAGATAGTCCTTACGTTGCGTATATTTTGCAATCGCAAGCAATTCCTTTTTTGCCTCCCGAAGAAGCACCTGCTGATAAAACAGATCCCCACAGGTATAACCGGTAATACACAGTTCCGGAAATACCAGTATCTTGGCACCCTTTGCTTCTGCTTCATCCATCAGGCGGCAGATTTCTTTCCGGTTCGCCTGCGTATCCGCCACAGTAACCTTCGGTGTCAGAGCCGCTACTTTGATAAATCCCTGTCTCATTTCTTCACGATCTCCTTTAATTCTTCGATACTAAATGTATATGCGGTATTACAGAAGTGACACTTTACCTCGATGGGTTTACCTTCTGCAATCATTTCATTCAGATCTTTCTTTCCAATGCTGATGATTGCTTTTTTCACACGGTCCTTAGAACAGTTGCAATAGAAAGAAGCCGGAATTTTATCTGTGATCTCCACGCCGAAATCTCCCAGAATATACTCCAGCATGCGTTCCGGTGTATATCCCTGCTCCAGCAGGTTCGTGACAGATGTGATCTCAGACAGTTTTTTCTCCAGCGCATCAATGATCTTCTCATCCGTAAACGGCATCAGCTGGATGATAAATCCACCGGCCTGGCGCACTGTATTGTCCTTATTCATCAGAACACCGAGTCCCACAGAAGACGGTACCTGTTCAGAAGTTGCGAAATAATAGGTCAGATCTTCTGCAATCTCACTGGTCTGCAGCACAGTGGTTCCCACATACGGCTCTTTCAATCCCATATCTTTGATGACACGCATCATACCGACACCTACAGCTCCGCCCACATCCAGCTTGTGCTGTTTGTTTGGTGGCAGCATAACATCCGCAACCACCGGATATCCTTTCACATGTCCCTGGGAATCCGCGGTCACTGTCATTCCTTTCATCGGTCCGCCGGACTGGATCTGTACCGTCAGCAGATCTTTGTCGCCCTTCATCATCACACCCATCATGGCGCCTCCGGTAAGCAGACGACCAAGTGCCGCAGTGACTACCGGACTGGTATTATGACGCTGCCGCGCTTCCTCCACAATTCCTTTTGAAGTCATGGCAAATGCGCGAATCGAACTGTTCGCAGCAGTTGCACGTACAATATAATCTTCCATTATTCTCATTCCTTTACTTACTTTTAGTCAAGCGGATATTCGCAATCCGCTTCGCTACTTGCTTGATTCGGTTAAAATACGTGTGGCTGGGTTCTCACTGCCACAAAATAAGCCCGCTCACAATTTTCATCCGCAGGATCCGTAGTTCCCTCCGCACAGACTGCTTTCAGCGTCAGTCCCGCCTGTTCGAGAAGTACCGCCACCCGCTGCAATTCATAGGCTCTCTGATAGTGAAACTCTTCAAACCGGGCAAACAGACCGTTTTCCTGTTTCACAAACAGTGTCAGTGCATATTCATTGATGCTGCTTTCCTCATCAAAATAGTTTTCCCAGATAAAGCTTCCTTCTTCCCTGTTTTCGCAGATTGTGGCATCTCCGATCAGATCACGGTATTTGTGAATGGTATTCATGTCAAAAATGAACACACCGTTTTGATCCAGATAGTTGTGCACCAGGGAAAATACCTCCGCCAGATCTTCCTCCTCCAACAGATAATTCAGGGAATCGCAGACGCACACCACCGCCGCCACAGTTCCGTACAGCTCGAACTCCCGCATGTCCTGCTGCAGATACAAAATCCCTTCATCCGGATGGTTTCTGGCAATCTCCAGCATTTCCGCTGAAGCATCCACACCGATCATATCATAGCCTTTCTGACGCAGCAGCCGTGTCATCGTTCCGGTGCCGCAGCCCAGATCCAGTACGAGTCCCTCTGAGATACCATGCTCTGTCAAAATTTTACTGATACCTTCACACCATGCTTCGTAAGGCACATTGTCCATGAAACGATCGTATACCTGTGCAAATTCTGTATATGCTTCCATGTTTCCTCCATTAACGGTTAAACAGGCTCTTGATAAATGCAATCAGTTTTGCAAAAAATCCCTGTGCCTGCTGGGTCAGTGCTGATGTATCAACCTTCAGCCCCATATCCTTTAATTTTCCATATAAATTTTCCGCCTGATCCCGGATATTGTTCCAGTTCAGATCCAGTCCCTGCAGTTTTTTCAGCAGTTCCTTCAGCTGATCGATCTGATCCTGGGTCAGACTTACATTAAATTTTTCCGATGCCTGATCAATCGCATCCGCCAGTTCGCTGTCAGAGAGATTTTTACCGCCCACCTGATCCTTCAGATAAGCTACCATACCGGCAATTTCATCCGTCTTGCCGGTCTCATCTCCGATTTCACCGGTTACCACCATCTCATTGATGGCACCGTCGATAACATCCGTATCCACTGCTTCACCGGTCATTCCGGAGTAAGCCTTCACTGCACCGATCAATGCCGCCGTACCGGACATATCAAAAGGTCCGACTACAACCACATTGGCATCCTTTACACCGGCTGTTGCCAGTGCATTCTCATACATGCTGGTGGTGCAGTAATTGATATTTTTTGTGGTTACTGTGATACCGCTGCCTTTCTTCGCCTTCATTACAGCCACAGAAGATAAGGCACGGCTGCCAATGTGGTCATTTGTGATATAAGCATCCAGATACTGATGTTCCTCTGCATTGGTCACAGTATTCACATTACATTTTTCCAGGTCTGCTTCCGTCAGCCCAAATAATTCCAATACCTTTGCTTTTTCGTCTGCACGCAGATCCGCACCAAATGAAATGTACGGTGTATCTCCGTCTGCGATGGTAACCTGTGTCGCATTCCCGCCGTCCGCGGCAAATGCGCTGACACTCATGCCCATCACCATCACTACTGCCAGTAATAATACCATCCCTCTTCGAAAAAATCCCTTTTTCATGATTTACTCCTTTCGAGCTCGCTTTCTTTTCAGTATGCCTTCAGACAGATACCCCTGTCAACCGTAATTTTATCCGGGGTGTTTCATAATAATGATCCATTTCCGGATAATAAGTAAAATGCAGGGCCGCTTCGTGGACACACCTGCCTGCCAGAGTATCCTGTGCCACTACTTTACCATATTTTTCCGCCAGTGGTAACAACAGATCTTCCGCATCGCCAAAGTACACCGCATCCATGGACACACCTGCCGCATTTCTGACTTTCATCTGAAATACCCGGCCTTCTTTTCCGCAGATGCGCAGGCGCTCGATCACCAGATTCCGGTCTGCAAATACCGGTTTTTCGTTTCCTTTTCCAAAAGGTTCCAGACACCCCAGCTGGTTCACCAGACGTTCTGTAATATAGCTGATCGGCATCGGCACATCAATCACTACCTTTGGTCGGAGTTCTTCTTCGGTCAGTGTGCACACTTCATTTAATTTCCGCCGGAAGGCATCAATATCCGCTTCCTTTAGTGAAAAACCCGCTGCCATCGGATGTCCGCCAAACTGTGTCAGATATTCTTCGCATTTGCACAGTTCCTCATACATGGAATAGCTTTCAATGGAACGGCCGGACCCCTTTGCACCGTGTTCACTCCGTGTGACCACCAATGTCGGCCGGTAATAAGCTTCCCGGATCCGTCCGGCCACGATACCAGCCAGACTTTCGTGACAGTCCGGAAGAAAAATTACCAGCACCCGGTCATTGACATATTCTTCCTGCTGCGCAATCTCTTTTGCCTGTTCCACCGCATGCATGGTCAGCAGCTTCCGGCTCTCATTCAATTCCACGATTTCTTCTGCCAGAACCGCCGCCTCCGTTTCGGATTCGCACAGCAGCAGCTTTAAGGAAAGCCGTGCCGTGTCTAATCTGCCGCTGGCATTCAGACATGGACCGATACGAAATCCGATATCATGGGACTTGATCGCACCCATCGTTAACTTGTTTTGCAAAATCAGTGCTTTCATTCCGATATTCGTGGTACGGTTCAGCATCTCCAGTCCCAGTTTTACCAGAATCCGGTTTTCGCCCTGCAGATCCATGACATCACCTACCGTAGCAAAACCGGCATTTTCGATAAAGCAGTCTGCCTCGGACACCTCCAGTCCAAATACTTCGTAAAGTACCTGCACCAACTTGAAAGCAACCGCCGCTCCGCATAGTTTCTTAAATGGATAATGACATGCCTGCTGCTTCGGATTCACCACTGCATCTGCCTCACACACTTTTTCTCTGCGTACGCCATCTACCTCTGTGAACGGTACTTCATGATGATCTGTAACCACTACAGTCATTCCCAGTGACTTGGCCAGATGAATCTGATCAATGGCAGAGATTCCGTTATCGCAGGTCAGGATCGTATCTATACCATCCTGACTGGCCCGGGTCACCAGATGTTCATTCAGCCCATATCCATCCAGAATCCGGTCCGGAATCACAAAATCTGCGTCTGCCCCCAGTCGCCTCAGGGCACAGTACAAAATGTAAGTGGATTGGATTCCGTCAATATCATAATCTCCAATGATCCGGATCCGTTTCTTTTCTTTTATTTTTTCTCTCAGAATCTCCGCCGCCAGATCTGCATCTTTCAACAAATGCGGATCGTTCAGGTCTGCTCTCGTCCCATGAAGATACAGATTCATTTCCTGCAGATCGGTCAGACCCCGGTTCCGCATGATCCTGGCTAATACCGGGTCGATGCCGAAATGCTGCCCGATTGCCTGAAAATCAGCTTTTTTTGCTGAAACTACCCATTTTTCTTTCACGTAGTCACTCCTATTTCCATTTTTTCATCAGGTTAATATATTACTTCCCATAAAGTCAGTCCCTGCGCCGGCATTGTCGGACCTGCCTCCGCCCGGATTTTGGATGCCAAAATTTCTGCCACCTGTTCCGGCGGATAGACACCGCATCCCACATCGACCAGGGTTCCGGTCAGGATACGGATCATATTCTGTAAAAATCCATTTCCGGTATATGTAAAACGGATTTCTTCACCGATCCGTCTGATGTCAATTTCATGTATGGTACGCACTGTGGATTTTTTCATTTTTGCATTTCCGCAGAATGCCGCAAAATCATGCTTTCCCAACAGATACTGTGCTGCCTGCCGCATGGCTTCCACATCCATTGGCCGATTATCGTGCAACATATACTTCCGTTCAAACACATTCGGATAATCCGCATTCCAGATGCGGTACACATATGTCTTTTTCACCACATTCAGACGGCTGTGAAATCGTTCGGACGCTGCCCGCACCTCTGTCACGGCAATATCTTCCGGCAGATACTGTACAAAAATCTGTCTCAGTTCCTCACAGAGTTCCTCCGGTGTCTTACCCGCACTGCAGGCATCCGGAAGGCGGAAATTTGCCACCTGTCCATGCGCATGCACACCGGCATCGGTGCGCCCGGAACCGTCAATCTCTATGGTACGTCCATACTGTCTGCTTAAAATTGCTTCAATTTTCCCCTGAATGGTCTGATCCGTAGTCTTCTGACGCTGCCAGCCTTTGTAGCGGGTTCCATCGTATTGAATAATTATTTTATAATTTGCCATAAAAATATTCCTGTTTGCTAAAGGGGAAGTTCGGTACAGACCAAACCTCCCCTTTTATTTGTTTACATTTCAAGAATGCCCTCGACATTTTTTACATCTATACATTCTTTTTACACGGATTGCTGCATGCTTTGCATTCCCGCAATCCTGCTCGCACTTCGGAAATCGCAAGACTTCGTCTTCCTTTTTTCCTCAGTGCGAGGACGTGCCCTGAATTACATGTGTCCTTTACATGCAAGCATGACATGCCACATGTATTCCGGCACTGTAAAAAGAATTACAATTCACAGTTATTTACTGTTCTCGGGAACGGAATCACGTCACGGATATTTCCCATACCTGTCAGGTACATAACGCAACGCTCAAATCCCAGACCAAATCCTGCATGTCTTGCAGAACCGTATTTTCTCAGATCCAGATAGAAGTCATAATCTTCTGCTTTCAGTCCGAGTTCTTTCATTCTTTCCAGAAGCTTGTCGTAGTCATCCTCACGCTGGCTTCCACCGATGATCTCACCGATACCCGGAACCAAACAGTCCATAGCAGCTACTGTCTTGCCATCTTCGTTGAGTTTCATGTAGAAGGCTTTGATCTCCTTCGGATAATCCGTTACGAATACCGGACGTTTGAAGATTTCTTCTGTCAGATAACGCTCATGCTCTGTCTGCAAGTCTGCACCCCAGAATACTTTATAATCAAACTTGTCATTGTTTTTCTCAAGGATCTCGATCGCTTCCGTATAGGTAACATGTCCGAAATCAGAATTTAATACATGATTTAGACGATCCAGTAATCCCTTATCTACAAATTTGTTGAAGAATTCCATTTCTTCCGGTGCATGCTCCAGCACATAGCGGATAACATATTTCAGCATGCTCTCTGCAAGAACCATATCATCTTTCAGATCTGCGAAAGCAATCTCCGGCTCGATCATCCAGAACTCTGCTGCATGACGTGTCGTATTGGAGTTTTCTGCACGGAAGGTCGGTCCAAAGGTGTAGATATTCTTGAATGCCATCGCATAAGTCTCACCGTTTAACTGTCCGCTTACGGTCAGGTTGGTCGGTTTTCCGAAGAAATCCTGTGTGAAATCAACGCTTCCGTCGTCTTTTTTTGGTACATTATTCAGATCCATGGTGGTAACCTGGAACATCTCACCGGCTCCCTCACAGTCACTGCCTGTAATCAGTGGTGTGTGTACATAGACGAAATCACGTTCCTGGAAAAATTTATGGATTGCATATGCGATCAGTGAACGTACTCGGAACACTGCCTCAAACGTATTGGTACGCGGGCGTAAATGAGAAATTGTTCTCAGATACTCAAAACTGTGACGTTTTTTCTGCAACGGATAATCCGGTGCGGATGCACCCTCGATCTCCACTTTGTCTGCCTGGATCTCAAACGGCTGTTTTGCATCCGGTGTAGCTACCAGCTTACCGGTTACAATAATTGCAGCACCTACGTTTAATTTTGAAATTTCTGCAAAATTCTCCAGATGATCACCGTAAACGACCTGTAACGGTTCAAAAAAGGTACCGTCATTTACTACGATAAATCCAAATGTCTTGGATCCACGAACGGAACGAACCCATCCACCGACGGATATCTCTTTGTCAAGATACATTTCTTTGTCCCGGAATAAATCCCGGATGTTTGTCAACTCCATGTGATTGCCTCCCAAATCTCAGCCCCTCAGCTGTTTTTACATCAAAATAAAATCACTTTATAAATATCACGTTTTTATACTTCAGCTTTACAGTCCCTAGTTCACGCGCTGATTATTCCGCATCTGCAGAACTGTCTGCATCATCAGAAGCATCTGTATTGTCAGCAACTTTTGTCTTTACACTCTCCATGATCTTGGATAATGCCTGATTTTCTGCGTAACTCAGTCTTATATAATCCTCTCCGCCGTACTCCTTATAGAATGTATCACGGTCTGCGATATTATAGCTGGATACATAGCTGTCCACAAACTCCTCAAAGTTTTTCTGGGACACAGACAGATTCATATCTTTTACAACAGCCTCAAGGATCAGCTCCTGTTTCAGGCTTTCTTCGATGTAATCACTTACCTGATTGTTGAAGTCATCCTCTGACATACCCATATAATCTTCAAAACTCTTTCCGCTTTTCTCTACAGCGTTATTCACGCGCTCTTTGTACTCTGTAATTCTCTGATCCAGTAATCCATCCGGAAGTGTCACTTCACACTCATCCAGAAGTTTCTGAAGAACGCCGCTCTGGATTTCTGTCATTTTGCTGGAGTAATTACGCTTCTCCAGTACGCTGCTTACCTGTGATTTCAGATCATCCACTGTTGAAATTCCGCTGTTGCCGAAATTCTCACTGACATACTCATCGGTCAGATCATCGTATACCATTTCTTTTTTTGTATCAATACTGTTGATGGTTACCGTAAATACGACAGCTTTACCGGCCAGATCTGTATTGTTGGTATAATCCTCCGGGAAAGTCAGATTCAGTTCTACCGTCTCGCCCACATTTTTACCGATCAGCCCATCCTCAAATCCGTCGATGAAAGAACCGGATCCGATCTCCAGATGCTGTCCTGTGGCACTTCCGCCGGAGAACTCCTCTCCATCAATTTTTCCCACATAGTCAATATTAACAACGTCACCGCTCTCTACGGTCTTCTTGTCACTGACTTCATAGGACGGATACATAGACATCAGATACTCAATATAAGACTGGATATCTGCATCACTGACTGTATAATCCTTGGAAAGTTCTACGGTCATATTCATGTAGTCATTTAATTTTACATATTTTTCTACTTTATAATCGGTAGCCTTTAATAATTCTTTGGCAGGGATCTCCACATCTTTTTCTTCTTCCGCAGATACGCTGCTGTCTGTGGTGGCACCTTTCTGACCACAGCCACCCAGTGCTGCTGTTGCAACCATCACTGCCATTAATACCATTACGAGTTTCTTTTTCATTTTCTTATTGTTCCTTTCTTTGAATGAATCTTTCCCCAAAAATTCATCCCCTTGTCTGCGCTTCTCTCAAAAGGCATCACTGTCTTTAAAGATACCATATTTTCCTATAAATGAAAAGGTGAATCTTCTATTTTTTTCTTGAGTTTTCACCTGATCAATGATACAATATCACCTAGACTTAGTTTTACTATGAACAAAATACCGATAAAGGAGGAAATATATCCGTGTCACCACAGATCATTACACTTATCATTGTTCTTGCTATTTGTGTTGCCGCTATTATCCTGCTCTATTTCCAGGGAAAACGAAATATGAAAAAACGGGATGAACAGCAGGCAGCCATTGATCAGGCAGCACAGTGGGTCAATATGCTGATCATTGACAAGAAAAAACTTCGTATGAAACAGTCCGGTCTGCCACAGCAGGTCATTGACCAGACACCGAAGTTTGCAAGACTGGCAAAAGTACCGGTTGTCAAAGCAAAAGTCGGACCACAGATCATGGTTCTGATCGCCGATAACCAGATCTACGATCAGATTCCGGTAAAAAAAGAAGTAAAAGCTTCTGTCAGCGGTCTTTTCATTTCTGATGTTCGCGGTCTCCGTGGACCATTGGAAAAACCGGAGAAAAAGAAACCCGGTTTCTTTGCACGCCTTACCGGTCAGAAATAATTATCAGAATATGCACGAAAAACGAGCGTGATGAACATCAGTCATCACGCTCGTTTTTATCTCAGTCGAGAAGACTCCCACTGAGAGCAATCAATAATCCTCGATATGGATCAGCTGTGTGGTGTCCACACCGTATGGCAGAATAGAGTTTGCAAAATTTTTAAACTTATTTGCCGCATCACTGACATAGAACTCATGCATTGCACCTTCATAGTTCTGCTTTCCGTCGTTGTTCAGTCCGTTCCGCTCCAGCAGGGATTTCAGTTCTCTAGCGGTCTCATAGGCCGGATTTACCAGATTTACTTTTTCTCCCATGATCTGACGCAGAGTAGAACGTAACAGCGGATAATGGGTACAGCCCATGATCAGGGTATCGATACCGGATTCCAGCAACGGCTCCAGATAACGGTTTGCTACTTCCACCGTCACCGTATCCTTCAGCCATCCTTCTTCCACCAGTGGCACAAACAGCGGACATGGTTTGCCCAGCACCTGTGCATTCGGCTTATGTGAATGAATTTCTTTTGTATACAACTGACTCTCTATCGTGCTTTCTGTTGCAATCACACCGATTTTTCCATTTTTCGTGACTTTCGCCGCTTCCTTCGCTCCTGCTTTGACCACACCCAGAATCGGGATGTCAAATTCCGGTTGTACGGTTTCCAGTGCCAGTGCACTCGCAGTATTACAGGCGATAACGATCGCCTTAACACCTTTTGACTGTAAAAAGCGGATGATCTGCCTTGAAAAACGAATGATGGTTTCCTTTGATTTGCTGCCGTATGGTACTCTGGCGGTATCACCAAAATAGATGATACGTTCCTTTGGAATCTGACGCATGATCTCTCTTGCAACCGTCAGGCCTCCCACGCCGGAATCAAATACACCAATGGGTGCATAACGAAACTCTTCTTTTTCTTTTAATTTATCTGTCATTCCCCTCTATTCCTTTCGTTCCTTTGGATTTGACTTTCATAGTCAGGGTGCATTCCGCCAGATGTTCCTCTTCTACTTCCATATCATACTCCAGTTTCAAATGCAGCATATCCTCAGTCTCCATCAGCCGGATTGTCCGGGAATCAAAACCAAGCATCATGCTTCCATACGGTGTCTGATAGGAAGTACGGGTCTTTTTATCTTTCTGAAAACTCATATGTACCCCGGCATTTCCCTTTTTGGAGAGATCTACCGCATCTTCTCCGATCTTGATCATACATTTGGTCACGCCCGGCACACCTTCCTGTACTTCATCATATAAAATGTAATGCTTGCCGTTGCGGAAATAATATTCTCCCGGTGTGACAGTCTCAATCGGGTCATTCACTTCGCCGTCTATCGTCTGTATGCCGCTGATGGTGATCAACACATCTTTTGTCATATTAGGTCCTCTCATCTCTTTTATAATACCCACACATTGTAAAGGTTTTTTTTCAATTATTCAAGCACCTGATTCAGCAAATCGAGTAATTTGAAACGCACCTGATAATTTCCCTTCTGCAAAACAGAAGCATATTCCTTCGGATCCAGCACTTCCCGCAATTTTTCCCCGGATCCTGCATCCACCTCATACATACTGTTGGCAAAGCAGAGATTCGGATACATGACGCACCACCAGTTGTGTCCCTCGCCGGATCCGATTACCACACGCAAAGCCTCATATACTCCTCCCGGAAAGGTATAGGTCCCATAAGTTTTCTCCGGAAAGGTACAATTTTCCAGTGCCGCGGATACCGGATACGCATAACCTTCCGCAGAGATGACATCCGCAGCGCAGTTCTCGATAAGATTCAGATTTGCTTTTACGATCCGTTCACTCTCCTCCAGGGAATCTGCATCCTTTAACTTTTCTGCCATCAGCGTTCCCACCTGATCACGCACTTTCAGCTTCAATGCCTGATCTTCCCGGCTGTCGCTGTTTGCCAGCACATGGAAACGCAATACTTTCTGTGCCATATTCCGCTGCATACTCTTTGTCTGTATTGTTGTGGAAAGCAGTACGCAGGCTGCCGCCGCCAGGCATACCGCCAAAATTTTCTTTTTCATCGCCATACTCCTCCTGTTTTCTCCCGGATGCCTGACCGTTCCCGTTCTTACCAGATCCTGTTCACACTTGGTCAAAATCCTATTTTCTGTATTCAGAGTATTTCCTTTTTTTCCCACATTATACAGCGATATAGATCCCTGTCTTGTAAAGCGGACATTCGAAATGCCCTAATCCTTTCTTTTTTATCTTACCTGCACTTCATAAATCAGATCTTCCACATACTGTGTTTCATCATCCCGATATTGATGCCACAGCGCCCGGTCGCTTCCCGGAAGCAATGCATAAGAATCTGTCACATCGTTCCCGGCTTTCCGCCAATGTTCGGCAAACTCCTGCAACCGTTCTTCCAGTTCCTGCTTTGCTGCGGCTTCCAGCTGTTGTCTCTCTGTGCTCCCTTCCAGACGGTTTGTGATACCAACTCTTCCATTTACAATAATCTGTACCACCGGACGCATCTCTCCTGCTGTTTCGCCCTCGGTTATGCCTTCTGACAGCATAAGGTGCTCTACACAATCTGACAAATCGGACGGTTCTGACCGATTCAATCGTTCCTTCCTCTGTTCTGGCACAATACCTCGCTGCACCCGAAGCTGTTCTAACATAACTCCGGTTCCGTCTGCCATGGAAAACGCATATTTTTTCAAATTATTTTGCAGCAAAAGTGCCTCATATCCCTCTTCCAGTGACAGATTTCCTGCAAGATGCAGCTGTTCCAGTATCGCAAATCCTCCGATTGCCAGCTTTTCTTCCTGACGGACAACCTTTGGAATACACACGGTTCCCTTCCGCTCATAAAACTGCTGCATCAGTGTACCAACTGTCACAAAAGAATTGTGCTTCACATGTTCCCACTCTTCCAGCAGATCTTCCAGATAGATTCCCATACATTCCGGCAACTGCAGTTTCTCTGTGAAAATTTCCTGCATCGGCTCCTCCGTCAGCAATACATAAGTATTCCAGGCAGCATCTGTCTTTTTTTCAAAAAAAGAAAGCAGCACTTCCATAGCCGCATCAGATGCAAACACCTGCGGATTCAGCAGCAACACTTTCAAATGATTGAGATCCGGATTTTTGCTGCTGTTTTCCGACATCTGACGCATTCCTTCAAAGAGATCCGTCACCGTTCCCTCCCAGTAGGCATCCGAAGCCAGTGCATGTTCCGAAGCGTTTTCATTCAGCAGATCCGGATAGGCCAGGTAGAGCTGAAAGCTCTCGTTTTCCTGTGCCTCCACCCCCATCACCAGCGGAAATGCCTGATTTTCCAGTTCGTTGACACCGCAGCCACTCAGAAAAAACAGAAAAAACAGGATACAGAACGTAATTCCAGTCAACATAATATTTCGTTTTCCCCGATACAGGTTTTCTTCTTTCTCCTCCATCACACATCCCTGCCTTTCAAAAATTTCTCTGCCTGCGGCTATGTTTCATTTCCGCCATCGCCTCTGACTCGCTCCTGTTTTGCTTTCTGCCTCCGCAAAAGACCGGAAGAATCAACAACAACGGCAGTACACCATACAAATAACCGTGAAATATCCGCTGGGCAGCAGCTTCCCTGTGCAGCAGAAAACTTCCGATGCATCCCGCTGCACACACCAGCACTGCCGTGAGCACGATTTTCTTCGTATTGGTTTTATTTTCCGCTGTCATTTCTGCCTGTTCCGTTCTCGGTCCGATCCCGCTTTCTGCCTTTTCTTCTTTTGCCTGTATCGATCGGTCACGCTGAAAGCAAAGGATTCCCGCAAAAAAATCCACCGCGTAATACAGCATGGAATCCAGGAATGCAAACAAACAGAAAAACCAGATTCCCACCATCAGTGCATCCTGTCGTTCCAGAAAGTTTCCCGGCAGTTTCACCACTGCCATGAGATCAATGACCGGCCATCTGCGGTGCGCCAGCAGTTCTGTGCGGAATACGCCGAGCAGGATCAGATAGATTACCAGATTCAGACCCAGTACCACAAGCAGTGCATGACGTGTGCCAGCATATGCCTGTTCTTTTTTCTGACAGCTTTTCAGAAACAGCACATATAAGGATGCTCCGGAGAAAAACAAAAAACTCACATAACTGCTTTTTATAAAATTCGGAAGTGTTGATGCTGCCACTGGTGTCCATGCATTTGGTTCTATGCCGGCACAGGCAATCACCAGGATCACCAGCAACGGAATCAGCAAAAACCAGTACAGCACTTCATATACTCTCACCCGGCTTTCCAGTCCGCGCACCAGTCCGAAAAATGCCGCTGCCGCCAGCGTCAGCAGAATCATTGGCTCCCAGCCATTTCCCAATAGCTGCTGTTCCATCAGAGCAGCCATGACGTAAAACACAAAGCCCGCCAGTCCCAGAAATCCCATACCATAAATCACCTGTATACATACGCGTACACAACCTGACATCTGTTCTAATCGCTGTGAAAAATTCTGCTGTCTGAAATGCTTCTGCCAGAATTTCAGTAGCAGCCATGCACCACCACCGCCTGCTGTCAGTGCAAAAAAGCCATCCACGCCACTGTCTGTCGCCACAAGCGAAGGAAGCAGCAACGTACTGATGCCCAGCAGTTCCAGCGTCAATGTCCGTTTTACCTGCCGGGCAGATATTTTCTGATTATTCATAAAATACGGTTCCTGCATCCGCCCATTCCTTTCTATCTATATCTGTCTATATCTGTATTTTTATTTTTTCTATGCATCTGTTCCAGTCAGACGGAAAAGAATATTCGCATCATATCCCTTTCCATGCTACACTTCTCAGTTTATCATCTGTTTTTATATTTCATCCGCAACCGTACACGATTCTTTGGATTCGCATAAAAGGGTCTGTGTGTCAGTGCCTGCAGCGGAGGTCGCACCAAAGAGTCCCGTTCATCCCGGTAATCATTCAGATCAGCCCCCACAAACGGCATCAGATACGGCATGCCAAAACTTTCCAGCTGTGCCAGATGAATCAGCAGAATGAGCAGCCCGAGCAGAAATCCGTAAAAACCAAGTGCTGCCGATAATCCGATAAAGACAAACTTCAACAGGCGGAATGCCGTAGCAAAATCCTCATTTGGGATAGCAAAAGAACACAGTGCTGTAAATGCCACCACGATCACTACCATAGGACTGACGATATTGGCATCTACCGCCGCCTGTCCGATGATCAGTCCGCCCACGATCCCAATGGTATTTCCCATGGCTCCGGGCAGCCGCACCCCGGCCTCCCGCAGCAGTTCAAACGACAGCTCCATCAGCAGCACCTCCACCACTCCCGGAAAAGGTACCCCCTGTCTGGCTGCAGCAAAGGAAAGAAGTAACTTGGTTGGCAGAAGCTGCGTATGAAAATTTGTCATCGCCAGATATAACCCAGGCAGGAGCATAGACAGAAATGCTGCCACATACCGCAGCGTTCTGGTAAATGTTGCAATCTCCCATCTCGTATAATAGTCATCCGTCGTCTTAATAAAAGAATTGTAATCGGTTGGAAAAATCAGCACCTCGGGAGAGTTATCCGTCAGCAGTACGGCTCTTCCCTCCAGCAATGCCATCACAGCCCGATCCGGTCTCCGCGTGGTCTGATACTGCGGAAATGGTGAAAACCACTGCGTTTCCGTCAGCTGTTCGATGACACCGCTGTCCCCGATACCATCTATCTCAAATGCTGCCAGCCGCTGCTGCATCTGCGTCACAATTTCAGGCCGGACAATTCCGTCAAGATACATGATATCCACATTCGTACCGGTACGTCTGCCACACTTGCACTCTGCCACTTTCAGATCCACAGAGCGCAGTCGTTTCCGGATCAGTGCTGTATTCTGCTTGATGGAATCACCAAACCCTTCATTACTGCCACGGATGGCTTTTTCCGACTCGGTCTTCTGCAAAGACATGCCGGGGTAGCCCTTGTCCGGAATCTTCAGTGCCCGGTCAAATCCATCCA
>ENA-OQKO01001208-OQKO01001208.1-human-gut-metagenome-genome-assembly--contig:-NODE-1208-length-16695-cov-6.025410_pt1 | contig 16695 bp, 12 predicted proteins | sample MGYA00242777_ERZ504796 | MGnify/ENA primary metagenome ERZ504796 (study PRJEB26092, sample SAMD00036404) | human gut metagenome | host: Homo sapiens | study: EMG produced TPA metagenomics assembly of... | reverse complement strand
TGTACTCCATACCGGTAGCAACGATGGGCTGCTGGGTGACCATCAGAGGCACTGCCTGACGCTGCATGTTGGAGCCCATCAGAGCACGGTTACAGTCATCGTTCTCCAGGAAGGGGATGCAGGCGGTAGCAACAGAGACCATCATTCGCGGAGAAACGTCCATGTAATCGACTTTCTCTGCATCAATTTCAAGGATCTCGTCGCGGCGGCGGGCAGACACACGGGGACGGATGAAGTGCTTGCCCTCATCCAGCGGCTCGTTGGCCTGTGCCACAACGTACTCGTCCTCGACATCAGCGGTCATATACTCGACCTCGTCGGTGACGACCTGTTCCTTCAGGTTGCCGTTCTCGTCATAGATCTTCTTGACCTTGCGGTACGGAGCTTCCACGAAGCCGTACTCGTTGATCTTGGCGTAAGATGCCAGATAGGAGATCAGACCGATGTTGGGGCCTTCAGGAGTCTCGATGGGGCACATACGGCCGTAGTGGCTGTAGTGAACGTCGCGGACCTCGAAACCTGCGCGGTCACGGCTCAGACCGCCGGGGCCCAGAGCAGACAGACGGCGCTTGTGGGTCAGCTCAGCCAGCGGGTTGTTCTGATCCATGAACTGGGACAGCGGAGAAGAACCGAAGAACTCCTTGATGGCTGCCACCACCGGACGGATGTTGATGAGGGCCTGCGGGGTGATGACGCTCTGATCCTGGCTCTGCAGGGTCATGCGCTCACGGATGACGCGCTCCATGCGGGAGAAGCCGATGCGGAACTGGTTCTGCAGCAGCTCGCCCACGCTGCGGATGCGGCGGTTGCCCAGATGGTCGATATCATCGGTGGTGCCAATATTGTGGCCCAGACCGTTCAGGTAGTTGATGGAAGCCAGAATATCGGCGACCGTAACGGTGCGGCCGATCAGCTGGTCGTGGTTGCGGCGCAGCATCTCCTTCTGCTCTTCCACATCAGAGGTGGTGTCGAGGATCTTCTTGATCTCATCGAAGGAGCAGCGCTCGTTGATGCCGCACTCCTTCACGTCGAAGGAGAAGAAGCCCTGTGCATCCACACAGCCGTTGGTGATGACCTTGATCTTCCGGCTCTCTTCCTTCATGGGATCGTCGAGCTTCAGCACGACCAGATTCACACCGGCATTGTCAGCCTTCTCAGCCAGCTCGCGGGTGATCTTGGCACCAGCCTCGATCAGGATCTCGCCGGTCAGCGGAGCGACCACATTCTCAGCAGCCACCTGACCGGTGATGCGGCGGGCCAGAGACAGCTTCTTGTTCATCTTATAACGGCCGAAACGAGACAGGTCATAACGGCGCGGGTCGAAGAACAGCATGTTGATCTGGCTGGTAGCGGACTCCACCGTGGGAGGCTCGCCGGGGCGCAGCTTGCGGTAAACTTCCAGCAGGCCCTCTTCCTGATTCTTGGTGGTATCCTTTTCCAGAGTAGCGAGGATGCGCTCATCGTCGCCAAAGAAGTTCAGGATGTCCTCGTTGGTGGACAGGCCCAGTGCACGGCACAGCACGGTGACGGGCAGCTTGCGGTTCTTATCGATACGGACATAGAACACATTGGCGGCATCGGTCTCGTACTCCAGCCATGCACCGCGGTTGGGGTTCATGGTGGCGCTGTACAGGTCGTTGCCCACCTTATCTTTGGCATCTCCGTAGAATACGCCGGGAGAACGGACCAGCTGGCTGACGATGGCACGCTCAGCACCGTTGATCACAAAGGTGCCCGCATCGGTCATCAGCGGGAAGTCGCCCATGAAAATTTCCTGGTCCTTGACCTCGCCGGTCTCCTTGTTCAGCAGACGGGCAGTCACACGCAGGGGGGCAGCGTAGGTCACGTCGCGCTCCTTGCACTCCTTGATGCTGTACTTGGGCTCCTTATCCAGACGGAAGTCCACGAAGCTCAGCGCCAGGTTACCGGTGTAGTCCTCAATGGTGCCGATGTCGTGGAAGACCTCTTTCAGGCCCTCGTCCAGGAACCACTGATAAGAGTTCTTCTGGACCTCGATCAGGTTCGGCATACTGATGACTTCGTCGATGTGGGAGAAGCTCATGCGCTCGGTTTTGCCGAGCTTTACGGGCTTGACTTTCATCATAAAATCAACCACTCCTTACTTTTATACTCTACGGGATGTCGTATACACGGGTCAAATTTGAGCAGACACACATAATTCGACCCGCGTCGAAGGGAACCTTTCGGCGTTTTTCACAAACTTTTCGGTTTGACCCGTCCAGCCGCCGCCTGCGTATTCCCCTTTTTGGCGCACTAGTCCATTATGTGATACTAATGCAGTATACACCCTAAAAGCCTTGCTGTCAAGCCATTTTTCAGATTTTTGCCAAAACAAATTTATTTTTTCTTTCATTTTCGCACGCCCGGCAGCGTGTTGTGTTTTGCTGTTTTAGGGCTTGATTTTTTTATTTTGCACGTTCCTGTTCATAATCCCCTTGTGCAATTTGTCTATCTTTGCCCTTGTGTTTTGGCGTATTACTTTTACAGTCGGATATGCCCGTTTTCCCTTGCGGCCCTTTTTTGTGAAAAAGCAGCTCAGAAAAGCTCGCAGGCTTTTCTGAGCTGCAAATATAAAAATAATGTTTCCTCTAATATTGCCAGAGTGCAAGCGGCGGCAATTATAATCGTTCACTCATCCAGATAATCCCGCAGGCGTTTTGCACGGCTGGGATGCCGCAGCTTGCGCAGGGCCTTGGCTTCGATCTGCCGCACCCGCTCCCGGGTCACATTGAACTCCTTACCCAGCTCTTCCAGCGTGTGCGCCCGGCCATCCTCCAGCCCGAAGCGCAGTGCGATCACCCGCTCTTCCCTCGGTGTCAGGCTTTTGAGCACGCTGAACAGTTCCCGCCGCAGCAGCTGCCGCCCGGCTTCATCCACCGGGACGCCTGCATCCTCGTCCTGAATAAAATCTTCAAGGTGGGCATCCTCTTCCTCGCCCACCGGCGTTTCCAAGCTGATAGGGTCCTGCGCCAGCTGCAGCAATTCCCGCACACGGTCCGGCTCCATGTCCAGCTGAACAGCGATCTCTTCCGCGGTAGGCTCCCGGCCATTTTTCCGCAGCAGGTCACCCGTCGTCTTTTTGACCCGGTTGATGCTCTCCACAAGGTGCACCGGGATGCGGATGGTCCTCCCCTGATCTGCAATGGCGCGGGTGATGGACTGACGGATCCACCACGTGGCATAGGTGGAAAATTTGAAGCCGCGCTCCGGCTCAAACTTTTCCGCCGCCTTCATCAGACCGAGATTGCCTTCCTGAATGAGATCCAGAAACGGCAGGCCCCGCCCTGCATAGCGCTTTGCCACCGACACCACCAGCCGCAGGTTCGCTTCGCTGAGCTTCCGCCGGGCATCCTCATCCCCGGCCTGCGCGGCACGGGCAAGCTCCGTTTCCTGTTCTGCCGTCAGCAGCGGCACCCGGCCGATCTCCTTCAAATAGGCCTTTACCGGGTCGTCCAGCGCCACCCCCTCTGCCGAAAGCTCATGTTCCAGCCTGCCGATCTGCGTTTCATCCAACGCAGGCAGGTCCGCTTCCTCTTCGGTCAGGTGCACGCCGCGGTCCTCCAGTGCCGTATACAGCTCGTCCAGCTGCGCCACATCGTAATCCTGTTCGTCCATGGCACGGCTGATCTGCTCCGGTGTCAGGGCATGGTGGCGTGCCCGCGCAGCCAATGTTCTGGCCAATTCCTCCGTTTGCGACAATTTCTGCATGGTTCCTGCTCCTTTCCTCTCCTGCTCCAGCCGGAGGGGAAAGCGGGGGATCATTCTTCTACAGGCACATTTCCCTGCTTCTTTTCGCGCATCGACTGGAGGTAATCACTCAGTTCCTCATTGGACATATGCGCCGCCTTGCCTGCCATGGGCATCCCCCGGGCAATGCGGTCCAGATACAGCCGGATATCATCCGGCGTACAATTCACATCGCTGTATTGTGCCGCAAGATGGCTCAGTTCATTCAGCGCTTCTTCGCTTACAAAAGCGCGCAGCGTAGTCAGGCTGATCTCAATGCCCTCCTGTCGGCAGCGCAGCATGGCTTCAAACAGCTCCTTCTGCTGCGGCAGCACGAACTGTTCTGCGGTCAGCTGCCCCTGCACCAGATCGATATAGTGCGGCTCCCGCAGCATGGCCGCCAGCAGACGCTGCTGTGCACTGGCAATGCCCAGCGCCTGACTGCCGCCCGCACTGTACGGCACGTTGATCTGATTCATCTCACCGGACTTGAGCGCCTGCTGCTTTTTCTCCCAGCGGTGCTTGCTGCCCGCCCTCTTCACGGCGGTCTCCAGCTGGGTCATGATAGCTGTTTTGGAGATGTTGGTCTCCTCAGCCAGACGCCCCGCATACACTTCCTGCTCGGTAGGGTTGGAGCGCTCTGCCAGCATATTCACAGCTTCCTTCACGTATTCCAGCCGCTGGGCATCCTGTGCCAGATCGTACTGGCTGCGCAGACGGCCCAGCCGGAAGTCCAGTGCATTGCCCACACCGTCCAGCAGGGCTTTGAATCGCTCTGCGCCATACTTTTTGATGTACTCGTCCGGGTCCTTTGCACCGGGGATCTGCAGCACGCCCACCTTTACCGGGCTGTTGCGGAACAGTTCCAGCGAGCGCAGCGTGGCCTTCTGGCCTGCTTCGTCCGAATCGTAGCTCAGGATCACCTCGTCAGCATACTCGCTGATGAGCCGCACCTGCTCCGGGGTCAGGGCCGTGCCGCAGGCGCACACTGCTGTGTCGATGCCTGCCTGATGCATACTGATCACGTCCATGTAGCCCTCGCACAGCACGAACCGGCGCACCGCGCTGCGCTTTGCGATCTGCAGCGCAAACACCGTCTCTGATTTGTGGTACACCAGCGTTTCCGGGCTGTTGACATATTTCGGTTTGGAATCGTCCAGCACGCGCCCACCAAACGCAATGATGTTGCCGCGCAGGTCAAAGATGGGGGTCATCACCCGCTTCCAGAACAGGCAGTAGATGCGGCCGGACGCACTGCGCTTGAACAGGCCGCTGGCATCCAGCTCCTGCTGATTGTAGCCCTTATCGCGCAGGAACTGATACAGCGCCTGTCCGTCGTTTGGCGCATAGCCCAGCCCGAACCGGACGATGGTCTTGTCGTCCAGACCGCGCCGCCGCCAGTAGGCACGGGCCTGACGGGCTTCCTCCACGGTGGAGTTCAGGCAGGCGTGGAAAAACCGTGCCGCCTCCTTGTTCATGGAGAGGATGCGGCTGCGCATCCGGCCTGTTTTGTCGTCCTCCTGCGGCTCCGGCATACCGGCCCGCGCTGCCAGCAGCTTAACGGCCTCCGGGTAATCGATGCTGTTGATCTTTTTCGTAAAGGTAATGGCATCGCCGCCTGCGCCGCAGCCAAAGCAGTAAAAGCTCTGGGTGTCCGGGTAGACGTAGAATGAGGGCGTTTTTTCGCTGTGGAAGGGGCACAGGCCGCCATACAAACGTCCCTTGCGCTTGAGCTGCACATAGCTGCCCACCAGCTCCACAATGTCGGTGCGGCGGGTCAGTTCTTCAATGTATTCGTGTGGGATCATGGATCTTTCAAACGACCTTTCGGATTTATAGGACATGCCACTTCCGGGGCACAAACAATTCCTCAAAAGTGCGGATGGCAAATTCATCGCTCATGCCACTGATGTAATCGGTCACTGCGCGTTCTCCGCCCTCCTGATAAGCCAGCTGGATGTAGAAGTTGGACATCCGGTCCACATGGTTCAGGTAGTAATCGTACAGTTCCCCGATCACCTTGTCCACCTTCTGCTCTTCCCGCTTGGCGGTCTTGTCCACGTACACGGTGGCGTACATGAAATCCCGCAGCGCAAGGAAGGCCTCGTTTTCCTCTGCGCCCACCTTCACATCCCCATCGCTGTTGGCAAGGATACTGTTGATCATGGTGGTGATGCGGGCAGATTTTGTCTGGCCCAGCACAGCGGTGCATTCCTTCGGCAGGGTGGCTGGGTCCAGCACACCGGCGCGCACCGCGTCCTCAATGTCATGGTTCACATAGGCGATCTGATCCGCCATGCGCACGATGCGCCCTTCCGGCGTTGCCGCCCAAGTGCCCTTTGTGTGGGTCACGATGCCGTTGCGCACCTCCCACGTCAGGTTCAGGCCCCGGCCGTCCTTTTCCAGCTTGTCCACCACACGCAGGCTCTGCATGTAGTGCTTGAAGCCGTCCGGGCACAGCTCATTCAGCGCGCGCTCCCCGGCATGGCCAAACGGCGTGTGGCCCAGATCATGGGCAAGGCTGATCGCTTCAGTCAGATCTTCGTTCAGCCGCAGGGCGCGGGCAATGGTCCGCGCGATCTGCGAGACCTCCAGCGTATGGGTCAGTCGGGTGCGGTACAGGTCTCCCTCCGGCGAGAGGAACACCTGCGTCTTTTGTTTGAGCCGTCGGAATGCCTTGCAGTGCAGCACCCGGTCACGGTCACGCTGGAACACCGGCCGGATCGGGTCCTGCTCTTCCGGCAGCATGCGGCCGCGGCTCTGGTCGCTGAAGGTAGCCCACGGCGCGAAGGTCATATGTTCGATCTCTTCTGTGCGCTGACGTACATCCATACAAAGTCGCCCTCCCTTTTTGTCGCCATTCCCCCTCTCTGTTTCGGCACAGCCGATCCCAATTGCTGCGTCTGCGGCAATTGTAGCACACCCGCTTTGTCGAAGGGGGAAAAAGCCTGTCGGTTCGCAAAATAATGCTTGCTTTTTTATTTTTGCCGCTTCCGGGTTCAGAACGGTGCGTAGAACGGGTCGGATACCGTCACCTGCGCGCAGCCGCGCGTCAGCTCCCGCAGCTGTTCCAGCAGCGGGCCTTCGGTGTGTTCCGGCATCTGCCAGCACAGGGTCACGCGATCCGTGAACTGCGGCGCGGCCTGTTTTGCTCCCGCCGCATCGATCAGCAGCGATGCACGCTCATAAAGGGAGTAATCCACCGTCACGCGCAGCTCCACCACGCTGCGCACCGTGACCACCTCGGCATTTTCCAGTGCACGGGCCGTAGCCGTGGTGTATGCACGCACCAAGCCGCCGGTGCCCAGCAGCACGCCGCCAAAGTAACGGGTCACCACCACGATCAGATCCGTCAGGCCGCTGTGCTGCAGCACCTCCAGCGCTGGTGTGCCCGCCGTCTTGGCCGGTTCACCATCATCTGAATAGCGTTCCCGGTTGCCTTCCCGCAGGCGGTAGGCATACACATTGTGGCGGGCGGTGCGGTTGGCCGCACGCACCTGTTCCAGAAATGCAACGGCAGCTTCTTCGCTGTCCGCAAATGACAACGCCGCAATGAAGCGGCTCTTCTTTTCTTCGTATTCTCCTGTGGCCGTGCCATGGATGGTGCGGTAATCCTCCACTGTGGTTCCTCCTGCATGTTATTCAAAATAAGTATAACATAAATCGTCCGTTGTGCAACCACTGCCGCATACGTTTTTGTGTCAAGGCCAGCTCCCTGTACTGCTGCCCGCATGTCCTCTGCCAGAAAAAAGCGCAACAAAAAATCGGCCAAGCCTTGCAGCTCAGCCGATCTTTTGTTAGAAGAAAGCAGATGATCACTTCGTAAAGAGCTGGATCCACTGATGGCCCCAAGTGCTGGAGCTGTTGTAGTAGTAGCCAACACCCATTGCACGAGCTTCGGGATCCAGAATGTTTGCGCGATGGCCTTCGGAGTTCATCCAGGCATTCACGACTTCTTCAGGAGAAACGCTGCCCCATGCGGCATTCTCGCCAGCAGCGGCATCCGTCACGCCGTACTCGCTGAGAACAGTGTACCACTTGGTACCATTGGGACGAACGTGAGAATTGACGGTTGCGATCTCTTCGGCGCGCCGCTGAGCAGCTGCGGTGAGCTTTGCATCGCCCATGACCAGGGGCTGCAGGCCGTACTTTGCACGCTCGGCATTGACCAGATCCAGAACTTCCTGACGGTAGTTGCTGGTGTAAGAGTTTTCGGGGCAAGAGAAGATCAGCACCCAGTAGTTGTTGTAAACGCCGCCTTCGTAGTGGCCCACACTCATGGTGGTCACATCCGCATTCAGCATGCGCTCACGTGCGAAATCAATGTTCATCCACTGATCCACCGCTGCATCGGGGGTAGAAACGCCAGCTATGTAGTTTTCGCCAACGGACGCATCGTCGATACCATTCTCGGCGAAGATGGTAAAGTCGCGCTGGCCATTGGGACGAACGTAGGAATAAGAAGAGGCCAGTTCCTTAGCGCGCTCCTGAGCGGCACTATTGTGGCTGCTGTCGCCCAGCTGAACGGGCTTCAGGCCAGCCTTTACGCGCTCGTTGTTTACGCGGCGCAGGAACTCGTTCTGATAAGCTTCGTCCTGAAAGCTGATGTAGGAATTTTCTTCTTCGATGGAGGCAGAAACCGAAGCCTCAGCTGCGTTTGCAGTAACGGGCTTGAGAGATGCAGCACCAAAAACCACAGCCAGAGTCATAGCTGCTGCTGCGATATTTTTCAGGGTGCGCATCTCGAGTTTCATAAGACATCCTCCGCAAGCTTTTGTATATAAAAGCTTTTTTGCATTCATGTGAATGCGTACTGCAACACATTTGCAACTCTTTCGTTTCAAATGTGTTACTATTGTGCAACAAGAGTATCACAATAGCATCTCATCGTCAAGGGGTTTCTGTCGATTTTTTGAGAGAAAATGCAAAAAAATCAAAATTTCCCGTTCCGAAAACGTTTCACAAGCGCAACAGGTTCATCCAAGATACCGTAAATTTATTACGTCTGTGTTGCACTTCACCGTTTTCAGGATTGTTTCGTCACACTTAGCGTGTTGCATTTTATTTTTCTACACCTTTTCTGCAATGTTTTTCATGCATTTTTGTGTATGTTTATTCACTTATACGCATATTTCAAAGTGCAACAGACTTTTGTGTACGCTTTTTCCGGCCCACTCCCCTCCCATCCCGCAGCCCTTTTCTGGGCTGCAGCCGGCCTTTGGCTGTACTTTCTGCAACAAAAAACAGCACAGGCAGCCTTTTCAGGGCCATCTGTGCTGTGCCGCATTCCTTACATAAAAAGAAGAGCGGCTCCGAAGAGCCGCCCTCCCACAATTCAGGCTATGCTATAAAAAGATCTCGCGTCAGTCGATCACTGAGCAGCCTTTGCTGCCTCGATCTGCTTGATCAGTTCGGGAACCACCTTGAACAGGTCGCCCACGATGCCGTAGTCGGCAACACCGAAGATGGGTGCGCCCTCATTCTTATTGACAGCGATGATGCACTCGGAGTCCTGCATACCAGCGGTGTGCTGGATAGCGCCGGAGATGCCCAGAGCAACATAGATCTTGGGATGCACGGTCTTGCCGGTCTGGCCAACCTGATGGTCAGCAGTCATCCAGCCTGCATCGGTGACGGCACGGGAAGCACCCACAACGCCGCCGCCCAGAGCAGCTGCCAGCTGCTCAGCCAGCTCAATGCCCTTCTGGACATCCTTGCTGATGCCGCGGCCGACAGAGACGATCACGTCTGCGCCGATCAGATCGACCAGCTTCTCAGCGGCCTTCTCAACGCTCAGGACCTCGGTCTTGATGTCCTCAGCAGCCAGAGCGAATGCGGGCTTCACGATCTGGCAGGCATCAGCCTTGGCCTGATCGAAGGGAGCCTTCTTCATAACGCCGGGACGCACGGTGGACATCTGCGGACGGAAGCGGGGGCAGATGATGGTAGCCATCAGATGGCCGCCGAATGCAGGACGGGTCATCTTCAGGTTGCGGTCTTCCATATCGAACTTCTGCTTGGACAGGTCGATGGTGGAGCTCTCCTTCAGGAAATCGATGTACTTTGCAGTGTCGATGTCCAGATGGGTAGCATCAGCGGTCAGGCCGGTGTGCAGACGAGCTGCGCAGCGGGGGCCCAGATCGCGGCCGATGTTGGTTGCACCGATCAGCAGGACTTCGGGCTTATACTCGTTGACCATGTCGCACACGACCTTAGCGTATGCATCGGTGGTGTAATCCTTCAGCAGGGGGCTGTCGCAGACCATGACCTTATCGGCACCATAGCCGCCCAGCTCCTTGGCAATGCCTTCCACGTTGTCGCCCAGCAGCAGACCGGTGACCTCGCAGCCCAGCTCATCAGCCAGCTTGCGGGCCTCGCTCACCAGCTCGAAATCAGTGGGCATCAATGCGCCCTGGCGCTGCTCGCAGAAGACCCATACGCCCTTGTATTCGTTAAAATCAGCCATTGTAATCCTATGCTCCTTTCATCAGATCAGGTGCTTCTTGGCCAGGATACCAGCCAGCTGTGCGGCAGTATCGTCGCCCTTCAGCATGGTGCCTGCGCCCTTCTGCGGAGGAGTGAAGGACTTAAAGACGTTCGTCGGAGAACCCTTCAGACCGATGGTATCAACCTCGATCAGCGGATCGTCCTTCAGTGCGTTGTAATCGAACACTTCCATCGGCTTGTCGTAGCAGGTGAAGATGCCGTTCACGCTCATGTAACGGGGCTGGTTCAGCTCCTTGATGCAGGTCAGCAGGCAGGGAGTCTGCACCTTGACCATCATGTAGCCGTCTTCCAGCATACGCTTCACGGTCAGGGTGTTGCCATCCTTCTGGATGTCTGCCACGTAGGTGACCTGAGGCAGATGCAGCTTTTCAGCGATCTGCGGGCCGACCTGTGCGGTATCGCCATCGATTGCCTGACGGCCGCAGAACACAACGTCCTCGGGGCCAACGCCGATCTTGTTGACAGCAGCAGCCAGGATCTGGCTGGTTGCAAAAGTATCGGAGCCGCCGAACTCACGGCCGGAGACCAGAACAGCCTTATCAGCGCCGCGGGCCAGCAGCTCACGCAGCATGCCTTCTGCCGGCGGGGGACCCATGGTAACAACAACGACTTCGCAGCCGGTAGCGTCCTTGAGCTTCAGAGCAGCCTCCAGAGCGTTCAGGTCATCAGGGTTGGTGATGGTAGCCATCGAAGCACGGTCCAGAGTGCCATCGGGCTTGACGGACACCTTGCCGGAGGTATCAGGAACCTGCTTTACACAAACAATTGCTTTCATTGTAACTCTTGCCTCCCTTACTTCAGCAGCGCGCCGGAAATGACCATCATCTGCACTTCGCTGGTGCCCTCGTAGATCTCAGTGATCTTGGCATCACGCATCATGCGCTCGATGGGGTAGTCACGGGTGTAGCCGTAGCCACCGAACAGCTGCAGGCAGCGGCGGGTCACGTCGCTTGCGGTGCGGGCTGCGATGAGCTTAGCCTGAGCAGCCTCGACGCTGTAGCGGACCTTTGCGCCATTCATAGCTTCCTGCTTCTTCAGAGCGGCAGCGTAGACCAGATACTTTGCAGCCTCGATACGGGCCTTCATCTCGGCCAGCTCGAACTGGGTGTTCTGGAAAGCGGAGATGCTGCGGCCGAACTGCTTGCGCTCCTTGACGTAAGCGACGGTCTCCTGCAGAGCGCCCTCGGCGATGCCCAGAGCCTGGGAAGCGATACCGATACGGCCGCCGTCCAGAGTAGCCATAGCCAGCTGGAAGCCCTTGCCGCGCACGCCCAGCATACGGTCCTTCGGGATGCGGCAGTCCTCAAAGATCAGCTCGCAGGTAGAAGAACCACGGATGCCCATCTTATCCTCAGCCTTGCCGACGGAGAAGCCCGGGTCGGTACGCTCCACAATGAAGGCGGAGCACAGCTTGGTGGGACGGCCCTTCTTGTCGAGGACCTTATCGGTAACAGCGATGACGATGAACACGTCAGCGTAGCCTGCGTTGGTGATGAAGATCTTGGAGCCGTTCAGCACCCAGTAATCGCCATCTTCCACAGCAGTGGTCTGCTGGCCCTGAGCGTCAGTACCAGCGCCCGGCTCGGTCAGACCGAAAGCACCCAGCCACTCGCCGCTGCACAGCTTGGGCAGATACTTTTCCTTCTGTTCGGGAGTGCCGTTCTCATAAATAGGTGCTGCGCACAGGCTGGTGTGTGCGGAAACGATAACACCAGTGGTGCCGCAGACCTTGCTCAGCTCCTCAACAGCCATGACGTAGGACAGGACGTCGCCGCCTGCACCGCCAACGGAGGTGGGGAAGTAAATGCCCATCATACCCAGCTTGCCCATCTTCTCGACGGTCTCCTTGGGGAAATACTCTTCGGCATCGACTTTCTTTGCCAGAGGCTTGACTTCGTTTTCAGCAAACTCGCGGTACATCTTCTGCACCATCTGCTGCTGCTTGGACAGAGTAAAATCCATCGCTATATCCTCCTAACGGATGTTTTTCTTTCAGCACAGGGCAGCTACACTCATGTCCTGTGCAAACAAATTCCTCCCGGCCGTTTTCTTCGGGACGACCGAGAGAAATTTCAAACTAATTTACAGCTCGTCGACAGGGGTCTTGGTGCGGTCTGCGTTGTAAACGTAGAAGCCCTTGCCAGACTTGCAGCCCAGGTTGCCGCCGCGGACCATCTTACGGATGAGCGGGCATGCACGATACTTGCTGTCGCCGGTCTCCTTGTACAGGACGTCCATAATGGCGAGGCAGATGTCCAGGCCGATGAAGTCGCCCAGCTCCAGGGGACCCATCGGGTGGTTGGCACCCAGCTTCATGGCGGTGTCGATGCCGGCGATGTTGGAAACGCCCTCCATCTTGATGAAGGCAGCCTCATTGATCATCGGGATCAGGATGCGGTTGACGACGAAGCCGGCAGCCTCGTTGACCTGGACCGGCTGCTTGCCGATGGCAACGGAGATCTCCTTGATCTTCTCGACAGTCTCAGCGGGAGTGTTGCAGCCAGCGATGACCTCGATGAGCTTCATGCGGTCTGCGGGGTTGAAGAAGTGCATACCGACCAGAGGACGGCTGACGCCCTTGCCGATCTCGGTGATGGACAGAGAAGAGGTGTTGGAAGCAAAGATGCACTCGGGCTTGCAGATCTTATCCAGCTCGCCGAAAGTGGTCTGCTTGACCTTCATATCCTCGAAAGCAGCCTCAACGACCAGGTCGCAGTCAGCGCACAGGTCTTCCTTCAGGCCCGGGGTGATAGCAGCAACGATAGCGTCAGCCTTCTCCTGCGTCATCTTGCCCTTAGCGACCAGCTTCTCATAGCCCTTCTTGATCTTTGCCAGACCATTCTCGGCCCACTCCTGCTTGATGTCACACAGAGCAACCGTGTTGCCCTCGACCTGAGCAAATGCCTTTGCGATGCCCTGGCCCATAGTGCCAGCACCGATAACACCGATCTTCATGGGAAATCTCTCCTTTATTATATCTTCTGAATGTAGTGCCTCTCCGTGCCTCCCCTTTCCGGGGAGGCGCTGCAGAGGCGTTATGGTTTAGCTTAGTTGTTGGTGAACACTGCCTTGGGCTTCGGCTTCTCACGGCTCAGGAAGCAGGCCATGCCTTCCTTCTGGTCATGAGTCTCGAAGCAGTCGCCGAACAGCTTCTCTTCGACTTCGACAGCCTTCTCGATGGGGAGGCTGATGCCGTCGTTGATCGCCTTCTTGCAGTTGCGCACGGCGATGGGAGCGTTCTTAGCGATCTTGTTGGCCAGCTTCAGGACATTCTCCATCAGCTCAGCCTGCGGATACACTGCGTTGACCAGGCCGATGCGGTAGGCCTCGTCAGCCTTGATGTTCAGTGCAGAGTAGACCAGCTGCTTTGCCATGCCCATGCCAACCAGACGTGCCAGACGCTGGGTGCCGCCGAAGCCCGGGGTGATGCCCAGACCGACTTCCGGCTGACCAAACACAGCGTTGTCGGAGCAGATGCGGATGTCGCAGCTCATAGCCAGCTCATTGCCGCCGCCCAGTGCAAAGCCGTTGACGGCTGCGATGACGGGGATGGGGAAGCTCTCGACCATCAGGAACACATCATTGCCCAGTTTGCCGAAAGCCTCGCCCTCGGCCTTGGTCATGGTGCTCATGGAGCCGATGTCAGCGCCTGCCACGAAGCTCTTGTCGCCTTCGCCGGTCAGGACGATGCAGCGGATGGCGGACTGGTCAACTGCCTCAAAAGCAGCCTTCAGGTCTGCCAGGACTTCGGGGTTCAGGGCGTTCAGTGCCTTCGGGCGGTCGATGGTGATGATCTCGACTGCACCCTGCACCTCGGTTTTTACAAATGCCATTGTGAAAACCTCCATTCAGGTTATATCTTATTCAAAACAGTCCCGGACAAAGGGCAAGTCTCCGGTCTCGCCCACTGTCCGGGCTGTATCAATATCCGGAGTGACCCTCCAAAGGGAAATTAGTCCATCTCGACGATGGTTGCGCAGCCCATGCCGCCGCCGATGCACAGGGTAGCCAGACCCTTGTGAGCACCACGATGCTTCATAGCGTACAGCAGGGTGACGAGGATACGAGCACCGGAAGCGCCGACCGGGTGGCCCAGAGCGATTGCGCCGCCGTTGACGTTCAGCTTGTCCTTATCGAAGCCCAGAGCCTCGCCGACTGCGATGGACTGTGCTGCGAATGCCTCGTTGGCCTCGACCAGGTCCATATCAGCAACGGTCAGGCCGGTCTTAGCCATGACCTTCTTGGTAGCAGCGATGGGGCCAAGGCCCATGACCTCAGGCTCGACGCCTGCCAGAGCACCTGCGACCCAGGTAGCCAGAGGCTTCACGCCCAGCTCCTTGGCCTTCTCTTCGCTCATGATGACCAGAGCAGCTGCGCCATCGTTGATAGCGGAGGAGTTTGCAGCGGTGACGATGCCGTCCTTGGTGAAGGCGGGCTTCAGCTTTGCCAGCACTTCGGGAGCGCTCAGACGGGGGCCTTCATCGGTATCGAACACGGTGTCGCCCTTCTTGCCCTTGATGACAACAGGAACGATCTCATCCTTGAAAGCGCCGTCCTTGATGGCCTTGTCAGCCTTCAGCTGGCTGTTGTAAGCGAAATCATCCAGCATCTCGCGGGTGATGGGGCTGTAGCCGTACTTCTTCTGGTAGGTCTCGTTGGTGCAGACGTTCTCAGCGGTCATGCCCATGTGCTTGTTGAAGCCGGTGGCATCCCACAGAGCGTCGTTGACCATCGTGTCGACCAGCTCGCTCTTGCCCATGGGGGAACCCATGCGGTAGCCGTAGCGGCCCTTCATCATGGCAAACGGAGCCATGTCCATGTTCTCCATGCCGCCTGCAACGACGATGTCGGCATCGCCGGCCTCGATCATCTGGGCAGCCATGTTGACGCAGTTCAGACCGGAGCCGCAGACGACGTTGACGGTGACGGCGGGGGTCTCGATGGGCAGGCCGGCCTTCAGGGAAGCCTGACGAGCGACGTTCTGGCCCAGACCGGCCTGGATGACGCAGCCCATGTAGACATGGTCGACCTGCTCCGGCTTGACGTTGGCGCGGTTCAGAGCCTCCTTGATGACGATGGAGCCCAGCTCAGCGGCGGGGACATTGGCGAGGGTGCCGCCGAACTTGCCAATGGCAGTACGGCAGGCGCTGGCGATGACGATCTTTTTCATAAGTAGCCTCCTAAAAATTCTCTCTTTGGATGGACTATTGAGTAACAATTTATTTTCAGGCCGACGGAAGACGCGGCTTGAATGCGGTTTTACAGCTCCCCTGCCTCGCGCTTGGCAATGAGCGCACGCTCAACGTTGCGGGGCACAAAGCGGGAAACATCCTGCCCGTAGTGGGCGGCCTCCCGCACAATGGTGGAGGAAAGATAACTCCACTTGATGGCCGTGGCCAGGAACACCGTCTCGATCTCGGGCATCATGGCGAAGTTCGTGTGGGCCAGCTGAATTTCATTTTCAAAATCCGTGACCGCGCGCAGACCGCGCACCATGACGGTGGCACCCTTCTGCTTGGCGAAGGTGACCGTCAGCCCGTTGAAGGAATCGATCTCGACATTCGGGATGTTCTTGCAGGCCTCCCGCAGCATGGAAACGCGCTCCTCTACCGTAAAAAGCGGGGTCTTGGCACTGTTGACCAGCACCGCGACGATCACCTTGTCAAACATACGGCTGGAGCGCTTGATAATATCGAGATGCCCGTTCGTGACGGGGTCGAAGCTGCCGGGATACATGGCGATGGTGGGCATGGGTGGTGAACCTTTCCGGTTGGATTTGCGCCTTGCTTGTTAAAAAATAAACAACATAAGGGGTAAAGCAAGGCACCGACGCCGACGCTGGCTCTTTGGGGCTTCTCCATTGGGTCAGAAATACGGCGGCAAGGTGCCGCTGCGGGCCGGTGCTCCCCGATCCGCTACTATAGTTTTACCATCTTGTTAAGGTTTTGTCAATGACGAATTTGTTAAAATTCGGTCAGGATTTCGCAAACAGGAGGATTTCCTACCTATTTATAGGCAGACACAGAAAAGGCGAAAAATATTTTTTGATGCCGCGCTCCCCTTCCCCCTCTTGACCCACGGCGCATAACGTGTTATTATTTTAACATACGGGGCTTTTTTGAGAGCGGCCCCGCCTTTGGAAAGAAGCAAAACGAGGTGCTGTAAAATGAATTTTGAGGACCTGATCGCGAAAGTAAAGACCTGCGGCAAGCAGAAGCTGGCCGTGGCCGCCGCCGAGGATGACGCTGTTCTGGAGGCTGTCGACGCCGCCCACAAGCAGGGCATTGCCGACGCCATTCTGGTCGGCGATGGGGCTGCCATCCGCAAGATCGCAGCCGAGCGGAACATCGACCTCTCCGACTATGAGATCATCAACGAGCCTGACAGGGTGCAGGCCTCCCTCAAGGCCGTCAAGCTGGCCCACGACGGCGTGGCCAACAT
>ENA-OQKO01001204-OQKO01001204.1-human-gut-metagenome-genome-assembly--contig:-NODE-1204-length-16760-cov-3.677749_pt1 | contig 16760 bp, 19 predicted proteins | sample MGYA00242777_ERZ504796 | MGnify/ENA primary metagenome ERZ504796 (study PRJEB26092, sample SAMD00036404) | human gut metagenome | host: Homo sapiens | study: EMG produced TPA metagenomics assembly of... | reverse complement strand
GTGAGATACGATTATTTTTCCGAATAAACAGATCCAGCTTCAGTTCTTTTTCCAGACTTCGGATCTGCTGTGTGATGGCAGACTGTGAGACAAAAAACATCTCCTCTGTCTTGGAAAAATTCAGATTATGTGCCGCAGATACAAAATACTCTAACTGTTGTAATGTCATGTTTCCCCTCCATTTTTCTTATACTTTCCAGGAAACAGTATCAAATTTTCCCGTAGTAATACAAATTTAAACTACTGATATTGTGGCTTTCCATAAGTTATACTAATACTAGCATCTTTCTTTCCTGTTTGCAACAATACCAGGATACAATTATAATTTTTAGTATCAAAGAACAATTCCGTTACGGATTTTTGTACGAAGAAGGAGGATTTTTTATGGGAGAAATTACGTATCAGCCACTTCGAAGCCTGATTTATGTGGACTGTGTTAAGGAAGAGTACCGACACAAATTACAGCATTGGCTTTATTACTATCATGCACCGGAAAGCATTGCAAAATTTGAACCGTGGGTAACAAAATACGCGTTTTACAATGCACTTCCAACACCGCCGCAGGGAGAGCGTTTCGGTACATACCGTATGCAACTGACCGAGCATTACTGGATGGTGAATCCGATGAGTCAGGAAAGTCTGGTAAATTCACTGAACGAATATTTCCCGATCGATGCCATGATCTGGCAGGGAACACTTCCGGAAAATGCCAAAGAGGAGGGATTTATGGCAGACGGAGAAGCCGCCCGTGCTTCCGGTGGTGATAACGGATGCCCGCCGTTTATTTTTGCATTTTTACCAATTTTCTGGGAACAGGATCTCAAAGGTGCAGGTCGTACCATGGTGGATGGGCCAAACTATCGTTGGCAGTTTCTGGTTTCTTATCCGGAAGGACACAAGGAAGATGGGGATCAGTGGATGATGAATGAAGTATTGCCTGCCTTTGCCGCAATGCCAGAAGTTACCCGTATGATGACAAGTAAAGTCAAAAAAGAAATCAACAACTGTCATATGGACCGTTGTGTGGAAATGTGGTTTGATGGCCCGGAAGAATGGTATCACTGTGCAGTAGAAAATACAGCATCTTTTAAAAAGCCGGAATGGGCAGAGTATGATAACTTTCCTTATCTGCGCCCACAGTTCCAGTTTGCAAGCCTGTTTTTAACCGATATCGCAACCAGTGACAATTTGAAACAGTACAGAGGCTATCTGCCGATGCGCTAATAGTTATTTAGGAGGAAAGGTCATGAAGATTTTAGGTCCGTGTTATGAGCCTGTTTTCCGGCAGAGGAAACATGTGTGTATTAAAAGATGACTTCCAGTGGTTATTAGATAAAATGCTGGATGCAGACGGAATCATCTTTTCTATTCCAATCTTTGAAAAATGTGCAGCAGGTATTTTCCATACTATTATGGACCGTTTTGGACCGCGTATGGGCTTATCCAACAACATTGTTGCGGACAAGATCTCAGCAGCAAACGGCGGCAGACGGATCGATCCAAAATATATGAAAACAAGAGCTGTTTCCTACATGGGAATCGGTGGTTCTGACTGGGCAACACAGATTCAGAATGATTTCTATCTGCATGCGCTGACTCCGATGTGGAAAGTCATCGATAACGAAATATTTATGTGGTCTCTTGGTATTTTAACTGATGATTCCAAAGTAGCCCGTGCTCATCAGATCGGTGTAAACCTTGCAGAAGCTGCAAAAGATATCGAACATGCGGCGTGGAAAGGTGAGGACGGTGTCTGTCCGCATTGCCATTCCAGAAACTTCTACATTGAGGGAGATGCAGTGGCAGTCTGCGGTCAGTGTGGTATCCGCGGTAAATTAGTAACAGAGGATGGCAAGGTTCGCTTTACCTTTGATGAATCCCAGATTGAGCATGCACATGATACTTTAAGCGGTCAGTTCATTCATGCGGATGATATTCAGAATAATGAGAAAAATGCAGGTGCTGCTGCAAGAAGTGATGAGTATAAAGCAAAAGTACAGCGTTATGCTGAGGCTATCACAGCAGTAAAACCGGAATAATAAATTAAAAATATGTAAAAAATATAACAGGAAAAGTCCGATATGTTGTTTTAACAACATACAGGGCTTTTCTTTTTGGTTATAATGTGATCAGTATTTCGATAACAGAGATTTTTACAAAATAATTTAGATATATAAAATGTAGTGATTTTGAATAAAATATGTTGGTTTATGCCAACCAAAGTCACATACATTCATGTTAAATTATTAATCACTGATTTTATCAAAAATATACCCAAAACATATTTACAGCAAAGGAGAATTTTTATTATGGAACAGAAAATGTTTTGCTACCAGTGTGAACAGACTGCCGGATGCAACGGTTGTACAGGAGCCGCAGGTGTCTGTGGAAAAGATGCAACTGTTGCCGCTTTACAGGATGAACTGACCGGCGCCTTGATCGGTCTGGCAAAAGCCTGTGGAAATAACCCGAAAACAGAAAATACCGACCGCATCATCATTGAAGGATTATTTACAACCGTCACGAATGTAAATTTTAACGCAGAAACACTAACTGCTATGATCCAGGCAGTAAATGAAGAAAAAACAAAAGTTGTACCAAACTGCAGCAGCTGTATGTCACCATGTGGAAATACGTCCAACTATGATATGAAAAATCTGTGGAACGAGCCAGACGAAGACATCCGCTCCCTGAAATCCCTGATTTTATTTGGTATTCGTGGTATGGCAGCTTACGCTTATCACGCAATGGTTCTTGGCTATACAGATGAAACCGTCAACAGCTTCTTTTACAAGGCGCTATCTTTTATCAGCTATGATCTGGAAATGGAGCATCTGCTTCCGATCGTTCTGGAAGTGGGAGAGGTAAACTTAAAATGCATGGCATTGCTGGATCAAGCGAACACCACTACTTACGGTACACCGGTGCCAACCAAAGTGCCGCTTACCATTGAAAAAGGTCCATTTATCGTTGTCACAGGACATGATCTCAAAGATCTGGAGCTTCTTCTGGAACAGACGAAAGATAAAGGCATCAACATTTATACACATGGAGAAATGCTGCCAGCCCACGCTTATCCGGAATTAAAGAAATATCCGCATCTGAAAGGAAATTTTGGTACTGCATGGCAGAATCAGCAAAAAGAGTTTGACCATATTCCGGGGGCAGTTTTATTTACAACCAACTGTCTGATGCCGGTAAAACCAAGCTATGCCGATCGTGTGTTTACCACAGAGGTCGTATCTTATCCGGAAATGGTTCATATCGATGAAAAGAAAGATTTTACACCGGTAATTGAAAAAGCTCTGGAACTGGGCGGATATGACACGGATCAGGACAAAACAGGCATCAACGGCGGTCATTTTGTTATCACCGGATTCGGACACGGAACCGTATTAAGTGTTGCCGATACTGTCATTGATGCCGTAAAATCCGGTGCAATCAGTCACTTTTTCTTAGTTGGCGGATGCGATGGAGCAAGAACTGGAAGAAATTATTATACAGAGTTTGTAAAACAAACACCGACAGATTCCATCATTTTGACTCTGGCTTGTGGAAAATATCGCTTTAACGATCTTAATCTTGGTGAAATCGGCGGATTGCCACGAATTATGGATATGGGACAGTGTAATGATGCGTACAGTGCCATTCAGGTTGCGGTTGCACTGGCAGAAGCGTTCCAATGTAATGTAAATGAACTTCCATTGTCTATGGTGCTTTCCTGGTATGAGCAGAAAGCGGTATGTATTTTACTTACTTTATTACATCTTGGAATTAAAAACATTTATCTTGGACCAACACTTCCGGCATTTATTTCACCGAATGTGCTGAATTATCTGGTAGAAAATTATAATATTGCGCCGATCAGCACACCGGAAGAGGATTTGAAAAAGATTTTAGGATAAAATATTTTAATCTATATAGCAAGTAGTCGGATAAATTAAATTATTCGATTACTTGTTAGTGGATTACCATGGAATTTTAGATATTTATGAGACGGAAGTGAAGCTCCTTATAGAACGAGATATAGAAATAACGAAAGCAAAAGATAATGTTTTTATATTTTCATGGCTTCATAATTATGATATAATTTTTGTAATCTAACATAGTCGGATAATTAAATTTATCCGACTATATGTATTCATATAAAAGGTAATGGACTTTTCGTATTTAACAAATTCAAGAAGTCTATTATTAAAAATAAAATATTATAAAGGAATCGAAACATGCCAAAATATAAAGAGGAGCAGGAGAGCAGATATATTTCACGAACGGTGGCTATTTTATCAGAGTTACCGGAATTTTGTACTGTATTTTATGATAAAAATCAAACTACATTTTTACCCAAAACACAATATGATTATATGAGAGCCATGCGGAGCTTTTTGACTTACCAGCAACAATCACATCCATATTTTAATGATCGTGAACTTGCAGACTATACGCTGGATGATCTGGAGCATCTGACCGTCAAAGATGCTAATAATTTTATCGAATGGCTACAGCAAACAATGTCTGTTTCATCTGTAAAAACCCGCATTTCCTGTATTTCATCCATTTTTACCTTTTTTGCGCGAAATGGGCAATTAACAGGAAATCCGTTTCTTTTTGCAAATCGACCAGATCAAGGCACCGATGTTAATAATGCGATGAAGAATACAAATAAAGAATATTTGGCAGGTATAACTGAAAAAGTTGAAAAAAATAAATCTACAGACAAGAAAATTGATACAAATATAGATACAGATCTAAATGCAGACACAAATAGAAATCAAACATTGTCAGCAAAGAAAAAGCAATTTGATGATCAATATGGATTACGTGACGAAATTATTTTCCAAATTTTAAAAGAAACTGAAATTCGAATTTCTGAACTGGCTGAATTAAATATTCAGGATTTTGATTTAAGGAATTACAGATTTTATGTTTACAGAACCAAACAGCGATCTACATGGATTACAATGTCTGAGGCATTAACAGATTTGATTAAGAGATATCTGGAAGAGCGATCGGCATATCTATTTGAAAAAGATGCTGAAGCAATGTTTTTGGTGACAATTGGTCGTTATAAAGGCGCAAGGCTCGGTGTTCGGTCGATAGAGCGCATCGTTTCAACTATTCGCAAAAGACAGCTTTAACGAATAGTTGCGATAATTTCAACGCAAAAATCAAACAAAGTGTGTATGTTTTGAAAATTACTTTTCTTAACTTACACACTTTGTTTTACGCCTTCACGAATTGTGATTGTCTAAATATTATATGCTCTATCATCTGGTTACAACCAATGAATCTGTGTCGTTGCCCTTGGATGCTGCGGTGCATTATTATCTTTTGCATATCCAAGCACACATGCAAGAAATCCATACCTTCCAACCGGAAGTCCAAGCATATCGCAGAAATCCTGATTATTTACCATATTTTCTGTAACAGAAATAATCTGAAAATCCAGATTTAATGCAGTAGCTTTAATCCACATATTCTGCATCATATGTGCAAGACTCTGATGTTCTGCTCTTCTGGCACCACGCCACTCGGCCGCAATGATCAGACAGGGTGGATTTGGGAAGGTGCTTTCCCCGCATTCCGCAACATGTTTCCACAATTTTTTAACCCCTTCTCCATTTTCTTTCAAAAAAGGATCTGTCTCTTCTTCTTTGATTCTTGCATCTAAATCTACTTGGCTCTGCTGCCTGATAAACGCATCTATTTGTTCCATCTTTGGATCATCCTTTTTAATTACAAAAAAATGGCGGAACGGTGTAACTGCTTTTGCATCAATGGATGCATATGGCGCGATACATCCAGCCTGGATTACTTCTTTGATTTCATCATCAGTCGGCACGTTCTCCGCAAATGCCCGACAAGTTTTTCTGGCATTTAATATACGATCTAATACCTGATTATCTTCTTTTGTAAACATATTTTATCCCTCGCGTTAAATTTTTATTTATTCATTATATCAAAAATATCCAATGTCTGTCTATAACGAGAGGTTACCGATTTTTATCCTCTGTTAATTATTTTTATTCGTTAATGTTCCCACATATTCTCCATTATTATATACAAATGGACCGGCTTCTCCCTCTTCTCCGAAATACTCCGGTCTCAGTGAAAGAATATTAAGCAATTCATCCATATTATGCACCTTTGTTGCCTGATACGGTTGTTCAAATGCAATTTTTTCTACAAATAAATAATATTCACTGCATTTTATTAATAAACCAGTATGTCCTACGAAAATAACATCAGAATCCGGATCATATATTGCAATACTAAGCAGCGAGATCCTGTCACTATCTATTTGAAATCCATAATGCTTCCAGTTATCAGAAAATGTTGTTTCCGGATGTTTCTCATCAATAACATGCTTTTCCCCATATAGAGTAGTAAACATGTTTATCTTCTGTTTTATTATTTTATATCTGTCTGCATTATCTATTGCTTCCGTATCGAACATCAAATACGTACCGTTATAGTCAGCTTCTGTTGATTCCGCGTGAAGCAGCCCATCCAGCAGAAGAAAGGCTGTCATTCTGCAATCGGTGTCTGAATAGTCATGATTTTTTTCCCAACCATCCATACATTTACCGGTATCAGTATGCATTTTTTCAGGGTCTGACCAGCTATCTTTTAATTTTGCATTCTTTCCGGCAGAATCTGCGAAATCAGTCACCCATTCTTGAAATGTATCTACATGTGAAGCTCCCGCAGAACTGAGTTCTTTGCAAATCTCTGTAATAGTATTGTTTCCTCCCATATAAGTTGCTGTTGGCAGTTTCTCTTTTTTTACGCCTTCCTGCTTAGATTCTTCAGTAACACTTGTTGCGACATTATCGTGATTTATCTCTTTACTTGCACAGCCTCCAATCCATCCGATACAAAACACCATGCCAATTATGATCGTAATTAGTTTCTTCTTCATTACAATACCTCATCTTCTTATTATTAGTACTCGCATGTACTTTTTCAGAGTATATTACTCTTTATACCATGTAAATAGAATATCAAAAAAATTAAAAAAATATTTATTTTTTGTTGTAAATACTATGCCTATATGCTTTTGTGATACCAGGACGGATAAATCGCTAACAATAGCATGCAAAAGTCTCCGTCTGAGAAAAACACACAAAAGATACGGAACATCAGTTCTCTTTTTGACTATAATACAGCTAATAAAAGTGACAGAAGTTTTTTATCTCCTGCCACTTTTATTAGCTGTATTTTCATATGATACTTTTCACTGCTTTACGTCTGCTATTATCTGTTCCAGGCTTCTCAATGCCCCCTGCGCTTTTTCATCTGACAAGTAGCTGTCTAACTCATCCTTTGAAAATTGCCGAACCTGATAGAAATACTGCTGTGCGCAGCTATAACTTATAACACAGGCATCTGCATCTGTCACAAAGATATAATTTACAATTCCTGTTCCAAGCATCTGCTTTTCATTTCGCATATATTCGATCTGTTTTGCAGTCCACACAGCATTTTCTCCCATATATGCATGCGCAATCTTCTCTGCATCCAAAGAAAGTCCCTGGTACTGTGCTGCATTTTCCGCTATTTCTTTGGAATAATTTGAACCAGTGTCTTTTTCCGCTGAAACAGTCTTTATTTCTCCATTCTGCAAATTTACGGATACCATATAGGAAATACCTGCCGCTTCATCCCGATAAGTAATATGATCTGTTGTAAATGTCTCTCCATTTCCGTCTAATGCCTGATCATGTTCTGTTTTGACTGCAAGCGTATCCGTATCAATCCGATATAACTGTTCCAACAAAGTAGATGCTTTTTCTAACGCTTCCTCTTGGGAAATTTCTGTCACATCATCTACTGAAGCATTGGTTATATCTGCATCTTTTTGTCCCTGTGCTGTCACACTGGGATCTTGCACTTGTACGTTTCCTAAGACTTGTCCGGTTTTCAAATGCACGCACGATACATTCACTCACTGCATCCTGAGCATCTGCCTGATTTTTCAGTATGGAATAAGCCAGCACATACATTTCCTTTTGATTTTCCAAGATCAGCTTCGATAATTCTTCCTTATTCATTACACTCATATAAGTTTGTCCACCAATTCTCTATCATTTTCCGTTACATATATAAGACAGTTGAAACCTGCAAATGGTTTTCTAAAATTCATATCAAGTCGAATATGCATGTTATCTGCATCTTTTTATGCAGAAAATTACAGAGAGCAAAACCCTCTGCAATAATCAATCTCATTATTTTCATCCTCTCCTTGCTAAATCTGCTGTTTTATACTATTTACATCCAATTTTCCATTTTCCATCTCATACACTTCATCACACAAAACTTGAATATCCTCTGCATTATGACTTGCAATCACAATTGTTTTATGATCATTCTTCATGGATAGTAATAATTGTCGAATTTCTTCTACACCATTTTTATCCAGACCATTCATTGGCTCATCCAGGATCAGCACAGACGGTGATTCCATAATAGCCTGTGCAAGTCCAAGACGCTGACGCATTCCCAAGCTATACTTTTTAACAGGAAGTTTCAGATCCGGATCTAATCCTACGCGCTTCATAGCATCCCTTATCTGTGAATTACCAATTCTATTTTTTATTCCTGCTAAGACCTTCAAATTTTGCAATCCACTGTAATAGGAGATAAATCCAGGTGTTTCTATAATCACACCTGCATCCGGAAGATAATCCACATCTTTTCCGATCACTTTTTCATCGGCTAACACGATTCCTGATGTTGGGTGAATAAATCCACAAACACATTTCATCAACATTGTCTTTCCACTTCCATTGTTTCCCACCAGACCATAGATTTTCCCTTCCTGCAGTTTCAAGGAAACATGATCCAAAATCTGTCGTTTATTCAAATTTAATGAAACATCTTTTATTTCTGGGTAGATAAGAAAGGAAACTGTGTCGATGTCAAAGAAAAATAGGATAAAATATGACTTTTTCGAGAGAAAAGCTGGCGGCAGGCACGCTCGTGGATGAAATTTCAAAGACCATTCCCTTTCTGGCAATTGGGCAGGACATAGAGAATGTCACTTACAGCCGGATTGGCTGCTTATCTATCGTTATGAAGATGATGTTCTTGTGCTTACAATTTCCCGAACCGGAACTCATAGCGACCTATTTAATATGTAATGTGCAAATTAATACAGACATAGCAAAAGCTCCGCTGCCCACTACGGCAACAGAGCTTCTTCTATACATCTGGGATGGAATCCGGTGTGTCGCCCACCGGCAAGTATTCTACAGTATTATTATCCCCCTGTGCACGGGAAAAGAGGCCATCCGTTCCCTCTCCGAAGGCAGTCAGTCCCTGCTGCTCCTGTCCGATACATGGAAACCTAATGCACATCTATCACATTATCTTCGTTTACAAGCACCAGATTCGATGTCTCCCTTGCGGCATCCAGCATTCGTTGTGTAAATCCACTTTTACTAAATACCCCATAGATAACGTCATAAACCGGATATGATTTTCGGATTTCTCCCACATCCAGGACTTTCTCTTTCAGTGCATAATATACCGAAGCATCTACCGGGTTTCTATGATATTTACACTCTCCTGCAAAGATTCGTTTATTCTGATTATCCACTGCCATGACATCTATTTCTGTATCACCAGTATAATCATTTAACCAATAGGCTCCGATCCGGGACGGAACAAAATCAATAACACCTCGTTTACACAGATTAGCAAAAATATCTTTACAGATATCTTCGTACGCAAATGCAACGAACTTCGTCTCAAAATCCTTCTTCATCTCTTCCAGCACAATCTGCATATTGTCCAGTTCCAGCTCGCCCTTGTATGGATACACGAATTTAAACCAAAAACGGATAAAATTATCAGCAATGAAGTATAAACCTTTTCTGGATTTTTCCGGATTTTTTTCTGTAACTGGCGTTCTTTTCTCTACAAAGCCCAAATCAGAAAGCGTAGAAAGATATGGTGTCAGCTTTGAAGATTCTATTCCAAGCACTCCTGCTATCTTTCCAATCTTATGATTGCCATCTGCAATTGCCTTAATGATAGAAAAATAATTAACTGCTGTCATTGACTCGCTTTTTAGCAAAAAGAACGGTTCTTCATACAAGAAACCATTTTTGGAAAGAACTGCATCTTTTATTTGTTCTGTCAGTTCTCTTCCATCCTCGAAAAATTCCAGATATTTTGGTACACCACCAGTTACGGCGTATTGTTCCACCGATTCGGTAAATGATAAACTCTGAACTGCATAAATATCCGTAAATAGTAACGGAGCTAATCGCATTTGCGAAGTTCTACGACCATATAATGGGCTGTCATAGGATAATGCATGCTTTTGCATCATTCCAATGAGCGAACCGGATAAAATCAGCATCACCTTCTTATCCTTAAGCACTTCATCCCATGCGTTCTGCAGGATGGATGGGAAGGCAGAGTTGGTTTTCACCAAATATGGAAACTCATCAATTACAAAGACCTTCTTTTTTTCTGGTTCGTAATCTGCAATCACCTGAAATAAATCCAGCCAATCCGTAAAGGTCGCATTCTGCAATAAACGATTCTTTGTTGTTCGCGCGACAACTCCAGCCAAACGCTTCATGCTCTGGGATTCAATTTCTTCCGTGGCCAGAAAGTAAAAAGCTGTCTTATCTTTCAAGAATTCTTTAATCAGTGTGGTCTTTCCTACTCGGCGGCGACCATAAATAACGACAAAACTACTATCGCGACTATATTCTGATTCTAACTTTTTCATTTCACGTTTTCTACCGATGAATTTCATTTGTCAGACTCCTTTTTATAAATAATATTATTATAAGTTTATTTATTATAAGTTATTTTATATAATACCGCATTGCATCGAAATGGTCAATATTACGGTTCTTGAAAAGAAAAAAAGCGGGCTTGGTGCAAGCACCAGTCCCGCAAAAAATGTATCGTTTTTGTTCTCTGCTATTATTATGCCCTATTTGCAGCAAAACTACAATTGGAAAATGTGTTCATTTTTTATTCAAAAGAATTTGATTCAATTCTTTCTGAACTAACCCACATACTTTTATGGCTTGAGACCTATTATTTTCTGCATTGTAAATTATATACTCCAATTCATCAACAGTTAACCCCTTGTGTGGACTTACAAAATTATCGACTTCTATATCTGAATATTGATACACCTGTTAGGCGTTTGCTTGTCATGTAGTCGGATAAATCATTGTCCACTTATATTGTTTTTCGCTTCCAAAAATCCAACCAGAATAATTTTTGCTTTCAATTACAAAAATTCCCTTCTGAGTAATAAACAAAACATCTATTTCCGATGTCTCGTTATTATCTTTTGGAATATATACATTTCGTAATACCTTTCCCTTTCTGCCTAATAGATTCAACAATTTCAACTCACGCGCTGTATATGCCTCTCCTACTTTTCCATTTACAGCATCCTTACCTCCCTTGGCATCTATTGTCTTATCTACTACTTTGTCTAATATGCAATCCAATAAACTCTTTCCCACTTATTTATCCTCTTTTCATTCCACTCTCTGACATGGATTTAGTCAATAAAACATGTTCTCGAAAACAACCTATAATGACCACTACGTCTACCATCCCGTATTCATTGCATAGAATAAAACAACAATTTGCGTTACAATTATCAGCGGCATTCCAACTGTGAAGTAATCCTTTTGTGTCTTGTGTCGGAACAGATACATAGAAATGAGTCCGCCCACAGATCCGCCGGCAAATGATAATCCCAACAGTGTTACAATTCTGATTCTGGAACGATTTGCTCTGGCATTGGCCTTATCAATCGCAAATACAATGAATGTCACAAGATTTATCACTCCAAGATATATCAGCAATATCCGGTGTTCTGCAAAGAACTTCCAAAATGCAAACGTAAAATGCTCTGCATGATGCCCTTTGAAAATCAACAGCACAATCACTTGGATGACGAAAATACATATAATAAACACCCGCGACATCATATTTTCCTTTTCCGCTTTCCTGTCAAAAAGTAAAATCATAAGCAACATGCCAGCCGAACCGCCAAGTAAAGATACAATCGTCACTACCACATCTATCTGTCCTCTTGCAGTATGTCTGTACAAAAGCATATTAATCAGATAAACCAATGCACCAATGACATTGATTGCCAGTAAATAATATTCTAATTTTCCTAATTCTGCCATTTTCTTCTGTTACCTTCCTGGAAAAGCGTGATACTGAATATTAATTTCTCTATCGTATTCAAGCATCATCCCACTCCTAATTGTCTCTATACCATCAATAACAACATCTGAAACGGAATTTTCTCTCTTGAGAAATCCGGTTTTCAAATCCTCCAATCTCGATACATAAATCTGTGTGAATCTTATATCTACCAATTCATTTGCCAATGTTTTGTATCCCATATTTAGCATCATGCGTTTTGAATACGGGAAGGCAAATTCCTTCTTGGTGTGAAAAGTTATGATAATTTCTGCATCATACGGTACCGGCTCACCGGCCTCCACCCATGATTGTCCATCTACCACAACCTGCTCTACTTCACCCACAAACTTATTAATTCCCGGGTAAATATCTTTGATTGCAATTGGTTTACAGTTATTAAATCCAGCATCCTCCAATTTTTCCACAACCCAGTTTACATTTTTACCAACCAATTGATTTGTGAAATAAGAAAAATCGAGTTTCTTCTTATTTAAGAACATCGCCTTTATACGCTTTTTTCTGCGTTCTTTTTTCTTTTCCTGTTCCGCATATTTTTCTTGTTTTCTTTCTTCTTCTATTCTCTGAGCTTCTAACTGTTCCGCTTCTTCCTGCCTTGCCTGTTCTTTTGCTTTAGCAACACCATTTTTGATTGCCGCAGCGCCAGCCTTAAATGCTGCATCTAGCAATATCTCAGTAATACACGATACGAAATCCTTTTCCTCTGATGCATTAGACTCATTTTCACGCTCTGAATAAGAATCATATCTCACAGTATCTCCATATTCATCCTCAAAGTATCCGCTTCCATCACTGTTACGCTGCCCCGTACTACCATCCGCTCCGCGAAAGCGTCCAGTTCCATCTGAGTATATATGTCCTTCGCTTCCATCAGCTCCATAATAATATCCGCTTCCATCAGAATATATCTGAGCTTCACTACCATCAGCTCCATGAAAATAACCGCTACCGTCAGAATATATCTGAGCTTCGCTTCCGTCAGAACCATGGTAATATCCACTACCATCGGAATATATTTGATAATCCCCATCTTCATCCTCATTATCTATAAAACCATAGTATTTTGAAAACAAAAATGCGCGACCTCTATCTTTTTCTTCCATATGCTCACACTCCACAGTCTTTTCACTTATTGTACTAAACAGATAAAATAATCGCAAGTAAATAGCTCAACCACCGGTTCAATGCATTCGCCCCACCGCCATGTTATTATAAATAGAGGAAATAATGGAGGTAACATATGAGTAAAGAAATTGTACTGAACGGATGTGTAGAAATCCCGGATGATATGTCGGAAGAAGCTTTCTGCGATGCTTTCATTGACTTTGTAGAGAGCCATGGTTGGTATTACGGTGGTGGAATCTATGAATATGATGAGAAAAGAGACGGTAATGTGGATTCCAACGAAGAATAATAACCACTGCTGCCGGATCTGATGCATCGCACATTGAACCAACGGTTCATTTGACAAACAATTTATATGTGATATGATAGCAGTAATTGCGGTATATATTTGCGGATATATGCTTAAAGGAGCTAGAGAAATCTGGCTCTTTTGTTGAAAACACAGGATACATAATCAGTAATGCTTGCGCTGGTTACTGTATCTTTTTCTTTACTCTTTTTTTAAATGTCGGTTTCGAAAATTGAAAAATTTTAAAGTTTTGAAAGCGGCAAACTGCGAAAGTGGTTGATACACACGATATTGCGGACTGGCTACTGAACAAATAGCTACAAAACAGGAGGTGTTACCATGAACCTAACAAATCTGAGCCGATACCTAAGCCTCATTCTACGGCACAAACCGGAGGCTATCGACATTACCTTAGATGAACATGGATGGGCGAACGTCCACGACCTGATTGATGGTATTGCGAAAAATAATCCAGGATTCGACATGGATGTACTGGAAGAAATTGTGCGTACAGACAATAAACAGCGTTACTCTTTCAATCCCGGCAAGACATTAATCCGTGCCAACCAAGGACATTCCATTCCGGTTGACGTGGAATTACCTGAAATGGAGCCGCCAGAACTGCTCTTCCACGGAACCGGTGAAAAATATGTAAGTTCCATTCTGCAGCAGGGACTAATTCCGAAGAGCCGATTGTATGTCCATCTCTCCAAAGATATTGATACAGCAGTAAAAGTTGGAAAAAGACATGGAAAAGAGGTCATTTTTCAGGTAGCGACCGGACAGATGTATCGTGATGGCTATAAATTTTACCTATCAGTCAACGGTGTCTGGTTAACAAAAGAAGTACCGGTAAAATATTTACAAAGGCTGTAACGGATCTGGCAGCTACATGTAACAGATAGGCTTTATCGATAACACCTGCTGCCTGCAGTCGGTCATCAACATATTCCTGTAGAATGTTTTTCTTATATCTTTCATCACCTATTGCATACAGGATTCTCCTGCGTTCTTCCATTTTGCTGCTAATCTCATCAATATTCTGCTCTACTGCTGCTTTCATGTCCTCCAGATTTTCACAATGGTTAAGATGCGCAATATTGTCATACAGATGCTTCACAGAATCAATACTGTTCATCCACTTGTCATCGTTGGAATAGCAGCATAGGATATTTTCCACCATTCGTTTATCTTTTCTGTCATGTTTGTACACCCAGCAAAGTACAGAGCATCGCATTTTCTTGCTCTTACTGATAGAAAATTGTACATCCACGCTGTGACCGTGCAGATCCGCTGCCTTCAGTTTTTCTTCCATAAACTTTTTCAGCTCTGGTTCCAATCATTATTTCTATTCTGAGTGATACATGCAGGTCACCGATAATAGTAGGTTTAGATTTTTCTGAAATAAAAGGAATTTATTTGGAAGTCTAGCGGATCGAATAGGGCGAAACATATGGGAGACACGATTGGGTCGATATGAAAAATATCCAGTAAAAGATGCCGCGCTACTGATGACATCTGCAGATGATTTCTTTTGTACTTATGAACAGGCGGTATCATATTACAAATTCACTGTAATTAATTATATCGGTTTTCACGATAAGGGAATGCTTTTAGCTGGTGGCTGTGGTGATACAAATGGAAAGCCACAGATTGATAAAACCAATCATCTGAAAGATGCGTATGCGTTTGGCTTGAATATTTATAAAAATTGAGATATAATAGCAAATCGGGATTGACCGAGCTCTTTGAGCGAGGGATACTTCTTGTCCGAAGGGCAAGAAGGTGGAACTGAGAAAAATTAAAACAATCGGAATTTGCAGATTGGAGAATTATGAGAGCAGAAGAATTGTGGAAAACATATTGTGAGAAAGAGAAGATAGATATTGATACACCTTATGAAGCGTGGAGATTTGGAGATGCTCCGAATAAACTGGCAGACCTTGTATTAAAAGGAATCAAGACTGCAACTGCATCTGGATATGATTTGTATTTTATGGAAGGAGAAGAGGCGCAATTACCACAACCGGGTGACTATAGTGTTATTTTGAACGCAAAGGACGAGGCCGTTTGTGTTATTCAAACCACGAAAACCACAGTGGTTCCATTTAATAATGTATCAGAGGAACACGCTTACAAGGAAGGGGACGGAGACCGAAGTCTTGCATATTGGAGAGCGGTTCATGAAGAATTCTTTACAAAAGAATTTGAAGAAACTAAAACTGAATTCAATGGACAAACAAGGATTCTTTGCGAGGAGTTTCAAGTGGTTTACAAGACAATGGATACAAACTAACTTTCTAATACGTGAATTTATGAAATTCCAGTTTGTGAGGAGAATACATAATGAATAGACAATCAAAAGAACCCAAAATGGGAGCTGAAAAATGTGACTTTGAACATATCCATCCAAGAATCATGAAACTAATACAGAAAGAAAAATAGAAACTTTACTGCTATCCGCTTGCAGCAGATCTGGCGGCAAAATGAAAATATTTGAATTGGCGGTGTATTCCGTCCGAACCGTCCAAATTACAGAAGGATGAACGAAATACCCGGAAGTGTAATTACCTCCGGGTATTTTTGTATCTCTATTTTGCTTCCGCGTATTCTCTCAACGGTATCACCTGAATATCCACGCATTCACCTTCCCACTCATCAATCAGCTGCATTCCTTCCTCTTCCGTCAGATGTTGCATTTCACTCCAGTCAATGCCACCTTCACCGTACAGCCACGGGGAATCCGGATAATCATCATGGTTGTACACCAGTTCTTTTACCGTTTCCAGTGATCCTCCACCATTCCAAACCAATTTTTTCCAGAAAGTCAGTCCAGCTCCACCGGATCCAGTCAACAGCAGACTACTATCCGGACAAAGGTAATACCGATTACGTTCCCAGGAAGTTGCCAGATGGATAATTTCTCCATCAACGCTCGCATATACATCATAGGCAATGTCCGGCCATTCTGCACATGCCGGTTCTACACTTCCCATGATAAGCTCAGGTGTCCCGTCATTATTCAGGTCGCAGAAATAATACCCAACGTCATCCAGTCCCATCGCTCCATCGGTGTTATGCCAGAACATATAGCTTTCTTCCCCATCTTCATCCCAACCGTTGG
>ENA-OQKO01001176-OQKO01001176.1-human-gut-metagenome-genome-assembly--contig:-NODE-1176-length-17384-cov-3.479863_pt1 | contig 17384 bp, 12 predicted proteins | sample MGYA00242777_ERZ504796 | MGnify/ENA primary metagenome ERZ504796 (study PRJEB26092, sample SAMD00036404) | human gut metagenome | host: Homo sapiens | study: EMG produced TPA metagenomics assembly of... | reverse complement strand
ACTGCTCAGAGAATTTAACCCATAAGCAGTCCAAAAGTTCCTGCGCCTCTTCCTCTGTCAAACGGCCAGCCTCGATATCTGCCTTATAAAATGGGTAAAGATACTGATCCATACGTCCCGGGTTGTAGCTTGCTGCATTCTGCTCCATGAAAATACAGGTCTGGTAAATATACATCGACTGAATCGCCTCGCGGAAGGTACGCGCCGGTTTTTCCGGAACCTGATCGCAGGTCCCTGCAATCTGTAACAGTTCTTTTCTGCGCTTCTCATCCGGCTCTGCCTCTGCCAGCTTTCTCGCCTCTGCCGCATAGCGGTGTCCCAATGCGGAGATACCGTCAGCTGCCAGCTCCATCGCTTTCAGATATTCAATCTTCTCATAGTCACCCGGACGGGTAATATCAAGTGTATCAAGCACTTTATGGATATGCGCCTTGATTCCCTCCATGCCTTCTTTAATGACTCTGGAATAACCCGCAGTCGTCTCGCCCCAGCCACGAACCGATTTACGGTTGATGTAAAGAGCGCCGCAGTCACGTAAGGTTGCCGCAAAATCTGGGCATTGTACCAGCCACTGCTCATACGTGGAACGTCCCTTCCAGTACGGGCGGATGATCTCCTCAAATGCCTTCCGATCCTCTGGGCGCAGATAGAATGGGTCATATGGACGGGTACTGATGGTATCCAGCTCCTCATCCAGAACCGACCAGCAGGTATCGACACTTAAAATACCGCCGCGCTGCTTGCTTCCGGCATTGCCGACAATCAGCTCATCCCCCCAGATTTTTACAGTTTTCTCCAGGCACTGTTTCTTAAATGCATATGCTTTCCGGATGCACAGCGGCTGTCCCTCTGATTCCTGGAAGCCCTTTGTCAGGATAATTGCATTTTCCAGATCCATCTCTGGCTTGGTCTTTAATACTCTCTGTTTTAATCGGTCAATCCGATCCATGTATGGTTTTCTTTCGATTGCTGCCATCTGATTTCCTCCTCTTTTTTACTCACATTCCCATTCCGTGGGATTTATTTTTTTAGCACCTGATATAAATCTCTTTTCGTTTAAAAGTATAGCAATTCTTATGTGGAAATGGTACAATATCAATAACTAAAAATACCAAAATCTTAACATATTGAATTTTTATAGAAAGAAGGGATCCTTTGAAATCTACTTCCCAGTTACAGGAAATCAACCACTATCAAGATCAAGATTTTCCGGTCAATGTCTACTATTCTGATATTCATTCCATGCAGCCGCCGGGACGCTGGCTGCGCGACTTCCACTGGCATGATGAGCTGCAGTTTACCCTCGTACTAAGCGGAACATTGACAATGCAGGTAGATAATCTTTCTCTGCCCGGACAGGCTGGAGATCTGATTTTCGTCAACACCTCCCTGATTCATGCCGTCACACAGATGTCGGAAGACGGCTCCTATGCGAGCCTCAATTTTCCTTACCGCCTTCTTGCCTTTTTTCCTGGAAGCCGCATGGATCAGGACTACGTCCTGCCCTATACCGCCGGCGGGAAATTCTCCGCTTTCTCTATTCACCCGGAATCCGAATGGCAAAAAGAGTTGATCGGACTGCACAAAAAAATAACCGATTTATTTCTTTCCAATCAGGTTAAAGGCAATGAATATTCTATCTGCATTAAGATTGCCTCGATGTGGAATCTGCTGATTTCCAATTTTCACAGCAGTGGGACTTCTACCTCTATTAACCTCCTGCGCCAGCAGCGCCTGCAATCCATTCTCCTGTTCATCTATGCACATTACGCAGATGATTTACAGCTCTCAGACCTGGCTGCATCAGCCAATATCAGCGTCGGAGAATGCTGCCGGATTTTTCAAAATATTCTTCACACAACTCCCTATGGATATTTAACTAATTACCGCATCCAGACCAGTGTTTCCCTCCTTCACCGCGATCTGCCCATCTCACAGATTGCCGGACTGGTCGGATACAACCAGGTCAGCAATTACATCGCCACATTCAAACGGATCATTGGCTGCACACCGGCACAGTACCGGAAACAGCACTTATCAAAACCAGATATCCCAAGCAGTTAATGGGAAACCGGTCGGCTTCTCTTCATCAGGGAAACCGACCGGCTGTTAAGGTGGTATAAAAATATAAAGGGGGGCTTTTTCAGGATGATGCAACGATTATTTTAATTTTCCAATTTCATCAAATCGTTTATAAGCATCGACAACCGCATTGATCACGCTGCTGCGGAACCCACGGTCTTCCAGTGTCTTCACACCGATCATCGCCGGACCAGCCGGAGAACACACATCATCTTTTAAATTCTCAAGATGCTTTTCGCTCTGTAAAAACAGCTGCACGGTTCCAAGGATTCCTTCCAGTGCATATCTTCTCGCCTGATAACGTAAAAGACCATTGTAAACGCCGCCGTCTGCCAGAGAATTAGCAAACATTGCGATAAACGCCGGGGATGTAGATGTTAATACTGTGCCTGCCACAAACTGGGAGGCCGGAAGGCTGTCAAATCCACCGGCTTCACGTAGAATATACCGGAATTCGTCCTCCTGTTCCTTCGTGTAGCTGTCGCCCTGTTCGATCAGGATAAAACCTTTTCCAATCAAGCAGGCTGTATTCGGGAGAATACGGATAACCGGAACATTCTTTCCTTCTAACTCTAATTCTTTCATATAGGTTGAAACCTCAACACCCGCTACAATCGAAACGATAATTTTTTCCTGCCCTTCTTCTGCACATGCCGCAAAGACCGGTTTCACCTCTTCCAGAACACTCTTTAAAAACTGCGGTTTTACACAGAACACAACATAATGAGCTGCCTTGATTGCTTCTCCATTGGTCTCAACAAAGTTGCATCCCAGCTCGTCCGCTAATTTCTGTCCTTTTTCTGTAACCACATCTGTAATCACAACTTCCGATGGATCAATTCCCTTGCAGGCTGCCGTTGCAAGAGCTGTACCCATAGTTCCACTTCCAATAAAAGCAATTTTTTTCATAGCTGGTCTCCTTTCAACTTAAAGTCCGAGTTAGTAATATACTTCAAATATATCTTATGCGGCTTATATTTCCCTTCGCCTTTCAGCGAAGGGAAGTTCCCGCTCTCAGCGGATAAATTTTTCTTTAAATGCCTGAACATGCGCTTTCTGAACCGATATCAATTTATTTACATCTCTCTCCTGAAGACAACGATAAATTTTTTCATGATGTCCAATATCCATATCATCAATCGAAGATAAATTAATCCGGTTTAAAAACAGAAGACGAATACTCAAATCCTGATAATTATTCATCTCCCGCTCAAGAAACGGATTCCTAGTCATAGAAGAAATAATTCTATGAAATGCTCGATCCAAAAGAACTCTTTCTTCCGCATCTGTCTCCTCTCTCAGGACTTCCAGGCTGTCTTTCAGCCGCTTTAAATCTTCTTCCGTCCGATTCATAGCAGCAAGCTCTGATTCAAGTGGAGACAGAGCAAATCTCATCTGATAAATCGATTCCACTTCATATAAGGAAATCTCATTTACCATAATACATTGTCTCGGGACAATTTTCACAAAGTTTTCCCATGCCAGTCGATTCAGTGCCTCACGGATGGGAGTTCGTCCCATCCCCAGCTCTTCCATCAATTCAGCCTCTACTAATGTCTGTCCGGGGCGAAGTCTGGCTGTAATAATCATCATCTTAATCTTCTCGTATGCCACATCACTAACTCGCATTGTTTCCCTCATCTTTCTTGTAGAACAAATCTGCGATTTGCATCCAACTTCTTTTAGTCTACAGGAATGCTTATTTTTATAATAGCGCAAATAAGGATCAAATTCAATTAGACTTTTGTATATACCCCGTTTCTGATATAGTTACTGTTCACGCATACATGCCCAGTAACCTGATATGCCCTATTTTTTCTTATAATTTTTCGACGCATCGCTTGTAATTTTCTTCCGCATTGCCGCCCTTATGCCAGATATCCGCGATCGCTTCCGCGATTGGAAGCGGATCCGATTCATTGTACATAACATTTCGTCCCAGCAAGATTCCGCGGATATTGCTGCTGATTCCGATCTCTTTCGTGTACTCTTCTACAACCTCAATCGGCTCACTCTTTACCTCGTCTGGAACTACCAGCACCGGACAGGTGGTCGCCGCCGTCGGAACTGCATATTCATGATTCAGCGGAACTTCAATCCATTTGCCGGATGCACGGCAGCCAAGAGCGCCTACCACGCCGACTACCTTACACAGACTCTCTGAATCCGTCTTCATCGTAAACCCCGTTTCCGTCGTTTCTACATACAGCGCCTCGATAAAAATTGGAAGACCAGCTGACTCTGCTGCATTGACAGCTTCTGCACAGTACCGAACCGTATATTTGCTTCGCTCATCCATCGGATTCAGACGGATCATAAACTTTACACCGTCCATCCGAAGTTTCACTAGGCGATCGACTGTATAACAGGACGGCATATCGTCCATCTCCCATACTGTATTTTTCAGACCGCCCCGGTTCACAGTGCCAACCAGCATCTTCCCATCCAGAAACGCCTTTTCTCCACGTTCCCGCTGCAATTTATTGAGGATAAATAAATCTTCAATAATATCCGGTGTCGCCTCGATTCCATCAATCTGGTCACTCTGCAGCATCCGCACCAGGCGGGATAAATACTCCCGCCTATTACTTAAACCAATCGGATTTCCTTTGTACTCATTGATCATTCTGGCATTGTGATCCGCTGCCGCAAATACCAGCTTATCATGCGGAAATCCCGGTTTTTTTCGCGCCGCCGCTTCCTGCTCAACAACCTCCGGAGAAAAGGCTTTTATCTTGTTTAATTCTTCAAAAATCTTGTCATTCAAAAAACTTTGATAATCAAATCCCATATACACCTTTGCCTTTCTCTGTCACTGAACACATTTTATTTTCCATAATTAACGATTGCGTCAATTTTATCTCTTCCGCCTACTTTATCGCCCCACTGATCATATACGCTCTGTGCTGCCTCGATAAATGGTTCGCGATCCGGCTCTGTGATTTCGATGCCCTCTCCCTTTAACAGTTCCAAACACTCATCCTCAGATGCTGTATAAAGTTCTCTCTCTTTATCGATCATTTCTTTGGTGCACTCATCGATAATCTGTTTGTGCTCGTCCGAAAGAGAATCATAGAAATTCTTAGCAACTACGCAGATACCTAAGTCGTTGGTCCATCCAACCATTGCCCAGTGCGGCGCTGCCTCATAAAACTTCTTGGAATAATAGTTTGTATTGGCCGCTTCTGCACCGTCAATGATGTTCTGCTGCAGCGCTGTGTATAATTCGCCGTATGCCATCGGCAGCGGGCTTGCGCCGAATGCGGTAAAGGAATCCAGCTGTACCTGATTTTCCATGGTACGGATCTTGAGGTTCTTTAAATCTTCGATGCTGTTGATCGTCTTCTGCGTTGTCATGATATGTCTGGTTCCCAAATCCAGGAAGCCCATCAGATGGAAGCCTTTCTCCTCACAGTCACCGCTATAGGACATTCCAATCTCGTCAGAGTCCAGAACGGAATACATATGTTCCTTATCTCTCCAGAGGAACGGAAGGCAGAATATATTAACAGATGGAACAAAGCTGGAGAACGGCGCTACCGACGTCATCGCCATCTCTACAGTGCCAAGCTGCATACCCTCAATGACATCTCGCTCGTTGCCAAGCTGGTTATCCGGATATACTTCTACTTTAATTTCGCCATTGGAGCGCTCTTCCACAATCTCTTTAAAATACTCCGCTGCTTTTACCGGAGGTTCGGTTGCTGCCTGTGATAAGGAAACCTTTACGGTCACCGCACCACCGGATGAACCGCCTGTATTAGCCGCTGCCTTTGCGGACTCTCCTGTGGAAGCGCTGCCGCCTCCTCCACATCCTGCCAGAGAACCAGCTGCCACCAGCATCGCCATCGTCATGCTTACAAACCGTTTCACATTTTTCTTCATAACAATAAATCCTCCTTTCATTTCATCTTTTTATCCCATTAACTGCGGCAGCCATAAATAGGTCTGCGGGAAATATGTAACAATAATCAGTACAACTAACATTGCAAGAATCGTAGGAATTACAAACGGGAATACCTCTCTTACACTCTTGCCGGTCAATCCACAGGCAACGAATAAAGTTGCTCCATAAGGCGGTGTTACGTATCCAATCGCCAGGTTGATGCAGACAATAACACCAAAGTGAATCGGGTCGATTCCATAAGCGGTTGCTACCGGGAATAAGATCGGCATTAAAACGATAATTGCAGAGAAACTTTCCATAAACATTCCAACTAAGAACAGCGCAATATTTAAGAAAATAAGGAATGCAGTCTTACTTGTGATGAATGTATTCATAACCTGGATTAAGAGCTGCGGCAGTTGTTTTGCTGTGATAAACCATGCAAAGATATAAGCGCAGCCTGTGATAATCATGATGCCAGCCGCTGTCTGCGCGGACTTAACAAAAATACCAGGTAAATCTTTCAATGTAATTTCTTTGTAAATAAACATACCTACCAGGAAGCCATAGACAACCGCCACAGCCGCTGCTTCAGTTGCAGAAAAGATACCGCTGATGATACCACCGATAATGATAATCGGAAGTCCTAAACCAGGAAGTGCAGAAAACATCGTTCTCCGTACTTCTTTCGGATCAAACTTGGTTGTCTGGATATATGCATCTCCGCCCCTGGAAGCGTGAATATAGGAGTAGACCATCAGTGCCACACCAATCATAACTCCAGGAATAGCGCCTCCGAGGAATAACTGACCAACAGATGCACCTGTGGAATATCCAATCAGAACCATTAAGATACTTGGCGGAATAATCGGTCCGATACTTCCTGCTGCTGAGAGCAGAACCGTTACGAAACTCATGTTATAGCCTTTTTCTTTAAATGCAGGCGTCATGATCGAACCGATTGCTGCTGTTCCAGCCGTTGCTGAACCGGAAATTGCCGCGAAAATCATGGATGCCAGTACGGCTACCATCGCCAGACTTCCTTTTACAAAGCCGATCGACGCACTTGCAAAATCTACAATCCGTTTGGACATACCGCCCTGATCCATCAGATTTCCTGCCAGCATGAACATCGGAATCGCCATGATCGGCCAGCTGTCAAGACCCGCAAACATTCTCTGCGGTACCAGAACCAATGGGAAATTTCCCTCAAGCATAATCGAAAGTGTCGTTCCCATTCCGAGTGCAACAAAAATAGGGGCTCCGATTAGAAACAGACACAAAATACAGATAAATAAAAATCCTAACATATCGCAGCCTCCTTTACTAATCTATAAATTCTCTCGGTTCTTCCGGTGCATTCTTGTTTTTTAAGCGTTCGATAAAGGTAAGGAGCTGTTCCATAATCATCAAAGCTCCACCGGTTGGGAATGCCGCGTAAATCAAAGCCATCGGAATCTGCATCGCCGGAGACGTCTGAGCCGTCGTAGACTGTACTACTTTGAACCCGAAATATGTCATAATACATAAGAAAACAATCGTTAAAAGATCTACAATCGCGGTCAAAATGCGTTTCGGCTTTTGCGGAAGTGCAGATGTCAGAACATCTACCTGAAGGTGAGAACGATTTCTCATCGCAATCGCCGATGCCATCAATACCAGCCATATCATCAGATATCTCGCTAATTCTTCGGTCCATCTAAGAGGACTCTGTATTACAAAACGGAAAAAAACCTGAATAATAACCGTAATTGTCATCGCAAGAAAAAGAACAACTACTACCGCATCCTTTACATTTCGAATTATCTGGAGAAGTGGGTTCCCCTTTTCTTTCATAACGTCTCCCCCTTTCCTGGATAGTTTTTACAAAGGCGGCAGCCTGCGAAACTGCCGCCGGTTTTTCATTAGATCTTTCTCTCCAAGCCGCGTTTCTCATAGTAAGAATCCGGGATATCTTTCGGATCTTTGTACATAACCATCACGCACTTACCGTCACTGCCGATAGTCGGCACATCCATAATGAATAATGGCCATCCAAACCATTTGTACCAACCAAACTCCCACATAGTTGTACAGTTCAGGCAGTAGCACTGGAATCCTTCCTTATTATAAGCTCTTGGATCCGGTTTATCTAAAGTCTGTACCTTGTCTGGACATTCGGTTACCAACCAGCCGCCGCTGTTACAACGCGGAAGTGTAAAGGTAATCTTCTCCTCATCCTCTTCCCAAATCTGATCGCCGTTATCATGAAGAGCAGACCATAATACTGCACGGTTCTCCAGGAAATCTTCCATTGGGAAATCTTTATATGTAGCCTGACCCGCTTTATATTTCTCCATCCAGTCCTGCAGACATGGCGGATAGCACCATAATGCATAGTCTTCCATACATTCAAAGATCGCCTCATCCGGTGCCCATTTCTTGAAATTGCGTAATGTCTGATTTACCCAGCGGACTGCGAAATGGTGAAATCCTGTCTTTTTCTCTACATTTAATTTGTGCAGCTCCAGCGCTTTTTCCATATCACCGGCTTTGATCGCTGCCTCTAATTTATCAATATTGCGAATCGCATAATCATTGCGAACCTTTTCCAACGTCTCTGTATACATCTTCTTTTCCATAATCTATACCTCCTTATTACCAAGCTGTCTTCTTTCCGTATTTTTCATCTTCCTGGATCGGGAAATGCACTTCTTTACCAAGGTCGCTCGACTGATAAATCGCACGGATAAATTCAAGTGTTCTTCTTCCCTCTACGCCGTCTACCATCGGCTCACGATCTTCTTTGATCGCATGGATGAAATCAGTAAGCTGTCTTCTGTGATTTTCGGTTGCCACATAGCCAGCACCCGTTGCTGTATCACCAGAGTCAACTTTTACCTTGGTCAGGTAATCATCCTCGTTCATGCCTTCTACTTTCCATTCTACGATCTCTTCTTCCACAATCTTGATCGTACCTTTTTCACCATGGATTTCGATGTGACGCGGATAACCCGGACGGACTGCACTACTACTTACCAGGCTTCCCAACGCCCCATTCTTAAATTTGAATATTGCGTTGGCTACGTCATCTACTTCAATATCCGGATGCAGGGTTGTCATATAATTACCAGTCAGTCTCTCTACATCGCCGACTAAATAAAGCATTAAGTCAATAAAATGAACGGTCTGGCTAATCAGGGAACCGCCGCCCTCACCTTTCCATGTACCTCTCCATGCACCGGAAGCATAGTATTCATCGCTTCGGAAGCATTTTCCAGAACAATCAACCGAAAGAAGTTTACCAAGCTTGCCTTCATCCAGCGCTTTCTTGATCAGCTGAGCCTGATCCATGAAACGGTACATAAAGATAACACCAAATTTAACGCCCGCTTCTTTACATGCTGCAATCATCCTGTCAGCTGCATTACAATCGACAGAAATTGGTTTCTCACACATTACGTGTTTGCCAGCCTTCGCGCAGTCCACAACCATCTGCTCATGCAGGAATGGAGGTGTTACTACACAGACAGCATCGATATCATCTCGTTTCAGCATCTCTTTATAATCCGTGTAATAAGACGGAATATTGTACTCTTTGCTGAATTCCTTTGCCACATCCTCTTTCACGTCACAGAATGCAACAACCTCTGCTTCCGGGATATCCCGAAGTGCTCCTGCATTTAACGGACCTGCCATACCGCCGCCGATAATACCAAATCTGATTTTGTCGCCCATACTCTTTTTCCTTCCTTTCTTTTTTAATCTTTTATTAGTACATGCACTTTGTTATTTCTTTAATATATCTTAGATATCTTACTGATATATTAGCACTTTATTTTTTTATTTTCAAGTCGTTTTCTGATTTTATTTGACGAACTTTAAATCGTATTGATCTTTTATCATGTTTTATTTCATTGTATTGTACATTTCCATTCCATTTTCCCCCATATTTCCCTTATTGCATAAACAATCGGTCAATTTTATTCTCATTCAAATATTCTTCCGCCATTGATTCCACATAAATCTTGAACAGATTTCATAGAACAATTCTTTTCTACAAAACAAAGAAGAGCCATTTAATGTCTCTGCATCAAATGACTCTTCTCATTTTCAATTCTTTACTGCCCAATCTCCGCCGCCGGACCCACTGCCGGTTCCTGCGCCGGACCGTGTCCTGGTCCGATGTCGCTGCCCGGTCCTGCCGGCACGATCGTCGTGCTAGATTCTGCCGGTTCTTCAACTGTCTCGGCAGCTGTTTCCGACACCACCGCCGGGGCTGAATACCGTTTTCCTGCCGTACCCGTCTTGTAGATCCGCTGCATCCGCTCTTTGATGGATTCGCTCTTGATCTGCTCGATCTTGGCGCTGGCGTCTTCTTTTAACTCCTTGCTGCTGCGACCGGAATCGCCGCTCTTTGCAGACTCCAGAAGCTTCGCCACCTCATCCGAGAGCAAATGATCCCTTCTGAAATTCGCCGCGGTATATCCGCTGGTTGTGATTTCAAATGCATCCGGATGACCTGCCAGATAGGTTCCTTCTCCGCGTCCATTGTCCGTCTCCGGGGTATCAAAGGACGCCGCCGGAAGCCCCTCTACCATCTTTTCCATCGCATTTTTCCAGATCTTCGCCGGATACGTGCCGCCGTACAGGCTGGAAAGTGTCTTCTGCTGGTCGTAGCCAACCCAGACCGTCATCGTATAATATGGCGTCATGCCGCAGAACCAGCCGTCACGGCTGCCGTTGGTCGTACCGGTCTTTCCGGCCGCCTCTATATTGCCGCTCCACCCCATCGACGCCGCCGTACCTTTTGTGACAACTCCCTTTAAAATATCGGTCATCAGCACGGCGCTGCTCTCCTGGTAAACCTGAACCGATTCATAATCTTCAAAAATATCTTCGCCCTGGTTATTGATCATCTTGATAATACAGGTCGGTTCGCGGTACTGTCCCCGGTCTGACAGCGCCGCATAAGCGCCCGCCATCTCCTCGGTCGTCATACCAGTGGTAAAGCCGCCCAGGGAGGTCGCCGGATAATAGTCCGCCGCCTGCACGCTCGCGAAGCGCATCTGGGTTAAATATGCCATGCCGACATCCGGTGTGATATCATCATAGATATACCATGCCACACCATTTTTACTTCGCTCGACCGCATTTCGACGCTCCTGCCTCGCGCCGGAAAGGAACGTCACATCCACGCCCTTCTTCTTCGCCGCGTCAATATCGATATTCGGAATCCTTGTTTCCGATGTATAACCATTTTCCAGTGCCGGTGTATACACAATCAACGGTTTGATAGAACTTCCCGGCTGTCTCGGGCTCTGGAACGCACGGTTTAATGTGTAGGTATCCGTCTCCTGACTGCGTCCACCCACAATCGCCACGACGCGGTTCGTCTTGTTGTCAATAACGGTGGACGCGCCTTGCAGCTTGTAAACGCCGTTTTCGGATGTATTGCCATCAAAGGACAGAACTCCATCTAATGCATCCTGCAGGATCGTCTGCTTGTCCGGATCCAACGAGGTATAAAGGTTATAGCCGCCCGTGTAGAGCGCATCGCGCTCCTGGTTGTACACCTCGTTGTAATTGGCATTGTACTCTTTGTAAGCCTCGTCGCTGCGGAATCCATACTGGAATTCAAAACCGTCACGGCGCATCAGATAGCGAATCGCACAGTCGATCGCATACGTCGTCTCATAGTTGTGCAGCGGCACTCTCTGACGGTTGACCGTGATCTCCTCCGCCTTTGCCTCTTTGCACGCTTTCTCCGTAATAAATCCCATACTCAGCATATCTTCCAGAATCTTATCGCGGCGTGTCAGCGCATTTTCCGGATGACGGTACGGGTTGTAATACGTCGGCGAGTTCGGAATCGCACACAAATATGCCGTCTGGCTCAAGGACAGTTCATCCGCATCCTTGCCAAAATAACCTCTTGCAGCCGCCTGAAGCCCGTAGTACGTATTCGCGAAGCTGATATCATTGATATAGAACTCCATAATCTGCTCTTTGGTGTATTTCTTCGTCAGATCTAAGGAAATCAGCATCTCCTTGATCTTCCGCTCCATCGACACCTCGCGGGTCAGAAAACGGTTTCTCGCTAACTGCTGGGTGATCGTACTCGCGCCGTGCTTTTCTGCTCCCTCAGTCAAAAAGTAATTGATTGCGACACGGAAAATACCTTTTATATCAATGCCTGGATTTTCCCAGAACGTCCGATCCTCGATCGCCACAAATGCGTTGACTGCATTCTGCGGTATCTGGTCATACGTCAAATAACTGGAATCCTCGTCTCCCGTCAGCTTCGCCAGCACATTACCGTTGGAATCATAAATATAACTTGCCTCCTGCAAACGGAACGTATCCAGCGTACTGTTTTCCACCACTCCCTCTATCTGGCTTTTATAGTCCTCATAGAGCGGAATCAGCTTATATGCGCCAAATCCGGCACCGCCAATCACCAGCAGTACCAGACACACCAGAAGCGTCTTGAACATGGTTCCAAAGATCCTTGCCATCGCATGGAACACGATCTGCCCACCGCTCCGGCTGTTATTTTTGCCCGCTTTCTTTTGCTTGCCGACATCAATTTTCCCGCTTTTCTTTGCGGTGCCCCGCCTGCCCGAAGATCGTGCGGATGAAGCTACCGGCTTCTTTCGAACGCCGGAGGCGTCCTCTCTCGTCTGTTTCTCCCTCATCTCTTCCCTCATCTTCCTATGTATCTATGGTTGCTTCCATTCTATTTTCATGCGGCACCTTAGACTTCAAAAATGCCTGTCTGCGGACAGCAACTTTTTATACTTTTCTGACAAAATCAGCTTGGACTCCCTTTTATTATAAGTTTTTTTGTCCAAAAGAACAAGCCTGTTTTCGAAATCTGCTCAATCTCCTGCCGCGTGTTACTGTTCGCGCATACGTGCCCAGTAACGGAATTTGCCGCGGCTTCAAAAATACCTATCTGTAAACTGCATTTTCGCAGTATCAACGCCGTTTCCGAAAAAGAAATGCTAGAAGTTCATGCACTAACAGCGGCGTGGCGGATAACAGGAGAAGCGCCAGCCACTCTGCCGGGTGCAGGCGCACCGTGTGAAGGAGTTTCATCAAAAAAGGAATCTCCGTCACCGCAACCTGCATCAGAACCCCCACAAGGAATGCCGCAAGCATCAACGGATTTTTCCCAAGACTGCGCGAAAATGCCGAGCCCGTGAGCGAGCGCATGCCGACCGCATGAAAGAGCTCCGACAGCCCCAGAACGATAAATGCATACGTCTGCGCCCGCAAAAGCTCCTGTCTGCTGAAAAATGCCCCCAGCGTGACCGCTGCAATCAGACACCCGTAAAATGCCATGCAAAACCATCCGCCTCCGGCAAACAGCGACTCGCCCGTCCGGCGCGGCGGCTGACGCATCAAGTTTTCCCGGTCGTTTCCATCCATGCCGAGTGCCAGCGCCGGAAGCGAGTCCGTAATCAGATTGATCCAAAGGATGTGCCCGGCTCCCAGCGGCGCCGGTATTCCGATAGCAACGGCGGCAAACATGGTTAAAATCTCCCCCAGATTGGAGGAAAGCAGAAACAGTATAGATTTTCGTATATTTTCATAGATGCCGCGCCCTTCCTCAATTGCCCTCTCGATCGTCGCAAAATTATCATCCGTCAAAATCATATCCGCCGCCTGCCGCGCCACATCGGTGCCGCCTTTTCCCATCGCGATCCCAATATCGGCTGATTTAAGCGCCGGCGCATCATTTACGCCGTCCCCGGTCATCGCCGTCACGCACCCGGCGCGTTTTAAAGCCCGCACAATCCGGACTTTATGTTCGGGCGACACCCGTGCAAAGACTGATACAGAACCGATTCGTTCCTCCAGAGCTCCCTCATCCAGCGTTTCCAGCTGCGCCCCCGTCATGCATTCTTCCCGCCGTTTGGCAATCCCCAGCTGCCTGGCGATCGCAAGCGCCGTGTCTGCATGATCTCCAGTGATCATGACCGTCCGCACAGATGCCCTGCGAAATGCCTCAACTGCCCCGGCTGCTGCCTCCCTCGGCGGATCCATCATGCCTGCCAGCCCCAGAAATATCAGGTTCTGTTCCAGCTGTCCCATCTGTTTCTCCCACTTTCCATCCGGCATTTTTCCTGTTTGAAGCTCCCTATACGCCCCCGCGAGTACTCGCAGGGCACGCGCGGACATACGCGTGATCTCCGCCTCAATCTCTGTCCGCCTCTCCCTGGTCAGCGGCACAATTTTGTCCTCTTCCATCTCATAACGACACCTTTTAAGAATCACATCCGGCGCCCCTTTTACACAAGAGATCCAGTTTTCTCCCTGCTCATGCACCGTCGTCATTCTCTTCCGATCCGAATCAAAGGGAATCTCCCCTTTCCGCGGATATCTCCGACGCAGATGCTCCGGAGAAACACCACAGTTTTCACAAAATCCGTACAGCGCCCGCTCGGTGGCATCCCCCACCGTCTCCCAGGCATCCCTGCACAGCGCAAATACCTCCCGAAGCCGTTTTCCCACTTCTCTTTCCTTATAGCGCGCCAATTCCTGTTCCGTATACTCCTGTCGATTTACATAACATGTCGTCACCGTCATCTCATTTTTCGTCAGCGTCCCCGTTTTATCTGAGCAGACCACGCTGACTGCCCCCAGTGTTTCCACGGACGGAAGACGGCGCACGATCGTGCCAGCCCGCGCCATTTTCGTCACTCCCAACGCCAGCACAATCGTCACCGTCGTCGGAAGCCCCTCCGGCACGGCAGCTACCGCCAGGGAAATCGCGGTGAGCAGCATTTCCATCACGTCGCGCTTCTGCCAGACGGCGAGGGCAAATAATAAAACGCACAGCCCGATCGTAAGAATACTCAATAGTTTCCCCAGATCCGACAGCCTTTTTTGCAACGGTGTCTCCTCCTCCGGCGCCTCGCGGATCAGAGAGGCAATCCTCCCTACCTCCGTATTCATGCCGGTGGCGATGACAATTCCCTTTCCCCGCCCTGCCGTCACGTAAGAAGTCATAAATGTCTCATTTTTACGCTCTGCCACCGGAAGCGCACCGGCGGCTAAAAAATGGCTGTTTTTCTCAACCGCCCGCGATTCGCCGGTCAGCGCTGATTCTTCTGCCCGCATTTCAGCTGTCTCGGTAAGACGCAGGTCGGCTGGAACCTGCCGCCCGGCATCGAGCACGACCAGATCCCCCGGCACCAGCTCCCGCGCGGCAATCTCCCGCTCTTTTCCTTCCCGGATCACAACCGCCTCCAGCTGCGTCATCCGTTTTAAGGATTCGAGCGCTTTCTCCGCCTTCCCCTCCTGAATCACGCCCACCGTGGCATTTAATACGACAACCGCCAGAATTACCCCCGCATCGCCGTACTCGCCCAAAAGCAGGGAGATCCCGGCTGCCGCAAACAACACAAAAATCAGGGAGTCGCAAAGCTGTGCCCCGATGCGCACAATCAGACTCCGCGGTGATGCTTCCCGCAGCTCATTTTCCCCATAATGGCGCTGCCGCACCTCCACTTCCGCTGCCGATAAGCCTGTCCGCAAATCGACCGAAAACTCCCTGCACACCTCTTCCACCGTCCGGTTCTCATACATGCGCATTTCCCCCTTTTTCTGTCCCTGTTCTGTACTTTTCACAGACTGCATTTATTCATATGCGGAAAATAGGGGGGATTAGAACTGAATGGTTGGAATAAAGAAATGGAAAGCATAGTCCTGTTTGACGCTCAAATGGCATCGGAACTCTTATTGTTTCGATGCCATTCTATAAATTCTGTGATTTAATTTTATCGTTCTGTTTCTGTCACATACCTTACACCTGTGGTTCCGGCTCCTGCGTCTGCGTAGCCGGTTTGCGCTCCATCGGCATATAACCTTCTTTCTTCCGCTGTATCGGCTGTACAGTCACCGTTGCTGCCGTATCCCGGAACGCCGGGAGGCTGCCTGTCTCCATGTAAGCGCGGAACGGAAGTTCGCCCTGCGCCGGATCTCTCACGACCTCATTTTTCTCCACTTCTGGTCGTTCTCCTCTGCGCAGTGAACGGCGCTCAAACCGCTCCCGTCTTCCAGAAGCCGGGCGGTCTTCCCGTTTCTCATTTTCCGGCACCGCGCGGTTTCCGCTACGTCTGTCCGCTGCTCTATCGGCTCCTGAAACACGCGCTGCCCTCTCTCTCTCTGAGCAAGCTTTCTCTCTGCCCTGCGTGCGCTCGGTATTCCCCTCTGCAGCACGATCCGCTGTACGGTTCCGATAGCTTCTCTCCGATCGTTCCGGTCTGTCACTGCCAGACGGACGTTCTTGTGCGCTGCGCTCCTGTTCCGGCTTTTCGGCTTTTTCCGGTGTTTCCAGACGTGTTCCCCTATTCGGACCACTTACGCCTCTTGGCGCCTGTGTCCGCTCCGAAAGAGGTCGAACCTGCATCTTATTTTTCTTTTCCTTCTCCCGGAAGCTTTTAAGTACGATCGCCGCCGAATACTGGTACGCATAGATACAGCTTTTCATCAGTTCCTGCTCTTCCTCCGTCTTGCAGGAACTCAAGAGCATCTCTTCCTCTTCTTTTTCCAGATATGCCTCTCCGTTCTTATCGCGTTCCTTTACCGGCTTGTAGATCCGGTATTTCTTGTAATACGGCGGACATGGAAACTGCTTATTCTTAACCGGTTCCGGTACAATCCGCAGTTTGTAGGTATCGGACATGCGCGCCAGAACATTATGTATTTTCTCACAATTCTCTCTCGTATTTGTCTCCCGCGCCGGGATACAAAGTAAATAATCCATCTATTTTCCCTCACATCTATCAAACGATCCTTTTCAAAATCGTTTTCTTCTCAAATTTTCTACATTTACGCCAATCTTTATTGTATCATGTCAGAGAAAAACGGGCAAGTGAAAAAGAATGTGCCTCACGACAATTTCCTGTTACACAAAAAAAGGCTGCCACACGAATGCCAAACGAACGTTTTCCGTCCGGGGCCTTCTGTTTGTGACAGCCTGTTTTCCTTTATCTAACGCAGCCCTATTTACCTGCGTGTTACTGTGAACAGTAACACCTGCGTTCCTCAGTCTCTTACACCATCCAGTCTTTCAGCACGCCGTGATCGCGCAGCAGCTTTCCAACCACCGTCTTGTCAATCTTCCGGAGAATCGGCTTTTTGAGTGCTTCAAGCGGCATCGGCAGCTTCATTTCCAGCGGCGATCTGCCGTCCATCAGCTTGACCGTGCTGTCCAGAAGCTCGCGGATATCGTAGACACTTCCCCATACCTCCGGTACGCCCCGGTCTACGCCGCACAAGCCCTACACTGCTTCCATCCCGGTCCGGACCGAATACTCGGTCGCGCAACTAGTACCACGCGGGGTCCCCCAAAACTGCCCCAGAAATGCCGCATTGACACCACCATCCCGGATCACGTCCGGGCAGTCTCCCGCCCGCCGACGCA
>ENA-OQKO01001174-OQKO01001174.1-human-gut-metagenome-genome-assembly--contig:-NODE-1174-length-17395-cov-3.358640_pt1 | contig 17395 bp, 14 predicted proteins | sample MGYA00242777_ERZ504796 | MGnify/ENA primary metagenome ERZ504796 (study PRJEB26092, sample SAMD00036404) | human gut metagenome | host: Homo sapiens | study: EMG produced TPA metagenomics assembly of... | reverse complement strand
TGTGGCCTTCCGTGGTTGCAGTAGTGGGGTGCGGTTCCTGGGGCAGGAGCGGGACAGAAAGCTGGTTTAAAGGGGGGGTGCGCCGACGGAATTACCGGTGCCGGTTGGACCGGGAATCGGCAGGGGGGGCATCTTGCGAGGTTCCGGGACCTGCGCCGTACCGGCAATATCCTTGCCGAGGGCCATCGTCAGCGGGCTGCGCATGTTGATATAATTCTGGGATTCAAAGACTGCGCGGATGTTGACGGTGGAGCGGATCTTGTTCGGGACCTCGATGCCGACGGCGGGCTTGCCGGGGATGGGCGCTTCAATGCGCACACCCGCGGTGGCCAGGTTCAGGGCGATGTCGTCGGCCAGGCTTGTGATGCGGCTGACCTTGATACCGGCCTGGGGCTGCAGCTCATACCGGGTGACGGACGGGCCGCGGCAGATGTCGAGCATCGTCGTCTTGACGCCGAAGCTGTCCAGCGTGTTGACCAGAATGTCCGCGTTTTTCTTCATTTCGCGGGCGGCCCCGGCCTCGTCGTCGGGGCGCGTGGCGTTAAAGAGATTCAGCGACGGATAGCAGTAGGGCTCCGGCGGCTGTTCCTCCGAGGTGGGCAGACGCATAGTGTTGGGGTCGGCCTTGGCCGCACAGGGCGGCGTATGGATGGGCGCACCGGCAGAGTTGCCGACAGCGGTGCTGACCTGCACGCGGGCAGCCTCCCCTTGCCGGGGCACAGTGAAACTGCTCTGGGTCGTTTCCGCCGCAGGGCGGGTCATGGCAGGGGCAGACTGGTACGGCTGCGGGGCGGCAGCCGGTGCGGCGGTGTAGGGATCGGCTGCCGGGGCCGGAGCCTCGACAACAGGCTGGGCAGGGGCGGCGGGTGTCTCGGCCAGCATATCATCCAGCATTTCGGAGACAGAGCGCCCGGACTGCCAGGCAGCGCTGACCGCACTGCCGGTATCACTGAAGCTGCCGCCCAGTGTCGGGATCGGTGCGGAAACAGCGGGGACCTCCGGTGCGGCGGGCGTACCCAGCGGCGCAGCGTCTGCGGCCATCTGTGCAGCAAGATCAGACGGAGAAAGGACCATCGTATCGCCCTGCACACGGCCTGTCATATCCAGCTGCGGCAGCTCGACAGGGATCGGCTCGGGCTCGTCCTCCACGGGAATGAGAGGCGTGTCAAATTTGGGCTCCTGCGGGACAGGCGTCAGCGGGGTCTCAAACTCGGTAGGCTGCGGCAGGTCCAGCGTCGTCTCGGCACTGACCTCCTGCGGCGTATAGTAAGGCGCGTGGCCGCTGACAGCGCGGTTGCTGAGCGCATCCCGCTCGTCCTGCGGCGCGGGGGACGCCTGTGCAGCGGGCGCGGGCGTGACCGTGGTCAGCGGGGTACTGTACACCGGTGCGGCAGGCTCTGAGGAAGGCTGCAATTGCAGCTCAAAATCCTCCTTCGGTGCGGGAGCAGGCTGGGGCTGGGTGTGGCGCAGTGTGCTGTTGGCCCGGTTGGACAGCGGATCCATGCCGAAGGTGCCGCCCGGGCCGATGCTGACCGGCTCCAGCGGGTCAGCGCTGACGGCCTTTTGGCGGGCGTTTTCCCCTGCACCGGGGCCAAGATCCACGTCAAACGACGCATGGGTCTGGGCGGCGGGCTTGGCGGCAAACGGTGCCTCGGGCACAGCAGGTGCCACGGGGGGCGTGTAGGCGGCCTGTTGCTGCGGGGCGGGCGGGGTCTGCTTCGGGAAACGGCTCGTGTCCGCGATGACGTCGTAAACCGGATGGTGCGGGCGGCTGCTGTCCGGCAGCGCACCGGTCAGATTCTCGACGCTTTCCTCCTCAGGCTCCTGGTCAAACAGGCGGGTGTCGTAGGCGGTCTCGGCTGCGGCGCGCTCCTCGCGCTTGGCCTGCAGGGTCTTGTACTGGCCGTCTACAAACAGAACGACGTCCGCGGGGGTGATGGCAAAGAAGAACATCAGCCCCAGCAGGAAGATGAGCAGCATGATAATGTTGGAGGCGGGACGCCCGAACAGCGCCAGCAGCGTGGCACCGATGGGCGCACCGAGGACGCCGCCCTCCCAGAAGTAGGTGCCGCCGCGGGTAAAGAGCATCTTGACGATCTCCCCGACCTTGAGGTTCTCAATATTAAGGTTGGAGAAGATGACCGGCACGCTGGCGCAGAGCACGCCCATCAGTGATACCTTGCCCGTAAACAGCGCGACGCGGTAGCCGGTGGCAAGCAGGTAGGCCAGGTACAGCAGGAACGGTCCGACCAGATAGGTCGTGATACCGAAAACGCCAAAGTACCAGCTGCGCAGCGTGCGCCAAAGATTCTGCCCGGGCACAAGCACGAGCGCAACGCAAAGCAGACCCAGCCCCACCAGCAGGATGCTGCGGGCCAGGTTCGGGGTCTCGGCGCGGCGCTGGGCACGGCGGGACGGCTGACGGCTGCGGGAGGCCGCACCGCTGCGCGCGGATGCGGAGCGCCCGGTGCTGCTGCGGCCTGCGCCGCGGGAGGAGGCTGTGCTCTTTTTGCCGGAGGAGTTCTTTGTTGATTTTTTACCGGAACGAGATTGTGCCATGTTACAGTGTTTCCCTCTCTTATTTCTCTGAACGCTTCTTTATATATATGTAGTCTGTACAGGTACAGGACGGTAAGGACATACGACTTTTATTTTAGCACGATTTCCAGGGATTGTAAAGAAAAATGCCCGCGGTGCCGGGTTACAAAAAAATAAATCCCCGCCCTGAGGGATGGGCGGGGATTTACAAGAAAGGAGGAGAAGAACACATGAAAATGTGATAAAGCTATTTGACTTGGGGTTCATTTAGCTTGCAACTAAATTGTAACTGTTTTGTCACCAAATGTCAAGAGTGTTTTGTCATTTTTTTGTAATTTCTCAATTTATTCACAAATTGGCAGGCAAAGCTCGGCGCAGCCGCCGGGGGTGTTATATACCCGCAGGGTACCGCCGTGGGCTGCAGCGGTCCTGCGTGCAGAATACAGTCCCAGCCCTTGATGGGAACTGTCGCTGCGCGCAGCATCTGTGTAGAACATCTCCCCTGCCCGAGCCAGTGCCTCGGCAGTAAAGCCGGAGCCGGTATCGGTCACACGCAAAATAAAGCTGTTGTTTTCCCTTACAACGGTCAGGGTGACGGTTCCGCCGCGCGGGGTGTGGGCGGCAGCGTTGTCCAAAAGGTTTTCCGCAGCGCGCAGCAGGTCATTCTCTGCAGCACGGATCGTCCCCTGCCATTCCTCCTGCAGTATAAATTGGATTCCGGCAGGCGCGCAGAGGGCGCTGGCTGTCTGCGCCAGCCGGGCCGTGAGGGTGTGGCTGGCCAGCGGTGCTTGTACGGCAGGTGCTGCGCCGGCTGTGCGCAGAGCGGCCAAATAGTGGCGTGCGCGCTCTGTGCCGCGCAGGATGGCTTCGACCTGTGTCTGCTGGTCGGCGGACAGAGCATCCTCGGCCAGCAGGTCTGCGTTGCCCTGAATGATGGAAAGCGGCGTTTTCAAGTCATGCGTCAGTGCGGCGATCTGCTCGGCGCGCTGCTGCTCCATCCGCCATTGGCTTTGCAGGCTGTCGGTCAGCTCTCGGCCCATCGTCTGCATGGCATGCAGCGTGGCGGAAAACTCTCGCAGACGCGCGCCGTATGCGTCAATGCGCTCGGGCTGCTGCGCAGCGATGGCATCCACCGCGCGGTGCAGACAGGCGGTCTCGGCGGCAAAGACCCGCACGGTGCGGTGGGTCTGCCAGCCCAGCCATGCGATGACCAGCAGCGTCAGCAAAAGCAGGTAGCAGGTCTGGAAATCCGGCAGCGTGTTCCGCAGGGCCGGGTCGGCGTAAGGCACAGCATAGTCGTACTGCAAAAGGCAAAAGCTTCCGTCAGCCATTTTGACATCGTACTGATACTGCGTATACCCCAGATTGCCGTTGCCGCCATGGAAGGTGTTGAGGGCAATTTTCAGCTGACGGGCGGTCATGTTGGTCTGCAGCACCGTGTCATTCTGTACTACAGCCCAGCGGCACAGGTCACTGATTTGGTTGGAATCAAATGTTTCAGCGGTCACGGCGGCCACAGTCTCCCGGGCATCGGCGCAGGCCTGGGCGGACGCCACGGCAGGCAGCAGAAAACCGATGTTTATCAGATGCATAAAAATGACCCACCAGAGCACCAGAATCAGAGCGCACCCGCCGCCGCACAAAAGGAGATACCGCAGCAGAACGCTGCGCAGGGATGTCAGTTTTCGTTTTGCCATTGGTAGCCTACTCCCCATATCGTTTGCAGCACCTCCCCTGCCCCGGCTACGCGCAGCTTGGCACGGATGTTTTTAATGTGCTGGGTGATGGCGGTGTCATCCGCTGTACCGTCATAACCGAACACAGCTTCGTAAATCTGTTCTTTGGAAAAGGTCTGCCCTGCATGGAGGGCCAGCAGCTCACAGATGGCGTACTCGGATTTTGTCAGGTGTAAAGGTATGCCGCCAACGCAGGCTTCTTTGGAAGAAAGGTCCAGCGTCACCCCGCCGCGGGTGATCTTATGGGACGGCGTGCGGTTCTGCCGTCGCAGGTGGGCGGCAACCCGCGCACGCAGCTCGGCCACGCGGAACGGCTTGGTCAGGTAATCGTCCGCACCAAGACCGAGACCGGTCAGCACGGACGGCTCATCGGTGCGGGCCGTCAGAAACAGAATCGGCGCGTCCGTCTCGGCGCGAATGCGGCGGCAGACGGCAAAGCCGTCCTCGCCGGGCATCATCACATCCAGCAGGATGCAGTCCGCCCAGCGGCAGAGCGTATCGGTCAGCTGCGTGCCGGAGGTGCGCGTTTCTACGGTGTGGCCGTCACGCTCAAGCGCTGTTTTTAGCAGCGTACAAAGGTCACGGTCATCATCAAGTGCCAGAATGTTTGCCATAATAGCCCCTTTTATTGCAGTAAGCTGTAAACAAGACAGGATGCACCGTAAAGCAGGTAGATATGTGCCGGGTAGAACCAGTAGAACAGCTGCTTGTGGCCGCTGCCGCGCTGGCCGTTGTACAGCGCCATGCCGATAACGGCAAAGACGCCGAGCCACTCATAGTAGACTGTGAACATCTGGGAAAAGGCAAAATCCGGCAGACCGCGAACCTGCAGAAAGACCAGAACAAAATCACACAGGAAGGTCATAGCCGCCCAAACGACCAGCCGCAGGCGCTTGTGGTTATACAGCGCATACAGCGCGATGCCGCCGGCCAGAAAAGACCAGCCGCCATCGGTGATGGATGTCCACAAAGGCAGCGGCGCGGTGATGACCCACGCCAACACGGCAGAGCCGATCGGTGCGTCCTGAATTTTGGGAAAAAGCATCAGCAGCGCTACGATGCAAATCGGCCAGAGGATCGGTATGGCAGCAGCCAGTGCGCCCCGTACAAACCGGCGCTGGCGCAGCCAGTCGATGCCCTGCCAGATGATGCAGAGCAGCATCAGATCCTGAAAAATGGCATTCATCGGGTAGAAGCCGTCACCCCGGCGGAAGGCCCCTGCATAGATCATAAAAAATTCCACAGTGCCCATCGCAGTACCGATGGCCCAGATACGCAGGAAGTAGCGCCTGCGGTCATGGGTATGGGCGAAGCCCTCCACGGTGCAGAACAGAAACAGCGGCGCAGACAGCCGCGCCAGCATACTGAACCATTCCGGCACAACGCCCGTAAATTCAAAAAAGTAGTGAATGTGATCCATCACCATGAGCACCAGCGCAATGGTTTTAAGCGCTGTGCCGGTCAGGCCGAATTTTTGCTTTGTCATAATAATAACCCCTTTCATTGTTGCTGTAAACAGTGTAACAGGGGTTTGTGTAGAAATTATAAGTGTTTGAAAATCAGCTGTGCCTCAAAGGCAGATTTGCCTTCCCGTTCGCCTTCAAAATAGAAGGTGTCCTCTGCCGGTCTGGCGCGGCGCAGGGTGAAACTCTCGCCGCGGGGTACCTCGCGGTGGTAGCTGATGATGAAATCTGAAATCTGCGCACTGTCCCAGACCTGCCACGGTACGGCGTCGCAGACAATGTCGGCATAACGGGTGTTGTTGAGGTGGCCGTTCATGTCGCAGCGGGAGTAGGCCGCGGTCGGCGTACTCAGCGTCTCGCAGTCCTCGGGCGCAACGCGGGGCAGGCGCATCGGCAGCTCAAGGGGCACATCCTCGGCCCACTGGTCGTCAAACTGCTCTGGGTGCTTGCGCAGGATCATACGCTTTTCGGTATCAATGAGTACCCAGCGGCTGTCCATTGTGGCGACCTCTGCCCCGTCGGCATCGTAAAAATGGGTGATGCGCTTGTTGACGGCGCGCTTGCAGCGCTCGGGCTGGGTGACAAGGGTCAGCTCCTCGTCCACACGGGGCAGCCGTGTGACGTGCAGGGCCAGCTTGGCCAGCACATAGGCGGTGTGGGTCTTGCGGTACAGGGCATCGTCCAGCCCTACGGCCTCGGCGTGGGCGGTAGCAACCTGCTGGGCATAGCGCAGCAGCGCCCCCAGCTTGACATGGCCGAGGTGGTCGCCGTCCGTGCGGTAGACGGTAAATTTTTGGGTGTAGGTTATGAGCTTTTCGGGCATAAGGAAGCACTCCTTGATGGATTTTGAATTGACTTGCCAAGGAGAGTATAGCACAAATGTTGGAAAAATGCAAAGGCGGGGGCTTTGGGGCTGGCCGTAGGGGCTGATGCTTGCATTGGCCCGCGGAGGGGGCAAGACCCCTCCCTACAAATCGAACCGTAAAAGGGTGCAGCGGCAAGGCTGCGGGCCGGCAAACAAAAAGGCTGCACACGCAAAACGGTGTGCAGCCTGAAACTGTTTAATAGTTATCGCGGGATTTTTTGCGGAGCTTGCGCCAGATATTGAATGCAGAGATAGCGATGGCCAGAAGCAGCAGGGCAACGACCATCCAGCCGCTGCCGCCATCCTCATAGCTCTTCATCTCGCTCCACTGGGCATCCATGGCGGCGTTGATGTCGTCGGGCAGAGTCTCAAAGACCTCCGCCTTGTCCAGAACCTCCGCGCTCGGGTAGGCAATTTCGCTGTACTTCAAATCGTCGTCCAGCATCTCCCACACGGCGGTGATGGGGGTGGAATAGCCGATGAAGTCCGCGTTGGCAAGGCCGACGTCCGGCTCACACAGGTAGTTGATGAACATTTCGGCGGCCTCCCGGTGCTTGGCGTTGGCCGGAATGCACATGCTGTCGATGAAGAAGTTGACGCCTTCCTCCGGGTGGACGAAAGCAAGGTCTGGGTTTTCGTCGATCATCGTGATGGCATCGCCCGCATAGTAGGGCGCCATGGCGGCCTCGCCACCTTCCATCTTGTCAAAGACCTCGTCCATGACGTAGGCCTGCACGATGTTCTTCTGGGCCTTCAGCGCGTCGGTGATGGCGGTGATCTCGTCAACAGACTGCGGATTCATCGACAGACCAATCGTCTTGGCTGCAATCGCGTAAGCGTCGCGGGAATTGTTGAACATCAGCACATTGTTTGTGTACGCAACATCCCACATGTCCGCCCATTTCGTGGGCGGCTCTTCGACCATCGTCGTGTTGTAGATCAGGCCCGTTGTGCCCCACATGTAGGGCACGCTGTACTTGTTGCCGGGGTCGAAGCTGCGGTCCAGATATGTTTCACCGATGCCGGCAAAGTTCGGAATGTTGTCCATGTTCAGCTCGGACAGCATGCCCTCCTTGACCATCTTGCCCACCATGTAATCCGACGGGAAGATGACATCATAGGATACGCCGCCGGATTTCAGCTTGGCGTAGAGGCTCTCGTTGGAGTCGTAGGTCGTGTAATTGACCTTGATGCCGGTCAGCTCCTCGAATGCGGACAGAACGTTGATGCTCTCGTCAGAACCGTCGGAGATGTACAGGCCATTGTTGTAGACATTCAGCGTGATATGGTCGTTGGCAAAGCGCTTCCAATCGTAGTCGCCGGAGACGGAAATATCCTCGTTGACCTCGATGTCATCGGCGGCCAGCACCGGCGCGGCGCTCATCATGGTGACAGTCAGTGCGGCCAGCGCTGCAGCGGAAAACTTTTTCAGCTTCATCTTCAGCGCCCCCCTTCGTCCAGCATGGCTTTGCGGATGGCCTTCTGGTTGCGGCGGTAGGCGCGGGAGTCTGCGGCGTTGGAAATCAGGATGATTGCCAGAATGACGCAGAATATGACTGCAGACAGCGCGTTGATCTCGGGGCTGACCTTCTTGCGGGTCATCGAGTAGATGGCGATAGGCAGTGTCTGCATCGTGCCGGAGTTGAAGTAGGAAATCATGAAGTCATCAATAGAGTAGGTCAGGCAGATGAGGAATGCCGACAAAATGGCCGGGGACAGCTGCGGCATGATGACTTTGGTGAAAGCCTGGCGCGGTGTGCAGCCAAGATCCAGCGCTGCATTGTACAGGCTGGGATCGAGCTGGCGCAGCTTGGGGCCTACATTAAAGATAACATACGGGATATTGAAGGTGATGTGCGCAATCAGCAGCGTCGGCCAGCCGAAGATGCCGCTCTCGCCGCCGATGCCGAAGTTCTGCGCCATGACGAAGAGAAGCATCAGCGAGACACCGGTGATGATCTCCGGATTGACGACAGGCACATAGCTGATGTTATTGATGATGAGCTGGCTTTTGCGGGACATCGAGTTGATGCCAAGGGTCGCCAGCGTGCCCAGCACCGTGGCGATAATGCTGGACACCAGCGCCAGCACAAGGCTCAGACCCAGCGCGGACAAAATCATCTCGTTGTGGAACAGGCTTTTGTACCAGCCGAGGGTGAAGCCCGTAAAGTTCGAGCGGGATTTGCTCTCATTGAAGCTGAACGCAATCATGACCGCGATGGGCAGATACATGAAGCAGAACACCAGAATGACGTAGGTGCGCATGAGCAATGCGGAATGTTTTTTTGCCATATCACATCACTCCTTCCATCTCGGACTCGTCAAAGCTCGAAGTGAAGCTCATGCAGAGCAGGACAATGACCATCAGCACCAGGCTCATGGCGGAGCCGAGGTTCAGATTGTAGGAGTTGCCAAGGAACTGCAGCTCAATCAAATCGCCGATCAGCAGGTTGGAGCCGCCGCCCAGCATACGGCTGATAATAAAAGTAGAGACCGCGGGCACGAACACCTGCGTGATGCCGGTGGCAATGCCGGGGCCGGTCAGCGGGACGAGTACCCGAAACAGAATATGCCAGACGTTGCAGCCCAGATCCTGCGCGGCCTCAATGATGGAATCATCGATTTTTGTCATGGCCGTGTAGATGGGTAAAATCATAAACGGCAGGTAGTTGTACACCATGCCCAGCACAACCGCACCTGAGGTGTTGATCATGTTGAAGGGGCCGAGGCCGAACAAACTGAAGAACTTGTTGATAAGGCCGTTTTTCTCCAGCAGTGTCATCCAGGCGTAGGTGCGCAGCAGGAAGTTCATCCACATGGGCAGCATAATGAGCATCAGCATAATGTGCTGCTTGTTGGCGCGCAGGCGGGAGAGAAAATATCCCACCGGAAACGCCATGACCAGGCAGATCACGGTAGAGATCGCGGCCAAAATCAGGCTGCGGGCAAACACGCTGGAATACCGCCCGATCTGGGTGAGGTTGTCGAAGGTGAACTGGCCGTCCGCGTTCGTCATGGCGTACCAGATGACGATGAAAAGCGGTACGACTGTGAAAATGGCCATCCAGACCAGATACGGCCCGGCCAGCCAGCGGGAGGATTTGGATTTGAGCATGGATCACACCTCCGAACGCTTCATGATATGAATTTCGTCCGGGCCGATGTTCATGCCGATAAGCTCGCCGGGCTGGCTGGCCTGGGTGGAATGGATGATCCACTCATAGCCTTCCACATCGACGTGCATTTCAAAGTGAACGCCCTTGAAGATGACCTCGCGCACAAGGCCGGTCAGCATACCGACAGAGGGCGGCACGATCTGCACGTCCTCCGGGCGGATGACGACCTGCACAGGCTCGTTGACTTTAAAGCCGCGGTCCACGCAGGTGAAATCATGGCCGCCGAAGTTGACCAGAAAGTCCTTGAGCATGACGCCGTCGACAATGTTGGAGTCACCGATAAAGCGGGCGACAAAGGCATTTTTGGGTTCGTTGTAAATATCCTGCGGGGAGCCAATCTGCTGGATCTTACCGCCGGACATAACAACGACGGTATCCGACATGGTCAGGGCTTCCTCCTGATCGTGGGTGACGTAGACGAAGGTGATGTTCATTTCACGCTGCAGGCGCTTCAGCTCCAGCTGCATCTCCTTGCGCAGCTTGAGGTCGAGCGCGCCGAGCGGCTCGTCAAGCAGCAGGACGCGGGGCTGGTTGACCAGGCTGCGGGCAATGGCCACGCGCTGCTGCTGGCCACCGGACAGCTGGTAGATGCTGCGGCGTTCAAAGCCCTTCAGGCCGACGATCTCGAGCATCTCGAGCACCTTCGGGCGGATCTCATCCTCGGTCATCTTTTTCAGGCGCAGGCCGAAGGCGACGTTCTCAAACACGTTCAGGTGCGGGAACAGCGCATACTTCTGGAACACCGTGTTCACAGGCCGCTTGTACGGCGGCATGTTGGCGATGTCTTTGCCATCAAAAAAGACATTGCCCGATTTCGGTGTTACAAAGCCGGCAATCACACGCAGGGTCGTCGTCTTGCCGCAGCCCGAGGGGCCCAGGAAGGTGACAAACTCCTTGTCGTGGATGTCCAGCGAAAGTCCGTCCAGGACCTTCTGCCCATCGAATTCGACAACAATGTCTTTCAGAGATACGATCAGATTTTCATTCATTTTTATTGCATCCCCCTTTGCGGAATTTCCCGTTACAGCACTCTCTTTACGCACCGTTTCTTCCTTAGGCCGGCACAGAGTCCTTGACGAGTCAGCGCCAATTATGCCGCCCCGCAAAGGTTTGTTACACGACTCCCTGCTGAAGAAGCCGCTGCAAGCAGCACATACAACGCCAATGTGTCAGGGCAGAAAAGATTTACCCTATAGATGCACACACAAGGTATATTATACGGCTTGTGGAATGTTTGTCAATAAGAACTTTTTAACAAATTGGTAAAGAAGCGTTCATGATTTCGAAAAAGAAGCGGCTTTTTTGAAAATGTGCGATGCAGCAGCCGCCGCAAAACGCACGGCACTGGGCAAAGAGGCCGTACAAAAGCCCGAACGCCGCCTGCCCGACCGGCTGGGTCAGGCAGGCACAGACATACCGACTGGCGGTTTGTATGTAGGCTGAATAATACGGCGGCTGGAATCGCCGTTGAAATGATTGGGTGTATTGCACTACTTTACACGCGGCATTGAAAAAGCTCTATGAAAAAGGCCGGCACGACGCGCAGGTGATAGCAGATTCTATAAAGTAAAAACGGCACAGAACGCTGCAGCTTTGCGTTCTGTGCCGTTTGGCTATTTGGCGATGGTCACGCCAGATTCAGCCGCTTCGTCATGAGCCACTGGGTCAGTGCCCACAGCAGGGCATCGACAAGGGCAATCAGCGCAAAGACGGCGATGAGTACGATAACGCCCAAGGTATTGTCGGGACCGAAAAACGACGCGGCGCTGAAGCCGGTATTGTTAAGGTACTTATACCCGCGGAACGCGACAAAGACTGCCGTCACAAGGGCTGCCATCTGCCCGATAAAGCCGATGACAAAGTAGGCGGCAATGCTGATGAGCAGCCGCTGCTGGGTAAACTGCGCGGCAAAGGCACAGGCCAGATATGCGTGCAGCAGTGCGCCCGCGATAAGGGCCAGTCTAATCAAAAGCATTGCAGACCAGATGGCGACATCCTCGGCAGTGACGCGGCTGAAATCAGATACAAACCCGCCGCCACTGACAGTATCGGTAGTCAGCATGCCGCAAAGTGTAAAAAATACCATGCCGAACAGCGTCCATACCGTGCCGCAGATGACCTTAGCAGCGATGTGCTGCCAAATGGGCACGGGCAGAGCCAGCATCAAGTACCCGCGCTCGCCCAACAGGCGGTAAAACTGCTGAATTTCAATAAAAGAGCAGATGGCCAGCACAACAAGAAGGCTTACGGCAGATGCCAGTGCCAGTAAGGCCATGGCGACCCCGGCCAGCGGCAGCCTGTCGGAGGTGTTCTGGACAAAATGGCTCAGAATATTAGTAAAAATGTTCAGCACAAGCACGCCCGCCGCAATGGGCAGAACAACACGGCCTGTGGATTTGAACTCATAACGTAAAAGCTTCGTCAGCATTTGTAAACCTCCCGGAAGTAAGCGTCCACGCTCTCCCCTGTTTCCTCGCGCAGCTCGTCGACGGCGGCCTGGCGCAGGACCTTGCCGTCCTGTAAAAGAATGACCTCGTCCAGCACCTTCTCAATGTCGCCGATGAGGTGCGTGGACAGCATAAGCGCGGCATCCTCACTGTAGTTGTGCAGGATGGTGCTTAAAATGTAGTCGCGGGCGGCGGGGTCCACGCCGCCCAGAGGCTCATCCAGCAGGTAGAGCCTGGCGGCACGGCTCATCGTCAGGCAGAGCTGCATCTTTTCCTGTGTGCCCTTGCTCATGGAACCAATTTTGTCCCGCCCGCCGATATGCAGGTCGGCCAGCATGGCGTTTGCCTTGACTTTGTCAAAATCGGTGAAGAAATCCGCGTACAGGCTTACGGCATCGTCGGCGGTGAACTCCGTCGGCAGGGCCATACGGTCCGGCAGATAGCTGGTGACGGCCTTGGTGAAAACGCCGACAGGAACTTTATCAATAATGACGCTGCCCGCCGTGGGCTGCAAAAGCCCGGCAGAGATTTTCATAAGCGTTGTTTTGCCGCTGCCGTTGGGGCCAAGCAGGCCAACAAGCTTGCCCGGCGTGACGGCAAAGTCCACGCCGTTCAGCGCAGCGGTGCGGCCATAGCGCTTGGCCAGGCCGTGTACCTCATAAATTGCATCCATGGTTTACTCCTTTTTTGGTGCCTGCTGTGCGGTCTCGCGCAGCAGGGTCTCGATTTCGGCTTCGGTCAGGCCGAGGGCCTGCATCTGGTGCAGAAACTCCGCCGCCAGCGTGCCGGCGCGCCGACGGCGCAGAGCCTGCAGGGCAGTGTCATCCGCTGTGACGGTGCGTCCGGCGGTGCGCTGCGCCTGCAAAAGGCCGCGGCTTTCCAGCTCCTGCAAAGCGCGCTGCATGGTGTTGGGGTTGACTCCAGCGTCAGCGGCCAGCTCCCGCACGGGCGGAATGCGGCTGCCGGGCGGGAACTCCCCCGCGACGAGGGCAAGCTCCAACTGCTCGACCAGCTGCACATAGACCGGGCGGCCCGCAGTAATGTTCCAGTTCATGGTGTTTTATGCTCCTTTTGTATTATTGTGTTAAGAGCTTAATACAATAATACACGCGGGATACAGCTTTGTCAATAGAAAAAAACAAAAAAATCCCCCGCCGGGCTGGCGGAGGGAATATTGCATGATACAACGTCAGGAAATATGATTCTCGATCCATGTCAACACGTAGTCGAACACCTCGTCGCGGTTAGTTTCGTTGTGCAGCTCGTGGCGGCCTCCTTCAAAAATCTGGCAGGTCAGATCCCTGACACCGGCGTCGCCCAGCATGGCCCAGACCTTGCGCACGCCGCTGCCGTAGTTGCCGACGGGGTCGCAGTCACCGGCAATCAGCAGCACGGGCAGATCCTTGTCAATAGCCTGTGCCCATGCCTTTTTGCTGACGTGGTTGAGCGTCGCGAGCATCTCGCGGTAGGTCGCAGCGGTAAACCGGAAGGTGCACAGCCCGTCGGCGTCATAGGCTTTCACAACGCTTTTATCGCGGGAAAGCCAGGCGTTGGGCGACTGCGCGTTCTCGATTTTCCTGCAATAGCTGCCGAAGTTCAGCTTGACCATCAGCGGCGAGACATAGCGCGGCCCCTTGACGCGGGCAATCAGCCCGGCCAGCCGCTGGCCGACGACATTCATAAGGCTGGGGCCTGCCGTGCCGGAAATGACCAGCGCCGTGATGCTTTCCGGCCATTTCTCGGCGTACCAGCGCGCGTAAAAGCTGCCCATGCTGTGGCCGTAGAGGATGATGGGCGTATCGGGAAAGCGCTCGTGCAGGATACGGTTCATCGTGTGCAGGTCGTTCAGGAGGTGGCAACGGCCATTCGGCTCACCGTAGTGGCCGTGCTCCCCTGCCTGGGCGGTGTCACCGTGGCCGAGATGGTCGTTGCCCGCCAGCGCAATGCCGTGGGCAGCGTAGAACTCGGCCATCGGTGCATAGCGGCGCACATATTCGCACATGCCGTGGCTGAGCTGAAGGACAGCCCGCACAGGCTGACCGGGTACAGTGTAGAGGAATGCGGAGGAGGTGTGCTTTCCGTCCGACGACGGGAAGGCAATGGCTTCGCAGTGGAGGTTGGGCATGATTACAGTTCTCCTTTGATTTTTTTCCAGTATTGTGCGAAAGCCTGCTCGTTTTTATTATCGCCGGGGACATAGTACTGCCGGTCCTTGATGGCGTCGGGCAGGTATTGCTGGGCGGTCCAGTGGTTGGGGTAGTCATGCGGGTAGAGGTAGTGCTGTCCCTTGACCTTGGCATCGGCGCCGTCGTAGTGCTTGTTTTGCAGCTGGCGCGGGATGGGCCCGGTGCGCCCGGCCTGAATGTCCGCAATGGCGGCATTGATGCCGTCGTGGGCGGAGTTGGACTTGGGCGCGGTAGCCACCAGCACCACGGCATCCGCCAGCGGCAGACGGGCCTCCGGCAGACCGACGGCGTCGGCAATGTCAACAGCGGCCTTGACGATGGGGATGATCTGCGGCCAGGCTAGGCCGACATCCTCGCACGCACAGACCATCAAACGGCGGCAGGCGCTGGGCAGGTCACCCGCTTCCAGCAGGCGGCCCAGATAGTGCAGCGCCGCGTCGGGGTCGGAGCCGCGCATCGACTTCTGGTAGGCCGAGACGATGTCATAGTGGTCGTCGCCGAGCTTATCATACCGCATGGCCGTGCGCACGGCGACCTGCTGCACCATGTCCAGTGTGATCGTGCGGCTGCCGTTTTCTACGGGTGCAGCGGTGACGGCAAATTCCAGATTGCCCAGCGCCTTGCGCATATCGCCGCCCGCACTCTGGGCCAGGTATTCCAGCGCGTCGTCGGGAATGAGCACGGGAGACTTGTCCTCAGCCCCGAGGCGCGCAGCGGCGCTGCGCAGCCCGGTGCGGATGTCGTCGGTGGTCAGGGATTTGAACTCAAACACCGTGCAGCGGGACAGAAGCGCGTTATATACATAAAAGTAGGGATTCTCGGTGGTGGAGGCAATCAGAGTGACGGTACCCTGCTCCACACATTCCAGAAGGCTCTGCTGCTGGCGCTTGTTAAAATATTGTATCTCGTCAAGATATAAAAGAATGCCGCCCGACGCGCCGAGTGTACCGATGTCCGCGAGCACCGACTTGATGTCGCTCGTCGAGGCCGTCGTGCCGTTGAGCTTGTGCAGCTGCATACCGCTGCCCGCTGCAATGATGCTGGCAACGGTGGTTTTGCCGACGCCGGACGGGCCGTAGAAGATCATGTTGGGAATCTTGCCGCTCTCGACAGTGCGGCGGAAAACCTGATTTTTGCCGAGTAGATGCTGCTGGCCGCAGACCTCATCCAGAGTGCGCGGGCGCAGACGCTGTGCCAATGGTTCCATTTTGCGTTCCTTTTTTAAGATAAGTTTGAGATAGTGTACCAAAACATCATACTTCTATACTTGATTATAACGGCTCGGCGTGGTAGAATCAAGAGAAAAGGATTGAAACGGAGAAAATGCTGTGACCAAACAAGAGCTGGCTGCGATTTGTATTGCGCGCCTGAAGGCAGAATATCCCGATTCCGACTGCACGCTGGATTATGACCATGCGTGGCAGTTGCTTGTGTCAGTACGGCTGGCGGCCCAGTGCACCGATGCCCGCGTAAACGTGGTGGTGCAGGAGCTGTTTGCCAAGTACCCCGGCGTAAAAGAACTGGCTGCAGCGGATCCTGCGGATATTGAGGCCATCGTCAAGCCCTGCGGGCTGGGCCACAGTAAGGCACGGGATATTTCAGCCTGTATGCGGATGCTGCGCGACAGGTACGACTGCCATGTGCCGGATGATTTCAACGCGCTGCTGTCCCTGCCCGGCGTTTGCCGCAAGAGTGCGAATCTGTTCATGGGGGACGTATTCGGCAAGCCTGCCATCGTGACGGACACCCACTGCATCCGGCTGTGCAACCGCATCGGGCTGGTGGACAACGTCAAGGGGCCGGCCAAGGTCGAGCGGGAGCTGTGGAAGATCATCCCGCCTGCGGAGGGCAACGGCTTCTGCCACCGGCTGGTGGACCATGGCCGCGCCGTGTGCACCGCACGCACCACACCGTATTGTGAGCGCTGCTGCCTGCGGGATGTGTGCCGCTATGCGCATGAAGAAGGCAAAGCGGACTGAAGCAAGGAACGCACCCCATCACACCACGCCTTTTATTTGCCTGCTTTTTTATAAAACACTTGGTTTTTGGCTTTGGGGTATGCTATAATAAGAGTACGACTTTTGCGGCCTGCACCGGCACGCACAGGAAAGTAGGAACCCGATTATGGCAACCAAACACCCCGACAGCGCCCCCCGCCTGGGCGGCGTATTGATTTCTAACCAGGTTGTGGCCGAGCTGCTGGAGCAGCTGCGCAACGGCATTTGGCAGGATACCGACCATCTGCCGCCCGAACTGGAGCTGGCCAACCGGCTGAACGTAAGCCGTACCGTTGTGCGCGATGCACTGAGTGAACTGGAACGTGCCGGCTACATTGAGCGCGTGCGCGGCATTGGCACCGTGATCAACCGCGATGTGGTCAACCTGGCCCGCCGCATGGACCAGAAGTTTGAATTCACCCAAATGATCCGGGCGCGCGGCATGCAGCCCAACAGCGACGATCTGCGGGTATCGCGCCACACGGCAGATGCCGATGCAGCCCAGGCACTGAACATCAGCCTGGATACCCCGGTTTATTACATCTGCCGCCGGGTGCTGGCGGATAACACCCCAGTATTATTTTCTACCGATATCGTGCCATGCTCGCTGTTCGGCACCACCCGCACCGATGGCATTGACTTCACCCGCCCCATTTTCGATATTCTGGATGAAGCGTGCGGAATTCAGTTTTCCAGCACCATTACCCATCTACGCGCCGCCATGGGGGACCCCGCCGTGCGCCATGCCCTGGCCCTGCAGCGTGATCAGGCCCTGTTGGAATTGAGCGAAACCTGCTATTCCCGCCTGTGCCGCCCGGTGCTGCGCTGCCGCACTTTTTATACGGACTTTTTTGATTTTGCGCTGGTGCGCAAGCTGGTGTAAATCCACTTTTCTCCCGCAGGACCTGTTTACAAAGCAGGGCTGCGGGATTTTTTATTTGGTACAAAATTTCAAAAGTTCACAAAATCTTCTCGATAGCAGCGCTG
>ENA-OQKO01001172-OQKO01001172.1-human-gut-metagenome-genome-assembly--contig:-NODE-1172-length-17418-cov-3.895437_pt1 | contig 17418 bp, 15 predicted proteins | sample MGYA00242777_ERZ504796 | MGnify/ENA primary metagenome ERZ504796 (study PRJEB26092, sample SAMD00036404) | human gut metagenome | host: Homo sapiens | study: EMG produced TPA metagenomics assembly of... | reverse complement strand
TCGAGGAGGTCAGTGCATATACTAATTACAGCTGCAAACCGCAGCTTCCTACCTTAGTACCGAAAGATGGTAAATTCCTGGGCAAGATCAAAGCGGCCCTGGAAAACATTGACGGACACGCAGCAATGGCACAGCTGAAAAAAGAAGGTTCCATCACTTTATCTGAAGTGGATGAGAGCATCGTTCTGACAGAAGAAGACTTACTGATCTCCGTAGCTCAGACAGAAGGCTTTGCTACTGAGACCGGAAATGATATCACTGTTGTACTGAATACAAAACTGACACCGGAACTGATTGAGGAAGGATTTGTCCGCGAGATCATCAGTAAAGTACAGACAATGCGTAAAGAGGCAGGATTTGAAGTAATGGATAAGATCCTCCTTTCCTTCAAAGCAGAGAAAACAATCTGTGAAGTATTTGCAGCACACAAAGAAGAAATTCAGAGTGAAGTACTTGCGGTAGAGATCAAAGAAGGCGCATTAGAAGGCTATCAGAAAGAGTGGAATATCAACGGTCACAAAGTTGAGTTAGGAGTGGAAAAACAGTAATGAAAAATATTTTATTTGACAAAAAAGAATTCATTAAATGTGTAAAAGACAATGTGAAAACACTTTACCGCAAAACCATGGAGGAGGCTTCCGAACAGGAAGTCTTCCAGGCGGTGTCTTATGCTGTAAAAGATGTTATCATTGACAACTGGCTTGCTACCCAGCAGACGTTCGACAAAGAAGATCCGAAGATGGTATATTACATGTCTATGGAGTTTCTGATGGGTCGTGCCCTCGGTAACAACCTGATCAATCTGACCGCATACAAGGAAGTCAACGAAGCACTGGATGAAATCGGATTTGATCTGAATATGATCGAAGACCAGGAGCCGGATCCGGCACTCGGAAACGGTGGTCTGGGCCGTCTGGCTGCATGTTTCATGGATTCCCTTGCTACGCTTGGTTACGCTGCTTACGGATGTGGTATCCGTTATCGTTACGGTATGTTCAAACAGAAGATCAAAGACGGTTATCAGGTGGAAGTACCGGATAACTGGCTGAAAAACGGTTATCCTTTTGAGCTGCGCAGACCGGAGCATTCTTTTGAAGTCAAATTCGGTGGTTATGTACAGGCTGAGCCGGCTGAGAACGGACGGACAAAATTCGTTCAGAAAAATTATCAGTCCGTACTGGCTGTTCCGTATGATATGCCGATCGTTGGATACAACAACAATGTGGTAAACACACTGATGATCTGGGATGCTGAGCCGATGGAATGTTTTGAGCTGGATTCCTTTGACAAAGGTGATTACAGAAAAGCCGTTGAGCAGGAAAACCTTGCAAGAAACCTGGTAGAAGTTCTCTATCCGAACGACAACCATATCCAGGGTAAAGAGCTGCGTCTGAAACAGCAGTATTTCTTCGTATCTGCCAGTGTACAGCGTGCCATAGCCCGTTATAAAAAATATCATCCGGATATCCACAAACTTTCTGAGAAAGTAACCATCCAGATGAACGATACACACCCAACCGTAGCAGTTGCAGAGCTGATGAGAATCCTTCTGGATGAGGAAGATCTGACCTGGGATGAGGCATGGGCGATCACAACAAAGACCTGTGCATACACCAACCATACCATCATGGCAGAAGCATTGGAAAAATGGCCGATTGAAATCTTCTCCCGTCTGCTTCCGCGTATTTATCAGATCGTTGAGGAGATCAACCGCAGATTCCTTCTGGAAGTAGAAGAGGAATATCCGGGAAATCAGTATAAAAAAGACAAAATGGCAATCATTCATGACGGACAGGTCAAAATGGCACACCTTGCCATCGTTGCAGGTTACTCTGTAAACGGTGTAGCGAGACTGCATACAGAAATCCTGAAAAAACAGGAGTTAAAAGATTTCTACGAGTTATTCCCGCAGAAATTTAACAACAAGACAAACGGTATCACACAGCGTCGTTTCCTGTATCACGGAAATCCGCTGCTGGCTGAGTGGGTATCCAACAAGATCGGAAACGACTGGATCACAGATTTAAGCCACATGAAAAAACTTGCTGTCTATGTAGATGATCCAAAAGCACAGCAGGAATTCATGCAGATCAAATATCAGAACAAGCTGCGTCTTGCAAAATACATCCAGGAGCACAACGGCATTGAAGTAGATCCGCGTTCCATCTTTGATGTACAGGTAAAACGTCTGCATGAGTACAAACGTCAGCTGATGAACATTCTGCATGTTATGTATCTGTACAACAAGATCAAAGAGCATCCGGATATGGAATTCTATCCAAGAACCTTCATCTTTGGTGCAAAAGCAGCTGCCGGTTACAAAAATGCAAAACTGACGATTAAGCTGATCAACGCCGTAGCTGATGTGATCAACCATGATGCAAGTATTGACAACAAGCTGAAAGTTGTATTTATCGAAGATTATAAAGTATCCAATGCTGAGTGGATCTTTGCAGCAGCAGATGTCAGCGAGCAGATTTCTACTGCAAGTAAAGAAGCATCCGGAACCGGTAACATGAAATTTATGTTAAACGGTGCTGCAACAATTGGAACAATGGACGGTGCAAACGTAGAGATGGCTGAGGAAGTCGGCAAAGAGAATATGTTTATCTTTGGTATGAGTTCCGATGAAGTCATCGCGCATGAGCAGAACCGCGATTACAATCCGATGGATATCTTTAATCAGGATCAGGAAATCCGTCAGGTATTGATGCAGCTCATCAACGGATTCTATTCCGGAAATGATACAGAGCTGTTCCGTGATCTGTACAACTCACTGCTCAATACACAGTGCACACAGTTCGCTGATACTTACTTCTGCCTGAAAGACTTCCGTTCTTACGCAGAGGCTCAGGAGCGTGTGGAGAAAGCTTACAGAGACGAGAAAGGCTGGGCAAAACTCGTTATGCTGAATGTGGCACATGTTGGAAAATTCTCTTCTGACAGAACCATTCAGGAGTACGTAGATGATATCTGGCATCTTGATAAAGTAAAAGTAACTGTAACAGAGCAGTAAATTCGAGTTGAACGTAGGTGAAACTTGGCGCGTGATTCTGCTCAGTGTAAGCTGACGTATTCTTATTAGAATCACTGTGCATTTTAAGTTGGTATACTGTCTGCCGTACACAGAGTGCCCCACCCGATATAGGGATTGGGGTATTCCGTGAAGGCAGGCAGTTTTTTTGTGCCCCGAATCAGGTAAGCTTTTACTTTTTCACTGTACAGGTAGGGATCATTGCCTCGCACAATCCCCCATTCCATCAGCAGGGCACAGCTTCCTGTGACAAAAGGAGCGGCCATGGAAGTACCGCTTTTGGATGTATAGCCACCGCCGGGAGCGGCAGAAATGATATTGACGCCGGGAGCTGCAAGATCCGGTTTGATCCGGTGCTCCATCCGGGTAAATCCACGACCGGAAAAGGCGGCATAACTGTTGAACGCAGCATTATAGGCACCTACCGAAATAACTTTGGCAGCAGTAGAGGGAATCGTGAGCGTAGTGTTTTCTGTCGGATATAAGAATCCGGTGCCGCTGCCGATTACGGACTGCCCCGGAAGCCACAGGTCATAGGAACCGGCGGTGATGCGGCGGGGATTAAGCGTCAGTTCCCAGATACCAGCATCTATGTAGCTTCCCCGGGACATAAAATCCCGATAGCTTTCCTGGCTGATGCTGTAGGGAATTGGTTTTCCGTAATACACCAGAAGTTCGGTCGTTCCGGCGCTAAATCGATAGGTGCCAAGCCGTTCCTGAAATGGCCCGACAATCGTGCCGTTCGGATGGCGCAGGCTTACTTCAATTTCATCCGCGTAAGATTTCCAGAGCTGGAGATTCAGACCGGATTCATAATCACTGACCGAAAATGGAATGGTGACGGGGGAACTATTTGTGAGAAATGATCCGGAAGTGTGAATCCGGGAAGCCCCTTCGTTTCCGGTGCCGGTGACAATGCAGGACTTCCAATAAGAAGATACATTATCAAGGTAAGTTTCCAGCAGGGTTGCACCGTCATGGGAACCGTAATTATTGCCAAAACTTAAGTTAATGGCCACGGGCATCTGCCATGAAAACGCTTTTTGCAGGACATAATCTATCGCACGCATCAGTTCCGTAGTGCGGGGAAAACCATCCGGATCGGAAATGCCAAGTTTTACGATCAAAAGGGAACTTAGTGGGGCAACACCGCGGTACTGGCCGTCCGATGCACGTCCATTTCCGGCAGCAATTCCGGCTACATGTGTGCCGTGGCCGGATACGTCCCGGCTTGGGACAAGTTGGTATCGTTCCTGAGACGAGGGCGCCTGCAGGGCTTCGTTGATTTCAGCTTGCGTGAAAATCCGGGCAAGGCTCTGATCCCAAAGGTCAAGGATCCGGGTGGTGCCGTCTGCGTTGCAGAAATCCGGGTGGGCGTAGTCAATGCCGGAGTCGATGATGGCGGTGATGATACCGGAACCATAGAGATTGTTTTGTGTTAGGGCGTTTCCCATGGGTGCCGTCTGAAGTGGTGTGATACAGGAGACAGATCGGCCGGTGTTGACAGCAAAAAAGAGCCGTTTCGGTTTTTCCATGTATTCAATTTCCGGGCGTTCAGATAAGGCATCCAGGAGAGCGGCAGGTACTGTCAGAATTCCGTATCCATTTAATAATGGTTTGACAGTAATCTGTGGAAAAAGTTCCAGAAGCGTATCAAAATCGCCGGAGGCTTTCACGATCACTTCCCAGCTGCGGGAAGCAGTATCATATCCAACATTCAGTTCTAAAGATTTTTCACGTTCTTCCGGTGTGGCGTCCAATGCCAGATTCAGGAGATTTTCTAATTTTTCATTATTCATGGCAGCAGATTCCTTTCCTGAAAGTTTTAAAAACTGTAATCATATGATTTGGGTGTCAAAACACCCAAATCTTGATTATACGGATTGCTCCGTGCTTTCATATTATTGTATATGTGCAAAATGTAGAAAATACATCCGGAGCAAGATTATTTTGAAAGAAATGTATCGTCTACATCCCTTGAATTTAGAGGAAAAACTCTGTTTTTTTTCTTGTGAAAATTTTTCGTCAATATGCACAACGCCAAAAAAACGGGTATACATCAATTGACAGTGATATTACTGTAGAATATAATTTGCACTATATTAATCGTTTCGTATTGGCCAGTAATCAGACGATAGTAAAAACTTACAGGAAGGCAACAAGGAGAAAAAGTTTATGAAAACAAAATTACAGAAATATTTTCCGGATTTAATTCGAAGCAGGGAAGCGGTGGAACATGAAATTGCTCAAAGAACAGGATTGACCTTGATTTATAATAGCTGGACAAAAGAGCGACAGCAGGAATTTTTAGACTTTTGCACAGGAGTCAAAGGAATTAATGTAATGTATGATTTTGTGAGTAAATCTATTTTAAATCCTGATGCGGCACCGGAACGTTTGAATGATCTGTTATCTGTTTTATTGAAACAAAAAGTCAGAATTAAAAGTGTTCTTCCATTGGAGGGAGGACATATCGCAGATGATCAGACACTTGTCATTATGGACTTGTTGGTAGAACTGGAAGATGGAAGACTGGCTGATTTTGAAATTCAGAAAATAGGATATAAATTTCCGGGAGAGCGTGCTGCATGCTATGTAGCTGATTTATTACTGCGTCAGTATAAGAGAATTCGTAGTCAGAGTAAAAAGAATATTTTGAATTATCATGATATTAAGGATGTATATGCGATTGTTTTATTTGAAAGAAGTTCAAAGGAATTTCATGAATTTCCAAATGTTTATCTACATCGTTTTAAACAAAAATCTGACAGTGGATTAGAATTAAATCTTTTACAGAATTTTATTTTTATTCCGCTTGACATCTATCAGAAAATTCAGCACAATAAAGGTGGAAATAACAACAAGTTAATTGAAACTCGGTTGGATGCATGGCTGAATTTTTTTAGTAGTGATGATCCGGAAATTATCATAGAAATATGTGAAAAATATCCGGATTTTAAGGAAATGTATCAGGAAATCTATGTGATCTGCCGGAATCTGGAGGGCGTGATGACAATGTATTCAGAAGAATTGAGACAGTTGGATAAGAATACAGTACGTTTGATGATTGATGATCTGCAAAATGAGTTAGATCAGGCGCAGGGAATGTTGGATTTGACGCAGGAAGAACTGGATCAGAAAAAAGAAGAACTGAATCAGAAAAAAGAAGAACTGAATCAGAAAAAAGAAGAACTGGATCAGAAAAAAGAAGAACTGAATCAGAGAAACGAAGAGTTAGATCAGGCAAAAAGAGAAGCTGAACAGAGTGCAAAGCGCGGAGAATTAACGACTCTGATAAGACAATGCGTTAAAAAATTACAAAAGGGTATTTCTGCGGCAGACATTGCAGACACGTTGGAAGAGGATTTTTCCGTAATTCAGAGTATCTGCAATATAGCAGAAAAATATGCACCGGAGTACGAAGTTAAAAAAATATGTAACGAAGTGGAAAAAATGCTGTGAAATCAATGTTTTGTGGAGCCTGAGGCATTCGAGGATTGCATAAAAGTGTAGCAGTGGAGCAATCCTGATATGTGAATAAGTATTTATGTGTTGACGTGTGAAAAAATATGGTAAGTGTAATTAGGTGTTAGAAATAACTAAAAAAGAATCCTGAGAAAGGGGGTTCTTTTTTATTAATACAAAGTTGCACATATCTAATCTGAAAGAGATGAATGTATATATGAATGATGTGGCACTGGTTACATTCAGCAGCTTTGATAGCGGACGGCATCCATCGGGAAATACACAGCCAGAGCGATTTTATCATGGATTTGTACTTGGATTGCTGGCAGAACTTCGGGACCGGTATGTGTTGAAATCGAACCGGGAAAGTGGATTGTGAATGTCCGCTTTACGGAAAAATAGTATTGAAATGGCGTTGGACAGTTGTCCGACGGTATTGCGGCATTGCGCACCGGAAGTGATCAGCTTGCAGGCAGCGGGGTCAGCCTTGTGCAGGGCTGCGAAGCTCTGACCGAAGGCTTGCAGGCGTTGCAGAAAGGCATGATCAGCTTTGACGAGGAAGGTATTCAGAAGATTGCTGATCTGGCAGGAGACGATCTTCAGAACGTTCTGGCACAGATCCGGGCACTGAAAGAGGCCGACGGTGCTTACCAGAGTTTTTCCGGGGTAAAGGACGGACAGAGCGGAAGCGTGCGGTTTATCATTGAAACGGATGAAATTAGTAAATAAAAAAATAAAAAGAATAAAATCCTTGTATCGGTAATGATATAGCTGAAAAATGTGCTATTTATAGCTTTTCTTATGAAAGTTATGATAGCACATTTTGATATTTTACTATAGGACATATTTTGCTATGTGCCGTTGTGTTTCTGGAAACGCAATGTTATACTGATAATAATATAGAAAGGCAGGTGCAGCACTGAGATGACAAAAACAGTCAGTATAGGAAAACAGGATTTTGCGAGTCTGAGAGAACAGAACAGTTTTTATATTGATAAAACGGACTTGATCCGGGCATGGTGGGAATCACAGGATGATATTACATTGATCACACGTCCGCGACGTTTTGGAAAAACTCTGAATATGGATATGCTAAAATGTTTTTTTTCAAATCAGTATGCTGACAGAGGAGATTTGTTTGAAGGTCTTTCTATCTGGACCGAAGAAAAATGGAGGGGATTGCAGGGCACGTATCCTGTACTTTTCCTGAGTTTTGCGGCAGTGAAAGCAGATCAGTTATCAGAGGTGAAAAAACAGATCAATATGCAGATTGCACGGTTATATGAGGAACACCGCTATCTTCTGGATGGAAATTTGCTTAGTGAAAATGAGAAAACAATGTATCGAAACGTATCGATGTATATGGAAGATGCGGAAAGTTCATTTTCAATCAATTTATTGTGCCAGTATCTGTATCGCTATTACGGGAAAAAAGTGATTGTGCTGTTAGATGAATATGATACGCCCATGCAGGAGGCATATGTACACGGTTATTGGGATACGTTTACCTCTTTTTTGAGAAGTCTTTTCAATGCGACATTCAAATCAAATCCATATCTGGAACGTGCAGTTTTGACAGGAATCACACGGGTATCAAAGCAGTCTATTTTTTCTGATCTGAATAATTTGAATGTGATCACGACAACGTCGGATGAATATGCCACTTATTTTGGTTTCACAGAACAGGAAGTATTTCAGGCATTGGAAGAATTTGGCCTGGCAGATAAAAAAGAACTGGTGAAACAGTGGTATGATGGATTTACATTTGGTAATCATACGGATATTTATAATCCATGGTCAATTACAAATTATCTGGATAAAAAGAAAATCGGGGCGTACTGGGCGGCGACCAGTTCCAACACGCTGATCAACAGCCTGATTCAGCAATCAGCAACCGATATGAAAGAAAAAATGGAAATTCTTTTGCAGGAAAAAGAGATTTTGGTTACCTTTGATGAACAGATTGTTTTCGAACAGTTACAGCAGGATAAAAATGCAATTTGGAGTCTGCTGCTTGCCAGTGGATATCTGAAAGTGTTGGAAGTGGAACAACGTGGCATTTTGCTGGAACCGTGGTATCATCTGAAAATCACAAATCTGGAAACACTTGGAATGTTTACCGGAATGTTTAAAAGCTGGTTTTCGGCTTCAGATTGTAATTATAATGCATTTGCATTTGAGGGAAAAATAGTATTGATCGGGGGACGATAAAGAATGAATATAAAAATCATAGACGAAAAAGAACAATTTGCACAGTGTGAAACATTTGAAATCACACATCTTTTATGGGAAACAAAAGCAATTCCAAAAACATATGGAAAAATTGCCTGTTGGAAAGATCATGGATTTCTGGTGGAAATGACCTGTGAAGAAGCAGATCCGCTCCGGACCTATATCAAAATGAACGATCCGGTGAGCCTAGACAGTGGAATGGAAGCATTTCTTGGTTTCTGGTCAGAACAGACACCTTTGTATGTCAATGTGGAGATGAATGCAAACGGAGCCACATTGATACAGTATGGAACAGAGCGTACGGATCGGACATTTTTCACAGAAGAGCAGATCAAAATTTGTCAGCCGCAGGCGGTCATTGAAAAGAATTGCTGGAAAACCTGTTTCTTTCTGCCGTTAGAACTACTGGAAGAAATTGGTGGTCCGATTCCACAAATTGCCGGTACAAAAATTGCCTGTAACTTTTACAAAGTGTGTGAAGGCGGTAATGCCGAACAGATTCAATATGCAAGTTATTCGCCGGTAGATGTGCCGGAACCGGATTTTCACAGGCCGGAATTTTTTGAAACCGGAGAATTGCAATAGATCTGCATGGAAGAACAGTAAATTCAGATTGAAAAAATAAGGTGGGCAGCGATGAAGAGATTGCCAATAGGAATTGAAGATTTTGAAAAAATCCGACAGGAAGATTATTACTATGTGGATAAAACAGGTATGATTGGGGATATTATCCGAAATGGCGCAGAGGTGACATTGTTTACAAGACCACGCAGATTTGGTAAATCATTGAATATGAGCATGTTGGAACAATTTTTTTCCCTGAACGGAAGACCAGAATTGTTTGAAGGACTTCAGATCATGGGAGAACCAGAATTGTGTCAAAAATATATGGGACAGTATCCGGTGATATCACTGAGTTTAAAAGGAATCAATGCCGTTTCTTATGAAACTGCTTTTAAAATTGCTGTACGGGGAATCAATGAGAGTACAGCTATGGTTGATTATCTGGAACAAAGTGAAAGATTAACAAAAAATGATAAAGAATCTTATCGTGAATTATTAAAACGTGACATGGACGAGGCAGAATTTTATGTCAGTCTGAGAGAATTGTCAAGGCTGCTGGCAAAGCATTTTGATAAAAAAGTTATTATTTTAATCGATGAATATGATGTGCCGCTGGCGAAGGCATATGAAAACGGATATTATGATCAGATGATCTTTACGATGCGGAATTTTCTGGAACAGGCATTAAAAACAAACAGAAATCTTCAGTTTGCGGTTTTAACCGGATGTATGAGGATTTCCCGGGAAAGCATTTTTACCGGTCTGAATAATTTTCAGGTTCTGTCCATATCGGATGTAGGATTTGATGAGTATTTTGGCTTTACGGATAATGAGGTCAGACAGTTACTGTGCTATTATAGACAGGAGCAGTCATATGGGAGCATTCGAGAATGGTATGACGGATATCGTTTTGGAAATGTGGATGTATATTGCCCGTGGGATGTGCTGAACCATTGCCAGAAATTGCTGGCAGATCCATCGGTACAACCACAGAATTACTGGATTAATACAAGCAGTAATGATGTGGTGCGCAGATTTATTGAAAAGTCGGACAGTGGAATGACGAGACAGGAAATAGAGGCACTGATTGCCGGAGAAGAGATAGAAAAAGAAATCTGTCAGGAACTGACCTATCAGGATATGTATGCCAATATTGAAAATATATGGAGTGTGCTGTTTATGACAGGTTACCTGACTTACCATGGGAAACCGGAAAATAACCGGTTTTGTCTTGCAATTCCGAATCTTGAAATTCGAAATATTTTTACAACACAGATTATGGATTATTTTCGGAAAAATGTACAGGCAGATGGGAAAACACTGAAAAGTTTTTGTGATGCACTGGAGCAAGGTGATGACGAAACAGTGGAAGAAATTCTACAACAGTATCTGAAAAAAACGATTAGTATCCGTGATACATTTGTACAAAAGCAGATGAAAGAAAACTTTTACCATGGCATTCTGCTTGGAATTCTTGGTATTAAAGAACGATGGGCGGTTTCATCGAATCGGGAAAGCGGTGATGGATACAGCGATATTGTTGTAGAGACGGAAAATTCGGAGAAAGGAATGATTCTGGAACTGAAGTATGCTCAGGATGGAAATCTGGAGCAGGCCTGCAGGAAAGCACTTGCTCAGACCACAGAGGTTCATTATGCAGAAATATTAGAAGATCAGGGGATTAATGAGATTTTGTGTTACGGAATTGCTTTTTATAAAAAACGCTGTATGGTAATGTGTAAAAAGCAGAAATCGACTGTATTTATGAGCAAGTAGCGAAAGCGGATTGCGAATGTCCGCTTTACAATGTAAGTTCACCAGATGGTTAAGTGAAGTCAGAAGCACAGAATCTTCTTGCGAAAAAAATACTTATATAGTAAAATATATCAGAAATGCGCAGGAGACATACAGTAATTTTCTGTATGAAGGTAAATCAGAAGAGGGATAAAGAATGAATAAAAAATTATACAAATCAGAGGACAATAAAGTATTGTGTGGCGTATGCGGCGGTCTTGGAGAGTTTCTTGGTATCGATCCGACGATCATCCGACTGATCTGGGTGGTACTTGCATTTGCGGCAGGAAGCGGATTACTGATCTATCTTCTGGCAGCGGTCATTATTCCGAGAAGACCACTGGACTAAGATATGCTGTTTTCGTTCGTGCATTGATATGATGATGCTGCAGAAAAAATAGCAGGCAACATGCATGAAACGTGTATGAAAATTAAAAAATATGAGCAGTGAGAGGACAAAAGTCTTTTCACTGCTCTTTGCGTTTACTGGAAAACCAAGAAAAACGCTAGGATATAAAAAACAAAATCCGATATGGAAATAAAAAATTCCGAAAAAGACGGAATGGAATGATTAAAAAAACAGAAAGAGAGAAACAAGATGCTGGAATTGAAAAATGTGTCTTTTGAAGTATCAGACGAAAAAGCACAAAAAGAGATTATCAGAGGAATTAATCTGAAAATTGACGACAACAAGTTTGTAGTCATTACAGGACCGAACGGCGGTGGAAAATCCACCCTGGCAAAATTAATTGTTGGTATCGAGAAACCAACTTCCGGTCAGATTTTATTTAACGGTGAGGACATTACAGAAAAAAGTATTACGGAACGAGCAAAAATGGGTATCAGTTTTGCTTTTCAGCAGCCGGTACGATTCAAAGGAATTCAGGTGCTGGATCTGATCCGTATGGCAGCAGGACGCAGAATGAGCGCAGCAGATGCCTGTCAGTATCTGTCTGAAGTAGGACTCTGTGCGAAGGATTACATCAACCGTGAAGTAAATGCGAGCCTTTCCGGCGGTGAGTTAAAACGTATCGAAATTGCTACGGTACTGGCAAGAGGTACACAGCTTTCCGTATTTGATGAGCCGGAAGCCGGTATTGATCTGTGGAGCTTCCAGAATCTGATTCAGGTATTTGAGCGCATGCAGGAAAAAACAAAAGACGGTTCTATCCTGATCATTTCTCATCAGGAGCGTATCCTTGATATTGCAGATGAGATCGTAGTGATCTCTGCAGGACAGATCATCAATCACGGTCCGAAGGATGAGATACTTCCGCAGTTGCTGGGAACATCTTCCGCAGTGAATATGTGTGATAAATTTAACAAGTAGAAATCTATATTGTGAATAAAGGACTAACACTGTTAGTTGAAAAGAGAAACCCTAATGGTATTAGGAATAAGAAGTGATCAAAAATGAATAACGAATGGTGTTAGTTGAAATTTAGCCAATCTATGAATATATAGGAAAGAACGAGGATTAGATAGATATGATGGATGAGATTCAGAAAAGACTTCTGGCGGAAGTCGCTGATCTGCATGGAGTTCCGGAGGGAGCTTACAATATCCGTGCAAACGGTCAGATGGCAGCCAGAAACACAACGGCAAATATTGATATTGTATCCAAGACAGATGTCAGCGGTATCGACATCTATATCAAACCGGGTACCGTAAACGAGAGTGTGCACATTCCAGTTGTATTGAGCCAGAGCGGCATGAAAGAGATGGTTTATAACGATTTCCATATCGGAGAAGGCAGTGACGTGGTCATTGTAGCTGGCTGTGGTATCGACAACTGTGGGGATCAGGATGCAGAGCATGATGGTATCCACCGTTTCTTTATCGAAAAAAATGCAAAAGTAAAATATGTGGAAAAACATTACGGTGCAGGTGACGGAAAAGGAAAACGTATCCTGAATCCGGGCACGGAAGTGTATATGGAAGAAGGAAGCTACATGGAGATGGAAATGGTCCAGATCAAAGGTGTGGATTCTACGGAGCGTGATACGAAGGCAGAGCTGGCAGCAGGAGCCAAGCTGGTAGTCCGTGAGCGTCTGATGACACATGGTGACCAGCATGCAGTCAGTGGATATTCCGTCAGCCTGAATGGTGAGGGAGCCAGTGCGGATGTCATTTCCCGTTCCGTGGCAAAAGATACCTCCTATCAGAAATTTGATTCCAGGATCATCGGAAATGCACCATGCAGCGGTCATACCGAGTGTGATGCCATTATTATGGACAAAGCACGGATCCTTGCGATTCCGCAGCTGGAGGCCAATGATCTGGACGCAGCGCTGATCCATGAGGCAGCCATCGGAAAAATCGCCGGTGAGCAGATCATCAAACTTATGACATTAGGCCTGACAGAGGAAGAGGCAGAAGAGCAGATTGTCAACGGTTTCCTGAGATAAACACTCCGCGAAGATGTGCGGTGATTCTGAGATAAATATGTCAGCTTATGTATTAAAACAGGTACAAAAAGTCAGTAATCCACTTTTTGCATAACAAAAATGGAATACAGCTGATTTTTCGTGAAAATTTGTTAAAATATATACGCGTTATAAGAGCCCCGGGAGAATTCCCGGGGCTTTTTGATGCAAAATGTACATTTGACTAAAAAATAAGATAAATTTATAATAAAAATACACAAAGAAAAGCAAGATTGTGATATAATACGAGTAACTGGTCAGCTGGTAAAACCAGAACGGTTACAAACATTTGCTGTGCACGAAAACAGGCGATGAAATAAAAATAGGATAGGATTTTGACACATAGGTTTGGTTTCATCATAAGAGTGACAATAAGAGTAATGTTGCATGATGCTGCAGAAATATGACATTCGCTTCGTGAGAAAAATGCAAACGTATTTTTACAATATGGGAGAACGTATTATATTTAAATCAAATGTATGCAGGTAAATTAAAGGAGGACAAGTATGAAAATTTTAGGTGTTTCACTTGGAACAAAAAACGGTAACAATGACACAATGTGTCGTGTGGCTCTGGAAGCAGCAAAAGAAAAAGGTGCAGAGATCGAATTTATCCACCTTCTTGACTGGGATATCCAGTACTGCTCCGGTTGTGTTGCCTGTTCCCGTGGCCTTGTAATGGGCAAAGGAATGATCTGCTCCCGTCAGGATGATTTCAAGGCTTTCTATGAGAAAGTTGTCGAGGCAGATGGAGTTCTCTTCGTAGATCCGATTTTTGAGTCCGGTGCAACCGGTTTATATCATTCCATCACAGATCGTATGGGACCGGGACATGATACAGGTATGATGAAAATGCTCGATGGAAAACTCAAAGAAGCTGGAAAAGAAGGTCTGAACCCAAGATACTTCCGTCAGAAAGCACTTTCTTTCGTAGGAATCGGTGGATCTGACTGGGCAGTTCGTTGTGAGACAGATCATGCGATGTTCGCTTTAAGTCCGGGATGGAAAGTAGTAAACAACGAGTTCTTCTCCTGGTGTAAAGACGTTATCATGCAGGATGACAAAGTTGAGCGTATGAAAGAAATCGGACGTAACCTTGCAGATGCTGCACAGCAGATCATTGATGAAGATATGCAGATCGAAGGATCCGAGAAAACTTCTCTTTGGAAAGGAAAAGAAGGCGCCTGCCCACATTGCCAGGGTAACAATTTCTACATTTATCCGGGTACAACACACTGTGTATGTGAGCTGTGTGGTCTTGAGGGAACACTGGAGATCGTTGACGGAGCATTCAAATTCAAATATGATCCGGCTACAGAGCATCATGCACATGACATTCTTTCCGGTAAATTCTTACATGGACAGGATATCTTTGAGAATGAGGGTCGTCTGATGAACCTTTACAAAGATGAAGAATTCAAGAGCCGTAAAGCTCATTACACAGCAGTATGCGAGCCGACACCAGCTCCATCCAAACAGAAATAAATTCCATAAAGTTTATAACAGGCGGGGCCAGAACAGGTTCCCGTCTGATATAAGTTATAGAAATAAGAGAAAAGAGGGTATTTAGAAATGGCAGATTTCAAATTCGAACCAATGAGAAGTCTTATCTACGTTGACTGCGTAAGCGAAGACTACAGACCAAAACTTCAGAGATGGATTTATAAAGTACATGTTCCGGACAGCATCTCTCAATTTGAGCCGTATGTTACCAAATATGCATTTTATCCGTCCTTCCCGATTCCGCCACAGGGTGATCGTTTCGGATACGCAAGAATGCAGCTGACAGAGCATCACTGGTTAGTAAGCGACCTTGATCCTCGTCTTGAGATCAAAGCAATCGCTGAGACATTCCCGATGGATGTACTTGTATGGCAGGGACAGATCCCGGCAGCAGCTCATTCAGACGCTCAGATCGATTCTGACGGAGATGCAGGAAATGCAGCCCGTAAATCCAATAATGCAGAAGGAAATCCATTTATCTTTGCATTCCTTCCGATGTGGTGGGAGAAAGACCTGAAAGGAAAAGGACGTACGATCGAGGATGGCGCAAACTATCGTTTTAATATGACCATCGGTTTCCCGGAAGGTGTAGACAAAGCAGAGGGCGAGAAATGGTTATTTGAGAAAGTAGTTCCGATTCTTCAGGCAGCTCCGGAGTGTACACGTGTACTTGCAAGTGCCGTAAAGAAAGACATCAACGGATGCGTCATGGATTGGGTACTTGAAATCTGGTTTGAGAATCAGTCCGGATGGTACAAAGTAATGGTAGATGACATGAAAGCACTTGAGAAACCGTCATGGGCTCAGCAGGATGCTTTCCCGTTCCTGAAACCATACCACAATGTTTGCAGTGCAGCAGTTGCTGATTATACACCAAGCAACAATCTTGCAAATTATCGTGGATACATCACCATGAGATAAGGAATTCCCGGGTGGATAAACCATAAGGTTGTGTTGGGCCGGAGGCTCAGGAAAGAATACCGCAGACGAAAACGTCCGCTTGTATGATTTCCTGAGTCCTCCGGTCCTTTTTTCGTTACAGATAGCAGAAGGTCATTTATCCACCCTTGTGGAAGCACAGGTGGACTCAGACCTTTTGTATATCGTGACATAAGTGTATTCGTGTGGTATACTGAAAGACAGGGAAATGCAATACAGGAATCAGATAACAGAGGAGTACAATACATGAATGTAGGAATTATTACAGCCAGTGACAAGGGGTATCTGGGAGAGCGGGAAGATCGTAGCGGAGCCAGAATCGCAGAGATTATGGAAGCCCAGGGCTATACCGTCAGAAAGAAAGTAATCCTGCCGGATGATCAGCAGATGCTGCAGGATGAAATGATCGCCATGTGCAATGATGATATCCAGCTGATCCTGACCACAGGCGGAACCGGTTTTTCCAAACGGGATGTGACACCGGAGGCAACAAAGGCAGTGATCGAGCGGGAAGTGCCGGGGATTCCCATGGCAATCCTGCAATATTCGCTGACAATCACAGAGCGGGCGATGCTGTCGAGAGCAGCGGCGGGCATCCGTGGAGAGACACTGATCGTCAATCTGCCGGGCAGTCCGAAGGCTGTGGATGAAGCATTGAGTTATATTCTGCCCTCCTTAAAGCATGGGCTGGATATTCTGCTTGGTAACGATGCCGAGTGCGCAAGAAAGTAATACAAGAAGACAATACAAGAATGTAATACAAGGAAGTAATAGAAAACAAAACCATAGGTATAAGTATAAGTTCATTCAGAGCAAAGGCATGTATGAATTGTAAAAAACAGGTGACAGGAGAGACAGGATATTATGAAACTGATAAAAACAGAAGATGCGGTAGGGCATGTACTCTGCCATGACATTACTCAGATCATCCGGGGGGTGACCAAAGATGCAGTATTCCGCAAAGGACATATTGTGACCGCGGAGGACATTCCGGTGCTGCTTTCTGTAGGAAAAGAGCATCTGTATGTATGGGAAAAGGATGACACGATGTGGCATGAAAATGAAGCAGCGGAGATTCTGTATGAAATCTGTGCCGGTGAGCATATACATCCTTCCGATATCAAAGAAGGAAAGATCGAACTCATTGCGGATACAGACGGATTACTGAAAATCAACCGTGAAGCGCTGGTTGCAGTCAACAGTCTGGGGGAGATGATGATCGCCTCCCGGCATGGCGATTTCCCGGTGCGTGCCGGGGATAAACTGGCAGGAACGAGAATTATTCCGCTGATCATTGAAAAAGAAAAAATGGAACGTGCAAAGGAAGCAGGCGGCACGGAACCGATTTTTACGATCAGACCATATAAAAAGAAAAAGTATACGATTGTGACCAACGGAAGTGAAGTGTTCAAAGGACGCATCAAAGATCAGTTCAGTCCGGCAATCAGGGAAAAACTGGCAG
>ENA-OQKO01001159-OQKO01001159.1-human-gut-metagenome-genome-assembly--contig:-NODE-1159-length-17567-cov-2.849828_pt1 | contig 17567 bp, 18 predicted proteins | sample MGYA00242777_ERZ504796 | MGnify/ENA primary metagenome ERZ504796 (study PRJEB26092, sample SAMD00036404) | human gut metagenome | host: Homo sapiens | study: EMG produced TPA metagenomics assembly of... | reverse complement strand
ATTACCGCCCTTGGGACAAGCCGGTGGGCGGAAGTGATAACGGCTCGTTTGCCAAAGCCGGTATTCCCATCATTTGGTATCATACCGACGGTCATCCCGATTACCATCAGCCTTCTGACCATGCAGACCGTCTGAATTGGGATAAAGTGGTTGAAATATCTAAGGCCTCTTTCCTTAACGTCTGGAATCTGGCTAACGAAAAGGATTATTAAGAACGAAATGAAAACTAAACTAACTAATTGTGTAAAAACCGTATTACTTTCTTTTATGCTGGGAGTGCTGTTTGCTTGTTGTCAGGGGGCGGCCTCTTCCGGCAATGCAGGAAAAAATGCTTCCCAGGTGAGGATTGCTTCCAATGACTCTGCGAAGCTGGTTCCTGATAAAGCCCTGAATGATGCGTCTTGCGTACTTGCAGGTTTGACGGTTGATAAAGCAAGTGGAAAGCTTTACGCACTGACTCGGACCAAGGAATGGAAGAACCATGCCCGTTACATGGATCAGATATGGAATGTTTTCCGGCAGACGGCTCCCCGGCTGGTAGCTTTCTCACAGACGGAACTGGAAGACATCAATACTCGTTGCCATACTCTGTTTTATCCTTTTGGCGGTCCTGACTTTCTGTTTGCCAATGCGTTCTTCCCCGAGATGGACACTTATGTACTGATCGGGTTGGAACCTGCCGGCACTGCTCCGAAAGTGAAGCATCCTTCTGCCGAAACTTACCGGTTGTATCAGAATGCCGTATCGCCCCATCTGGCAGCAAGAATTGAGGGGAATCCCGTGGAGAAGGATGTCATCATGAGTGCCTGGGAACGTGTGACAGCGGCGTATCCCTATGTGACTATGGAAGGCAGCGGAGGAATCATGTGCCCTATCCGCCATGATGAAAAAGCGGTGTATTATCTGGAAGATATTATCCGATGGCTCCGCCTGCCCGTCCTTGTCATCGCCGACGCGGGACTGGGGACAATCAACCGAGTGGTGACTACCTGCGAATATATCCGCCACAGGAATATTTCTGTCAAAGGAATTATCCTGAATCATTGGAAAGGCGGCGTGATGGAAGAAGACAATGTGGAAATGATTGAAGAAATTACCGGTGTGAAAGTCCTGGCAAGGGTGAAACAGGGTGACACGGAATTGGATATCGACCCGAAAACGGTTATATCGCTGTATGAATAAGGGAGTATTTAAGGTTAGGGAAGTTGGGAGCTTAAATGGAACAGAATTATTGGGAAGCGGAAGATAAAAAATATATATGGCATCCTGCCATGCAGATGAAGGACAATGAAGTATTTCCGCCGGTCGTTATAGACCATGCGAAAGGATCTTACCTGTACGGGACGGACGGGAAGGAATATCTGGATATTATTTCATCGTGGTGGTGCAATCTCCTTGGGCATTGCAATGAAGAAATCAATGAAGCCCTGAAAAAGCAGGTCGATGAACTGGAGCATGTGATTTTTACAAACTTTTCCCATAAGCCTGCTGTTAAACTGGCGCAGGAACTGGAAAAGGTACTGCCGGAAGGACTCTCCCGCTTTACCTTTCATGACAACGGTTCATCCTGCGTAGAGGCGGCGCTCAAGATGGCTTTCCAGTACCACTACCAGACCGGCCATCCTGAACGGACGCGGTTCATGTGCCTTCCTGAATCGTACCATGGGGAAACGATCGGCGCGCTGTCTGTCGGATCGATGGACTTTTATGCGAAGATATTTCACCCTATGCTTATGGACAATATTCATTTTGACGGTCTGGACTGCTACCGCTGCCCTTATGGGAAAACGCGGAATCATTGCGGCGTGGAATGCTTTGAAAGCGCGGAAAAAGCATTTAAACAGTACGGAAAAGAAACGGCAGCAGTCATTGTGGAGCCGATCCTTCAGGGGGCGGCAGGCATGCGTATCTATCCTGCTGAATATTTAAGGAAGCTCCGTAAGCGCGGTGATGCGTACGGTGTGCTTATGATTGATGATGAAATTGCCGCCGGTTTTGGCAGGACGGGGAAACTTTTTGCCATAGAACATGCCGGTATTTCTCCGGATATCCTCTGCGCATCAAAAGGGCTGACGGCGGGATACATGCCCATGTCTCTTACCATCACCACGGACAAAGTATACGATGCTTTCTATGATGATTACGGAACCCATAAGGCTTTCGTCCACAGCCATACCTACGCAGGCAATCCTATGGGCTGCGCCATTGCGTTGACCGTACTGAAAATCATGAAGCGGGATCATATTCTGGAGAAAGTCAATGAAAATGGAATCTATCTCCATGACAAGCTCATGAACGCCCTGGGAAATCACAGGCATGTGGGAGAAATCCGCCATATCGGATTGATCAATGCCATCGAACTGGTGGAAAACAAAGAAACGAAAAAACCATTTGATCCGAAAAAGCGCATCGGCTGGCACATCTTCCGGAGAGCTATGGATATGGGACTGGTTCTTCGACCGATGGGAGACATTATTTATTTTAATCCACCGCTGAATATAGAAAAACCGGATTTGGACAAAGCGGTGGAACTTTGCCGGAAAGCGGTCGTTACGGTTCTAGGTGAATAAATAGGAGTGAAAAGGGAAAAGATGCCTGTCAGTGTGGAATATTCACGGCAGGCATCTTTTTTTAAGCAGAATCTCTGCGGGTATGATGGAAGTAGGAAAAAATAGACTGTATTTGTATGCCATTGGATGACAAAGTAGAAAAAATGAATGGCGGTGTTTATGGCGTATTAAAAGTGTTGCTGGGCAAGGCAGGAAATAATATCGCAGGAGCCGTCAATTATAGACGAATTGAGACCTATTGGGAGGAGTCATCTCTATAAGCAGGGAGGCTGCTCTTTTTTATTGGAACCCATGCATTTATAATCATTTATCTATGCATTGCACCATATATCATGCATTATATACTATGGTATGAGAGAAAAAATGTATTTTTAATCTATGAATATCGGATTTATACTGGGGGTATGAAAAAAGTGTTTTTTAACGAGGTGCAAAGATGATTAATTTAAATGATTTTTTAGCGGTCGGACAGAATGCTATTGCCCGCCGTGTCGTGCAGCACTCTGATGCTTCGGATAATTATTCCAATGCGTTTAAGAACCTGCTGGCTACGCCAAGATTGATCCATTGGGGGATTGACGCGTCTATTGAGGCTATTGATCCTTATCTTCCTGATGAATATGCGAGTATCGGTCTGTCGGTCAATTTCGTCCATACCGCGCCCACCAGTCTGGGGATGACGGTGACTGTCCATGCATCTATTATCGCGATTACGGATCATGATGTGACGCTCAGTGTGAAAGCCTGGGACGAGCAGGGGGAAATAGGCCACGGTACGCATAAGAGATCTATCGTATTGAAACAGACCGTGCTGGATAAAGCGGAAGAACGGATAAAGCTGCTTATGGTCCGCCAGGCGAACAAGCAGATTGAGGAGATGAGAAGATGAGTTTACCTGATAATTTTACAGGCGCGCTTCTTTTGAGCGTGGTGGACTTTTTCCTGAGTTTCGTTTTTATTTCCTTTATCGGAATCGTACTTCATTTTTTCCCGCTTCTGAATAAGCTGGGCGAAGTGTTGGAAAGGAAGAATTAAATTGGACACGCTTTTTATTCCGCTGATGGGACAGCTTCTCCATCAGACAGGCCTGCTTGATATCACACCGGGAAATATAGTGATGATTATCACCGGAATGGTGCTTCTGTATCTTGGGATTGTTAAGAAATATGAACCTTTTCTTTTGGTGGGGATCGGGTTTTCCTGTATTGTTGCCAATATCCCCGGCTCAACACTGACAAAGGAAGGCGGACTCTTCTGGTATTCCTATCAGGGGGTAGAAAATCTGATTCTCCCTCCGCTTATTTTTTTAGGTGTCGGCGCAATGTCGGATTTCGGCCCGATGATCGCCAATCCGAGCCTTGTTATTTTGGGGGCGGCTGCCCATCTTGGGATATTGGTGGCGCTCATCGGCGCACAGACACTCGGTTTCTCTTTACAGGAAGCCGCGTCTATCGGGATTATTGGCGGTGCTGACGGTCCAATGGCCATTTATACTACCATGAAACTGGCGCCTCATCTATTACCTCAGGTTTCTGTGGCGGCCTATTCCTATATGGCTCTTATGCCCCTTATCCAGCCGCCGATTATGAAGCTGCTCACCAGTAAGGAAGAACGAAAAATAATGATGAAACAGCCGCGCTATGTCTCCCGGTTGGAGAAAATTGCATTCCCTGTAGTTATGGCTCTTATTGTTAATATTTTTCTACCCCCCGTGGCACCTCTCATTACGATGCTCATGCTGGGCAATCTGCTCCGCGAATGTCTCGTGGTGACGAAATTGGCGGAAACTGCGTCCAATACCCTTTTGAACATGGTTACGCTTGTTCTCACCGTAGCGATCGGTTCCACTATGGCGGCGGAGACCTTCCTTACCGGAGATACGATCCTGATTATTGCTTTGGGCCTTGTGGCGTTTGCTTTCGGTACAGGCTCCGGTGTGGTTTGCGCAAAAATTATGAATAAGCTTTCCGGCGGACGTATCAATCCGCTTATCGGTTCGGCAGGGATTGCTTCCGTGCCGATTGCTGCCCGCGTTTCCCATCTGGTGGGACAGCAGGAAAGCAGGAGTGTATTTCTTCTCATGCATGCCATGGGTCCGAATCTGGCAGGCGTGTTTGGTACGGCGATTTCTGGCGGTATTAGGCTGGCTTTGCTTTCCTGAAGAAATATTTGCGCAGATAAAATGGTTCTCTTTACGGGTGGCGGTGTGTCCGCCATCTTTTTTGTAAAAAGGAAACGGGGCTGTGACGAAACATTTTTGTGTTTTGTCACAGCCCCGTTGTGATTGTCGGATGGATTGAAAAATAACCGGAATATGAGTAAGAAAGTTCATTTCATATGCATGACCGTTCGGAAGTCTTTAATATAGTGGCGGGATACGGGTACTTTTTCTTTTGGATAGCGGTTCATCGTAAGGAGGAGCGTTCCGTTATCCTGTGTTTCTATTTCATAAATCATGGAGAGGTTGACGATGTAGCCTTTATGAGTCCGAAAAAATCCCTGCTCGGTAAGAAGTGCTTCGGCATCACGGAGAGTCATTTTAGAGCGTATGATGCCTTCGGTGGTATAGAAAAGGGAATTATCCGATTTTTCGGTGGAAATCAGGACGATTTCTTTTGCGGGAGAAAGAATGAGTGTCTTGTTTTTCGTCTGCAAAGAAATCCTGGATCTGGCATTTATGATTTCCCCGGAGGCGGTACCGTTTTCCCGCTGCATAATACTGTCGAAAAGGCGCTGGATGGTTTTCGCGATACGCTCTTCATCATAAGGTTTCAGAATATAGTCGAAAGCTTCCAGATCGAAAGCCTGCAGCGCAAATTGGCTGTAACCGGTAGCGAAGACAATTTTCACGGAATGGTTCATGCCTATGATTTTTTGTGCTGCTTCCAAACCATTCATGATAGGCATTTCTATATCAAGGAATAAGAGATCCACCTGCGGGTGGGTTTCAAGAAAAGAAATAACTTCTTTCCCGTTGGCACATTCTCCGATAACATTTACGTGCGGCATGGAAGCGAGCTGATACTTCAGTTCTCCTCTGGCAGGCAGTTCGTCATCTGCCACAAGGACTTTAATTTCCATGTTCGTCATCCTTTCCTTTCGTCTTTTCCACTTTTGGCACATTGGCGAACACGATGGTTCCTTTTCCTTCTTTACTCAGTATATGGAGCCCGCAGTGCTCGCCGAAAATAGAAACAAGGCGCTGGTGTACGTTGATGAGGCCGATATGGTCGCGCCGTTTGCGGTCAATTAAAAGTGTTTTTAGTTTTCTTCTCGAGATACCTACACCGGTATCAATGACGTAAATTTTATTATATGTCTTATGCTCGATCAGTCCTACGCGGACCGTACCGCCTTCTTCCCGCTTGATGACTCCGTGAATAACTGCGTTTTCTACCAGAGGTTGGAGAAGAAGCGGCGGTATCTGCAGGTTTTCCAGCATGTCTTCTGAAAAATCATAGGTTACGCTCAGCCTGTCACTGAAGCGTGCCCGTTCAAGCTGGATATAGCAGTCAATGACCCGCATTTCTTCGGCAAGAGAAATAAATTTAGAGGGATTGCTTAAACTGTGGCGGAAATAATCAGAAAGATACTTAATCAGTTTTCGTGCTGTTTCAGGATCGCTCCGCACATAGAAGCTGATGGTATTCAGCGTATTGTAAAGGAAATGGGGATTGATCTGTGCCTGGAGTGCCCGTATTTCCGCTTCAGCAAGGAGATTTTTTTCTTCTTTCATCTGTTCATATTCGTAAATGGCTTCTACGATATGGCAGACACCGTTCAAAAATTCAATTCCCATTTTTGTAAAAGTGTCGCCCTTGCTTTTTGCGGCAATGATGTATCCGATAATTTCATTCTGCCAACGAACCGGCAATGTGAGTACGTGGGGCATATCGGGAAGTGATTTCTGAAGCCGGAGTATGGAAGTTTCCGCTTCGCCTTGTGTTCGGTCTTCTTTTGTTTTATAAGCACCGCGGATATATACGCGGTTTTTATAAATAACAGCGGTCCAGATAAGGGAAGGCAGGGCGGTAGTGATGATTTCCGTAATTTTTGTTACAGTGAGGTCTTTGAAACCGGCCTGCAGAGTGCTGAAAATCATCTGGATGGCATCAAAAGTGTTTTTTGTAGTCTTTGTTTTTTCTGAGTCCCAAATGTAGGTGGATACTTCAAGAACACCGATAAAAAGACTGACTGCGATGGTATTCGTGATAAGGATCGGAAGGGAGAGGAGAGCCAGCGCATTTGGATTTGCTACGGTTTCCGGCCAGGTGAGAAGTGCGAAAAATGCCCAAAAAAGAACTTCAAGAAGCAAGGCATAAATAAGTGCCCAAAGCCATAACCGATGGTGCTTGGATTTCAGGTAATTCGTGGTGAAGCCTGCGGCTATGCCTTGGAGAATGGAAAGCCCGCCATGGATATATGATGCATCCGTATTAATGAAAAAGGCGCGGTGCAGACCGGCAATAAGGCCGGTAATGGAACCGACGGCAGGTCCTCCGATGAAACCTGCCAGCATAATACCTACAGCGCGAAAATTAATAATACCGCCCCCGGCACTGACACTCCAGTAGGTTCCTGAAACGGCCATGGCGGAGAAGAGAACCATAAATAGAACCAGGCGTTTTCTGTCAACGTATCTTGCAGTTAAAGCATTCCGGAAAATTGTTGAGCGGCGGAAAGAGAGAATGAGAAGCAGGAAGATGGAGATCCCCAGCCATACATGTTGTACGCCATTTATAAATGTGTTATACATCACGTTCACCTTTGAGTAAGATTAAGCGTATAAAAGTGTTTACTGATAAAAATGAAGAATATACATCTGCATGTTACCCCCCGTTACCTGCATCTTACCGGTAAAACCATTTTTTTATAAATGGCTTTAAGTATAATAAGGCTGCAAAAGGGAAAGCTGCAAGAGTCTATCTTTATCAGAACCGTTCCTCTGTATTATATCAAGTATGAAAAGGTTTTGTACCTGCAGAGGCAAAATCAGACGGGAAGAATGAAGAGAGCAAAGAAAGGAAGCGAAAGAAATGATTATTTACGGAGTTGCACTTCTGGCAGGCTGCTACATGGCAGGCAATTTGATTGGTGATGTTCTCGGTATGGCATTGGGGGTCAATGCAAATATCGGCGGTGTGGGATTTGCTATGCTTCTCCTGATTGTTATTTCCACCTGGGCTGAGCAGAAAGGGATTATGAAAGGGCCTGAAGAGGCGGGAATTAAATTCTGGGCGTCCATGTACATTCCCATTGTTGTAGCCATGAGTTCCATCCAGAATGTCGTTGCGGCGCTTTCCGGCGGGATGGTCGCAATCCTGGGCGGTGCTCTGGCAGTGGTTCTTGGTTTTCTTCTGATTCCGGTACTTTCTCCGCATCATTCTTCCGAACAGAAAATGGCCGGTAAGGTGGCTCTGAATGAAGGTAAGCAGTAAGGAAAGAACGAGGTAAAAGGTTATGGATATCTTAGCAATGGCAGTCAAGCTGTTTACCAAAAATGGAATGGTAGCGTCTTTCATGGTGCTGGGGTTAATCACTTTTATTGCTTATAAAATGGGCAGTCTTACAAAGGGAAGAGTACATGGCAGCGCTATCGCCATTTTTCTGGGACTTGTTCTGGCCTACTTCGGCGGTTCTGTAACCGGCGGCAGCAAAGGTATTGCTGATATACCGCTTTTTGCAGGGATGGGGTTGGTCGGCGGGGCCATGTTCCGTGATTTTGCTATCGTGTCTACCGCTTTCGGGGCGGATCTCCGCGAAATTAAGAAGATCGGCCTGCGGGGTGTGGCTTCCCTTTTTATCGGAGAGTTCATCTGCCTGGTGGCAGGTATAGCGGTTGCTTATCCGCTCGGATATACCAGCGCGGTTGATCTTGTAACTATCGGCGCAGGTGTGGCGACTTTCGTGGTGGGACCGGTAACGGGGGCAGCTCTCGGTGCTTCTTCTGAAGTTATTGCCATCAGCATTGCGGCGGGCGTTGTGAAATCCGTACTTGTCATGGTTGTAACACCTTTTGTGGCAAAACCGCTTGGTATTAATAATCCCCAGTCTGCTATGGCATTTGGCGGAATCATGGGTACTACATCCGGTACCGCTGCAGGAATGGCGGCTGTTGATCCGAAACTCGTTCCTTACGCGGCTATGACAGCGACATTTTACACGGGACTCGGATGCCTGCTTTTTCCGTCAGTGTTCTATTTCATGACCCGGATGGTTTTCTGAGCAAATGGAGAAATTAAAAGCATTTACTTGATTTGATTGGGTAGGTGCTTTTTCTTTGGAAAAGAAATAAATCGTTATATAATTAAAATATTGAAAAACAAGATGTTTCATCAGAAAGAGGAGAATAATTATGTTGGAAATCAGACCGAACAATAAGAACTGGCATACCAGAGGTGATGATACCAAAGCAAGACTGGATGCCGCTGCCTGTTTAGCAAAAGGAAAGATTGTTGATGCGAAAGATACGGTTGCTCTTTTAGAAGCGGTCCTGCATCCTGGTGACAATGTCAATATAGAGGGGGATAATCAAAAGCAGGCGGATTTCCTGGCGGGTGAACTTTGCAAGGTCGATCCGTCCCGTGTCCATGATCTCCACATGATCCAATCCACGTTGTCTATCCCTGAACATTTGGATGTGTTTGAAAAAGGGATTGCAAAGAAATTGGATTTCGCGTATGCAGGGAGCCAGGGCAAACGCCTGGCGCAAATGGTACAGGACGGAAGCATCGAACTGGGCGCGATTCATACCTATCTGGAAATGTACAGCCGCTACTTTATCGACCTGATTCCGAGAGTGTCTCTTCTTGTAGCTGATGAAGCGGACAGGGAGGGAAATATTTATTCCGGCTGTTCCACGGAAGATACACCGGCGATTGCGGAAGCGACAAAATTCAACCAGGGGATCGTCATTGTGCAGGTAAATAAACTGGTGGATAAAGTATCCCGCGTGGATATTCCGGCAGACTGGGTCGATTTTGTGATTGAAAGTCCAACGCCGTACATGCTGAATCCGCTTTTTACCCGTGATCCGGCGAAAATCAGCGATGAAAGAATATTAAAAGCCATGATGGCTATAAAGGGAATTTATGGCGAATACGGTGTTCAGGTGCTGAACCACGGAGTCGGTTTTGATACAAGCGCCATTGAACTTATTCTTCCGACCTATGGGGAAAGCCTTGGACTTCGGGGAAAGATCTGCAGACACTGGGTACTGAATCCGCACCCCACCATGATCCCGGCGATTGAAACAGGATGGGCGGAAAATCTTTACTCTTTCGGCTCTGAAGTAGGCATGGAAGAATATATTAAAGCAAGGCCTGATGTTTTTGCCGTCGGACCGGACGGAACGATGCGTTCTAACAGGGCTTTCTGCCAGGCGGCAGGCCACTATGCGGCAGATATGTTTATCGGCTCCACCATGCAGATTGACCGTTACGGCAATTCTTCCACAGCAACAAAGAACAATGTGGCAGGCTTCGGCGGCGCTCCGAACATGGGGTGGGATGCCAAGGGCCGGCGCCATGTGACAGAAGCATGGTTCAAGTGCGGCAATGAGGTGGCAAATCGCGCCGAACTGACGGGTGAATGTCTCCGCGGCAAGAAACTTGTCGTACAGGTGATTACGACTGTATCTGAAAAAGGATTCCCCGGCTTCGTGCAGGAATTGGATGCAATCCAGTTGAAGAAGAATGCGGGATTGGATCTGGAACCGGTTATGATTTACTCTGACGACCTGACCCATATTGTTTCCGAAATCGGTATCGCGTATCTCCATAAGTGCCGCAACATGGAAGAACGGATGAATGCTATCCGCGCCATAGCCGGCAAGACGGAAGTGGGCATGCTGGAAGATCCTGCTGAGACACTGCGTCTCAGGAAAGAGGGCATTGTGAAGCTGCCGGAAGATTTGGGCATTGACCGTTCAACGGCGACAAGGGAACTTCTTGCCGCGAAGAATATGAAAGACCTTGTGGATTGGTCCGGGGGACTCTATAATCCGCCGGCAAAATTCCGCAACTGGTAATTTCTCATATAAGTAAAAACCTGTTACCCTTTTTATTTCGGGTAACAGGTTTTTACTTTTGGGCTAATAGGAACATTATTCTTTTTCATCCTGAGAAGGGGTATTTACCGTGCGGATAATCCATTTTTCGCCGCCGGTAAATCTGGAATTATGCTTTTCGGCAGCGTATTCATATCTTTTATTCAAATCGGCGACAGCCTTTTCCAGCGATTCCAAAGTATGGATGACTGATTCGGCACGCATGTCACAGCGGCAGACCGGACAGGCGGGCGGTGTAAAATATCTGCTGTTGATTTTTGAACGGCATACGGGGCAAGAAACAAATTCCGTACGAAACTTCCGCATGGCCTGATCGTTTTTATATTCTTCAAGGCGTGCCTTTTTGTCGTCCAGCCGTTTTTTTAAAGACACCATCCGGGGAGACGGTTCGATTCCGATTTTATACTTGACCGCATACGTGGTAGGCACCGTTTTCAAATAAGCAAGAGCCTGGTTTTTGGTATTGAAGATTTTTTCCTTAAATACAAGACCCCTGAAGATGTGGTTGGCTTCTCTTTTGGTGAATCCTTCTGCCACCATGTGTTCTTTCATATCGTCACGGATCCATTGTGACGGTTTTGTAATGTCATACTCCCAGAATTTTTCCGTCCATGCGGGTGTTGCTGAAACGGGACGGTCTTGAGGCTGCGGAACCGGGATTTCTTCTTTTCGGGGCGCCGTTTCAGGTTTGATTGTTTTTACAGCCGTTACCGCCGATTCTTTCCCTCTTCCGTCCTTCGGTGCGGCATTTTCCGTTTTTTCATTCTTTTGTTCTTTTTTGTCAGTTTTCTTTTCTTCTGCCGGGAAAAGATCAAAGAGAGAAGTCTCTTCAAAATCAGGATTCTGTGACATAGCAAACTCCCATCTATCAGAATATAAGTCAATCATATCATGGATAGGCGGAAGGGGGAACTATTTTTAGCAAAACATATTTCCCAATATAAAACCGGTTTCCATCATCCATATGGGACGGAATATCTCCTGCTGCTTAAAAGTATTTCACAAAAAAATATCCGGCAGGGGCAGTGCCGGATGTAGAAAAGGATTACTCGAAGTTTACTTGTAATTTTTTGTTTTCTTTAGCAGCGTCATGAAAAACGGCAATCATTGTTTTTCCATATTCCCCAAGGTAGCCGTCCGAAGCGATTACGCGGGGAACGGTAATCGTGGTTTTCGTAATGATTTCACAGAGACAGTCGTAGAGGGCATCTAAGTTCCTGCCGTAATAGTCCGGTAGATGAAGTATTTCCTTCAGGTAGGTGTGGGCTGTTTCTCTTGTTTTGAAGTTTTCAGGAGCAAGTCTGATCTGCATAGGACAATCTCTTAATATATTTTTTCAAAATCCTGATAGTGGGATGAGGTGTAGTAGATAAGTCCATCGTTGGAGAAACAGATACGTTTCGCGTTCCGGTTCCCCCTGACGTAGTCAATGTCGCATTCTTTCCAGCTGCGCCCCGGAGCGTCAGGGAGGATTTTTTCATAATTGCTGAAGCGGTCGCCGCCGATGCTTTTTCCCGGAGCGACTTGATCAAGTGTCCCCTTATCTTTCCATCCTAAGCTTCTGGCTTCCGCTTTGGTGATATAGTTGGGCGGCAGTTTCCTGTAGATATGGATATATGCCGCTACATGATCTTTATCGGTATAGGCCTGATCCGGTTCTACACGGATTTCCGCGCTGCCCGGACTTTTCGCGTCGGATTGTTCACCGTTTTGGGAAATGGACTCGGAATCTGTGTAGATTTTATTCTGCCTGATGCGGCTTTTTGATTTATCTGCACTTCCTGTATCTGATCTTTCAACGCTTTGAACAACCGGCGCGGAAGAGGCGCCATGCTGCTGTCCTCCTCCACAGGCGGTAAGGAGTCCGAGGGAAAGAAAGACAGTTAAGACAGCGGTGAAAAATTTCTTCATGGAAAGCTCCTTTATGGCAGATGGTTACATAGAACTGTTTACACCGGCATATTGTTCGGCGAAACGTCTAAAGTTTTTAATGAAATAATTTTTCAGTTCTTCCGCTGGCGGTGTGAGGGGTGTGTTTTCGTCCCATGACAGGCTGATGTACCGCTGGCAGCCCGGTGTGGCGATGGGAACAAGTGCTACATGGTCGCCGCCGACGCCGTACCAGGTGATACGTGGAGCAAAGGAGACGCCGAGACCCGCTTTGATAAATTCCCGTACGGTGCCGGGGTTGTCGCTCTCCAGAATGACATGAGGAGTGAAACCCGCCGCCCTGCAGTAAAAGTCTGTAATATTTCTTAAAGCGACGCCTTGCCGGAGCGTGATGAAATCCGCTTTTTCAAATTCTGCTAGATTAACCGAAGCATGGGATGCAAGCGGATTCGTATCGGGCCTGGTAAGAAGGATGTCTTCTTTCAGGAGTGTGATGGAATGATCCGTGTCAATGGGGTTGATACTGCTTGACAGGTACAGATCTACACGGGAGTGATGGTTTATTTCCTGACGGTCCCGCTGCTGGATGATTTCGAAACGGATATGGGGATGTTCTTTTTTAAATTCTGTAAGGAATGCCGGAATAATCATGGATGCGGCGAAAATGGAAATCGTCACCGTCATGTCCTGTGCTTCTTTAGCGTCTTCCAGCTCTTTCTGCGCATGCTTAAGTTCGCTCATAATCCTGTTTGTATGGCTGAGAAGGATTTCTCCGTACTTGGTGAGGACGATGTTTCTTCCGGATCGGCGAAACAGGGGGACGCCCAACTCCTGCTCCAGCATTTTAATGGTGTGGGACAGAGACGGCTGGGAAATGTGAAGTGCTTCCGCCGCGTGGGTCAGATGCTGGAGCTCTGCGGTCTTTTGGAAATAGGTCAATGCAAGAAGCGTGAGTTTCATAAAAGCCTCCTCGGCATAATATATAATTTGTTACTTATATATAAATTATACGCTTTACTCTATAAATGTCCAATAGCTCATGGAATCCTTTTATGAAAGGTTATGAGTATTTCATAAGTCATGAGATAATCTATTAATTGAGAAGACAATACAATTAATTGAAGAATCTGGAGTGGCAAAGAAAAGGAATAAGCAGTATCATAATAATATTATGACAAGCCGGAGGCTCCGGCGGGAAATGAAGGAGCGAGAAAATGAAAATATTTATTGATACGGCTGACGTGGAGGCCATCCGCAGAGCGAAAGCGATGGGATTCGTTTCCGGAGTGACGACAAATCCGTCACTAATCGCGGCGGAAGGAAAGGATTTCCATACGGTGATTAAAGAAATCGCATCGATTGTGGACGGTCCGGTATCAGCGGAAGTCCTTTCTGAAACAGCAGAAGAGATGATTGCTGAAGGACAGGTTCTCGCCGGACTTGATCCCCATGTGGTCGTGAAAATTCCCATGACGGGAGAAGGCATGAAAGCGGTGAGTGCCCTGTCTGACATGGGGATCCGTTCTAATGTGACTTTGATTTTCTCGGCGGGGCAGGCACTGCTGGCAGCCCGTGCGGGGGCGTCTTATGTCAGCCCCTTTGTGGGACGTATCGATGATATCGGCTGGGACGGTGTAGAACTGATCCGGACGATTGCCGATATATTCCGTCTCCACAAGATCAAAACGGAGATCATTGCGGCCTCTGTCCGCAAGCCGCAGCATGTGGCACAATGTGCCCTGGCGGGGGCAGATATTGCCACTGTTCCGTACCAGGTGCTTATGGACACTCTTAAGCATCCGCTTACCGACATCGGCATTGCCCGTTTTAAAGCGGACTGGGAAAAAGCACATAAGTAAGACAAAGCGCCTTTCCTAGGGAAGGGCGTTTTCATTTGGGAAGATTCTATATTTCAGGAGGAATCGTTATAATAAAAGAAATCAAATGAATTGTCCGGTTCCCTTTTGGAGGAAATATGAAAAAGAAAATCACCGTGATGACTAAAATGGAAAGAATTGCCGCCGCTATCCGCGGGGACGCTGTCGATACGGTTCCGTATTCTTTGTGGTCCCACTTGCCGCTTATTGATTTGGATCCGGTAAAAAATGCGGAGCAGACCTACGGTTTTTATAAAACGTACGATGTAGATATTTTAAAAACGATGAACAACGGCATGTACAGCGTTGAAGATTTCGGTGCCGTGGCGGACTACTCGGAAATCGCCGGGGGCGGCGCGGCAAAAATCGTTTCTACACCTGTCCACAGACCAAAGGATTGGCTTGATTTGGAACCGGTATCGGTGAATGCGGGTGCTCTGGCAAGAGAACAGGAATACCTGCGGCTTCTTCTGGATAAGACAAGAGGCACAGTGCCGGTAATTTTTACCGTGTTCAGTCCTTTGACGACGGCATATAAACTCTGTCCCGACTTGATGAGACACGTGGCAGAGGGATTTGGAGAAGAAGTCAAGGCGGGACTTCGGGCGATTACGGAGAGCACCTGCGCTTTGGTGCAGCGGGTCATTGAAATGGGGGCGGATGGCATTTTCTTTGCGACCCAGCTTTCATCATATGCGGCCGGAGAAGAGAATTTTTACCGCGAGTACGGTATGCCTTATGATCTGGCGGTGCTTTCCGCATCATCAGGGTGGTGCAATGTGCTTCACGCTCACGGGAAAGACATCATGTTTCCCCTGCTCAGGAAGTATCCGGTGCAGATTTTCAACTGGCATGCCTGTGAATCTTTGCCTGGAATCGATGAGGCACAGGCGCTTACGGGGAAATGTATCATGGCAGGGCTGGAGCGGATGGATATCACCGGTGGCAGAAAGAATGAGATCGAATACCGCATTTATGAAACGCTCAGGCAGACAGGGGGGCGGAAAGTCATTTTATCTCCCGGCTGTGTGATCCGCTATCCGCTTAATGAAGAAATACTTGCTTTTGTGCGGAAAGCAAAAAATGAAATTGAGGAAAAGCTCCTGAAAGCCAGATAAGGGAATAAAGTGCACGATCCTGCATCCATTCTTGTGGAGCAGGATTTTTTATAAGAAAGCAATCAAAAACGCCTCCCGTGAAGAGAGACGTTCTTGTGCATTTGTATTTATTCTTTCATGACTGTGCCGTCAGCCAGGGTGATGGTATAACCGTTGTAGTTGATCGTACCTAAGTTGTAGAGGCTTGTCAGCGTGGAGTTACCCGTAAGGTTCCATGTGGAGCCTGCCGCTATGAAGACATCGGCGTTTGTTTTGTACTTTTCGCCGCCTTCCACATTGGGGACGATGGAAATCATTCCGTTAAAGGTGGAATTGTTTTTCAGCGTCATGTTGATGTTGGAAATGGAGTCGACAGAAATATTTCCCGTGAGAACCTGATTGTCTGCGACAAGTTCCACATGGCCGCCATTGCGTCCCGGCGTACCCCAGCCGTTTGCGCCGTCATTGCCTGCGACGGTAATAAGGTTTACCGCAGGGTTGTCCATGGTGATCGCGGTACCGTTTAAGGAAATTTTACCGTGGGTGGCGGTTACATAGAACATGCCGCCTTTGTGGGAAATAAGAGAACCGCCGCGGACATCGAAATGCTGGGTGCCCATGGTGCCGATATCTTTTTCATCAGAGAAGAGAACGATATTGTAAGGAACAGCGTCTGTCGTTTCTTTTCCTTCAAGGATCGTGCCCGAAAGGGTGATTGTATTATTTCCTTTAAGAACGGCTGCTTTTGTGTTCAGTGCGTTTACGGAAGCATTGGTGACGGTAACGTCGCCTTTGGAATAAATGCCCTGTGACATAGCACCGGAAGTGGAAAAGGAGCCGCCGTCCGCGATGAGGATACCGCCCCCGTCAGCAATCATGATGGCAGGAGAACTGTCACCTGTGGTAGAAACGGTGGAGTTTTCCACTTTCATCATGGCACGGGCAGAAACAGCGGTGCCGGCGGAATTATTTCCCGTAGTAACAACGGAAGAATCCTTCAGGCTGATATAGGTGCTCTTGCTGTAACCGTAAGCGCCTGTCGATCCAATGCCGGAAGAGGAAATACGGGCGCCCGTCATCGTCGCGCGTCCGCCGTGGGTGGCAAGGAAAGCGGCATTCTGTCCGTAAAGCCTGGAACTGTCTACATCGGTAGAATCACCTGTTTTTGTAATCTGTGCGTTGGGGGCGGTAATGTATGCCATGGGGACACGGAGAGCATTTTCATCTGCTTTATCAGAAGTGTAAACTCCATTTTCATAGTTCCCGTCGCTGGAAAGCTCATTGGCTGTTTCGCCCTGGCTGATGGTATATTTTTTTACCGGCGGGGAAATCGGTTCGGGTTCCGTTTCCGGTTCGGGTTCTTCTGCCGGTTCCGGTTCTGCGGCCGGCTGTTCGACAACCGGCTTCGGTGCCTCGGGGGAAAGATTCTTAAAAGTACCCGATTCTACGGAAGCCTGTACGTCAGATACAGTCAGATCGAGGCCTTTCAGCAGGGCGTCTGTATAATTCACATCACCCGCAGGGGCTGCTGCGGCGGGAGCAGAAGCAGGAGCAGGAGCACTTTGCTCTCCCTTCTTTTCCGCTTTTTCCAAGTCTTTCATTTTTTGAACGGCAGCACGGTATGGATCCAGCGGTGTACTGCCTGCCTGTGGGGCAGCAGTGGCGGAAATATAGCCGGAAAGAGCCAGCGTGCAGAGAAGGGCAGTCATTTTTGTATGTTTCATAATAACCTCACTTTTGATAAATTTTTGGATGTCCATTTTTGAGTATAATATAACATTCTTATTTTACAACATCAGGAAAAGATTGTCATTTTTGTCAAGGGAAAGGAAAGTTCTGATATAATAAAAAGAAAATAAATGGAGGTGGCCATGTTTACCATAGGGTGCCACTTGTCGGTTACAAAAGGATTTTACCATATGGCGAGGACGGCGACGGAACTCGGAGCGAATACGTTCCAGTTTTTCCCCCGCAATCCCCGGGGCGGTGCGGCCAAACCGTTAGCCAAGGAGGATATAAGGCAGCGGGAAGAATGGATGGAAACCCACGGTATCGGAGAGAAACT
>ENA-OQKO01001153-OQKO01001153.1-human-gut-metagenome-genome-assembly--contig:-NODE-1153-length-17634-cov-7.250814_pt1 | contig 17634 bp, 15 predicted proteins | sample MGYA00242777_ERZ504796 | MGnify/ENA primary metagenome ERZ504796 (study PRJEB26092, sample SAMD00036404) | human gut metagenome | host: Homo sapiens | study: EMG produced TPA metagenomics assembly of... | reverse complement strand
GTTGCTGTGGTTGTGTAGAGCGGAAGTCAGGATCTGGATTGGGGTAAAGAAATGTGAGGAGTTGATGGTGGTAATGTCCAGAATGTACAAGGTGGTGGTAATGATGGCGGGCCACTTGATCTTCCAGAAGCACTGGAAATCGGTGGCACCATCCACTTCAGCGGCTTCCACGATGGACTGGTCCACATTACCCAGAGCGGAAACGTACAGCACGATGGGCTGGCCCACAGAGGTGGTGAGCAGGATCAGGATGATGCAGCCCAGAGCAAAGCGCTCATCGCCCAGCCAGTTGATGTTCTTGTCAATGAGGCCCAGAGTCTTGCCCAGATAGTTGAAGATGCCGTAGTAGTTGTTGTACATCCACTTCCACACCACGGTAACAGCCACAGAGCCGGTGACCACGGGCAGGTAGAACACGCAGCGGAAAAGGCTGGTAGCCCACTCGGGCAGGTCTACGATGGCAGAGGAGACCCACAGCGAGAAGGCGCAGGTGACGGGCACCGACACCACCACAATGATGAAGGTGTTCTTCAGAGCACCCAGAAAGATGGGGTCTGTGAACAGTTCCTTATAGTTTGCAAGCCCCACAAAGATGTCGGCACGGTTCATGGTGGAATCGAAGAAGCTGGTCACCACGCACAGCACCATGGGATAGATGACAAAGCCCAGAAAGAAGATCAGGCTGGGCAGCAGGAAGCAATAGGAAGCGAAGGTCTCGCGCCGTACCAGCGCACTGCTGCGCTTAGGCTCTTTGATCGCCGTTTTTGCAGCCAAGAGAATCACCGTTCCTTTCGGTTATGATTTTTTTTTACAAATAAAGCCCCTCCCTCGTCGGGATCTTCGAGGAAGGGGCGAAGCGTCAATAATTATCTGCCCCCGGCAGAGTGGATGGGCTTATGCCTGTGCGGCAGCGTTTGCGTTGTCCACAAAGGTCTTGACGGCAGTCTCGACATCCTCACCGGAGCCGACGCGCTGCAGCATGTTCCACCACTCGGTACGTGCGGTTGCCCAGCCCGGAGTGATCTGGTAGTAGTCGCCCAGATAAGCCATGAACTTGCTGTACTCGCTCATGATCTCGTTGTCGGCGTAGATATCGCCCACGCTGGTGCGGACCGGGAAGTAGGTGGAAGCCAGCACACTGTCCTTGACCTGATCGGGGTCGGCAGCGATGAAGTCGATGAAGGTCCTGGCTGCTTCGATCTTGGCCTCGTCGCCGTTATCAAAGATGCCGAAGCCCCAGATGCCGCCGCACAGCTTCGGGTCGCCGCTGTCGGTGGGGAAGGCCATGGGGAAGATCTCGTCGCCATCGTTGGTCAGACCGGCGGCGTTGTTGTCGCTGTTGGCCTGCTGTGCAATGTTCCAGCAGAATGCCATCTGCAGGGTGCCGTTGCGGAACAGGGTGATCTCGTCGCCGCCTGCGATGGAAGCGTCAAAGTTGATGCCCTTGGTGTCGTGCAGGGTCTGGATCGCCTTGATGTTCTCGGCGGAGTCGGCAGTGTACTTGGTGTGGGCTGCATCGGTAAAGGTGCCGCCGTACATGTTGTTGATGATGGCGCGGGTGCCCTGGTCGCCGCCCTGACCTGCGCAGTAGATGGCTGCAACGTTCTCGTAACCGCCGTTGTACAGGGCATCAACGGTCTTCAGGAAGCCGTCGGTGCTCCAGGTATGCTTGTCGGTATCAATGTACTGGTCAGCGCCCACTTCCTTGACCTTGGTCATGTTCACGGCCATGCAGTGTGCGGTCATGCACAGGGGATACTCGTAGTAATTGCCGGCAGTGTCCTTGCAGGCGGACTCAACGGACTCGTAAATGTCCTTCTTGGCGTCGTCGGTCCACAGGTCGTTCAGCGGAGCCATAACGCCCTTTGCGCCCCAGTTTGCAACCAGACGCTCGGGACCTTCCATGATCAGATCAGGTGCGCTGCCGCCCTCGATGGCGGTGTTCACCTGATCGTCGCCGTTGGTGTAGTCCAGATACTCCACAGTGACCTTGATGTCAGGATACTTTGCGTTGAAGCTGGAAACCAGACCCTGAACGGTGTCGTCGTTGCCCCAGCCGCCGATGGGGTATGTCCACAGCTTGATGCTGGTGGAAGAAGCAGCTGCGCTTGCAGCGGTAGAACTTGCGGTGGAAGCAGCAGTGCTGGTGCTTGCAGAAGAGCCGCCGCATGCGGCCAGAGCGCCGGCTGCGCCCAGAATGCCAGCGGCCTTCAGGAACGAACGGCGGGAAATGCAGTTTTTCATAGTAGTTTCTCCTTCGCATTCAAGATGCTTCACGTTGTTGGCGGCCTGCCGTGCCAGCGGCCGCTCTTGATGGCTCCATTATAGAAAAATATTTTCATTTTGTCCATTCATGGTTTTCATAAATTTTCAGAATGACAGTGTACATTGTGCACAAAAGTGTGGGATATATGTTGAAATGCAAAGAAAATCTTGCTTTACTCTTCTGAAACTATTACAAAATGGTACAAACCCACCAAAACGATAGTGAAAATGTTTTTCTAAACAAAAATGTAAAATTGAAAGATATTTTCACAGAATGGCCGGTTTTTCCGCCAAAACTGTGTGCTCTGCACAGAACTGCGGGCCAAAATGTGGGCAATGCGTCTCTTGCGAAGCGGGGACGATTCTTTTATACTTTTTACAAAGGTGAATGAAACGGTCGGCAGCTGATCCGGGTCGGTGGACTGCTGCGCCGGAAAAGAGGAAAAAGAAAAATGGCAACGAATTTTTGGGAGCTGCTGCAGCAGCATCAGGGCGACCTGACAAAATCGGGCCGCACCGTGGCGGACTATCTTGTGCAGCACGCGGCAGAGGCACAGTATCTGTCCATCTCCTCGCTGGCAAAGGAGTGCTGTGTGGCAGAGGCAACGGTGTTCCGCTTCTGCCGGGCATTGGGTTTTGAGGGCTACCATGAGATGCGCATTGCGCTGGCGCAGGCCAACGCCACCGGTGCACTGGTCAACCAGCATGTGCCGGAGCCGGATGCCGACACGGCAACTTTGTGCGAGCACGCCAGCGCCCTGCTGATGACTACTATCAACGGCACCCAGAACAATCTTTCGCCGGAGGCGGTGGACAAGGCTTCGGAGCTGATGCACAAGGCCCAGCAGGTGTACTGCCTTGGTCAGGGCGGCAGCATGTATATTGCAAATGATATCTGCGCCCGCTTTGCCTGCATCTCCACCAAGTTCCGCACGGCAGGCGATAGCCATATGCAGCTGATCACGGCCAGCCTGATGACCCCGGAGGATGTGGTGCTGTTCGTTTCCTATTCCGGCGCTACCCGCGATATGCTGGAAACGCTGCGCGCGGCCAAGGCGGCGGGCGCAAAGATCATTCTGCTCACCCATTATGAGGATTCGCCCGGCGCAAAGCTGGCGGATATCGTGCTGCTGTGTGGTGCGCAGGAAAGCCCGCTGGACTCCGGCAACATCCCGGTCAAGGTGGCGCTGCTGTATGTGGCTGAAGTGCTGGTGCTGCGCTACACCATGGACGACCCCGAAAATGCCAACGCCGCACAGGATCGCACCAGTGAAGCACTGGCGGTCAAAATGCTGTAAAAATATTGCCCGCAAGGCCCCTGCAGATCCCGTGTTCTGTGGGGGCCTTGGCATATCCGGCAAAGGGTGCGTAAAATCTGTTTCTGATCTTCTTCAAAAAAATAGACCTCATCTTTTCGATGAAGTCTATTTTTCTTTAGCCTCTTAACTTAACGGCATTGGGCGAATGCCTGATTGGCTTTTATGCCGGTGGTGGGGGTCGAACCAACACGTGTTATTAGCACAAGGGATTTTGAGTTTTTATTCTCATCTTCCATCTGGTGTCATCCAGTGATATCTGGTTTCCACTGCACAAAGGCGAAATTCACGCCTCAATGAACAATAATTTGAAATATCCACGATTTTTCGATGCGTTTTCCCTCTGCTCTGTTTTTTCGATTTGGATCGCCCAAATGGAAATTGGAGGGATGTTCAGGAGGGATGCAGAGCCTGCCATGCAGGACTGTGCACACAGGCTTTTTTCTTTTTTTGGAAAATATTTCAAACCCGTGCAATTCCGGGGAGAGGCTCATTCGTATCCAGAATGAAGCGACGAAAACCGGGTGTACACCCCGGCAGTGATCACACAATAAGCGGAAACATTTATTTTGATATTACAAACAAGCCAGACCGGCGGGTCTGGCTTGTTTGCTGTTCCACGGAGTGGGGACGTGAAGGAAAAGTGCTCCTGCGTTTCCAGCAGCTCGCCGATGGTATCGCACGCCGGAGGTGGCACGGCTGGGGTCCAGCTGGTGGGCAATCTTGTTGGTGCGGTTATAGAAAGCATCGTCATCCACGCTCTCGTTGATGCGCACGCCCCACAGGATGATGCTGGGATGATTGCGGTTCTGCAAGATCATCTCTTGTAACATTGCACAGGCAGCGTCTTTCCATGCAGCATAACCTCAAAGCTGTGAGCCTTTTTATTTGACTCGTCCCTTTCTCTGCTGTCACTCTGCCTGTATCTCTTCCACCAGCGGCAGATAGTCGGCGCAATGTTTCCGGTATAGCGGCTGCACCAGCTGCCGGAAGTTCTGCATTTCTTCTTCGGGCAGCGGCAGTTCCCGGCACCCGCCAGCCAATGCCGCTTTTCGGGCAGCGGTTTCCTCCTGTGCCCAGAGCTGGCGCTCGTACTGCGCCGATGCCCGGGCGCACGCTTGCAGGGTCTGCCGGTATTCCTCCGGCAGTGCATCCCATGTGCGGCCGGAAGCCAGCTGCACCTCCGGTACGCGGCTGTGCTCATCGGCCATGTAGTACCGTGCCACCTTGTAGTGCTCCATGGAATAGTAGGCCGGCCAGTTGTTTTCGGCGGCGTCGATCTGCCCGGTCTCAAGTGCCGAGTACACATCGCTGTACGCCGTGGTCTCCGGCACTGCACCCAGCAGGCGGATCATGTCGATCACGATCTGCGAATCCTGCACGCGGATGGTCTTGCCCTGCAGATCGCTCAGGCTGCGCACCGGCTGACGGGCATAGAACGAGCGGGAACCCGCGTCGTACCAGCTCAGGCCCACGCGCCCCTGTGCGGTAAAGTCCTGCAAAAACTCTGCCCCGATGCTGCCGTCCAGCACGCGCCACATGTGGTTGGCATCCCGGTAGAGATACGGCAGCAGCAGCACGTTGAGCCGGGGCAGATCGTCGGTGGCCACCGAGAGCGACACACGCGCAAAATCTACGCCGCCTATGGCAAGCTGTTCCCACACCTGCTGTTCCGAGCCGTACTCGCCGTTCGCCTTGACCTGAATGACCACCTTGCCCCCGGTCTGCTGCTGCACAAGGTCCGCAAAATACTGTGCGCCCTGCGTAGTGGGGTATCCGGCGGGCTGGTTGTCGGCATAGGTCAGCACATAGTCCGGTGTGGTCTGCGGCTTTGCACTACAGCCTGCCAGCTGCAAGGCCGCAAAGCCCAGCCCGGCTAAAAAGGTCCGTCTGCGCATGGTATCTCCCTCCCTTTGAAGATAGTATAGCGCATAAGACTGCTTTTGTGCAAGAGACAGAAAAAGGCGGTGCCCGCCGCAAAGCAGGTACCGCCTTTTTAGGAGAAGAAGGGAATGTCTCAGTTACATCAGGCCCATTGCCTGCGGCAGTGCGGTAGACACTGCCGGGATAAAGGTGACCAGCAGCAGGCCGCCGATGATGGCCACATAGTACATAAGCATGTACGGCATGACCTTGGAAAGCGAGGTGCGGCCCACCTTGATGCCCACGAACAGGGCGTTGCCCACAGGCGGGGTGATGTTGCCGATGCACAGGTTATACACGAGGATCAGACCGAACTGGATGGTGCTCATGCCAAAGCTCTGGCAGATGGGCAGGAACAGCGGGGTGAAGATGAGGATGGCCGGGGTCACATCCATAAAGGTGCCGGACACCAGCAGGATCACGTTCATGATGAGCAGGATGATGTACTTGTTGCTGGTCAGGCTCAGCAGGGCTGCTGCAACCGCATCCGGGATCTGCAAAAAGGCCATGACCCAGCCCAGAATGTTGGAAACACCCACAAGGAACACCACCATGCCGGACATCTTGGCAGAGTCCACGATGATCTTCCACAGGCTCTTCAGGTTGATGGAGCGGTAGCAGAAAGCAAGGATCAGAGCATAGGCAACGGCAATGGCAGAGCCTTCGGTGGCAGAGAACACACCGCCGATGATGCCGCCGATGACCACGATGATCAGGGACAGGGAAGGCAGAGCGCGCAGGGTGCAGATGCCGAGATTTTTCCAGTCAAACTTGCCGGGGGTGCCTTTATAGCCCAGCTTGACCGCCAGCAGCACGCCCACCACGCAGCAGCACAGCGCCCAGATGATGCCGGGAATGTAACCGGCCATGAACAGCGCAGCCACAGAGGTGCCGCCGGATGCCAGAGAGTAGGTAATCAGGGCGTTGGACGGCGGAATCAGCAAACCGGAGCAGGAGGAAGCGGCGTTGGTGGCAGCGGTCACGGCGGGGTCGTAGCCCTGCTCCTCGGCACCGTCGCGGATCATGGAGCCAACGGCGGCAGCCGCAGCGGATGCAGAGCCGGAGATGGCGCCGAACAGAGCGTTGGTGCCGATGTTGGTCACCAGCAGTGCGCCGGGCATCTTGCCCAGAATAGCCATGACGAAATCCACCAGACGTTTGGCGATGCCGCCCTGATTCATGATGTTGCCGGCCAGAATAAAGAACGGGATGGCGGTCAGGCTGAACTTGCTCATGCCCACAAAGGTGCGCTGGGCAGCGGTCAGCACGGCCACATTCAGGTCAATGGAAGAAAGAATGGCAGTCAGGGAAGAGACTGCAATGGCGTACGAGATGGGCACGCCGAGGAACAGCAGCACCAGCAGCACTGCCAGAATTACGAGTAACGCTTGAATTGCCACAGCTTAGTCCTCCTTATTTTCCTTGTCGGCATCGGCAGCCATTTCGGCTTCCACCTTTGCAAAGTCTGCATCCTCCGGGGTATCCAGACAGATGGAGCCGTTGGCGATGCCGATAATGTTCAGCACGGAATACACCAGAATGATCACGCCGCAGATGGGCATGACCCAGTAGAACACGCCCACAGCTACGCCCAGCGAGGAGGTCTGCTGTCCCATAGCCAGCTGGGACACCTGAAAACCGCCGAACACCAGAATGGTCGCGGAGAAAACGAACGCAATGATCTCGGCAAAAATGTTGAAGGCCTTGCGCATGGTGGGGTTGAACCGGTCCACCAGCACGGGGATGTTCATGTGGCCGCGCTCGCCGGAGACGATGGTGGCACCCAGCATGGTGCTCCAGCCGAACAGATAACCCACCAGTTCCTCCGACCATGTGGAGGGAGAGTTGAAGATATAACGTACGATGACCTGATAGGTGGTCAGCACCACCATGACCGTCATGCTCAGACCTGCCAGCAGGTTGAGCACCTTGTTCAGGGTATTTCTCAGTTTTTCCATGATGCTCCTCCTCAGTCCGCAGTGTGGGCAGCGTTGTGCTGCTGGATCCGATCATAAATGGGCTGCAATTCCGGGTTTGCTGCCAGCACGGAATCGTGCAGGGGGGCCATAGCCTCCTGAAACGGTGCAGTGTCCGGGTAAATAAAGTTGACGTGCTGCTCGTTCTCGGCCTTATCTTTCGCCTCAGCCACAGCATCCTCCCAAGCATCCTGCTCGGTGCGCTTCACGATCTGGAAACCCTCTTCAAAGATCGCGCGCTCCTCGTCGCTGAGTTCGTTCAGGAAAGCGTAGTTTGCCACCAGCAGGTCCGGCACCATCTGGTGCATATCGTAGGAGTAATACTTGCAGATATCGCCGTGACCGTTATCGGTCAGAGCCAGCTCGTTGTTCTCGGCACCATCCAGAATACCGGCCTGCAGTGCGGTGTACACATCGCCGAAGCCCATGGGCGTAGCGGTGCCGCCCAGCAGACGCAGCATTTCCACGTTGGTGGGCGACTGCTGCACGCGGATCTTCAGACCCTTCAGGTCGGAGGGCTGGTTGATAGGGGTCTTGATGGTGTAGAAGTTGCGGGTGCCGGCATCCAGCCATGCCACCGTCTCCAGACCGGCCTTGGAAGTGGTCTTGAAAATGGGGTCCGTCACCTCGGGGTCGTCCATCGCCTCGTGGTAGGCTTCTACGCTGGAGAACAGGTAAGGCAGGTTGAAGATCTGGTATTTGGCACTGAAGGTCTCCATGATGGCAGTGGACGCCACCACAAAGTCGATGGCACCGGTCTGGGTCAGCTGCACCATTTCGGTCTGGGAGCCCAGCAGCTCGCTGGGGTACACCTCCACGCGGTACTTATCGCCCAGCTTCTCGTTGATGTAGTTGGCAAAGGCTTCCAGTCCAAGATGATCCGGGTGGGTCTGGGACTGCACATGGCCGATGCGCACGATCTTGCGGTCGTCACCGGAGCCGGCACCGCAGCCGGTAAGCATCATGCTGCTGGTCAGTGCCGCTGCGCCCATCAGCGACAGAAACGTTCTTCTCTTCATGAATGGCATCCTCTCTTTTCACGTTTTTTCTATGATTATATTTTAACAACTCGTTCATTTTTGCGAAACCGGATTATTTTGTGAAACGCAGTACGATTTTGTCTTTGTTGTATCCAAGTACAATTTTTGTGTTTTTTGGACGAAAAAAACTGGCAAAAACAAAAAAGCACCCGTTCCTCTCCTGTTCACAGGCAGGAAAGAACGAGCGCTTCTTTTGAATCCGATTTATCCTTGTGCCGCTTTTTCCGCTGCGGCTACGCGGTATTCCGAAGGGGTCTGGCCGGTCAGGCGCTTGAACACCCTTGTAAAATAGTTGGCGTCGCTGTAACCCACAGCAGCGCCGATATCCTTCAGGCTCAGGCGCGGGTCCAAAATCAGCTGGCGCGCCTTGTTCACCCGGTATTCGTTCAGGTAGGCCGAAAAGTTTACCCTAAAGCACTGCTTGAACAGCTTGCAGAAGTAGGCGTCCGAGTAGCGCAGCGCAGCGGCGGCATCCTGCATGGAGATATCCTCCCTATAATGAGCGTCGATGAAGCGGCTGATCTCGGCACGGATGATGGCGGTGCGCATATCCTCGTCCTCTTCCCGGCGGAGGGGTTCTGCAGGCGCAGGGGGCTGTGCCGGGTGGGCAGGCAGCGGCACCGAAACCTGCCGGATGGCATCCTCCACCGCGAATATCAGTTCCTGCTCGTTGTAAGGCTTGAGCAGATAGTCCATCGCCCGCACAGAGATCGCCTGCCGTGCGTAGTCGAACTTATCAAAGCCGGTCAGGAACAGGATGGCGCAATTTTTGTCTGTTTCACGGATCTTGCGCGCCACCTCCAGCCCGGTGAGACCCGGCATTTCAATGTCCAGCACAGCCACCTGCGGCGCTTCGCGGGCAAAAATTTCCAGAGCTTCCCTGCCGTTTTTCGCCTCGTACAGGCTGATCAGATCTCCCAGATACTTCTGCAAGGTCCGGCACAGCACTTTGCGCTCGATCAATTCATCCTCTGCCACCAGCAATTTGCACTTCACGAGAGCGTCTCCTCCTTTTCTTCCGGCTGCTGCGTCTGCGGGAGCTCAAACCGCACCACAGTACCGCAGTCTGCGCGGCTGTATACCTGCATTTTACCGCCCGGATACAGCATCCCGATGCGGCGGGAAATATTGCCTAGGCCAATGCTGCGGCCGGTCTGTTCGCTCTGGACAATTTTTGCCTGCACAGCGTCCAGTTCCTCTGGGGTCATTCCCTTGCCGTTGTCCGCGACCGTGAGCACCAGCACCTTGCCCTGCATCCATGCCCGCAGCAGGATGCGTCCGCCTTCCTCGCGGGACTTGAGCCCGTGCGAGTAAGCGTTTTCCACCACCGGCTGCAGCATAAAGGACGGCACCAAAACCGCCGCAGGCTGCACCCGGATGCTTTTTTCTACGGTAATGCGTCCGTCGAACCGCATTTGCTGCAAATAAATGTAGTCCTCCAGCCCGTCCAGTTCCTCCTCCAGCGTGATCTGCTGGCGCTTGGTGCGCAGATTGTGCCGGAACAAACTGCCCAGATGCACGATCATCTGGTCGGTGGTGGCAGCATCCTCCAGCCGTGCCATACAGGAGATCATGTTCAGGGTGTTAAATAAAAAATGCGGGTTTACCTGACTTTTGAGCACCTCCAGCCGGGTGTGCTCCAGATCCTTTTCCAGTGCAAGGTTCCGCACCTCTTCCCGGTGCAAAGCCTGCTGGGTGGTCAGCTGCTGCGCCATGGCGTGCTTCATCTGGTTGAAGGTTCCCGTCAGCCGCCCCACCTCGTCGCTGCTTTTCACCGGTAGGTCCGGTCTGGAAAAATCGCCCTCGGCAATGCTGCGGGAAGCCTGCGCCAGCCGCAGCAGCGGACGCACAACAGCGCGGCTCAGCACCCGGATGAGCAGCAGCACCAGTACAGCCGCCGTCAGGAACAGCCCCAGATACAGCCACGGCAGATGCCGGATGTGAGCCGCCGTGCTGCTGTAAAGGGCGTTTTCCTGTTCCAGCGTGGCCTGTGTCAGACGCAGTGCATACTCGGCAAGGTAGTCCTGCAGTGCCATCACATGGTACATCTGTTCAATATAGGTATCTGCCGAGGGGGAAAGCTGCAAAAAGGCATCCCGCTCCTGCCGATAGCCCGCATACCCTTGCAAAAGATTCCATGTGCGGGCATAGCGCTCCTCGCCGATGCGGGCATAATCGAAGGGCAGGGCTGCAAGGCTCTGCTCGGAAGCGGTGCAGGCGGCGGTATAGGCCTGTTCGGTTTCAGAAGTAGGCTGGCGCACATAGCGAGCAAAGGCCTGTGTTTCGTCCTTGAGGGCGTTTTGCACCGTGTAGCAGACGGCGTTGTCGGCCAGCAGCATATCAAAGGAGCGTACCGTCCACTGACCTGCCATGGTAGCAATGCCAGTAGAAAGCATGGTGACCAGCAAAATCGCGGCAAGCCATGCCGTGACCTTGCGGCGCAGGGATATACCGCCCTGCGCGGTTTTGTTCCGTGCCATACGCTTTCCCTCCTGCCCTTGCAGCACCCGGCCTTTTTTATAAGTATAATAATCTCCCGGGGAAAGTGCAACTGCAAAAAAGCACCGGCTTTCGTAAGGGAGCCGGTGCTTGCAGGCAATGTGTCAGGCTGTCAGCGGGTCAACAACTGAAAATGATTCCGCATCTTCCCAGAAAACACCAAAGTATAAGAAACTGAGCAGAAAAAGAAAAGCAGCCCAAAACCTTTCGATTTCGAGCTGCTTGCTATGCCGGTGGTGGGGGTCTCCCGCGCACTGAGCAACAGCCCGCAGGGCTGATTGCTCCCCTGCTGTGCAGGGTCGTGCTGTTCGACCCGCTCACACGCCGCAGATAAAAAGGAAGCCCCCCAGACAAGCTGGAGGGCTTCCTTTTTATGCCGGTGGTGGGGGTCGAACCCACACGTGTTATTAGCACAAGGGATTTTGAGTTTTTATCCTCATCTTCCATCTGGTGTCATCCAGTGATATCTAGTGATATCTGGTTCCCACTGTGCAAAGGAAAAATTCACGCCTCAACGAACAATAATTTGAAATATCCACGATTTTTCGATGCGTTTTTCCTCTACTCTGTTTTTTCGGTTTGGACCGCCCAAATGGAAATTGGAGGGATGTTCAGGAGGGATGCAGGGCAAAACGCTCCTCTGCTTAGGCACAAAACGAAAGGAAAGTCAAGGATAATGAATCAAAATCAAGCAAAAGAGTATTATAAAAAATTATTTGTGAACTATCCTGATGTGCTGTCTGTCGAAGAAGCAACAACTTTACTCGGTTTCAAAAGCCAGACTGCCATCATCAGAAGAATCCATCAACATAGAATTCGCTGCCTGAAAGTCGGACGATCTTTCATGATTCCGAAAGAATATCTCATCGACTATCTTTTGGATAGCTAAATTATATAGCCATTATATTACATAGCGCACCACTTTTCAATAAGAAAAGAGTGCGCTTTTTATTTTCAAACGAAAGGCGGTTGATTTTTTGAACACAAGCTGGAGCAAAACGTTGAAAAAGCCACATGACCCTTGACTACTTTTACGGACAAGCCGGAGAACTGTTTTCATTCTACCGCATTCCCAAGGCTCTTTTTCAGGAGCCACGGTTCCAGAGTCTGTCCACCGATGCAAAAACCCTGTACGGCATCCTGCTGGACCGCATGAGCCTGTCTGTGAAAAACGGCTGGCTGGACGAGCAGAACCGGGTGTTCATCATCTTCACGATAGAGGATGTCAAGAGGGCGTTGTGTTGCGCAGACAACAAAGCGACCAAGCTGCTCCGGGAACTCGAAAAGTTTGGTCTGATTGAACGAAAACGCAGAGGTCTGGGAAAGCCAAGTTTGGTGTATGTGAAGAACTTTTCGGCAGAATCGTCAAAATCAATATTCCAAAATCGTGATTTTCACGATTCTGGAGGCTTCAAAAACGCAAGTCAAGACCCTTCAAAATCACGATGTAATAAGACTAAAGACCTGCTAATAAAAGTCAAGTCCCAAAACAAGAAAATTCGCTAACCGACCGCTGCCCATGACAAACAGCATTCAAATGCTGGTCAAAACACAGCGAGGGCGACGGAGGGGATAGCAAAGCAAGCCCAGCCAGCCCTCGCAAAATCAGGATAGCATTTGAATGCTTCGGTTTGTCAAGGGTTCGCTGCGCCAGCTAAGCGGTTCTTTGAATTCAGCTCAGGCTCAAGAGGAAATTACGACCAAAAACAAATATCCATGCTTATTTTGAGTGTTTGGAGTCCATTACAGCTTTCACTCTAGCATAATAGATTCGCAAGAACTTGTTGGCTGAAGCCATCATGTAAACTTTGTAGGGTTTTCCCTCAGAGCGTTTTTTGTTCATGAATTGAAAAACCGGCTCATCCTGAGGTTGTGTCTTCAAGATGACAGTCATAATCAGAAAGAGCGTCCTACGTAGAACAGCCGAACCCACTTTACTAATTCCGCTATCGTTGCCCACAATCTTGCCAGAATCATTTGGCTGCGGTTCAATTCCTGCAAATGCAATGAGTAATTTCTTGGATGAGAAACGACGGACATCTCCGATCTCAGCCATCAGTTGAGGACCGAGAGAAGGGCCGACGCCGTACATTTCCATCACAGTATCAAATTCCGGAAGCTGTTGAGAAAGGCGAAGCATCTCCTGCTGGAATGCAGCCACGGACTGAGATACGGCTTTCAGCTGAGCGACCTGTTGCTGAATAAGGAGTTTTGAGGTTGGGGATTTTGGAAGAGAAGCAGCATTGACTGCACAGGCATAGATTGTATCCGATTTTGAGCGAGTGAAATTATATCCGTGCTTCTGACACCACTTTAAATACTTTTTAGCAAAGGCATCAGAGGAAAGGCTTGAAACACACTCACTGTGCCAGAAGTCTCCAATGAAATCGACCCATTTTTCGCACCCGTTGCTCTTTGCGGGGCTTGAAAATAGCTTGTTTGCATCTGGAAAGGTCAGGTCAAGAGATGAGATCAGATTATTCTTCAGCATAGTACGAACTGCCACGGCTTGCTGGTACTGACGATAACAATTCTTCAAAGCCAGCCGGGTATCATCTTCGGGAAGATACTGTCGTAGCCGTGTCCACTTGTCGAGCGTATAGTTGGCGATTTTAACAGCGTCTTTTCTATCCGTTTTGACACGTCTTAAACTGTTGTTGTCATAGTCATGAATCAGAACAGGATTGACTACGGAAACGAATAAGCCCGCATCGTGTAAAACGAAAGCAACTGGTTTGTGGTAATTCCCGGTGGCTTCCATGACGACACGGGTCTCTCCGTCCAAAGCTTTGAGCTTCCCAGCCAGATCGTTCAGGTTTTGGGCGGTATGTAAAACTTCAAAGGGTTCGAGTACTACTTCTCCAAAGGGGCGCATGACGCAAACCATGCTCTTTCCTTTGGAAACGTCAATGCCTACAGCGTTCATAACGGTTCCTCCATTACTTTGTATTTGCAACCGGAATCCATCTTTTACTCGTTGCCGATTCAATCCATTGGGTGACACGAACGCTCCGCTTGGCGGGTGGCTCAACCTGCTTAAAACGAATGCTACAACAAGAGAGATGGTCAACTGTCTTTAGAACGGGCGTAGAAGCCCAGAGAATGATGCGTTAGCCGATTACTCTCTTATTGTAGCTTAGGTACGAGTTGGAATGGAATATGGCTGGCTGCCATATCCGGTTCCATGTTTATTGTAATAGAGAATGATACTGAAATGAGTGAGACTGATCCTTTCAATTCTGAAGAAGCGGATGGGATGAGCAAACGCACCCAACTGGAAGATTATTTTTCTCAGTCTTTGGAGATAGACCTTTTGCTCCGGCTCTGCCCGGATGACAAGGACATTATCTACCAGATCGTAGACTTGCTGGTGGACACCTGCGCTACCAACCGTAAGCTGCTGCACATTGCTGGGGACGATAAGCCCGCCGAGGTGGTATGCAGTCGGTTTATGAAGTTGAACGCCGACCACATCCGCTTTGTGCTGAAGTGCTTTGCAGAGAACAGCAGCCCGATCCGTAACATGAAACAATATCTGCTCGCTTCTCTGTACAATGCGCCCACCACCATGCAGCTTTCCTACCAGAACCAAACCAACCACGACTTAGCGAATCGGAGGTGATGAAAATTTCAAAGAAAGCAACCACGATAGCCATCGTCAACCAGAAAGGCGGCACCGGCAAGACCACCACCTGTGAAAATCTGGGCATCGGGCTGGCGATGGAGGGCAAAAAAGTTCTGCTGGTGGACACTGACCCGCAGGGCAGTCTTACCATCAGCATGGGCTGGCAGCAGCCGGACGAGCTGCCTGCCACATTGTCTACTCTGATGCAGAAAGCCATGAACGACCAGCCTATCCAACCCGGTGAGGGCATCCTGCACCATGCAGAGGGCGTAGACCTCATCCCAGCCAACATAGAGTTGGCTGGGATGGAAGTTGCCCTTGTCAATACCATGAGCCGCGAAAAGATGTTGAAACAGGTCTTGGACAGTGCAAAGCAGGACTATGACTATATCCTGCTGGACTGCACTCCTTCCCTTGGGATGCTGACCATCAACGCATTGGCGGCGGCAGACACTGCCCTGATTCCTGTGCAGGCACAGTATCTTTCCGCGAAAGGTCTGGAACAGCTTTTGCAGACCATCAACAAGGTGCATCGGCAGATCAACCCAAAGCTGAAAATTGAGGGCATCCTGCTCACCATGACGGACAGCCGCACCAACTATGGCCGACAGATCGACACGCTGATTCGGCAGGCATACGGTAAACACATCAAAGTGTTTGAGCAGACGATTCCCCACTCCGTCCGTGCTGCGGAAATCAGCGCAGCGGGCAAAAGCATTTTTCAGCATAACCCGAAGGGTAAAGTGGCAGAAGCCTACAAATCTCTGACAAAGACTAACTATTAAAAGTCAATCCCTAAAATGAAAAAATCCGCCAACCATCCGCTGCCCATGACAAACATCATTCAAATGCTGGCCTTGGAGTAGCGAGGGTGACGGAGAGAACAGCAAAGCAAGCCCAGCCAACCCTCGCAAAAACAGAATAGCATTTGAATGCTTCGGTTTGTCAAGGGTTCGCTGCGCCAGCTAAGTTGTTCTTAGGTTTAACTCAGGCTCTGGAGAAAATCAAGTGACGGCAAGATATGCTTTACCGGACTTCTGCAAAGCGTAAATCAGTCGTACGAGTTTCTTTGTGGCATGAGATAGGGCAACATTGTAGTGCTTGCCTTCAGCTTGCTTTTTGGTAAGGTATTCAGTAAAAACGGGATTCCAGTAACAGACGTATTTTGTTGCAGTGTAAAGAGCGTATCGAAGATAACGAGAGCCACGCTTTTCCATGTGTGCATAGCAGTTTGTGAGTTTTCCTGACTGGTATGTGGAGGGAGAACATCCAGCATAAGCCAAAACTTTGTCAGGAGAGTTAAAATTCGAAAAATCCCCTACCTCTGCAAGAATCATCGCAGCAGAATGAAATCCCATTCCGGGAATCGAAAGGATCGGCGGTTTCAATTCATCCATGATTTTCCGAATGGCATCTTCAATTTCATTGATTTCGGAGGTAAGTTCTTGAATGAGCTTAATGGTGTGCTTTAATTCCAAAGACTTAGCAGGCATAACAGAACCAATGGATGTTCTGGCTGCATCTCGGATATGAGTAGCTTTATCTTTTCGGTAATGGCCTCTGGATGTTTTCACGAGAATATTAGCTAATCTGGTCAGATGAGCTTCTGAAATCTGCTTTGCACCGGGATACTCCCTGAGAAGTGCGTAGATTGAAGTGCCGTGGATAGACGAAACAAGCTGTTCCAATTCCGGAAACAGGATTGTAACCAATCTGGACACCGACTGCTTTAGTTTAGCGCGTTCCTGAACTTTATCAAATCGGTATCTCGTGAGTGACTTTAGTTCTTCATTGTGATATGCTGTATCTGTGTAGGACTTGAGGTCTACATCGGACAACAGCATAGTTGCAATCGTTTTTGCATCCACACGATCGGTTTTAGTTTTGCGAAGACTGAGGCTCTTTCGATACAGGTTGGTATGCAAGGGATTCATGACATAGACGGGCAGATCATTGTCAAGAAGAAACCCAAGGATGTTGTAGCTATAATGTCCGGTAGCCTCAAGCCCTACTTTTATTTTGTCTGATTTTTGAGAACAGTCTTGGATTGTTTGTAGCAGACTTTTGAAACCATCCATGTTGTTGGGAATGGTAAAGCAATCGACAAGGGTCGTTCCTTCCGAATCGAGAATGCAACAGTCATGCTTATCTTTGGCAACATCAATTCCGACACAGACCATTTTATACCTCCGTTATATTATTCAATGCTGCTTAGGACCACAGACTTCTTTGCTCTTGTAACCTCGTTCTAAATAAACCGTCTGGCGGTATCTAACTGATTAACATTTCAACAAAGAAGCTGTGGTTGGAGCCTTCGTCAAACCGTCTTTGCGGTAGGAGGTGTTCACCAATCCACAGCATCCCATACAGTGTAGCATACCGCTGGAGAGCGGTCTATAAATACTACTCTTTTATAATACGAGGAGGTGTTGGTGGATGCCGAAAAGAGGCTTAAACGTAGCACTGAAAGGTCTCGATGATATTTTTTCGACCGAAGAATCCCGGCAGGAAGAACAGCGGGAGCAGGTACAACAGATTCCCGTCAGCGAACTTTTCCCGTTCAAAAACCACCCGTTCAAAGTTCTGGACGATGATTCCATGACCCGGACGGTGGAAAGCATTTCGCAGTTCGGTGTGCTTGCGCCGCTGATTGCCCGCCCCAGACCAGAGGGCGGCTATGAGATCATCTCCGGGCATCGTCGGAAACACGCCGCAGAGCTTGCAAATCTGGACACCGTGCCTGTCATTGTGCGAAATATGGAGGATGATGCCGCCACGATATTGATGGTCGATTCCAATTTGCAGAGAGAACACATCCTGCCCAGCGAGCGGGCATTTGCGTACAAGATGAAGCTGGATGCAATAAAAAATCAAGGTGCTAGGTCAGATTTAACTTCGTCCCAAGTTGGGACGAAGTTGAGAGCCGATGAAAAAGTAGCAAAAGATTCAGGCGAAAGTCGCAATCAAGTCCAGCGTTTTGTGCGCCTGAC
>ENA-OQKO01001151-OQKO01001151.1-human-gut-metagenome-genome-assembly--contig:-NODE-1151-length-17648-cov-24.356943_pt1 | contig 17648 bp, 12 predicted proteins | sample MGYA00242777_ERZ504796 | MGnify/ENA primary metagenome ERZ504796 (study PRJEB26092, sample SAMD00036404) | human gut metagenome | host: Homo sapiens | study: EMG produced TPA metagenomics assembly of... | reverse complement strand
TTCGGGCATTGTGGAACTCTTGCATTTTCTGATTTTGGAAGATTATAGTTTTCTCCCACTTCAATTCCACATTTGCGTTTTACCTGAGAAATATATAAACTTGAAACCTTCAAGCCAAATTCTTTCAGCACATAATCTTTGATTTCCTGATAGGTTGCTTTCAACTCGGCACTGGTGGCATCCAGCTCGTCCAGGTCTAAGTCGATCTCTATCGTGTCATCTGGTTTTTGTTGGGACAAAAGTACTACCGTCTCGACGTGAGTATCAAATTAAAACATATCCCCACAGAGTCACGGAAATATAAGCAATATTTCTACAGTACGAATACTGTTCATGCATCCCCTTTCCCACAAATACATAACTGATATAAATTTTGCACCACCTTGATGCAAAATCTAATCTTCACTACCACTATTTTTCTCCAATGCCTTAATAGATTCCAATGCTTGATATTCCTGTTTTAATTCACGCAGCAATTCTTCCTCGCTTGGTAAATACAATTTGTATTTTGAAGCAAAAATCTGTGTTTCATTTTCAGGTAACGTATACTTAACTACAGACTCACTTTTATCTGCACACAATACGATACCAATCGGCGGATTGTCTCCTTCATTCATAAGTTCCCGCTCATAATAATGAACATACATCTGCATTTGCCCTAAGTCCTGATGTGTTAAGTCCCCAACTTTTAAATCTATCAGAACAAAACATTTTAAAATATAATTATAAAATACAAGGTCAATTCTAAAATGACGTCCATCAAAGGTTATTCTTTTCTGCCGTGCGACAAATGAAAACCCTCTACCAAGTTCCAAAAGAAATTTCTGCAAATGTGTAATTAACGCTTGTTCTAAATCGCTTTCATAAAAATCATCATTAGATTTCAGTCCAAGAAACTCCAACACATATGGGTCGCGGATGACATCTTCTGGTTTTTTCGCCGGTTCTAATGTCTGTATTTCCTCTGCAACTTGCTCTTTATTTTTACTGGACAATAGCCTTTCATAAAAGAAAGAATTTATCTGACGCTCAAGTTGTCTGGTACTCCATTGGGATTTTACAGCTTCCTGCATATAAAATTCTCGTGCATTTTCATTCTCCACTCGCATCAAGAGCCGATAATGCGTCCAACTTAATTCGCTACGCAGTGCGTAGCCATTTGGAAATGTCAAATAAAACTGCCGCATATTTTTCAAATTGGCAACGGTAAATCCTTTGCCAAAATCCTGCGTCATTTGCTTTGACAACTCTTTTAACAAACCTGTACCATACTCCGCCTTTTCATTGCCACCCTGTTCTTCAATGATTGATTTTCCTATATTCCAGTAGGCTTCAACCATTGCAAAATTGGCTGTTTGATAAACTTTATTTCTCGCCGAGATTAAAATTTTTTTGATTTCGTTATAAAAAGATGCATTCATCTTATCAACTCCATCCTTTCATTTACAGATTATTTATTAGCTCTCCTTTTTCAATTATCAACTAATATTTTACAACACTTTTGCAACAGCAATTTTCGTAAGAGTATCCGCTTTTTCTCGCCCTTCAGTATCACTTACTTCCGCCATTAATTCATTTGCCACCCGCTCTCTATCATACTTCAATCGTTCTAACATCGGCTTATGCTTTATTTCAAAACTCTTAAATATATCATCCCAAGTAAGTGCATATACTTCACAATTATCAACTTGGAATACTAACCCAACTTTTCCTTTATCTTCAAATGCTTTATATTGGCTTTTAACATAATCATCTACTTCTTTACATACGGCAATAAACTTCCATTTCCGTAATTCACTATTGAATTGAGGCTGTCTTCTAACGTAATCCATATAGTCTTCTACTTGGCGTAATACTTTTTTCGTTAACAGAACTCTCGGTGCTTTCAATTCAACAACAATATTTTCTTCCAGCGTTGTTTCAAATGTTGTTTCGATATTTCGCGTATTACACAAAAAAATGTCCATACGTCGTTCATTTTCCGCATCTGAATTTAATTTTGCTGTAACATCCTCTTCTCCATACAAAATATTCCTATACTGCTCCAATGCCTTTTGCATTCTCTGATCAGCGCTTGCCAAATTGTACTGTTCACCAAAAAGCCAAAAATGTCGTTCTACAATCTTCTGCACATGATCACGTTCATTTGCAAACTTTGTCAAATCATACACAATACTTTTTAATAATTCTATTACTTTATACCTATCCTCAATAAACTTGATAGTATCAATGATATTCTCCAAGGATGTCTTTTTTAATATCATTGAAAAATCAGTTCTCTGCTGAGGTGATAATTCCACAACCTGCTCTATTATAGTTAAAACATTTTCTCTCTCTTCAGAGCTCAAAAGCAAATTCAAAAAACCTAATAACGATTTTTCTTGAATTTGTTTTAATTTATGAAAAATTAGTGGCTCCAATTTAAAAATTTCTTTTGTTACCCTCTTCAAATCATTCTTACGCATTTGTCCATATACATCATCTGGAAATTCCGGGAACGTTTTTCTTTCTGTTATCATTGCTTCAACTGCTTCTTCTGCTTTATCTGATAAATATACACTGATTTTTTTCTCAATAAGCATTTGAATCTCTTTATGCAATTTTTTCAGAATCTTTTTCTCATCTGGATATTCGAACATATTAATTTGGGTATCATTGTGATCACCTATAACATTTTCCTTATCATCAAAAAATTCTGACTTCACAAACACACTATGATTAAAGTTAACCGTATTCCGATTAAAAGTTGTAGTTCGATTTCCTTTCAACACGTTTTTGTCATCAAAATAATAACAACAGAATTTTTCAGAGATTGATTCCTGCCATACAACTAAGTTAATCTCAAATCTATATCCTTCAATTGTAACCATAGATTTTTCGCTCAACTCTGTGTTTATATACTTTTCATAATCAATCTTTTCATCATTAACTACTATTTCTACATTCTTATTTTTATATAGGTACAAAAACCAAGCAAAATCTTTAAGTAATGCTGGCTCTATTATTTCAAAGCCCATATTCTCCGCAGTTAATGTATTTATATTGGTAAATTTCACTTCTGTTCCGGTTTCTTGTCTGTCAGATAACTGTGGTTCAGAACAGTCAATCACCTCTTTTTTATCACTGGACATATTAATATCATATTCTTTATAAACATTGTTATCTTTATAGACAGTATGCCACTCTGCATTACTTGAAAAAGCAATAAAAGAGAATCGTCCTTTCCCTTTATTTGCCTTGGATTTTATTTGTAATGACAGTAAATTCTTCTTTGATGCCAGAAAAGCACCAAAGGTCTCCCCCCAATTCATCGTAATTTATTCCATCACCATTATCCTTTATAATTAATTCCTTAACTCCAAACGCTTCGTTAAGTGTATATTCTATACTAACTTTTTTAGCATTAGCTTCAAAACCATTCCAAATATATTCACTTATAGCAGCTTTGTAATCACTTGTGATTCCAGAAGAATCAATACTCTGATTTTTAACGCTTACAGGTATAATCATAATATTCGCCTCCCATATCATAAGTATACCATTATTTCTAATGGTACGCTCATGATTTTAGATAACCTCAAAATGCTTGAGGGCATCTTTAATTGCTTCCACTTTCTCCACCGTCGGATGCTTCCTCGGTTGCTTCAATTCCTCCACTGCATTAGGAGCATCATACATCGGCAAGCCCAAATCTCTTTTTACCTCTGCGATATATGCGGTATGTACTTTGAAACCGTATTTAGCTTCTATGTACTCCTTTATCATTTTGTAGGTCACTCACTCCTTGGGCTTGTATGTTTCAGCTCTTTTAGCAATATTATCAAGTGGAACTTTTCCCTCACCCTTGCCAAACTCAACTTTTACGTTGATATGTCCGTCTGGCTTTTTGTGGGAAAGCAGTACTACCGTCTCCACATGAACCGTCATCCCAAATTGATCAACCGGGCATACCTTTCTAAGCTCATATCCTCTCTCACACAGATACTTCAGATCCCTTGCCAACGTCGCACTGTCGCAACTTACATACACAATCCTCTCCGGGTTCATCTCGACCATGGTCTCCAGCAGAGTTTCATCACAGCCTTTTCTTGGCGGGTCTACAACGATAACATCTGCATAAACACCATTTTTCTTATACTCTCTTGGCAGCACTTCTTCCGCCTTTCCCACAAAGAACTCTGTATTCTCCAGGCCATTAAGTTTCGCATTTTCTTTCGCATTCTCTATAGCTGCCGGAACAATTTCCACACCACGGACAAATTTTGCTTTCTGTGCCAGGAACAGGGAAATGGTTCCGATCCCACAGTAGAGATCCCATACTGTTTCCTGACCGTGAAGATCTGCGTATTCCAGTGCCTTTGCATAAAGCTTCTGGGTCTGCATAGGATTTACCTGATAGAAAGACAGAGGAGAAATCTGATAGGAAATATCTCCGATCCTGTCTGTGATATATTCCTGACCCCAGAGCAGACGGATTTCCTCACCAAGGATTACATTGCTATGTTTCTTATTTACATTGATGGTGATGCTTGTCATTCCCGGAATCTCACACAGAGATTTTACAAGCTGCTCCTCTTTCGGAATCTTATTTCCGTTCAGGATCAGACAGACCATCACTTCTTTTGTGAAGTATCCGTAACGGATCAGGACATGGCGCACCAGCCCTTTGCCTGTTGCTTCATTATATGGTTCAATCCCGTATTTCTCCATATGTGCGATTACACGGTCCAGAACTTCTTTATTCTCAGCTACACCAAGTGCACAGTCACGGTTTTCGATAATATTGTGGGTTCTTCCCGCATAGAAACCTGTAACGATTTTTCCCTCTTTATTTCTGCCTACAGGAAACTGTGCCTTATTTCTGTAATGAAAAAGTTCATCCATGCCAATGATCGGCTCCATGGGGATATCTGTAAAGCCACCGATACGTTCCAGATGTCCCTTCACCTTATTTGTCTTAAATACAAGCTGTTGGTCATAGGAAAGTGCCTGAAGCTGACATCCGCCACACTGGCGGGCAAATTCGCACTTGGGCTCAACTCTGTACGGAGATGGCTTCAGCACCTCCATAAGACGGCCGTAACCATAATTTTTCTTTGCCTTGATAATTTTGGCTGTTACTGTATCTCCGATTACTGCGTCCTTGACAAAAACGGTGAAGCCATCGGCTTTTCCGATACCTTCACCGTCAATTCCGCAATCTTCTATCTCTAACGTAACAAGATCGTTCTTACGAAATTCCATAAAGATTACACCTCATCTGTTCTTCTTAAGTTGGATTCAAACAATTTATTATATCCAAGCCATTCTTTTTTGCTCTTGTTTGCTGCAAAAATCTCTGTGATGGTTTCCATTCTTGCATCTGTATTATCTGCAAGATTGAGGGCTACGGCCTCCACCAGTGCAGGTTTCTTCGGGGAACCATATTCAAGCTCTCCGTGATGTGACAGAATACAGTGGATCAGTTCATTCTTAAGCACCTCCGGGAATTCCGGTATCTGGTGTGCAAGATCATTGATCATCTGCGCTCCCATATAAATATGTCCCAGAAGCTGGCCTTCATCTGTATAATCATTTAACGGAAATGCAGATAATTCTTTTGTCTTTCCGATATCATGAAGAAGTGATGCTGTAATCAGTAAATCCCTGTTGATGACCGGGTATGCCTTTGACATATAATCGCAGAGTCTGGTCACTCCCAGAGTATGCTCCATCAGACCGCCGATAAATCCGTGATGTACTGTCTTCGCTGCAGAATGTCCTTCAAACGCTTTCACAAAAGCTTCATCTTCCACAAATAATTTCTTCAGAAGTGCAGACAGATAAGTATTCTCCACACTGTCAATAAATGCTCCCAGCTGGCTGTACATATCATCTGTGCTGTTCTCACTTACAGGAAGATAATCTGCCGGGTCATATTCATCTTCGGCTGCTTTGCGCACACGCTTGATATTCAGCTGCATAGCCCCTGCAAAGCTGGTCACATCTCCCACAACATCTATATAATCTAAGGCATCGAAATCATCAATTCCCAGAGAATTCGGATCCCAGATCTTTCCATCCATGATTCCGGTTTTATCCTGGAGGATAATATTCTCATAGGGTTTTCCATTCTTCGTTACCGCAGACTGTTTCTGCTTGCACAGATAAATCCCATTAATTCTGTCTCCCTCATGTAACTCATTTAAAAAACGCATAAAGCCTGCCTCTCTATCCTTTATTTTTAGTATTATAACAATTCCACAAGAAAGAATCCTGCTTGTAGGATTCTCCGCCTGTCACTATCTCTCTCCAACTGTTACCTTATAATCTTTCTCCGCATACTCACCATCGGAATTTTTGCGAAGAACCGTTATGGTAAGATTTTCTCCCTGCTTTTTTGTCTGAAGATATGTATAGTAAGACTGCATACTCTCTGTGGGAGTTCCATCAATCTTACTTATGATATCTCCACACTGTATCCCTGCCTTCATCGCAGGAGATTCTTCTTGTGTACGCTCCACGTAAAGTCCCTGATCAATTCCCAGTTTTCTACATTGTGCCTGAGTTATCTCTGTTCCATAAATACCTGTGTATCTGATTGTCTCTTTGTTAGCCAGATGTTCTACCAACGGAAGAATCTGCGAAATGGAAACTGCATGAATATTATCTCCATCGTTTTCATTCTTCTTCAGTATCATACCTACCACATTTCCGTCAGAATCAAGCAGCACACCACTTCCATCTTCATTCCCCTGCACATCTGTAGCCAACACATTATACTCAGTATCCGCTGCTGATAGTTTTTCAGAAACAGAAGTGATCATTCCATAAACCACCGCATCACTGTCACCGGCAGGACTTCCGATAGCAATTACTATATCGCTCTGTCCCAGTTTCTTTGTGTCTGTCAGATCAGATACCACGATACCTTCTCTTGTACTGTCATTGAGAAGATTTTTTCTCACAGTTGCAACTGCAAATCCGGAATCTGCATCTCCCCTGCATATCTCTCCCTGCACTGTCGAACCATCTGCAAAAGTCACCTGCAGTTCCTGCAGATTTTCCAGTTCTTCCTCATAGGTCAGGATATAAAATTGCGTCTCTGTTTCAAGAAAGACAAGACCTTCCGTATCTTCCTGCTGAAAATAAGAATTATTCAGCAAATCCTCATCCTTTGAAATTCCTCTCACGTTTACAAGAGATTTTCGGGATTTTTGGGAAACCTTCAGCACTTCCCTATACATCTCCTGACGCATTGCCAGAAGACTCTTCTCCTCTTGTTCAGAAACTGAAGCGACAGATTCCCTCTCTGTTGCCTGTTCTTCAGATATCGTCTCCGCTACATCCGATCCTGTCAGTTCGATTTTCTGCTGTGTATTCTCTTCTCTGTCCGCCATAACCGGAAACACACTGGCAAAGGTTACGGCTGCGCAGCCTCCAAACAAAACGCCACATCCTGCTATCATAAGCAGCCTGCGCAACAGACTGCCATTCTCTTTTGGCTGTTTTTTTACCGTTTCTTTTATAAACTGATATTCCTGTGTGTCCATTTTGTTTTTTTTCATACCTGATTCTCCTGCCGCACTCCATTCAGGATAACTGCCCAGTGTCATACAAAACAGCAATCTGCCAAACAGTTACCATTCAGGTTCAATATCACTTGTATTCAAACAAATTATATCGTAACAATCTACACATTATTTTAACAAAAAGATATGAATTTTTTATGAATATACTATAAGTAATTTCCCACAGTACAAAAAAGAAGCTCCTACTGAAACACTTATCGTATCAGCGAAACACTGTAGCTCAGGTTATTATGATGACACAAAAAAACGGTTTAAATGCACATATAATAGCATTCAAACCGTTTCTTATGCGGAAGATGGGACTTGAACCCACACGAGCGCAATGCTCACAAGATCCTTAGTCTTGCTCGTCTGCCAGTTCCGACACTTCCGCATATCGCATTTCTGTTATAAGTTTTACTTATTGTTGCGACAATTGGTACTATACCAAAAACTATATAAACTGTCAATAGCTTTTTTGAATTTTTTTATTTTTTTTGTAAAAACTATCATTTTTATGTATTTCTATCCTTTTTGCTTTCCATAGATTCCAAAATCATATATAATAGGAAAAGTATTTGTAACTGCTTATTTCACAGTAACTTAGCCAAAATTCATTCCAGATTGCCTGCGGCAATGGAATTTTGGCTTGTATGTCTCGGGATTTTGGCATATTCATGCCAAAACACCTCGCGGGATAGTGGTGTATGAACAGTAACCACAGTTACAATTATTTTTTTAGAATTGCTATAATCCCGGAGTACATTTCCATAACAAAAAATGCTATAATATCAGGGACAGCAAATTATAAAGATATCTATCAGGAGATTTAAACAGACAATGAATCAGAAAGCATATAAAGCACTTGAATATTATAAAATCATCAATATGCTGACAGACAAGGCTTCCTCTTCCATGGGAAAAGAAATCTGCCGGAAGCTGGAGCCATCCACAGATATTGATGAAATCCGACATATGCAGACTCAGACCAGAGATGCACTTACCCGTCTTTTCCAGAAAGGAAATATTTCCTTTGGCAGCGTCAAAGATGTGCGTGGTTCTCTGAAACGTCTGGAAATCGGAAGTTCTCTGGGAATTGGTGAACTTCTTGCCATCTGCAGCCTTCTTGAGAACACCAATCGTGTCAAAGCTTATTCCAGAAGTGAGCGCGGTGATTCTCTCCCGGACTCTCTGGACGGGATGTTCGAGGCACTGGAACCACTGACTCCTCTTACAACAGAGATCCGCAGATGCATCCTCTCAGAAGATGAGATCAGTGATGATGCAAGCAGCAACCTCCGCCAGATTCGAAGAAACATGAAGATTACCGGAGACAGGATCCATACACAGCTCTCCTCTCTTGTAAACGGAAGTGCCCGCAATTATCTGCAGGATTCCGTTATTACCATGAGAAACGGACGCTACTGCATTCCGGTCAAGGCAGAATACAAAGGACAGGTTCCGGGTATGGTACACGATCAGTCCTCCACAGGTTCTACTTTATTTATCGAACCTATGGCAATCGTAAAACTAAATAATGACATTCGCGAGCTGGAACTGGAAGAACAAAAAGAGATTGAAGTGATCCTTTCCACCCTGAGCCAGCAAACTGCAGAACAGACCGACTCTATCCGCGCAGATCTTAATATCATGGTACAGCTTGACGTCATTTTTGCCAGAGCATCCCTTGCCATGGATATGAATGCAACAGAACCAATCTTCAATGATGAAGGACGCATCCGTCTGAAACAGGCACGCCACCCTCTCATTGATAAGAAGAAAGCTGTTCCCATTGATATCCGTCTCGGCGATGATTTCGATTTGCTTGTTATCACCGGTCCGAACACCGGTGGTAAAACTGTATCTTTAAAGACTGTCGGACTTCTCACTCTCATGGGCCAGTCCGGTCTTCATATTCCCACACTGGACCGCTCAGAGCTTGCACTGTTTGAAGAAGTTTATGCAGATATCGGTGATGAACAGAGTATTGAACAGTCATTAAGTACATTCTCCTCACATATGACCAACGTGGTTTCTTTCCTAAAAAAGGCCAACCGTCACTCTCTTGTCCTTTTCGATGAGCTTGGTGCAGGTACAGATCCGACAGAGGGTGCTGCCCTTGCCATTGCGATCCTTTCCCATCTTCATGAACAGGGAATCCGCACTATGGCAACCACCCATTACAGTGAGCTGAAGGTATATGCACTCTCCACCTCAGGTGTAGAAAATGCCTGCTGCGAATTTGACGTGGAAACGCTCCGCCCGACCTACCGCCTGCTGATCGGTGTTCCCGGGAAAAGTAATGCATTCGCCATTTCTTCCAAACTTGGACTTCCGGACTATATCATCGATAAGGCCAAAGAACAGATCAGTGAACAGGATGAATCTTTTGAAGATGTTCTCAGTTCCCTGGAAAGCAGCCGTATAACTATTGAAAATGAACGCCGCGAGATCGAACAGTATAAACAGGAAATTGCCTCTCTGAAATCCGAAATGGAATCCAAGCAGGAGAAGTTGAACGAGCAGCGAGACCGCATCATCCGTCAGGCCAATGAGGAAGCTCATGCAGTTCTCCGCGAAGCCAAGGAATATGCAGACCAGACTATGAAGATGTTCCACAAATTCCAGAAAGACCATGTGGATCTCTCTGCTGTGGAAAAAGAACGCCAGAATCTGCGCAAACATATGAATAAAGCAGAGAAAGGCATGACTCAGAAAACTGCTGCAAAGAAACCGAAGAAGGAACTCACAGCCAAAGATATCTCCCTCGGAGATGCAGTTAAGGTTCTCAGCATGAATCTTAAGGGGACTGTCAGCAGCCGTCCGGACAACAAAGGTTTCCTCTTCGTTCAGATGGGTATCATCCGTTCCAAGGTTCACATCTCTGATCTGGAACTGATCGATGAAGCAGAGATCACCACACCAACCATGCAGCGTACAGGTGCAGGTAAAATCCGCATGTCAAAAGCAGCCCATGTATCCACAGAGATCAACCTGCTTGGCAAAACGGTAGATGAAGCAGTTGCAGAGCTTGACAAATATCTGGATGATGCTTATATCGCTCATCTGAAATCTGTCCGTATTGTTCATGGTAAAGGAACCGGTGCTCTGAGAAAAGGTGTACACAATTATCTGAAGCGCCAGAAGCATGTGGAATCCTTCCGCCTTGGAGAATTCGGCGAAGGAGATGCAGGTGTTACTATTGTAGAATTTAAGAAATAGGAGGGACCGCCATGGTTTCCAAACAGAAAATCCTTATTGTTGATGATGATAACAATATCGCAGAGCTTATTGCCCTGTATCTTACCAAAGAATGCTTCGAGACAAAAATCGTAAATGACGGAGAAGAAGCGTTAAGGGAATTTGCCTCCTTCCGCCCGGATCTGATCATTCTGGATCTGATGCTTCCGGGAATTGACGGTTATCAGGTATGTCGTGAAATCCGACATACCTCTGATGTTCCCATCATTATGCTTTCCGCAAAAGGCGAAACCTTTGACAAGGTTCTCGGACTTGAACTGGGTGCAGATGACTATATGATCAAACCCTTTGATTCCAAGGAACTGGTTGCCCGTGTACGTGCTGTCCTGCGCCGTTTCCAGGTTAAGCAGCCATCGCCTTCTTCCAGTGAAAAATGTGTTACTTACCCGGATCTGACCGTTAATCTGACAAACTATTCAGTCACATACATGGGTCGTCAGGTTGATATGCCGCCAAAGGAACTGGAACTTCTCTATTTCCTTGCAGCATCACCAAACCAGGTATTTACCCGTGAACAGCTTCTGGATCACATCTGGGGTTATGAATACATCGGTGATACCCGTACTGTAGACGTTCATATCAAACGTCTTCGTGAAAAGATCAAAGACAATCCTCACTGGTCCATTGCCACCGTATGGGGAATCGGATACAAATTTGAGGTAAAAAATCCATGAAACAGCATCATCTTTCCACAAAATTCCTGAGATTTTATATTCTCATCGGAATTTTGGGATTTTTCCTCATAACCCTCGGCGGTTCTTATATGGTGGAAAAGCATCTGGAACACTCTTTAAGTGCCGCACTTTATACAGAAGCGCACAATATCGCATCTAACGAAGCAGTTAAAAGCAATATCTCTTCCAGTACAGTAGATACTCTTCAGGAACACTTATGTGCAATTTCCGATTTTCAGGATGCTGTATTGTGGATCATCAACAGTAACGGTGAAATCATTGTAAGTACACAGAAAAATATTGACGTCCGGGATCCAATCCCACTGGAAAAATTCGATGCTTCCAAATGGGGAAGCAACTATTATCAGATTGGAAAGTTTTATGGTTTCTTTAAAACAGATCATTTGAGTGTTATTGCCCCGATCACCTCTGATATGGAAACCAAAGGTTACGTGGCAATCCATTATTCGATGACAAACCTTTATCAGAGCCGAAGCAGTATTCTTTTTATCATGCAGGTAATCTTTCTCCTGTGCTATGCAGCCACCAGTCTTCTGCTCTGGGCTTACAGCCACTACATACGTAAGCCCCTGGCCAGGATCATGAAAGGTGCCAGTGAATATGCAGGAGGTAATCTTGCATATAAAATAGACGTTACTTCTGATGATGAAATGGGATATCTTGCCAAAACTCTGAATTATATGTCCGATGAACTGAACAAAAACGGAGAATATCAGCGTAAATTCATTGCAAATGTCTCTCATGATTTCCGTTCTCCTCTTACCTCCATCAAGGGATATGTCAATGCCATACTGGACGGTACCATCCCATATGAAATGCAGGAACGGTATCTGAAGATCATCGCTTTTGAATCTGAACGTCTTGAAAAACTCACCCGCAGTCTTCTGACTCTGAATGAACTGGATATGAAAAAACGGATGATGCACATCCAGCGTTTTGATATCAATGATACCATCAAAAACACAGCAGCTACATTTGAAGGCATCTGCACCAGCCACCAGATCCGCCTGGAGCTGCTTCTCTCCGGACATGAACTTTATGTCAGAGCTGATATGGAACAGATTCAGCAGGTCCTTTACAACCTTCTTGATAATGCCATTAAATTCAGCAATGATAATTCTTCTGTTCAGATTGAAACAACTGTAAAAGGTGGTAAGGTCTTTGTTTCTGTAAAAGATTACGGAACCGGCATTCCCAAAGAAAGTCTGGGCAAAATCTGGGATCGTTTCTACAAGATTGATGCTTCCCGCGGAAAGGACCGTAAAGGCACCGGACTCGGACTCTCTATAGTCAAAGAGATCATCAATGCACATAACCAGAATATTGATGTGATCAGTACAGAAGGTGTGGGAACCGAATTTATCTTTACTCTGGAGAAAACGAAATAAATTTCTTTCACTTGAAAAATATTGTCTTAAATATACCTGTAACAACCCTCTTACCTGGAGCGTGTCTGAGAGGACTGCTATAAAAAATACCGTAACAAAAGTATATAGCATTTACTTTTATTACGGTATTTTTTTATTCTATGGCAATCCTCGTAAATAATGCATTTAAGACATTTCACCCACCTTAACTAAACGGTGTTCTCAGCATTCTGTCTTCATTTACGAGATAGATTCCTCTCGGTGTGATCCTGATTTCAGGAATCACAGGAAGTGCCATAAATGACAGGGTGATAAACGGATCAAATCCTTCTTTCACTCCCATCTCATGGGCCTTCGGAATCATTTTTGCAAGTGCTTCATTTACACTCTCGTAGCCGGCATCGCTCATCAGTCCCATGACAGGAAGTGGTAAGGTTCCATAAATCTCTCCATTGCATACCAGAGTATAACCACCTTGCGTCCGCATCATTTCTTTTACAGCAATAGCCATATCACGATCATTATCTCCTACTACAATAATATTGTGGGAATCATGAGAAACACTGGAAGCAATGGCTCCGCCGCGGATTCCATAGCCTTTTATAATGCCCACTCCCATCTTGCCCGTATTCTTATGACGCTCGATCACTGCAATCTTCTGATATTCCCCGTCCGGAGCAAAATATTTCTCACCATCCGATTCTATCCATGGAACCTCTTCCAGAACATCCTTTGTCACAATCTGTTTTTCAAGCATCTGAATCACTCTTGCCTTTGTTCCCGGATGTTTCAGTTTCAGACGTTCCTCACTGAACCCAGATACATGAACTGTATTTTTCAGATATGGAGGACATGGTTTCAATTCTGCTTTCTCATCTTTAATGATCTTCTTACCACAATGATATACATCTACAACATTCAGATCTGTCACATTATCCAGAATTACAAAGTCTGCCTGCCTTCCGGGAGCGATCATACCAAGTCTGTATAAACCATAGCATCTTGCAGGCTGGATCGTTGCCATCTGCAGTGCTTTCTCAACCGGGAGTCCAAGCTGTACAGCCCGCTTCACATTATAATTGATATGCCCCTCTTTACGGATTTCTTCAATATGCTTATCATCAGTACAGAAGCAGAAACCGGAAGTATCTGTATGGTGTTCCACAATCCCCTTCACAATAGCATCCAGATTTCTTGCTGCGCTTCCCTCACGTATCAATACCTGCATTCCATTTCTTGCCTCAGCCATTGCATACTCATAATCCACACACTCATGATCTGTGTCAATTCCGCCAAGTACATATGCAGCCAGATCCCCAGGTGCCAGAAACGGTGCATGGCCATCCTTCACTCTGTCCTGAAACAGCTGAAGCTTTTCATGCATGGCAACACTTCCGTTAATCACAGAAGGCGCATCCATCACTTCACCCAGTCCCAGAATCCTCGGATGTTCCAGATATCCCTTCATCTTTCCTGCTGTAAGAATACACCCGTTATCATCCACATGAGTCGCCGGAACACAGGAAGGCATCATCACATATACATTCGCCGGTGCATCTTCTGTCTGATCCAGGATATAATCAATTCCATCCGTACCGGATACATTTGCAGACTCATGAGGATCTACAATAAATGTTGTAGTTCCACACTGTGCAGCCTGCCGGACCAGCTCACCCGGCGTCACCAGAGTAGATTCCAGATGCAGATGACTGTCGATAAATCCCGGACAGATTACTTTTCCTTCCAGATCAATCTCTGTCTCTCCTTCGTATGTACCGACTCCGATCACAATTCCATCTGCAACAGCCACATCACCATCAATAAATTCTCCTGTACCAGAGCTGAACACACGCCCATTTTTAAACACCAGCTCAGCCTTCTCAATACCTCTTGCCATCTGCGAATACCTGCGATACATCTCAAGTTCCATAAAAAAACCTCCCTTCACACCCTTGAAAGCCCTCCTGCGCCACACATTCATTATTACAGTAAAGCTTCCAATATATTATCATATTTACTTGTTTTTTCAGACTTTTTATTGTCCCAATCATTTTTTTCTATATATTTCATTATATATTATCATCTGTCTTTTTAATTTGCAACCTGTTTTTTCTTTACCAAAGCAACTTTCCATCAACTTTTAACGGCTTTACAAAAAGGCTGCCGGATATCTCCTGCAGCCTTTTCATATCACTTACATCTCTATATTTACATCATATAATCTTTGATCACATCATGATCTCTGAGTACTTTCTCGACCACAGTTCCCTTAACAGCTTTCAAAAGCGGTTTCTTCAGCATATCCAGTGGTCCCGGAAGTTCGATCTCCAGTGGAGATTTTCCATCCATCAGCTTCACACTGCTATCCAGTAATTCTCTGATATCATAAACACTGCCCCATACTTCCGGCACACCTCTGTCAACACCAAGAAGTCCATATACAGCCTCCATAGCAGTTCTTACGGAATATTCAGTAGTAAATACAGTATCTCTTGGTGTATCGGCAAACTGTCCGAGGAATGCGAAGTTTACACAGCCATCCGGAATAACATCAGGTCTGTCACCCTTTGTTCTCGGCATAAAGAATGCTGTAATATAAGGCATCATGGTCGGTACACAAACTGCACTGTTCTCAGCCATGCCTTCAATCTGGTCAACCGGAACACCAAGATGATAGAGCCACTCTTCTGTGATTTCCTTACCTGTACACTCCTTCATAGGCTTCTTGATATAATCACCAGGTACATCTGTAAACAGACCATATACCCATACACAAACCTTGTCTTTGTCCTGATCCTTGAACTGTCCCTGTCTGTTGATCGTCCAGCTTAATAACCAGCTGGAATCCTGACAGCTTACAATACCGCCTGTAACAACCTTGCCTGTTCTCGGATCACGTTTGCAGATATCTGTAATATAAGGAATGATCTTATCATCCAGAGTAGTCACTGTTGCTGACTCCCAGTTTGTCTTAGCAATATCAGAACAGAATTTCTCAGGATGTCCGAAGGACGGATCCTGTTTTGCGATATTTTTCCAGAGACTCCAGCATCCACTTGTACGAACTTCTGCATCTCCGTTCGGTGCATGATTCTGATCGCCATAGATGGTTCCCTCTGTACAGCTTCCGTTTGTCACAAATACAAGATCATTCTCTGTAAGAACAATTCCCTTTTCTACGCCATTCACCTTACACTCGATTGCTTTTGCAATCTTCTTATTGCCTTCAAACTCAAAGAGTACGTTTGTAACCTCTGTATTGAACTGGAATTCAACGCCTGCTTCTTCCAGATATTTCTGCATTGGCAGGATCAGAGATTCGTACTGATTATATTTTGTGAATTTCAGGGCACTGAAATCCGGAAGTCCGGAAATGTGATGGATAAATCTCTGGAAGTACAGTTTCATTTCCAGTGCACTGTGCCAGTTCTCAAATGCAAACATGGTTCTCCAGTATAACCAGAATGTGGAATCAAATACCTCCTCATCAAATACATCTTCAATTGTCTTATCATAAAGATCTTCATCCTTTGTCATGAACAGCTTCATGATCTCCATGCAGCCCTTCTGGCTCAGATTAAATTTACCGTCTGTATGAGCATCCTTGCCTCTCTCTTTTGTTGCACGGCAGAGAGAATAGTTCGGGTCTTCTTTGTTTAACCAGTAGTATTCATCAAGTACAGATACGCCAGGTGTCTCAATGGATGGAATACTTCTGAAAAGGTCCCATAAGCACTCGAAATGATTTTCCATCTCACGTCCGCCACGCATCACATATCCACGGCTCGGATCAAAGATACCGTCACATGCTCCGCCTGCAATATCCATTGCTTCCAGAATATGGATATTCTTTCCTGGCATCTGTCCGTCACGTACAAGGAAACAGGCTGCTGCAAGAGAAGCCAGTCCGCTTCCTACGATATAAGCATGTTTGTCATCTACGCCTTCCGGCTTTCTCGGACGGGCAAATGCTTCATAGTTACCGTTTGTATAATAGATTCCCTTACTGTTTTTCTCATATTTTCCACGTTCTGTATTGCGGTATTCACTTGTATTATGAAGTGCATCATAATCTTCTTTTTTCTTTGTCTCAGCTGTTTTATACTTCTTTCCCGCTGCCACTGCTGCCACACCTGCTCCAACTGCCAATGCGGATACAAGTCCTAAACCTTTATTTTTACTCATAATACACATCCACCTTTCTTAAATTCTTCTTTAGAAGTTCTTTCAGTTCTGTGATTTTAAATGCTTTTCGTTCTCTCTGCTTTACCCATGTTCCGGAAACTCTTTTCGCCTGCCGGAAATCTCTTGATCTCCCGGCAGACATCTTCATGACTTTTACATTCTTATCTGTATGTTTCCCATATCATAAGCATTTCATCCGTCTGAATTATCTGTTTGTTGCTATGGCTGTATATTAACAGTAAAAATATAATTCTACAATTTACAAAAGCCGCCGAATGATAAGTTTTTTATCACTCTGCGGCTTTTGTAAAGAATTTTGATGTAATTATATTTCCGTATTTTTTTATACTATTTTTTTATACTATTTTTCTATATTATTTTTCTGAAAGTTATGAATAGATGTAGTCACTGTATCGTGAAGTGTCAGATCCATCATTCTTACCAGATCTTCAATATTTTCTTTCATTCCTTCCCTGATCCACTCAAGCATGATTCCCACAAAACCATATTTATAGAAGTCTGCAATAAATTTCTTATCCTCTTCTGTGATATTCAGACCCTTGCTTTTTTCTTCCACCACACCCACGATC
>ENA-OQKO01001149-OQKO01001149.1-human-gut-metagenome-genome-assembly--contig:-NODE-1149-length-17670-cov-4.188850_pt1 | contig 17670 bp, 20 predicted proteins | sample MGYA00242777_ERZ504796 | MGnify/ENA primary metagenome ERZ504796 (study PRJEB26092, sample SAMD00036404) | human gut metagenome | host: Homo sapiens | study: EMG produced TPA metagenomics assembly of... | reverse complement strand
TCATGAACGCAGTCGCTTTGCGACCTGTCAGTGGGAGCTTTTAACTCCCACTGACATAAGCATCCCCCTTACCCACCGCTTAGTGCTCTACGCACTTGAAGCGGGGGAATGCTTATTCTGCGTTCAAGTCGAACGCACGTGAGACTTGGTGCGTGATTCTGGTCAGCGAAAGCTGACATATTCTTCTCAGAATCACTGCACATCTACACATCTCTGCTTCGTATACTTTTCCATCTCTATGAATGATTATTCACTTTGTGAAATATTTCTACGTATTGAAGAAAACTCCTGATTTCTCAGGAGTTTTCTTCGGATAGGTATAATTTTGGGAATCAGAAAAATCGAATCAATTTTTCTGGTTTTTACTGTGGTACAACCTTTGTAAATGTTTTGGCTTCCTCTTCTCCACGCTGAACACGCAGTGCACCAAGCGCAAGAGATTCCATTTCATTTTCTCCGGCATATACGATTACCGGTGCGATAAATTCCACACGTTTTGCAACTTCTTTGGTAAAATACTCAGAATATGCAATTCCACCGGTTAGAATGATATTATCCACTTTACCGTCAACATAAACAGCAAGTTTGGCAATATTTCTTGCCACATTTAAAATCATTGCATCATAGATAAGTTTGGCTTTTTCATCGCCATCCATCATCATTTTTTCAACGATTCTTGTATCATTCACACCAAAGTAACCCATAAGGCCACCCTGTGTTTTTACTTTTTTCATCATGGCTTTTTTACCCATGCCTTCACGGGTAGCCATATCAATCACCTGGAATGCAGGCAGTCCGCCGGCACGCTCCGGTGAGAATGGACCTTCATCATCAGAGATCATGTCAACGATCTGACCTTTGTGGTGCAGGGATAAGGTGATTCCGCCACCAAGATGTGCAACAATTACAGAAATATCACGGTATGGTTTGTTGTTTTCTTTTGCATATTTCATAGCTGCTGCACGCATGTTCAGATTGTGTCCCATACCTTTACGCTGCATCTCCGGTAAACCGGTCACTTTTGCAAGTGGCTCTAACTCATCCACGGTTACCGCATCATAAATGTATGCCGGGATATCAAGCTCTGTGGCAATAGCATTGGCAATAACTGCACCCAGATTAGATGCATGCTCATTCTGCGGAGCATAAGTAAGATGCCATACCATATCTTCATTTACTCTGTAAGCACCTGCCTTGATCGGCGGAAGAAGTCCCCCACGGGATACGATGGCTGTCAGATCTTCTTTGTGCACTCCATTTTTTTCCATGGTTGCAACAATCAGATCTTTACGCATCTCATACTGATCAATAATATTTTCAAAAGGCTTTAACTCATCCTGGGAATGCTCAATACTCTCTACAAATAACGGTGTCTCATCCTGATAAACCGCAATTTTTGTGGAAGTGGAACCCGGATTCATAACTAAAATTTTTTCCATGTAAGTCTCCTTATTTGTTTTTGCCGGCACTTACTGCTGCTGCTAATGCAAGAGAGAGGAATTTCTCTTTTGCAGAAGATCCTCTGGAACAGAATACGATCGGTACCTGAGCACCAACTACGAAGCCTGCCATGTTACCCTGTGCAATGATTGTGATGGATTTTCCAAGAATATTTCCAACCTGGATATTCGGAACAAGGATAACATCCGCATCGCCTGCAACCGGGCTTTCAAAGCCTTTGATGTCTGCACACTCTTTATCCAGAGCAATATCCAGGGAGATCGGTCCCTCAACAACACAGTCTTTGATCTCGCCGCGTTCGTTCATTTCTTTTAACTCACGTGCTTCTACTGTCTCAGGCATTTTCGGATTCACTTTCTCTACTGCTGCAACTGCTGCGATCTTCGGATTCTCATATCCAAGAGCCTTCAGAGTCTCTACGGTATTCTCAATGATCTGTGCTTTCTGCTCCAGTGTCGGATAAGTCATCATACCACCATCTGTAGTAACAAGAAGTTTATGATAATGTGGAAGTTCATCAAATACAAAGTGGGACATTACACGACCGGTTCCGAGACCTGTCTCTTTATTGACAGCCGGTTTTAAGATCTGTGCTGTCTCCATTTTACCTTTCATCAGGAAATCACCTTTTCCTTCATGGATCAGGGCAACGGCACGTTTTGCAGATTCATCTACATCCGGAACATCATAAATGTCTTCTTCCGGAACAACCAGACCGATCTCTGCACAGATTTTATTAATCTCTGCTTTATCTCCAACCAGAACAGGTTTTGCAATTCCTTCTTCCTGTGCATGTTTGATTGCCTGTAATGTATGCTCGTCCTGAGCTGCTGCAACGATTACACGCATCGGCTTCGGAAAACCTTTTACACGTTCTACGATCTCATCAAAGTTTTTAATAACTGCCATATCAAAATCCTCCTGCGTTTTATTTATATTTCCGAGTTTCTGTTGAAACTCTTTTCTCATTCAATGGTTTTTATTATAGCATGTTTCTTTTTGCACCGCAATAAAAATTTGCAAGTTATACTTTATATTTTGTATTATGCACGATTTTTTGTTTCATTTTTTAAGGAACTGAATGAAATTACCGAATGCGGACACGGATTATTTTCTATCTGCGCTGCGCCGCCTATCTCCGACTGAGATAAACGCTCCGCGTGGATGTGCAGTGATTCTGAAAAGAATATGTCAGCTTTCGCTGACCAGAATCACGCACCAAGTCTCACATGCGTTCGACTTGAATAGATTATGGCAAAGTATTATATTTGCCATTGTGTAAATGAACAAAGCTGAAAGCAGAAAATCCAATGTAAGACGGTAGGGCAATTTTCGTCGTGACTGCAAGGCTAGCCCGTCCGCGAGAGTGTGTCTGAGCGAACTGTTTTTGTGAGCGAGTTCGCGGGAGCGGGCGGAGATAAGCGGCGCAGCAGTCACAGAAAATTGTCCGTGTCTACATTGGACTTTCTGCTTCAGCTTGTTCTTCACTTCTTTGCACAACCAAAATATTAAAATCTGTTTTTCACCGTCTCAAGATTTTTCAAAATATAATCTCTGGACCAGAGCTGATGTGCCTCCAGACCGTCACAGATCTTAGAGAAGTCTTTATTGGCAACTGCCTCATGGATCTGCTCAAAATAAGTGATACCGGAATGATACTGTTCTCCACTGCCGCCTTTTTCTCTCGGCATCGCAAACAATGCATGCAGGATCTCATCCATTCCTGTCATGGAAGTAACTTTTGTCATCAGCATCTCATTCTTGGAATTTTTGTAAAATACATCCAAAATATTACGAATGCATCTGCAGCTCTCGATGACACCATTGGAAGAACGATATTCCTCAATATATTTTCCTATCTCATCTGCCATCTGCTGTGCATCACCATTGCGCAATGCATTTCTTGCAGCTACCATCTGATACGCAAATGCAATCTCCTGGATTTCACGGACATCTTCTTCCGTGATATCGATGACTCTCGCACCCACATTATTTTCAAATTCAATTAACCCCTCGTTCAACAAACGGTTCAGTGCCTCACGCACCGGTGTGGAACTGACACCATACTCCTCCTGTAATTTACTTACATTCAGTTTACTTCCAAACGGTATTTTCAACTGAACGATTCTCTCTCTTAACTTTTCATACACCTGATCGACCAGGGATACCCTTTTAATGACTGCCATTTTCTTTACTCCTGTCTTGATGCTTTTTGCATAATACACATTTCACATTTTGCACAATATCAAATGTACAACATATTATGACACAAAAATGTATACAATGCAAACTATTTATGGCACAAAAAAAGAAACACGATCAAAATCTTTGCGATTTCAATCGTGTCTCTCTCCTACTCTACTTCAAAGTATTCATTATCATCTACCTGACGGGCACCTTCTTTTTCATAGACACCCATAACATGACACTCCGGGCAGAAACCGAACTCATCACCGAACTCAGTCATAACATCCAGTGCGTACTCAAATTTCATACCGCATTTCGGGCAGTGATAATACATATATAAAGCTCCCCAGGTCATAAGAAAAGGTCTCCTTATTTAGCTAAGCCAAGAATCTGACGTGCCTCATCCGGTGTAGCAACTTCTTTGCCATACTCTTTGATGACACGAACTGCTCTCTCGATGAACTGAACGTTGCTCTCTGCAAGCTGTCCTTTTGCATACATTACGTTATCTTCCATACCTACACGGATATTTCCGCCAAGTGCTACTGCACCATAAAGCATTTCCATAGCACTGTGTCCAACACCGAAGCAGGACCATGTGTAGTTTCCTTTTCCTACTAATTCATCTGCTGTCTCTTTCATGAAAATCAGGTTCTTCATAGAACCGGCAATACCGTTTGCACAACCCATGCAGAACTGGAAGTGTACCGGTGTTTTCAGAACGCCTTTTTTGATGTAGTAAGCAGCGTTTCCGATCATACCAGGATCAAAAGCCTCGATCTCCGGTTTTACACCTAACTCCTGGAATAACAGACCACAATCTGTTAAGAACTTCGGTGTATTTAAGAATAATCCGCTGTTTAACCAGTTCATGGAACCACAGTCATAGGAAGCCATCTCCGGTTTTAATTTTTTAACGTGAGCAACACGGATTTCATCATCAGCGTGGATATCTCCGGATGTTGTAAGGTTTAATACGATATCGCAATCCGGATATTTTGTATGGATCAGGTTTACAGTCTCTTCGAATTTAGCTGTATCCATTGTTCCGTTGCCTTCATCATCTCTCATATGAAGATGCGCTACTGCAGCACCTGCTTTCCAGCATGCATAAACGTCATCAGCGATCTCCTGCGGAGTCATCGGTACGTTCGGATTGTTCTCTTTTTTTGGCCATGCGCCTGTTACAGCAGCTGTAATAATAACTTTATTTTTTAATGCTTTGTTATCCATTTTTAAATTTCCTCCCTTAATATTACTTCTTATACAATGTAAAACTTATTTCAATCCCTACAATCAGATATTATTTCATATCTTAACGGTTGTCAAGTCCTTGAATAAGCCCACTGCATTTCTGCAATGGGCTTATTTCATTTTTCTAAACTATTACCAACAATTATTTGTTGCGGTTGAACAGTCTCTGAATGTAGTCCAGGCAGCTAAGTCCGTACTCTTCCTCATCACCGTAACCTGTTCCGCAGTATTTGTATTTTCTGTCCGGAACTGTCGGGTCAATGTTCTCTTCGTCAACATAAGCAACCGGATGAGCCATAGAACCATCGCCCATGTACCATCTGATTGGGTAGCAGTGGAAATCGAACCATGTACCCGGAACGATCTTATCAAGATCACCACCAAGGTTCTCAACACCAACGATACCATGACCAAGCATCTCTTTATGACATGGCTCCCATGTTCCCCAGATACCAATTGCCTCTAAGTCACCGAATTTCTTGTCATATGCTTCCTGACCATGGATACGGATGTACTCGAATTTATCAAACTCAGCGTAAGCTTCCTCACCAAAGAGCTCTTTGTACTCTTCAACGATTGTTTTACCTGTAGCTCCAAGAAGGTTCATTCTTGTCATACCGTTGTTACCCATAGCTGTGTGAAGCGGATGATCCAGAGCCTGTCCGTCCATAGCTACACATTTAACGCCCTGTTTTACAAACCATTTACCAGCATCTACACCTGTACCTGCTGCGTAATGATAGTAAGCTTTGGAATCATCGAAGTAACGATGCATTCCGGAGTTGATGCAAAGGATTTTTCCTTTCAGATCACCATCTTTTAAGCCGTATTTTTCCATACATGCATCCAGATGTTTGTCTGTGATCAGTCCCCAAGGCTCGATATCAATTTTGAAAACGATAGCCTGTCCAGCATAAGCATCAGCCGGCATCTCATGTGTATAACGAGCACGTTTGCCGTCAAACTCATACTCCATAACGTGACGCGGTGCATCACAATGTGTACCGGTATGCATTGTACATGTGATTCTCTGTGTAAGAACGCCACCTTTTGCCATGGAATGTGCTCCTACGATCTCCGGTTTGTCAAAGTACGGCCAACGTGGAATCTCTGCGCTAAATGGATGTGATAAATCAACTACAACTTTTGCCATTTTATTAACCCTCCTAGATTATTAAAAAAAATATGGTTCATAATAAGTATATCTACAAATAAACAAAGGATCTTTATTTATTGTAAAGCATTTTGATCAGGTACTCGTTCAGACCACCGTTAATTTCTGCGATTTCCTCATCTGTATATTTCATAAATCCTTCATGAACACCGTCTACTTTCTCTGCACGGAAACCATTTTTGCCTTCCTCAAGCATCTGTTTCAGTAATGGAGAAGCATCATGTCTGTCTTCCAGATCTTTTAATACATAGTTGTGGATATTGGATGTGAGCTGTGTGCTTACCATATCAGAGTTTACTAATGGCGGTAAGTATGGCAGTCTCAGACCAAAGCTGTATTTACATGCATCATCAACAGTCTTTGCATCCGCAATGCCTCGCTCAACGATTGAAATAGCCTCGCGCCATAATGCATGCTGCATTCTGTTTGCGATGAATCCCGGAACATCTTTTTTACAAAGAACCGGTTTCTTTCCAGCCTCTGTCAGAACATCGATCACTGTCTGAGCAACCTCATCTGTGGTAGCATCTGTTTTAACAACTTCTACTAACGGAATAAGGAATGCCGGGTTCCAGAAATGTGTACCGCAAAGTCTCTCGCGATGTTTACATTTTGCAGAAATCTCTGTCGGGCTCATAACGGATGTATTTGTACAGAAGATACAGTCATCTGCCACATAATCCTCTAACTGTGCGAACAGATTCTGTTTCATCTCCATCTCTTCTAATACACATTCAACAACCATCTGTGCATTTTTAACACCTTCGTCGTTCAGATCCTGTGTAAAGCTGATTTTGGAAACGATCTTGTCTACATCTGCCTCTGTAACGATTTCTTTTTCAACAAGAAGTTTCATATTGTTGCGGACTTTAGCCTCAACATCAACCGGGAAAACATCATATACAGTAACCTTTGCATCATCAAGTCCTGCAAGGATCTGAGCGATAGCGCTTCCCATCATTCCGCCGCCGCATACTAAGAAATTCTTAATTTTACTCATTATTTTGCATCTCCGTCTTATTCATCATTTACTGGAATCCCGACCATGGTCAGGATTCCATATTTTTTGTAATAAGTCAGCAATTATGGTTTTTGTCTCCACATCACATGACCTTTTTCATTATCAGAGGATAATGATTAGCAGGTTAAGTAACCGCCGCTGCAGTCGCAGTTAGCGCCTGTGATATAGTTGGAAGCATCGGATGAAAGGAAGATTGCATATCCAACGAAATCTTCCGGCTCAGCCAGACGTCCGATCGGCTCACGTTTCATGAAGTTCTGGTATACTGCTGATTCCGGATCAAACATCCACTCTGTCAGCTCACTGCGGAATACAGTCGGGCAAAGAGAGTTTACATTGATGCCGTATTTAGCAGAAAGGTCACAAGCCATGGAAGAAACCATAAGATCTGCTCCACCTTTGGATGTACAGTATCCTGTGTATCCAGCCATACCGCGTTTGGAACGCTGAGATGTAACAACTACCATCTTTCCGCCTTTGCCCTGAGCAACCATCTGCTCTGCAACGTATTTGCATACAACGTATACAGATTTGCAGTCAGCATCCATAATGTACTGCCAGTCAGCTACAGACTGCTCTAAAATATTCTGAGGTTTGTTGAATCCGTGGCAAACAGCAAGGATATTGATCTCACCATATTTCTCAACGGTAGCTTTCATTAAAGCTGCAACATCTTCTTCTTTTGCAGGATCTGCTGCATAATATGCACACTCGATATCCTCTGCTTTAAACTCAGCCTCAAGTTCCTGTAATTTAGCAGAATTACGTCCGGTCATCATAACTTTTGCTCCTGCGTAACCATATGCTTTTGCAAGAACTTTTCCTAATGCTCCTGTTGCACCTGTTACTAATGCAACTTTACCTTCTACAGAAAACATGTTGTCGACAAAGTCTTTTTTTAAACTTACCATTTCCCAAAGTCCTCCTTAAAATTTACATTGTGTTTTATTCTTGATTCCGGTTGTCGATCTATGACATCCGAAATGAGATATCTTGAATGAATCCGACGTTTTCCCATTCGTCATTTTCATCAGCTTCAGTATAGTTCATGTCCCTTTTTTATGCAATACATACAATATTGTAATCAAGTTACTGTACGGTAATTCAGTTTCCTTTTTGTATATTATCACCAACATTTTTTTGTTTTTTTATGAAGAAATTGTTGATTTTTCCTTATACTGGTTGTATACTTATGTTTGTAAAAAATGTCAGAAAAGAAAGGAAGGTCTTATACTATGGCTGGCTACAAAATTACTAAAAAAGATGCTTATTATACTTACGAGGCACCGGGACACAAAGAGTGCAAATTATGCAGACTTCATGATCCGCAGGATATCGATGGCGGAAGACTGATCAACGGTCTTTCTCACTTCCTTCCAAGTGGCGGCGGCACAGAATTCGGAGACAACGCTATGGAGTCTATCTACTACATTGTTGAAGGAACCATGTTATTCAAAGGCGATGACGGTGTTGAGACAGTTCTGGAAGCAGGTGACAGCGTACATATCGCTCCACACTCCAAAAAATGCGTTACAAATATCGGTACAACAACCGCTCAGATGTTAGTAGTTCTTTTACCGGAAGCTGCTAAATAATCTTATTCCAGTCTGAATAAAACGAATGATAGAAAAAGAACCCGGATCAATGAGATCCGGGTTCTTTTTCTATCATTCGTTATGTTGTCATATCATATGTTCTGTGTTTTCCACGACAGATCAGGATAACAAGATCCGGTCGTTGTCCAACTGTGCACCAACACCCTCTTTGAATTTTTCCAGAAGGTCGGCTACCGTCAGACCTTTCCGCTCCTCATCTTTGATATCCAGTACGATCTCACCGGAATTCATCATCACCGTACGATTTCCAAGTTCCAGCGCTGTCTGCATATTGTGATTGATCATCAGGCAGGTGATCTTGTTTTCTGCCACGATCCGTTTTGTCAGATTCAGCACTTTCTCTGCGGTAGCCGGATCCAACGCTGCGGTATGTTCATCCAGAAGCAGGATCTTCGGAGTAACCACCGTCGCCATCAGAAGTGTCAGGGCCTGCCGTTGTCCTCCGGATAACAGTCCCACCGGATTTTTCATACGATCTTCAATCCCATATCCAGCAGTGCCAGTTTTTCACGGAACATTTGCTTTTCTTTCTGGGAAATCCGGCTGAAAAATTTGCCTTTTACAGTGGAAGCCCGCAGGTAAGCCAGAGCCAGATTTTCCTCAATACTCATATTCGGAGCCGTTCCTTTCATCGGATCCTGAAACAGGTGACCGATGTATTTACTCCGTTTGTATTCTTTTTCATAGGTAATGTCCGTTCCATCCAGGATCACTGCTCCTTCGTCCGCAAAAAATGTTCCGCAGATTGCATTGAACATCGTTGATTTTCCGGCACCATTGCTTCCGATAATAGTTGCAAAATCACCGTCCTGCAGTTCCAGATTCAGATGGGACAATGCTTTCTTCTCATTTACCGTTCCCGGATTGAATGTCTTGGATACATCAATTAATTGAAGCATTACAGATTCCCTCCCTGTTTTCTTTTTGCCATTGCCGCACGTTTCGTTTTCATAAATGCAGCTTTCTGTCTCAGATACGGCAGGGAAATTGCCACTGCGACAATAATGGAAGATACCAGTTTCAGGCACTCTGCCGGCACATTAAACCGTAATGCAATAGCCACGATAAAACGATACAGACAACTTCCCAGGATAACACCAAAAATCCGTTTTGCCACACTTCCTTTCCCAACCAGCGTCTCACCAATGATCAGGCTGGCCAGCGCGATCGTCACCTGACCGGTTCCGATGTTGATATCACAGGAACGCTGATACTGGGCCAGCAGTCCGCCGGACAGACCAGTCATGGCATTTGCCACGCACAGACCGACGGTAATCGTAAAGATCGGACTGATAGAAGAAGCCCGCACCATAAACGGGTTGTCGCCAGTTGCCCGGATGGATAATCCAAGCCGGGTTCCCAGAAACAGAATCAACACGATTGCAACGATCACAATGATAATAAGAATTGCAATAATCTCATACCAGTTGCCACCAATGGCTTCTTTTGCCATCGTGAAAATAGTTTTGCTGGCAAACAGGTTGATGGTAGAAGAAAATCCCATGACTGCAATATTGATGGTGTACAATCCCGTATTTACGATAATACCCGCAAGAATAGATTCCACTCCAAGGCGGGTCTGCAGGAATGCAGTCACAAATCCGGATGCCACACCGGCTCCCATCGCAGCCAGCAGTCCCAGAAACGGATGTCCCTGTAAAGTTACCATAGCGCAGACTGCACAGCCGAGAGTAAAACAGCCATCCGTGGAAAGATCTGCAATATTTAAAATCGAAAATGATACAAACAGCGCCAGCGCAACCAGCGCGTAGATACATCCCAGTTCAATGGCACTCTGTGCCAGTGAAACAGTAAAAATTGATGACAACATAATGATTGATACTCCTGCTTTTATTTTATTTGAATTCCTGAGCAGTTGTAGTTTCTTTTACCTGCTCACACATATCAGCAAACATGCTGTAATCAAGGCCAAGTTTTGCTGCTGTGTCTGTATTGATGGTTGCAATACCATTGTTCATAGTCTGTACCGGAGTTGTTGCCGGGTCAGCACCATTTACCAGAATATCCACTACCATGTCGGCAGTTGCCTTTCCAAGTTCCTCATAATTTACACCATATCCGCAGAATGCACCGTTTAATGCGAAGGAATCAGCGCCGCAGTACTGTGGAACTTTTGCATCCTGGAATTTTTCAAAAATAGCAAGTTCTGCTGTCATAACAGTATTGTCGGTCGGTGTAAATACTGCTTCACAACCTGCTGCAATCAGTGCATCCGCACCAAGGGAAATCTCATCGTTTGTTGTTCCTGTTTTCTCCACACATTCAATTCCTTTGGCTTCCAGATATTTTTTTGCATCTGCGATCGGCTGTGTAGAAGAATCCTGTCCTTTGTCATATAACAGACCAACTTTCTTGATATCCGGCTGAGCTGCCAGCATCAGATCAAGAATGGCTTCTGTATCAAGCATATCTGAAGTACCTGTGATATTGCTGCCCGGTTTTTCCATACTGTCTACCAGTCCTGTGATAACCGGATCAGATACTGCTGAAAATACAACCGGTGTCTGTGTCTCTTCTGTTGCCGCCTGCATTACCATTGCAACCGGTGTTGCAACCGGAACGATAGCATCTACACCGTCATTGATCAGGTCGCTTGCAATCTGGTTCATGACGGTTGCATCTGCCTGACCGTTATATGTGTGGCCATCGTAATCAAATGTCACACCAAGTTCTTTTCCTTTTGCATCCAGCTCTTCTTTGACCGCTTTTACGATCTGATTTAAGGATGCATCATCTACATACTGTACAATACCTACTTTGTACACTTTCCCATCTGCTGCCTCTTCTGTTGCAGATGTGTTTTTTCCTGCATCTTTCTGGGCAGCGGACTGACCACCACAACCTGCCAAAACAGTTGCTGCCATTGCACATCCAAGTACCATTGCCAAAATTCTCTTTTTCATCTTTTTACTCTCCTCTTCTTTCATGATGTTTATTCAGAGCCAGCCAGCTCGATTAACCGAGCTTTAGCGAGAGATGCCTGCCTGGCTCTGAATATAACAAAAAACCGCCTCAAGATAAACTTATCCTGAGACGGTAATAAACTTGTTATTATCGCGGTACCACTCAAATTGACGTAACGCCCACTCTGTTATGTACGCATTCATACATACCGACTTGATAACGGGTTCGGATCCCGGCATCCCCTACTCTCAAATCAATTTCAGGAAGCCCTCAAAAGTCCATTCAGCTTTCTCCTCATGCTGCACTCACACCAACGGCAACTCTCTGAAAATCAGTTCGACATTTCTGTCTCCAGCTTACTACTCTTCTTCAACGGTTTCAATTTGTTTTCTTATATGTGCTTTAGTCTATTACATTCTTGAAATTTTGTCAATCAGTTTTCTGATTTTTCTCACATTTTATGTGAAGTATACGAGACTGTCTTCCGGTTCTTCCGCCTTTACCACTTCTTTTGCATACAGAACCGGTCCTTTTCCCCGATATTCCTTTGCAAACTCATTGTGGATCTGTGCAGTCACATAGACCCAGGACTTATGCGGAATCTCCATCGCATTCTCATATTTACATTTCAGACCGATAAACTGAATATCCTCTGCACAACAGGTCATGGCAAAACGTCCCGGTACCATCATCGGTTTTTTACCGAATTTATCCGGACGGTAGACAAGTCCCAGAAAACGAACAGTCTTTCCTTCATATTTCTGCGGATTATCCTGAACATCCAGATAAAATATACCATAGTCTGCAGCTGTAATCTCGATGACATCCTGTTCCAGATCATATGGAAGTTCATCCGCGTCGCTCTCATCAATGGTTCCGTCTTCCCGTTCATATACAATCTGTGCACGACGGTTTACAGCCTTGATCGTTCTGCGGAATTTTGCTTTCGGCGTATCCGCGGTACAGCGGTTAAATATAACCACATCTGTATGGAACACCTGCTCCATCATCATGGCACGCATATTATTCAGATACATCTCAAAAGTGGATGCATCCACGGTAGCCAGAGACTGTACGATCTCCCATCCTTTCGGGAGCTTCATCTCAAGAATCTTCGCTGCTTCCCAGGTACCGTTATACTCGATAAACACCTGATCCGGTTTGATTGTTTCATCACAATCTTTCAAATATTCTTCTGTGAATTCTTCTTCTGACTCCACACCCACAACTGTAATTTTGTTTTTTGCCAGTGCTTCTTCATCGTATTCTTCATCACCGTCTTCGCAGGCAATGATCAGACTGCGGGATCCGATACCGAAATCGTTCTCCTGCAGGGTCTGTGTGATCAGGGAAGTTTTTCCACTATCCATAAAACCGGTAAATAAATATACTGGTATATCCATATTTGCTCGTTTCTCTCTTTTCTAATATATTTTTCTCTTCGTAAAGCGGACATTCGCAATCCGCTTTCGCTACTTGCTCATGAACGCAGTCGCTTTGCGACCTGTCAGTGGGAGCTTTTAACTCCCACTGACATAAGCATCCCCCTTACCCACCGCTTAGTGCTCCACACACTTGAAGCGGGGGATTGCTTATTCTGCGTTCAATCTCTTTTGTATAATTCCCTGTACCTACACGTTTTATGAAAGGGTATATCTCTTCAAGAGCAAGATCCACTTAGGTATTACCTTAACCCATTTTCATGGTTTCGGTCCTACTTCTAAGTCGTTATCTTGATGGGGATTACGTTTCCCCATACCCTCGTTTAGCACAAAATGTGCTAATCTGGCTTCCACATTAAATGTGGGCGCAACACTGAATCTTTATCGGACGGGACAGCCGATATTTCAGTGGATTTTAAAAATATCTATTAATTTTTGGAAAGAGATGCTATGACTGTAAGGAATAAACAAAATCACTTAAAATATAAAAATGTTATCACCCTCAAGCTTACAGATATTGAATTGAATATTGTAAATCGCGCTGCAACTATGGCTGGATTATCACGATCAGAATATATTCGACAGCTAATTCTAAATGGAACAGTTCATGTTAGATATGAAATCGTTGCAGACATGGATGATCTGAAAAAACTTGTTGGCGAATATGGAAAAATCGGTTCCAATTTGAATCAGATCGCAAAATATTTTAATACCGGCGGTATGCGTTCTCTTGCCATGGAGGATGAAATCCACCAGTGTATCGCAGATCTTTTCAAATTAAGGAAAAAAGTTTTGGAAATGGCAGGTGATACAGATGGCGGTTCTTAAACATATCAAAAGCAAAAATGCGAATTATTCAGATGCGATCAACTATCTGCTTTTTCAACATGATAAAAATAATGGGAAAAAGATCCTTGATGATTCCGGCAGACCTATCCTTCGGGAAGAGTATTATATCGACGGACTTTTATGTACACCAGAATCTTTTGATAAAGAATGTGAAATCACAAATAAAAAATTTCATAAAAATCAAAAGGCATCTGACATTAAAAGCCATCATTATATTATAAGTTATGATCCTGCTGATGTAACGGAATGTGGACTGACAGGTAAAAAAGCACAAGCCCTCAGTCTGGCTCTTGCAAAGAAAATATTTCCGGGATACCAGGCACTTGTCGTCACACATACAGACGGGCACAACAATTCCGGAAATATCCATACCCATATTGTTATTAACAGTGTTAGAATGTACTGCTGAAAGGGCACCCTATATGTCACAGCCCCATGATCATGAAGCTGGATATAAACATAGAGCCACCGATAAATTCACCAAATATTTCAAAAAGGAAATTATGGATATGTGCCAAGAGCATGGGCTGCACCAGGTGGATCTACTCTCACCGGCTGAGAAAAAAATCACAGATAGAGAATACCGGTTGCAGCAATCCGGCCAGAAAAAACTTGATAAGATAAATCAGGAAATCATTGATTCCGGCTTAAAACCAACATCCGAAAAATTTCAAACACAGAAACAGTATCTCAGAGATGTCATCGATGAATGTGCCCCTGTCTGTAAAAATTTTGAAGAATTCCAATCTGTGCTTTTTGAAAAATACCAGATATCTGTTACTGACCATCGGGGTCGTTACAGTTACCTGCACCAAGAGCGTAATAAACGGATTACTGAACGTGCACTTGGAACACGCTACGGGAAAGAACACTTGGAACAGGTATTTCTTCAGAAAGATCCGCTGGCTATTATTTTTGTAAAATCACATTTACGCTTGGTTGTAGACCTACAGACAAATATAAAAGCCATGCAGAATCCAGCTTATGCAAATAAGGTAAAAATCACAAATTTGAAACAGATGGCAAATACGATCATCTATCTGCAAAAGCATGACATGGATAGCCGGATTTCCCTAGAATCAGCTTATGCGACTTCTTACAGGGAACAGCAAAAAGCACAGGATCAGGTCACAAATCTATCCTTACAACTAAAAGATTTGAACCAGCAAATTCATTATATCGGGCAGTATCTGAGCAATAAAAAGACATATACGGCATTTTTTAATTCCAAAAACAAAGGACTTTATCGAAAAAATCATACCTCAGAAATTCAGGCATATGAGACCGCCAGAGATTGGTTAAAACAGAATTTATCAGAGGAAACCATACCTTCCCTTAAGAAATTATATGAAAAAAAATCCAGTCTACAACTCTCTCTGAATGCCTACAAAGATGTTCTCTCTGATTGTAAAAGCCAGGTACATGAACTGGATGTTGTCCGACAAAATGTAGATTCTATTCTAAATCATCAGACGCCAGAATATTTCAAAACATCTGAACAAGTTTTATAATCAACTAAGAGGGTGTCGCAAAATCATCAGATTAGATGATAGAGTGATGCCCTCGCTCTATCATATGTAAAAAAATCGGAAAGAATCTTTTGAACTGTTGATTCTTTCCAATTTTTTGCGTACTTTAATAAAGCTACCTGTTTTTCGCCTTTTTATGCGGTTTCTTTTACTGGAAATAGGTGGCTTCCTGTTCGCTCATTCTGTATTTTTGCATGCAACTTATTCAAATTATATCCCATACACAATAAAAGAATCTCCAGTTTCACTTTGGTTTTCCCACGAAACAGAAATCTTTGGAATTCATAGTCATTTTTTAGAACTCCGAATGCTCCCTCCACTTGTATCGAGCGATTCATCCGGTATAAGATTCCCTTTTCGCTTAAAATATTTTCATATGATTCCTGACGCTTCTCTAAGAAACTTTTGGAGATGTATAGACGTTTGTTCCCTTTAGCTCGGGTACATCTTTCTTTGTGCGGACAGCCTGTACAGTCTTCGCATTCATAAACTGTCACTTCGGATTCATAGCCACTTTTACTTTTCTGTTTTTTATGAAAAGAGGTTTTAGTTCCTTTCCAGCATGGCATATATATGTGTCTGTTATCTCATCATATCCCATATTTTCCCGTTTGCTGATATCCTGTTTGAAACTGCGCTTTTTCCATTTTTCATAGGTCTGCGGTTTGATGTACGGTTTCTGTTTCTGCTCCCGCAGATATGTGTAAGCTTCTTCGCTCTCATATCCCGAATCCGCAGTCACACTTGGGTAACGGAATCCCATTTTTTTCTCTATTGTCTCCAGAAAAGGGATCAGTGTCCAGACATCATTCCGGTCCTGGAAAATATCCGCTGCAACAATATATTCACTATCTACACCAATCTGCACGTTATATCCCGGCTTTAGCTGTGCATTTCTCATGTGATCATCTTTCATGTGCATAAACGTAGCGTCTGGATCTGTTTTACAATAATTATTCCTTCCCTGAAAACTGGCTGTATGCCAGTCATAAACAGTCTGGCGTTCCAGAAAACGGCGAAATAACTCCAGATACTTCTGGTTCCGGCTTTTGCGTTTTCCTCTTCCATGTACAAAAACGGTATGTTGTTCTTCGCATACTTGTTCTATAAAACAGCATATCTTCTGAATATCGTGTGTTCTGGTTTCTTTCGATACACTGAAAGACTGTAGGTACTCCCGGTTTAGCAGAGTGACCGCTTCCTGTGTTTTTAGGAACATCTTTTCTTCCCATTTTCCAACCGATTTTTTCCATACAAACGTATATTTATTGGCACAGGCTTCCAGCTTCGTACCATCTATAAATACGGTTTCTTTTGATAGTTCGTTCATTTGTTCCAGACGACGTACCATCTGATAAAACAGGTCTTCGCAGGCGTCGGCCAAAAATCCAGTACGGAATCTTGCAATTGTACTGTGATCTGGTGCTTTCTGCCCAGCAAGCAACCACATGAAATTGATATCACGTTTACAAGCAGTTTCAATCTTTCTGGAAGAATAGATATTTTGGGAATAAGCATAGGTCAAGATCTTAAACATGATCTTTGGGTCCACTGCCGGATTTCTGCCTTTGGCAGAGTAAGCCTGATACAGCAAGCTGTAATTCAAATCCTCCAATTCGTGGCTCAGCAGTCGAACAGAATCATCATTAGGAACCAGACCTTCCAAATTTAATGGCAAAACCAGTTGATAAGGCTCGCCAAATTCGGTATAATTTTTATGGTATTTTATGTATTTGGTCATACTTAATTATACCATGGATTGCGGACTCTTCGGAGTCCGTTTTCTGTTTTTCATATAAAAATGGAGCTATTGCTCCATAGATTGATTACTCATCTATTTTGCAACAGCCCCTACATGATATTATTCAGCTATTAACTCTATCCCTTATGCTTCTGAGAACTGGTCTTTTCCTACAAAGCATAATGGACATTCAAAATCTTCCGGAACATCCTCCCACTTTGTACCAGGTGCAATACCACCTTCTGGATAGCCCTTCTCCTCATCATATTCCCATCCGCAAACATCACATACGTATTTCATTCGTTGTTCCTCCTTGTAAATATATTAATACACAGCCTATATTATTGTGTTGTTCTGTAACCTTAATATGTATAAATGCTTTTAGCATTTCCATAATCCATGCAGGTTACAATATGCATATACTTCTTCTACCTGTTCACCATCGCAAAGACAAAAATCTGCTACCGGCTC
>ENA-OQKO01001147-OQKO01001147.1-human-gut-metagenome-genome-assembly--contig:-NODE-1147-length-17677-cov-4.134017_pt1 | contig 17677 bp, 17 predicted proteins | sample MGYA00242777_ERZ504796 | MGnify/ENA primary metagenome ERZ504796 (study PRJEB26092, sample SAMD00036404) | human gut metagenome | host: Homo sapiens | study: EMG produced TPA metagenomics assembly of... | reverse complement strand
CCGATCTTACCGCCTTTGGCATACGGAGCTAGGAGGTCGACGACTTTGATGCCGGTTTCAAAAATTTCGGTGGCCGGAGACTGGTCTTTAAAGGCCGGTGCCGGACGATGAATAGGCCAGTAGTCGGATGCCGGTACTTTTGTATCGTCATTGTCGACGGTCTGTCCGAGTACGTTGAAAATACGTCCCAGGCATCCGTCGCCGACCGGTGCTGCAATAGCACGGCCGGTATCTACTGCTTTCATTCCGCGTACCATGCCATCGGTGGAACTCATCGCAACGGTGCGGACTACGCCGTCACCTAAGTGCTGCATGGTTTCACAGATAACATCTACCGGAACAGTGCCTTCTTCATCTTTGACATGAATTGCGTTATAGATGGCAGGAAGTTCCTGATCGTCGGAAAAAGCGATATCGACGACAGCGCCCATGACCTGTACGACCTTGCCTACCTGTCCCTGCTGTTCATTTGCCATGAAGAAGCATTCCTCCTTAATCAAATTAAGCCGGTTTATTCGAGAGCTGCCGCACCGCCGACAATTTCGGAAATTTCATTGGTGACCTGTGCCTGACGCGCTTTGTTGTACGTAAGGTTGAGGTCGGCAATTCTTTCCGTCGCGTTGTCAGTGGCAGCGGACATGGCCGCCATACGGCTGCCCAGCTCGGACGCCGCGGATTGCAGCATCGCATTATAAACCTGTACTTGTATATATTCAGGAAGCAGTTTGGAAAGCACTGCCGCCGCATCGGGAAGGAAAATATAGGGATCTTCCTCGATACGGAGGAAATCCTGTCTTTCTTTTTCCCATTCGCTGGCAGCCGCTTTTGCTGCTTCTTCCGTTTTTCCCTCAGCCGGCGCTTCAATGGGGAGCAGCCGGTCTACCCGGACCTGCTGGCGGAGGGCGGTGATGAATTTGGTATAAATAATATAAACTTCATCGACTTCTTCTTTTGTGAAGTATTCCACCATCTCTTTGGAGAGATCGATGGAATCCTGAGCCGACGGCTTATCAGAAAAGCCGAAATGATAGGTATCGGGATCATACCCGCGGAATTTCAGATAATTCTTCGCCTGTTTCCCGCAGACATATAAAGCGTATGCAGAACGATCCTTTCCGGAGATTTCCTGCAGGGTACGCTTCATCACGTTGGAGTTATAAGCGCCGGCAAGGCCTTTGTCGCCGCAAATGACGAGGTATCCAACCTTCTTTACTTCGCCTGTCCTGAAGAGCGGGCTTGTAAATCCGGGTGTCACCGAAGAAGCACGGCGCAGGAGCTCTCCGATCTTTTCCGCATAAGGACGGGAGCCGTTTGCCTTTTCCTCCGCTTTGCGCAGACGGGCGGCGGCTACCATCTTCATGGCTTTCGTGATCTGCTGGATGTTGGTGACGGATTTTATGCGCCCTTTTATATCACGCGTACTTTCCAATCAGATCACCCCTCTACCGTTTCAGACTTTTCTTCTGTTTCGCTTTGTGCCTTGTAACGTTTCTTGAATTCATCAAGAGCTTCTCTGAGTTTCGCTTCATTTTCATCTGTCAGCTTCTTTTTATCCACGATATCAGCGCCGATTTCCGGATGGCTGCTGTGGAGGAAATTCAGAACCTGCTGTTCAAACCCGACAACCTGGTCTACGTCCACGTCATCAAGATACCCTTTGACGGCAGTGTAGATCGCCATAACCTGGTCTTCGACCGGATAAGGGGAATACTGCGGCTGCTTCAGAATTTCCGTCGTCCTCTGGCCGCGGTCGATCTGCGCTTTGGTGGCAGCGTCAAGATCGGAACCGAACTGGGCAAATGCCGCCAATTCACGGAACTGTGCCAGATCCAGACGCAGCGTGCCTGCGACCTGTTTCATGGCCTTAATCTGTGCAGAACCGCCTACACGGGATACAGACAGGCCGACATTGATGGCCGGACGGATCCCAGAATAAAAGAGTGCCGTTTCCAGATAAATCTGTCCGTCCGTGATGGAAATGACGTTTGTCGGAATGTACGCACCGACATCGCCTGCCAGTGTTTCAATGATCGGCAGCGCGGTGATGGAGCCGCCGCCCAGTGCATCGGACAGACGTGCCGCACGTTCCAGCAGACGGGAATGCAGATAGAATACGTCACCGGGGTAAGCTTCGCGTCCCGGCGGACGGCGCAGCAGAAGCGACATGGCGCGGTAAGCGACAGCATGTTTGGAGAGGTCGTCATAGATAATGAGGACATCTTTGCCCTGGTGCATGAAATGTTCTGCAATGGATACACCGGAGTATGGTGCAAGGTACTGCATCGGAGACCCTTCGGAAGCACCGGCATGTACGATGATGGAGTAATCCATAGCGCCGGCAGCTCTCAGCCGTTCGTATACACGGACGACATTGGAGTTCTTCTGCCCGATGGAAACATAAATACAAATGACATCCTGCCCCTTCTGGTTCAGAATGGTATCAATAGCGATGGCCGTCTTGCCTGTACCGCGGTCGCCGATGATCAGCTCACGCTGTCCGCGGCCGATCGGGACCATGGAGTCGATACATTTCAGACCGGTCTGCAGCGGGACGTTTACCGGCTGTCTGTCGGCAATGCCCGGAGCTTTGATTTCAATGTCGCGATAAGCGTCAGTCTTGATTTCGCCTCTGCCGTCAATCGGCTGTCCCAGCGCATTGACCACGCGGCCGATGACCGCATCGCCTACGGGAACCTGCATCAGACGGCCCGTTCTCTTTACTACGTCGCCTTCCTTGATGGTTTCCGCATTCCCCAGAAGAACGGCACCTACATTGCTTTCTTCCAGGTTCATGGCCATGCCGTAAACGCCGTTCGGCAGTTCCAGCAATTCACCGGCCATGCAGTTTTCAAGGCCATATACATGGGCGATACCGTCGCCGACTTCAAGAACCGTACCTACTTCATCGACATTGAGGTCTACTTTGTAATTTTCAATCTGTTTTTTAATGACAGATGTGATTTCATCTGAACTGATTTTCATATCCTGTAAGTCACCTCAATCTCTTTGCATCATTTGCGAGCGGAGCGCCGCAAGCTGGCGGGCTACGGATCCGTCAATCAGACGGTCTCCCATCCGGACCGTGAATCCGCCTATCAAAGATGCGTCTACTTTCTGTTTCATGATAATTTTGCTTCCCGTGATTTCCGCAAGTTTGGCTTTCAAAGCGTCCACCTGGGATTTGGTCAATGGAAACGCAGAGGTTACCACGGCTTCCTCCATGCCCATCCCATGATGCGCAAGATTGGCATAGACATCCGCCATGGCAGCAAAATCAGCGATGCGGCCTTTGTCGATAACAATATAGCAGAACTGTAAAACTATCGGCTGCACCTTATCTGCAAATAACTTATTTATAGTATCTTTCTTGACATCCTTAGCAAGCAGAGGATGGTTCAGAATCTCCCCGAGCTCTTTGCTTTTCCCTATGGTATCGGCAATAAGGCGGAGATCTTCTTCCGTTTGTTCCAGGCAGTGCTGCTCTGCGGCAATTTCATAGATGGCTCGTCCGTACTTCTTTGCAAGGATTACGTTCTTATCCATGATTACTTACCTGCCTGCCCGGCATCCAGTCTTGCGATGCTTTCCGCTATGAGCCGGTCATTCGTATCCGGCGTCATATTTTTGCTGATGATCTTCGATGCAATATCACAGGAAAGAGCGGCCACCTGCGTCTTCAGATCCTCCAGGGCATCCTTGCGTTCCCTTTCGATCTGTTTAGCAGCCTGGACTTTTTCCCTCTCAATAGCCGCATGGGCCTCATCAATCTGCGCCTGGGCCTGTACCTTGGCCTCTTTTACGGCCTTGTCCACGATCCCCTGTGCGGCGACCTGGGCATTGGCAAGTTCCGCTTCCAGATCGGATTTGAGCTTGGCCGCCTCCGCGCTGGACCGGGCCGCGCTGTCCAGATCATTCCGGATCTTGTTCCTGCGGTCATCCATAACCTTCAGTACCGGCTTATAGCAGAAATGCGCCAAAACGGCAATGAGAATGATAAAGTTGAGGATTGAAATCAGCAGCGTACCATTTAATTCTACCAATGAAATCCCCTCCTTAGGCTAACAATGAATTGGAATTAGCCGAGGAAAGGATTGGCGAATACGAGGACGAGAGAAATAACGATAGCGATAATCGGAATAGATTCTACCAGGCCGATGCCGACAAGCATGGAAGTGAAGAGCTGGCCCTGAATTTCCGGCTGGCGGGTCATGCCGTCGATAGCGTGAGATGCTACTTTAGAATCGCTGAATGCAGCTGCAAATGCGGCAACTGCGGCAATCAGCGCAGATGCGATAAGGGAATACTGAACAACAATAGTCTGATCCATGGTAATGATTCCTCCTAAAAATGTAATGCCCCGGTTTTTCCGGATATAATGAGTACCGTTTCGCGGGCGGCGCCGGGCATTTTACGGAGTGCCGCTCCCATTCACCTGCACACCTTCACTTACTCCACGCTCTCCTTGAGATAAATGGAAGTCAGCGTAGTGAAAATGTACGCCTGGATCAATCCGACCACAAGGCTGAACACGACCCAGAGCAAAGGTACAAGCACAGGTGCCAACGCGTAGAGGATTTCCATCAGGATTTCCCCTGCCAGAATATTGCCGAATAGACGCATTGCCAGTGTCACCGGCCGGGAAAGTTCTTCTACGATATTGATGATTACGAACGGCGGCATCGGTTCAAAGAAATGTTTCAGCCATTTGCCGAATCCCCTGTTCCTGATATAAACGAAATGAATACATAATGTGCCGGCCAGTGCCAGCCCCAGGGTCGTATTCACATCATTTGTCGGAGACGCCGTCAGATGGGCTGTCGGCAGAAGCCCGATCTCATTGGCCACAAAGATGAACATGAAAAGCGTCAGCAGGAAATAAACAACCTTTTTATAATGCGATCCCATATTCTTCTCAAACTGGGAGCATAGCGGCTCAATGATCATTTCCACCGCATTCTGGATACCGCTTGGAACGAGCGAACGCCCCCGGCTCGCAGCAAAGACGATAATAAATACTATGAGAGCAGTAAGCCATTGTGTAAAAATCGTATCCAGATTGACCGACATTCCGAAAAGCTGTGCAACCACATGTGTACCCGTATGAAGATGCATAGTCTCACCCCCTCTCTGTTTTGGACGTCAGGAAAATATTATTATTCTTATTCCACACTATTGCCTTGCCCAGATAGTAGCAGGGAACAGTGACAATAAGCCCGCCAGAAAGCCGAGAATGGAAAGCGGTGTCCACAAAACCACCGCCACCGCCAGCCCCGCTTCCACAAAAAGCCGGGAGCCGGCAAGCGCGGCGCCCATCTGGCCTATGTAGGCCGCGTCCCGCTCTTCTTTCTCCCAGTGGATGTAACGCTGTTTCATGTACAAGAAAAAAAGAATATGAAATACGACGCCGGCGGCAAATCCTGCCGCTACAGTCCATTCCCATTTCAAAAATGCGGCGGCCGCGCCGACAGCGCCTATGGCTGCCAGACGGCTGACCACTCTATCCGCAAAAGCAGGGAATACCGTATCATACTTCATTTCTTACTTTCCTATCATTTTTCTAATTATGGCCCACAATCCGGATATGGCGCCCAAAAGGGATAACCCGATAAGGCCGAAAGGATACGTCCCCAAGTATTCATCACACTTAAGTCCGCCCCAGATACCGAGGCCGATACAGGAAAGAAGGGTCATGCCCGCTCCGCCTGCCACAGCGATACTGCGCATCGGATTGAACTCTTTTCCTTTATCTCCCTGTCCTCCGGCATTCTTCATGGCCATCTCCGGCATGTGCACATCATGAAAAACTGCACGCAAAATACGTACAGCTCTACCCATACAAAGTTATTGTAACATATGCGGATTTACTTCGCTATAAATTTAGACGGTTTTTTATGAGAAATCCCCTCCGCATACAAAAGCGTCTCCACGATGCGCCCGGCGGATCTGCCGTCACCGTAAGGATTCACTGCTTCCGCCATCGCATGATATGCTGCCTCATCGGTCAGCAGCCGGTATGCCGTCTGATAAATCTTCTCTTCCCCAGTGCCTACCAGTTTTACCGTCCCCGCCGCTACCGCTTCGGGGCGCTCTGTCGTATCGCGAAGGACAAGGACGGGTTTCCCCAGACTCGGCGCTTCCTCCTGTATGCCGCCTGAATCGGTCAGCACAAGGGCGGACCGCGCCATCAGATTCGTGAAAGGCTCATACTCCATCGGTTCCACAAGATGGATGCCCGCAGCACCGTCCAGCTCTTCCTCCACCGCTTCACGGACAAGAGGATTCCGATGGACAGGAAATACCACTTCCGTATCTGGTACGGTTTCCACCAGCCGGCGGAGCGCACGGTACACATGATGCATGGGCGCGCCTAAATTTTCACGGCGGTGGGTGGTCACAAGGATGACGCGCTTGTGTTCTTCAATCGCCTGTATTTCTTCATCTTCAAAAGTATAATCTTTCTTTACCGTCGAAAGGAGCGCATCAATGACGGTATTCCCCACGACAAAAATATTTTCATCCTTTTTATTTTCACGGAGCAGATTTTCCCGCGCTGTTTCCGTCGGGGCAAAATGAAGACTGGCCAGGACGCCCGTAAGCTGGCGGTTCGCCTCTTCAGGAAAAGGGGCCGCCAGATCTCCCGTGCGCAGCCCCGCTTCCACATGTCCGACTTTGATTTGCTTGTAAAAAGCGGCAAGCGACGCGGTAAACGTCGTCGTCGTATCCCCATGGACAAGGACATAATCCGGTTTTTCCTTTTCCAGTACTTCTTCCAGTCCGCGAAGGACGCGGGAAGTGATGTCATACAGGGACTGTCCGCTCCTCATGATATCCAGATCGTAATCGACGGGCAGCTTGAAAAGATCCACCACCTGATCGAGCATTTCCCGATGCTGCGCCGTGAGGCAGACCTTTGTTTCTATTTCGGAATGCGCCAGAAGCGACTGCACGACAGGAGCCATCTTTATCGCTTCAGGCCGCGTGCCGAAAACCGTCATGACTTTCACAGGACTACTCCTTTTCATAAAACAAACTGATACAATGAAATATTTCTGTCAATTCCTTTTTTATTTCTCATCTTTTTCCGACCGCGGAAGAACGACCTCTCTCATGACGCCGAGTTTCTTCGCCCAGAAAATAAACACCCCGAGTGCGAGAAGGATCACCGCCACACCGAGAAATGGATTCAGCCTCACCACAAGGAGCGCCGCTGCCGAGAAAAAAGCGGTCAGCGCGTACATGACCAGCACCACCTGTTTCTGCGACAGGCCTGCCGCCAGAAGACGGTGGTGGAGATGATTCTTGTCCGGTGAAAAAATCGGCACCCCTGACTGCCTGCGCCTCACGATAGCAAGTACCGTATCGGTAATGGGCACGGCCAGCGCCACTAAAGGCACGATAAGGACTGCGGCAGCCGCCGTCTTCATAGATCCCATGACCGACACCGCGGCAATCACATACCCAAGGAACATGGATCCCGTATCGCCCATGAAAATTTTAGCCGGATTGAAATTATACTGCAGAAAGCCGAGACACGCGCCTGTCATGGCCACCATAGCGGCAGCCGATACCCACTGCCCCATCTGGAATGCGAGAAGGGCAATGGCAATAGACGCTATCGTGGCGATCCCCGCAGCAAGCCCGTCAAGGCCGTCAATAAGATTGACCGTATTGATAAATCCGATGATCCAGAAAATAGTAAGCGGTATGGAAATAAAGAGAGGAAATTCAATAATCCCCACATAGGGAAGATCGATCCAATCAATATTCACATCAAAGAATATCACAAGCACGGCGGCGGATAAGATCTGCCCGAGAAGTTTCACCTTGGCGGGAAGAGATACGATATCATCTGCAATCCCCACAAAAACAAGACAGGTCGCGCCGATCATGATCCCTGTCATTTCATAAGTAACGCCCACCGTAAGGATGACGGCTACCATAAACCCCGCGTATATGGCAACACCGCCCAAACGGCGTCCCAGTCCGTGATGCACCTTCCGTGCGTCCGGCTTATCCACGGCCCCGATCTGCCCCGCGAAATTTTTTACGGCCGGCGTGAGAATAAACGTCACGGCAAGCGCGGCAAGGAACGTGAACGCGTAAGCGAACAACGAACCACCTCCCCTTTCTATGTATATGGTTATTTTAGCACAACTGATGAAATATTGTTGCCCGCCTGCGGCCTCGAAATAAAGCGGAGCCCAAAAGAAGCGGGAACCGCAAAAGAAAGGCACACGAAACGGAGAACCGTATTTCCGTCCCCATACAGCAAAAACCTCACGGCTGTTTGATTGAAATCATTCTGCCATGAGGTTTTTATACTACTCCGCACGAATCACAACGCAGCGATACGGCGCTTCTCCGTCGCTTTCCGTAGATACCGCGCTGTCATTCTGGAGCGCCAGGTGGATCATACGACGGTCACCCGCCGACATCGGTTCAAGGCGGATTTCTTCCCCTGTACGCTTCACCTTATCCGCCAGGCGGTGCGCCAGCGATTCCAGCGTCTGTCTGCGGCGCTGCCGATAGTCCTCCACATCAAGAAGCACGAAGTAATGGTGGCGGAAATTTTTATTTGCCGCCAGATTCGTCAGGTACTGGAGCGCGTCCAGCGTCTGGCCGTGCTTTCCGATAAGGATGCCCAGACCCTCGCCGTGAAGGTTGAAAAGAATGCGTTCTTCATTCACCATCTTTTCAAGCTGCACTTCCATCTTCATTCCTTTGAAAACGCCCGTCAGGAAACGTTTCGCTTCTTCAGCGGCTTCTTCCTGCTCTTCCGCGGAAAACGGAGTTTCCTCACGGCCGCGTTTTTCCTTCTTCGCCGTAAGAACTTCTTCCGTATCGCCGCCCATGACGTTTTCCCCCGGCTCCTCCGCAGCAGAAACGGTTTCTTCCTCTCCGTCTGCAGCCCCGGCAGCAGCCGAAGTCATGTCCCCGGCAGTCTCCGTAACATCTTCCGTTTCCGATCCTGCCGCGCCGACCTCGACAACGGCATCTTTCTTGTTGAACAAACCGAAAAGTCCGCTTGAGGGCTGTTCAATGACACGGATCACTGCTTCTGCGCGGGAAAGCCCCAGCTTCTTCAATCCTTCTTCCACTGCTTCGTCAACGGTTTTTGCGGTAATTCTGACAGTTTCCATAGTTATCCCTCCGCTTTCCCGGAACTATCCCCGGCCTCTGCCATCTTTTCAGCAGAAGCCGTTTTTTCTTTTTCATCACCGGCCTTCGGTGCTTCATCGGCTGCCGGTTTCTTTGCTACCTTTTTAATAATTTTTCTGCGGATAATCTTTTTCCTCTTTGTCTTAGCCACAGCCTCTTCATCGGTATGGACAGTGACTACGCCTTTTTTCGAAGGCCCGTTTATCATTTCCTTTCCCTTTTCCCCGCGGAACATGATAAGCTGCTGGAAAAACTGGTAAATATTGCTCACCACCCAGTAAATCACCAAACCGCTCGGAAAATGAAGAGACATCCAGCCGATCATAAGAGGCATCATGAAAAGCATCGTCTTTTGGTTGCCCGGCGCGTCTTTCGGCGTCGTCTGCCAGGAAACAAGGAACGTGGACGCGGCGGAAAGAACAGGCAGGATGTACGTACCGTCGTCCGCTGCCAGACTTTCAATCCAGAGGAAACCCGCGTGGAGAGGGTCATAACTGAACCCCTGAATCGCATAGTACATCGCGATAAGGAAAGGCATCTGTATGAGCAACGGCAGGCATCCCGCCATGGGGGACGCATTATGCTCTTTGTACAGACGCCCCATTTCCTGCCGCATCATGGCAGGGTCATTTCTGTACTTCTTCTGGATTTTCTGGATCTCCGGCTGTATTGCCTGCATCGCTTTCATGGAACGGATCTGTTTCACCGCGAGGGGAAGCAGCAGCGTCTTAATGAGTATCGTCAAAACGACGATAGCGATGACGTAATTGGGGAATCCAAGACCGGAAGTAAATTCATAACAAATCTGCAGGCCGATGCGCATCAGATCGGCAATCATACCTACAATAGCTGAGAGTACGGGAATCTGGAACTCAGATCCGCCTCCGCCAAAGCCAAGATTCATAATTTCTCCTTATACGGCCTCTATTTCAGCCGCCTAAATGTTCCCACTTTCTGAATTTCAAAAGCGGGATGAGACAAAAATGCAGAAACTCTGCTAAATTCATGGCGTGACAGGATAACAAAACGCGAAAGATAAACGAAAGATAAAAAAGCGGCGCCTTATCAAAAGCGCCGTACATTGCCTGTCGGAAAAGCTTTATGGAACAGGGTCATAACCGCCCTTATGGAAAGGATGGCACTTCAAGATCCGCTTTAACGCGAGCCATCCACCTTTCAGCGCGCCGTATTTCTCCACCGCTTCCAGCGCGTAAGTGCTGCAGGTGGGAGTGAAACGGCAGCATGGCGGTTTCAGAGGAGAAACATATTTCCTGTAAAATCGAATAAAAACGATCAGCGCCGTCTTCATCATGCCCCCTCCAGCATGCCCGCTTTACGCCACAGCGCAAGCAAAGCCTTTTCCGCTTCGCTATACGTCGCTGTCGTCAGAAAAGCGGCGGCAAGCAATATGGCTTCATAATGGGAAGAAAGTTCATGACGATGGAGGCGGTAAACCTCTTTCATCAGGCGCCTTGCCCGGTTGCGCGCCACGGCATTGCCGATGCGCTTAGTCGTCACGAACCCGATCCGGACAGGTTCCCGTTTCGTCCTGACCACGTACATAAGTCCCGCGCGGTTGCTGAAACGCCGGCCGGACGAGTATATACGCCGGTAATCCCTGTTTTGCCGGATACGGAAATCACGGTGAAGCGGATACTTCTTCTCCTGCTTCGATTCTGACTCAGGCACTTAATACCTTTCTGCCCTTGGCTCTTCTTCTTTTCAGAACAATACGGCCGGCTTTCGTCTTCATACGGGCGCGGAATCCGTGGGTATGTTTTCTCCAGTGGTTATTAGGCTGGAATGTCATTTTTGCCATCAGTGAACACCTCCTTACTGCGTCCTGTGTATTCACACACCATAACATGCTAATTATAGCTAAACGGCCATCAGATGTCAAACGAAAACACTTCACACACTCCGCTTTTCACGAAGAAATCAGTACCGCATTATGACGCCTTATCGTTCCCCTCATTATGACACTCTCTCCTTCAATCGTCATTCTGAACGGTGGCAAAAATGCCTTGAGGGAAAAACGGGAAACAGGATGGTGACACGGAGTGAAGAATCTATTACCTCACTTTCCCTTCTTGATTCCTGATAAAGAAAAAGGAAACGGTCTCCCGTCTCCCTTATTTTCCTTTCCGCATCACCTATTACAGTGCGGACCCCTGCAAGCTTCCCGGTCATCACCGCTTCTCTCCGGAACACCGCAGACTCCCCGCTCACCGTTTTCTCCGATGGGACAGAGCTGTACGTTTTCATCCTGCGGCGGATTATCTCCGCCATCATACGCGGCAAAGCCGCTGACCATGCCGCCTGCAAGCAGTGCCGCGGCAAGTATTGTTTTCTTCCACATAAGAACACCTTCTTTCAAAACTGAAGCTTATTCATATATTTATATATATCTATTATAACACACCCTGTATAGTGTCTTATTGACAGAGAACGGCAAAACGCCATCCGAAGCGAATGTGAAGGATCTGCACCCGCGATGAGGAAGACCATAAGAAGATAAAAGCTATCAGCTGTGAGCAGTCAGCTGCAAGCTGTTAGCTGTAAGCGGTGAGCCGTTAGCTGTGAGTTAAAAGCCGAAGCATATGATTTCCATTAGGTGTCATACGAAATATCAGCAAAGGATTTGCTGTTGTAGTAAGGGGAGCGTTAATCGTCATCCGAAGCAAATGTGAAGAATCTATTACCGTGGTGAGGAAAACCGTAAGACGTCATCCTGAGCGGCAGCGAAGGATCTATACCCGTGATGAGGAAAACGGTAAGCTGTCATTCTGAGCGCAGCGAAGAATCTGCTGCTGTGATGAGGGAAGAAAAGCAAGGATTATATAAATTTATTACAGCCATTCTTTTGATAAATCTTTCCATTCAGGATTTATGCTGTTTATCAAAACTTCTTTTTTATTTCGAGAAAATCCTTTTATGCTTTTTTCCCGATGAATGGCATCTTTTATATTACTTATCGTTTCATAATATACAAGATAATAAACGTGATATCTTTTAGTGAAACTATCATTGATTCCCATGCGATGTTCATATAAACGACGTTGCAAATTATTTGTGACACCTGTATAAAGGACGGTTTTATTATAATTGGTAAGAATGTAAACATAACCCATAGAAGTACCTCCCATATAAGATTATATACAAATATGTGGCAGTAGGTAATAAATGAAAAGCAACACTAACAGTAAGACGTCATAATGAGGGAAACGGTTAATCGTCATCTGAAGCAAACGTGAAGGATCTGTTGCCGTAGTGAGGAAGTCGGTAAAGTGTCATTCGGAGTAATAGATTCTTCACTCTGTGCCACTATCCCGTTTCCCATCTTTCCCTCAAGGCTTTCTTGACTCCGTTCAGAATGACAGCGGACGGCAAGGCGTCATCCTGAGCGGCAGCGAAGGATCTATTACCGTCCGCTTATCCCCTCTCACATAAAAATACGGTACCCATCACATCTGACGGATACCGTACTTTCTATTTCTTATACTATTTCCTTATCCTTGTCTTTGTTTTCCGGTTTACGCTTCCGGGGAAATATGAGAACCGTACACATCACGGTAATCATTGTTCGCCTTATCGTCTTCGCTGTTGACACGGACACGTTCTACCTTATTTCTGTCATTGTCCTTGCCGGAAATACGGTCGACACGGATACGATCCAGACGAATCTGGCGGAGTTCCGGTTCAAACTCATTCATAGCTCTGTCCATATTGTCATCTACCGGTGCTCCATTCTTCAATGCGCGATAGAACATCGCCGCAAATTCATAGCGGGTCATGGAACGTTCGCCGCTGAACATGCCGTCCGGATAGCCTTCAAGGATGCCGTTTCCTGCCAATGTAGACACATATTCATAAGCCCAGTGGTTTTCCGGCACATCGGGGAAGTCCTTCTTTTTACCCATATCCAGGATACCGAGAATGGAATTCATCTTCTGCTCCATGGTATCCAGACGTTTCTTCAAATCCTTGTTCTCATCACGGAGATCGACGATTTCTTTCGCCATGGCTACTTTGGATGTGGATACATGGTTGCCCTGTCCCAGCTTCACGCTGACTCCGGCATTTACCATGTTCTCTCCTCCCCCGAAGGAGCCTCCCACGCTGAACATGGTGTCTTCATTAGGACGGTAGAATGCGCCTACCGATACTGCATGGGCGTCTTTGTAGTTGCCGTAGCCGGCTGCCACATCCCACTTGTCATCCGGGTCGAAGTCCAGCGGATGGAGCGCTGCCAGTGCTGCCGCTCCTGCTCCTACTCTGTCCATCCGGTCGCCAAGTTCATTGACTGCTCCTCCTATATTGTTGATTGTCTGGTTTGTTTTCCACAGCTGCCCCCCGTTGACGGCGTCAGTGCTGTTTGCGCTGATGTCTCCGGCTGCTACGTTGGTGATTTTCTTGTTCCCTGCGTTGATGCCGCTGTTGTCGATTTTCACGTCTCCCACGGTCAGGGTGTTGGTGGTTACGCTGTTAAGGCCTTTCAGGTCTTTGGCCATGCGGACTTTCAGGTTGTTATTGCCGTCGGATACGACGCCGAGGTTGTCTTCTGTGGTCAGTTTGTTTTCGTCTGTAATGCCTCCGACTACGTTCACCTGTTCGTTCAGTTTCTTCTTGATGACGTTTCCTGTATCGCCGCCGTACTTCATGCCGTCATTTAGGGTAGCCACTTCTTCCTTGGTGCCGTCCGGTTTTTCGTATACGATACGGGTCGTGGTCGTACCCGGTGCACCGTCCACCCCGGGTTTGCCGTCACGGGTAACGGAGATATTTGTCGTTTGGCCGTCTTTTCCGTTGATGCCGATTTTTCCATCTTTGCCGTTTTCACCTGTAGCGACGATTGTTTCGACTTTCAGGTTTTTATTCATCTTCACGTCGATTGTCGTATTTCCGGCAGGGTCCTGCGTGATAAAGGTTTTAAGGTTTTCTCCGCTGTATTCCGTATCGGCCGCGGTACCTTCTCCTTTCACGGTTATCTTGGAGCCCAGTTTATTGGTTTTTGTGCCGCCTGCATTGGCATCGAACTGCAGGCCTTTGGCGATTACATCATCCAATTTGGATTTGGACGCGATGTCCTTTAATTTTACGGTTTCTTTCTGCCCTGCATGGTTTTTATCTTCTACGGTCAGATCAATATCGCCGTTGGTATCGACTGTATAAGACCCATCCGCACTGGATGCGTTTTGTACCAGCCGATAATCGGTGGCGTTAGCGCCTTGTTTCTTCACTTCATCGCTGACGACCTTCAACTGGTCTTCCGTGGCACCACGGCCGGATACGATGTTGGGATTTTGAATATTCCAAGTCTTATTATCAAGACCTGTTACATAATTACCGCTTTCATTAGCTCCGGCTGCATTAGCCACTGTTTGACCGCCCATCGTCACACCGCCGGCTTTCACCGTATCCGTAGCGGTTACTGTCTTCACATGAATGTCTTTGTTGAGTTTTACGCCAATTTTCGTATCGTCACCGGTTTGGGTGATTTCTGTCGTAATGTTATTATCGCCGTTAACGGTGACTTTAGAGCCTAATTTGTTCGTTTTTTCGCTGTTATTATCCGCGTCGAACCGAAGGCCTTTATTGATCACTTCATTTTTAGCGTCATGCAATTGGCCGCCGTTTACCGCGTCTTTGGATCCGGCTGCCACCTGACCATCAGCCACATTGGTTACTTTTTGGTTATTCGCATTGATGCCGTTATTGGTTACATAGGTCTTTCCACCTACGGTCAGCCCGTTATTATTGATCACCGTATTGCCCGTTGTGACGCTGTCCACTTTCACGTCTTTCGCCAGTTTGATATTCAGCGTATCTGTCCCATTGGATACCACGCCGATATTTCCATCCGTCAGCTTAGATGTATCTGTCACACCGCCGATGATATTCGTCTGTTCGCCTAATTTTCGGGTAAACTTATTGGCCGCGGCTGCCGCAGCTTTCACATCGCCCGCATAGGCCACGCCTTTATCTATTTCCGAAGTCACCGCATAGAGCTGGCTGCCATTGATGGCATCGGTAGAAGTCGCGGAAATACGGCCGGCCGCCACATTGGTAATTGTCCGTTCTGCGCCTGCCTTGCCTACACTTACTGTGGAAGCCGGATTTACTCCTGCGAAATTATGTGCTACGCCATTGATTGTTGCGGAGGGTGTCGCTACAGCAGCTGCTGTTTCTGAACCATTGCCGATAGCCACGGCATTTTCATTGGCCACTTTTGTATTATTGCCAAGAGCAACGCCATTCTTCCCTGTCACGGATGCACTGCTCCCCAGAACCATAGCCCCATCAGCAGAAGCTGTGGAATTATTCCCTACCACATAGGCATTATCCGTTGTGACGGTATTCTTATAACCGAAAGCACCTGCCGTACTTCCTTTGACCGTACCGGCAGTAACCTTCTTAATTTTATCGCCATTGGCTTCTGTCGTTTCCGTAATGGTGGCGGAACCAATCGTATTGCCGCCACCGATCGCATAGGAATTATTCCCATAGACTTTGTTATCCGTACCGACAGCCGAAGAAGCTGCACCGGATACGGTGCCGTCCGTCATATCCAGACCGACTGTATTCGCATCGCCGACAGCTGTAGATTTATTCCCGTAAGTCTCCGCCCGGCTGCCGAGAGCCAGAGACTTATCGCCCCAGCTCCGTGCCATGACACCGATACCGGTGCTGGCAATCCCCTTCGTCAGTGTATTGACGCCAATCGCCGTCGAACCTGTACCATAAGACTGGGTCATCATACCGATGGCCATACTGGCATTCCCTATAGAAGCAGTATTCACATAATTCTTACTGTCATTGATAGCTGCACTTCCCAATGTCGTCCCGGGATATAATACAGCCAGTTCCCGGTTAAAGTTTTTCTGCACACCAGTGGTCGCCATGTCCGGAATGGCAGCCGTTAGAACAGGTTTTGCCTTATCAATATCATCCCCGCCGATGGCAATGGAAGAATGCCCGATAGATCTTGAGTCAGCGCCTATGGATGTGGATTGGGTACCATAAACTTTAGCCCGGCTGCCGATTGCCACGCCCTGTGAATACTCCGACTTATCCGCCGGATTAGTTACATCTTTTCTGAGCAGGCAGGCTTCCGCTCCGGCACCGAGAACCACATCGCCCCGGGAACCGTAAGAAGCGGCCTCCGCTCCCATAACAACCGCGCCGTTACCACCTTGGGGATGAGTATGATACTCGGAAACCGTGCTCTTCGCCTGGCGGCCAATGACGATATCCCCGTTTTCCGTCGCTGTTGCATTATTCCCGATGGCGATGGTGCTCGCAGTAAACTGCTCACTGACCCGCTTCTGACCTAAAGCCTGGGCTCCCCGTCCTATGGCAACACTGTTTTCAGCAGTCGCTCCTGACTTTGCCTGCAACCCTGCCACAAAAGAATTCGTTCCATCAGCCTCTGTCAAGGTTCCGATAGCGGTAGCATGGCCTGCCGTCGCCTTAGCACTGTCACCTACCGCCACGCTGTCACCGCCGGTAGCGGAAGCACCCGGACCATACTGTGTATTCGCTTCCGCCACCCCCGGCATCAGGCATCCTGTAAGAGCAAGGGCGCACAGAAACGCGCGGATGGGCAGGCTCTCCTTTTCAGAAGCTGCTCCTCCATTTTTCCCGCAGCGGCCGGCAACTTCCGAAACCACCACATAGCAGTGTTTCACCCGGCTCCAAATGACTTTGTAAATCTGATTCATAATTTTCCCCCCCTTATACTTTATCTTTAAAATTATTAATAAATCAAAGAATAATCACTTTTATCAAAACAACCGGCTTCTATTTTATCTGCAATGAATTATTTACCGGCTGCGATATGCGAACCGTATATGTCGCGGTAATCACCTTTTTCTTTATTGCCTTCATTGTTGACACGGACGCGTTCTACTTTATTCCTGTCATTATCTTCGCCGGAAATGCGGTCTACCCGGAAACGATAAGCTTCTCTTACCTTTTCCATCTCAGGACCAAATTCTTCCATAGCTTTACCCATATTTCCATCAACAGGCGCCCCATTCTGCAGTGCGCGGTAAATAATGGCCGCAAATTCATAGCGGGTCATGGAACGATCCCCTTTGAACTCTCCATCCGGATAGCCTTCCAAAAGACCTCTGTCTGCCAATGATCTTACATAAGAATATGCCCAATGGTCTTTCGGCACATCGGGGAACTCTACATTCCTTACAGGCTGTCCCGCCATCTGTCCGATGATCTGCCGGAACTGTTCATTTTGTGCTTCCAGACGGGTAACCGCATCTTTCAGGTCAACAATTTCTTTTGCCATAGCTACTTTGGATGTAGACACATGGTTGCCCTGTCCCAGCTTCACGCTGACTCCGGCATTCACCATGTTTTCTCCTCCGCCGAAAGCGCCTCCCACGCTGAACATGGTGTCTTCATTGGGACGGTAGCATGCGCCAACCGATACTGCATGGGCGTCTTTGTTGTTGCCGTAAACGGCTGCCACATCCCACTTGTCCTCGGGGTACAAGTCCAG
>ENA-OQKO01001140-OQKO01001140.1-human-gut-metagenome-genome-assembly--contig:-NODE-1140-length-17786-cov-4.457557_pt1 | contig 17786 bp, 16 predicted proteins | sample MGYA00242777_ERZ504796 | MGnify/ENA primary metagenome ERZ504796 (study PRJEB26092, sample SAMD00036404) | human gut metagenome | host: Homo sapiens | study: EMG produced TPA metagenomics assembly of... | reverse complement strand
AGCCGGGGAGATAGCGGTGCCCTGTACCTGCAATCCGCTACAGCAGGGGTGATGCCAATCTGAGGTTTGTCTCCTGTGGAGCTGCCCTTTATAAGTGGCGTTGACGTTTGGGTCTTACGCAACAGGACTCTATGAACCGTGTCAGGACAGGAATGTAGCAGCACTAAGTAGAATCTCCTGTGTGCCGTGAGGGTGCCTGGGCTGAGTTAACTGTAGAGGTAACGTCTGTGAGACCATTCCGAGGTGCGGCGCGCGAAAGAAGAGGATTGTGGAACGTCTGTGAGGACGTTCTTTTTTTGTGTTAAAAAAGATTTCTGCAAAATGGGGCGGGCAAATTACGGGAATGCTTTTTCAAACAGGCTCTGGCGCGGTACGCCCCAGGCAAACAAAAAGACACATATTGTATCAGGGCTGTGAATGTATTGTTCACGCCATTTTTACAATATGTGTCCTATTTTTAGTTTGCTATTCTATTTTGAATGCAAGCTGTAAGAAATTATTTGCACAGCTCCGCTACGACCTGATTGATCACCTTGCCGTCAGCCTTGCCCTTCAGCTCTGGCATAATAGTCTTCATGATCTGTCCTTTGTTTCCAGAAGCGATCAAGTCTGCATGTTTCTCTGTAAGGTAAGCCTTGATCTCAGAAGCGTCCATCAGCTTTGGAGCGTATTTCGCAATCACATCATATCTTGCCTGATATTCATCTTTCAGATCCTGTCTGGATTCCGGACAGGTGTCGATCTGCTCTTTCACAGATTTCAGCTCTTTCAGGATAACACGGTCAACCAGTTCGCCACTGATATCGTCACGGCAGCCTTCATCGATTGCCACCTTCTTCACTGCGGAAATCAGGGAAGAGACTGCATCCTTTGTTACTTTATCCTTTGCTTTCATGGCAGCTACCATGTCTTTTCTCAATGCTTCAAGTTCCATTGTATTTTCCTCCTGTCATTTTCTATGTGGTTGTTTACATAATGTTCCACAACGTTCCATCAAATCATAATTCTTTCATCCTGTGGCATTTCAGACGACTTGATGTATTTTTTGCTTTGTTTTTTATCATACCACTAATTTTCTGATTTTCCAACCTGCTCTGCCAAAGATTTTTTCAGCATTTTCTTCTTTTCCCGAAGCTCGCGAAAAAAATCGGAAAGCATGATGGAACACTCTTCCTGAAGAACACCGCGGATTACTTCTACCTTGTGGTTAAAGCCATCCATTTCCAAAAGATTCAGCACAGAACCGGCACATCCTGCTTTTGGATTCATGCTGCCGATAACCACACGGTCAATTCTGGACTGCATAAGCGCTCCGGCGCACATCTGGCAAGGCTCTAAGGTTACATACATCGTGCAGCCTTCCAGTCTCCAGTCTCCTAATTTTTTGCTTGCCTTTTTAATCGCGTTCAATTCTGCGTGAGAAAGGGTATTCTTGTCCGTGTTTCTCCGATTATAGCCTCTTGCAATGATCTGCCCGTTGCAAACGATCACACAGCCAATTGGCACCTCTTCCAATGCCCGGGCTTTCTTTGCCTGGCGAATTGCCTCTTTCATATAACGTTCCTGATCTGTAAGCATTTTTTACCTTTACTTTCTACTACTTTATGGTGAATCTCGGCATTTTTGCCGCTGCGCTGTCATTTTCATTTCAGGCGCCGCAGCGGCAATAGCTTTATTATAGGCAGTTCGCACAGGGATGTCAATTTTAACAACCGGCAGGTGGATCAATCGCACGGTACCAGTACCCTCCCCTGCCTTTTTTCACCTTGATACAGTTGCTTTCTTTGAAGCAGGAAAAGCCGAACATGCCTGCCATAAACTGTTCCTGCTGGTCGTAGCTTCCGGGTACACCAAGTATGTACCGGCCATTTGATCTGTGGCACAGAAGGAGATGTCCGAAATTGTAGTATCCGTATTGCAAAAAACGGTTGTTGCGAAGGGCGCATTGTCTTCTTGGAAAATGGACCAGATCCTGGGGTGTAATTTTCCAGCACTGGTTCAGATCGCTGTCTTGGAACGGGCAGAAGGGCTGACCAAATGGAAGTGCTATGGTTTTCTCCTTTTCCTCTTGTTTTGTATTTACTCTACAGGTAATTTTTTGCTCTGCTTCCCATATTTCCCCCACGGTTGGCTCATCTTTTGCTTGTGGTTCATCACTTATCATTTCTTCTGCTTCCAGCAGATCATCCTGCATTTGTTCCACCACATCCTCCACTTCATGCCTGTCATCTAAATCAGGTGTGGAATCTGTTTCCGGCTTGCTTTCATTCTCCAGCTTTTCTTCTGCTTTCTCTTTTATTATTTCACATACGGTACCAGTTTCTTCTTTCTTTATTATACTTTCCTTAAAATTCTCCGGGCGGATTGTCTGGTCATCCCACTCTGTTCCAAAAAAGTCTCCCGATTCTGTAAGCAAAATCATACCTCCCATTTTTTCCAGAGGAATTCCCGAGCCCCCCATATCCGTTCCGTCTGTTTCCACCAGACATTCGATTCTATTTGCCTCCGTTTTGCAGCTGCCCAGCAAAATTCCATTCATCAGTCCCTCTTTTCGCACAAATCCATATACTTTGCACACTTCTCCTGCTGCCAGGTTTCCTACCTGAAGATGTGGTTCAATTGTACACATGTGATTTCTCACTTCCACCTTCATAAAGCCACAATTATCTTCCTTTTTCCCTTTTCGGTATTCATATACATATGCGATAAAACGCCGATATCCCACCAACTGACGCCCTCCCCTTTTTATGCATCTCACTCATTAATGTATATGAAAAAACAGAATTTTCATTCATAAAAACGCATTCTGTTTCACTTGGAACATCTGTTCAAATGAATTAATTTAATTGCCTCTCCCCAAATAAGACCTGGTTAATTTCAATTCTTTTTGAAATTTTTTGAATTTTTTCAATTTTTCTGTTGACAAGCCAGTATATTCTATGTATAATATCACTTGCAGTTGACGAAGTGTGGCTCAGTTTGGTAGAGCGCTGCGTTCGGGACGCAGAGGTCGTGGGTTCGAATCCCGTCACTTCGACTACTTGGCAGGGGCGCCGAAATTCTTGAAAAATCAAGGGTTTCGGTGTTTTTTTATGTTTAAATTTTCTTCTTTTTTCGAAAGCTATATTCTATTTTAACTATTTAGATATAGAAATATTTATTTTTTGTGCTAAAATATCTTTATCGGGCAGAGAGGATTTTCCTCTCCCAGAGTTTGTTGAAACAAGCTCTAACACAAAAGCAAAATACCATAAAAGCACCAGGAGGATGAACATGAAAAGAAAAAGAAATTTGTATCATTTATGGTTTTGTTTTGCCATGCTTCTGTTTCTGGCGGTTCCTTTTAAAGTAAAGGCGGAAACTGCCACAACGCCAGTAAGCATTTCTGTACAATATGGACAGACAGAAGCACGAACAATTCTGAATATGATCAATGAAATGCGTACAAGCAGCACAGACGCATGGTATTGGAAGCAAGACGATACAACCAAAACATATTGCACAAATCTGCAGCCATTGCAGTATGATTACGATCTGGAAAAAACAGCTATGCAAAGGGCCGCTGAAATTGCAATTATTTATTCCCATACACGTCCAAATAACAAAGACACCTTCTCCGCCTTTTATGAAAATTCAGTATATTATACTTATGCAGGCGAAAATATAGCTGCGGGATATGGAACTGCTGACAGTGTCAACGACGGCTGGAGGGAAGATAACGAGCTTTACGCCGGTCAGGGACACAGACGAAATATGCTTAATTCTAAATTCAACTGTGTCGGAATCGGTCATGTATACTACAATGGCTTTCACTATTGGGTGGAAAATTTTGCATACAGAGATAAAGTTAATACCACCCCTGTAAGTGCAGACAACACAGAAACTACCCTTACAATTCCAGTTGCAACATCAAAAATTTCTAATTTTAATATTACTTTTGACAAAGATGAGTATTCTTTAAAAACAGGTGAAAGCACTTCCATTTCCGTATCAGATCCAACGATTTCCGTTTTCGGACACTGGGGTTCCAGATTTGTTTTTGTGACTGATACCCCAGATCTAACAATTGCTGATTCGACAGTCGCTACCCTTTCGGGTTCCATAACTGGAATTTCTGAAGGCGATACTACAATTAGTGCTTCTCTTTACGGTCTGACCGCGCACCAGACAGCTGCTGTCAAAGTACATAATTGTGAAAATCACTGGGACGATGGAAAAATAACCACACCCCCACCTGCACTAAAACTGGCGTAAAACAATACACCTGCACAATCTGCAGCGAGACTAAAACAGAAGAAATTGCTGCATTAGGTCACGATTACAGTTCCGACTGGACTATCGATACCGCTGCTGCCTGCGAAACAGTCGGCAGCAAGAGCCATCACTGCACACGATGTGACAGCAAAAAAGATGTAACTGAAATTCCTGCTTCCGGCAAGCACACCTGGAATAACGGCGTAATCACCAAACCTGCAACAATTGCAGAAGAAGGCGTAAAAACATACACCTGTACTGTTTGTGGTGTAACGAGAACTGAGACAATTGCCAAGCTTCCAATGCCAACCGTGACTCCGGTTCCAACAGCCACACCAACACCGGCAATCACTTCTGCCCCAACTGTAACACCGACTCCATCCGTTTCAGTTGGAACAAAAATTACAGATAAAAAAACTGGAAACATATACAAAGTTACAAGCAGCCGTTCTTCCAGCCAGACAGTTGCCTTTATTGGAAATAAAGTAAAAACCAGTGTCACCATTCCAACTACAATAAAAATAAAAGGTGCCACCTACAAAGTAACTGAAATTTCCACCAATGCTTTCAAAAATAACCGTAAGCTGAAAAAAGTGGTAATTGGTCAGAATATTGTAAGAATAGGTAAAAATTCATTCTACGGCTGCAAAAAACTTACTTCCATTACCATCAAATCCAGCCGGCTTACATTAAAGAACATTGGCAAAAACGCATTCAAAAATACAAGTCCAAAAGCTACTGTAAAAGTTCCGAAAAAGCAGAAAGTTCTTTATAACCAGATCCTTAAGAAACGGGGACTTAATAAAAAAGCTAAAGTCAAATAAATAATCTTTAAAACACAAAGAACCGGATTCCGCAAAGTGCTGGATATCCGGTTCTCTGTATTTTTCCGCGAGAGCTGCTTTATTTACTCCACCGACTCGGCTGTTCCTGGCAGATCCGGTTCCACTGGCAATCGCCGCAGATTTTCGTTCTTTTTCCCGTTTCAATGATTTTTTTCTGTACTGCTTCGGTAAATTCCGGGAATGCAAGTTTCTGACCTTCTTTTAAGCCGCATTCTGCCAGCACTGCATTGTCATATCTTTTCACCTTCTCGGCTGCCTCGCAGATTCCCTGGCTATTGTTTGGACAGGCTGAGCAGATTTCGTCAGTTTTTACTGTGAGACAAACATCTGCCCCTTTTGTAAAAAGCTCCAGCATTTCCTGCATATGGGCTGTAAATTCATTGCTGTAGCCATTTCCGATAAAAAACGCCAGACACATCCCGTGATGAGGGCGAATGGGATATGTCTGACGTTCTTTTTTACTGCATTGGTACAAGCTTGCGTACCCTTCTGGACAAAACAAATGCCAGAGCAATCTTCACAAGATCAGGAATGATAAATGGAATTACGCACCAGCCCAGTACGGTTCCAATTCCAACAGCTCCTGTTGTACGTGTGTATACAACCATAAACCAGATAGTTCCCATTGCATAGCAGACAATCAGACCAACTACCATGGAAAGAATCTGTACTATCGGCTTTTTGCCCCAGAGAGATTCCATAGCCCACATTGCCAGTGCTGAGAAAAGAAATCCGATGATATAGCCGCCGGTATTGTTAAGGAGAATCCCAAGTCCTCCTGAAAATCCTGCAAAGACAGGAACTCCAATAACTCCAAGTAAAATGTAAACCAGTACAGCCAGGCTGCCTCTCTTTCCGCCAAGCACACCAACAGCCATAAATACGCCAAATGTCTGTAATGTAAACGGCACTGTCATCGGAATGGAAATCCAGGAACAGATTGCGATCAGTACGGCGAAAATAGCTATGTATGCCAGGTCGTATGTTTTTGTCTTTGTTGCGGTTACGGTACTCATATTCTCCTCCTCGAATGAATATTATTTTTGTCAGATACAATCTAACATAGTTACGTCTCAATTGTCAACCTGTTATTTATTTTTGGTTTACATTTCTGTTATTTATTTTTGGTTTACAATTCTCTTCGTGAAGAATCTGGACATGTTTCCCGCATACGTGCTATACTTCTGTAAAATGGAGGATTAAAAAATTGTGTCAAACATATAAAATTGCAATTTGTGATGACCTTGCCACAGACAGAAATTATCTTTCTTCTCTGTGCGAAATATGGGGCAGTCATAACAGTTATCATATACAGATTTCAGAATTTACATCAGCCGAAAATTTTTTGTTTCATTATGCCGAGAAAAAAGATTTTGACATCCTTCTCCTTGATATAGAAATGGGCGCTATGGATGGTGTTACCATGGCAAGGAAGCTGCGGCAGGATAATCATACCGTACAAATTATATTCATCACCGGATACGCAGACTATATTTCTGACGGATATGAAGTAGATGCCCTTCACTATCTGATGAAGCCTCTACAAGAAGAGAAGTTCTTTACAGTTCTTGACCGTGCAGTCACGAAGCTTATCAAAAATGAGAAGGTTCTTAACATAATCAGTCAGGGTGAGATGATTCGTCTGCCAATCTGTCAGATCAATTATGCAGAGGTAAACAGCAATTATATTACGATTCACAGTCAACAGACTATCACCCTGAAAATGACCTTAAGCGAATTGGAAAAAAAGCTGGATTCTCATTTTTTCAGAGCGGGACGTTCTGCTTTGGTAAATCTAAAAAAAATCAGCCGGGTTACAAAAAAAGAGATTTATTTGCAGGATGGAAGTATAATCCCCCTTCCACGCGGCGCTTATGAGAAGGTTAACCGGGCAATCATTAATATGGACTGATTTGGGAGATTGAAATGCATTTATTTTCGAAAAAAGCAGCTAAAAAAATGGCTGCATATCAGAAGGAACTGATTGAAACTCACTATCAGGAGGTTGATAATATGTATCGCCAGATGCGAGGCTGGCGCCATGATTATCGCAATCACATCCAGACAATGAAGGCTTATGCTGCTACAGAAGACTGGGAAGCGATCAGGCATTATCTTGATCTCCTTGACAAGGATCTTACCACAGTTGATACTGTGGTAAAAACCGGAAATGCCATGACAGATGCTATTTTAAATTCTAAAATATCACTGGCACGGTCAAAAGATATTCAGGTAATTGCAGATGCTGACATTCCTGTTAAGCTGAATTCCTCTGAGATTGATCTTTGCTGTATTATCGGAAATTTATTTGACAATGCCATAGACGCCAGCCTGCAGCTTCCCAAAGAAAAACGGCTGATCCGCATTTATATGGACATGAAAAACACGCAGTTATACATTTCTTTCACTAATTTTACAGCGGGAAAGAAGTTGAAAAAACAGGGAAATCTTTTTAAAAGTACAAAAGGTGATGGTCATGGTCTGGGGCTGATCCGTATTGATGATATAGTAAAGCGATCTGATGGATATATCAGCCGAAACAGTGAAGAGGGCGCCTTTACCACTGAGATTTTACTGCCCCAGTTATAATTCATCCCCCGAAACATGCAATTCATCCCCGGTTTAATCCGGGGATATTTTTTCTGGTAAAATCATATTAAGAATCTTTTTAATGATACCAGGGTCAAAAGGTCAGAAAGCCGATGCAAGCTTGCTTGCAAGAGGTTTTTTGACCTCTTGACCCGCAAAAAACATGAGTAAGTAGCCATTTTCCGAAGAAAAATGAGCGGATTACGAATGTTTTTGAAGATTGCGGGAGTGCAAAGCACGTAGCAATCTGGTATCAAAAGAAAAATAAGAAAGAAGGGAAAATCATGTTTCAAAAAAATCCTGTATCAAAATACAGTACTTTTCAAAATATATGGTTCATGATTAAACTTGCCTGCACTTCTCAGGAGAAGAAAGTTCTGGTGATCAGCTTTTTTATCGCACTGTTAACCATTATACAGAACCTTCTTAACCTTTATGTTTCTCCTGTCATATTAAGTGCAATAGAAAATCATGTTTCCATTCAGGAACTGCTTTTTACAATTGTAATTTTTGTGCTTATGATAATGCTGGTATCAGCTGCATTGGCTTATGCAAATCAAAACGTAATTTGCGGACGGATCAGTGTCCGTTGTGAGATTGTAAATCTTTTAAACAAAAAAGCATCCACAACATCTTATCCCAATATAGACGATATGAAATTCAAAAAATTACTGACCAAATCGGCCGAATATACGGACAATAACGATCAGGCCACTGAAGCAATCTGGAATACACTAACTGTACTTTTGATCAATCTTGTCTGTTTTTTTATTTACGCCGGTCTTCTTACACAAATTCATCCAATTCTGATTTTGGTCATTCTGTCAACTGCCGGAATCAGTTATTTTATCTCTCAAAGATTAGATGAATATAAGTATCAACATCGGGAGGAAGAAGCTGAATATATACATCAAATGGCATATTTATTAAACCGTGCAGCTGACTTTGGTGCAGCAAAAGATATCCGCATTTTCGGTCTTCGTTTCTGGCTGGAAGAATTATACAGCAAAACAGCCAGGGAATTTACAGCATTTCATCGAAAAGCAGAAAGTGTTTATATCTGGGCTGGAATTGCAGATTTGACTTTTACTTTTCTGCGCAATGGAGCGGTCTACGCATATTTAATTTATTTGGTATTATACCGCGGTCTTGATGTGCCTGCTTTTTTGCTTTATTTTACTGCTGTGGACAGTTTTTCAGGCTGGATTACAGGAATTCTGGAAGGACTTGGCACATTGCACCGACAGTCTCTTGATATTTCCACGGTCCGGGAATGTCTGGATTATCCGGAATTATTCCGTTTCAAAGATGGACTTACCTTAAATCAGGACGCTAAAAATAATTATGAAATTGTTTTGGAAAATGTTTCATTTCGCTATCCAGGAGCTGAAACAGATACTTTAAAAAATATAAATTTTACCTTACATCCAGGAGAAAATCTGGCAGTTGTAGGTCTTAATGGTGCTGGAAAAACTACGTTGATCAAAATAATCTGTGGGTTTCTTGATCCCACAAAGGGACAGGTAAAATTGAATGGAACAGATATCCGAAACTATAACAGAAAAGACTATTATAAGCTGTTCTCGGCAGTGTTTCAGGATTTTTCATTGTTAGCGGGAACCATTGCAGAAAATGTGGCGCAAACAGAAAATTTCGACCTGAAACAGGTGAAAAATTGTATCAAAAAAGCCGGCTTGCTTCCAAAAATAGAAGCTCTTCCAGATAAGTATCAAACCTTTCTGAATCGTGAGGTTTACAAAAATGCAATTATGTTTTCGGGTGGAGAAACACAGCGCCTTATGCTCGCCCGCGCATTATATAAAGATGCCCCTTTTATTATATTGGACGAACCAACTGCCGCACTCGATTCCATTGCTGAAGCAGACATTTATCAGAAATATAACGAAATGACAAAGGGAAAATCCTCAGTTTATATCTCCCATCGGCTCGCTTCTACCAGATTCTGCAGCAGAATCTTAATGCTGGAGCAGGGAGAAATACAGGAAGAAGGAACTCACGAAGAGCTGTTAAGGCAAAGTGGAAAATACGCTGCTCTCTATGAGGTTCAAAGCAAATATTACAGGGAAGGAGATGGGGAAAATGAAGACAAATGAAAAAAACATATCGTTAAAAGAAGCACTGCAGCTTAATCACAGAGCATATAAGCTTTTTTACCGATATTATCCAAAATTAATTCTTTCCCAAATCAGTCTGACCATCTGGAAAGCACTGACTCCCTATATAATCATATATTTATCTGCACTTGTTATTGAAGAACTTGCAGGCGACCGAAGCCCTGACCGCATTCGTTTTCTGGTAACGATTACTTTATTATCCGGAGCAGGAATCAGCTTGATATCTGCATTTCTTAAAAAATGGAAAAGGACTTGGAGCGCAGGTCTTGGAATGAAAATCAAGCGAATTTTGTGCGAAAAACTTTTTGATATGGATTACTGTGATTTAGATGATAGCAAAACTATGGAGTTATATTCTTCCATTATTCAAAATCTCAATGGACCTGGGTGGGGACTATACAATGTTTTGTTAAATTATGAAGCTCTGTGTTCAGAAGGATTTTCGATCATTTGTGGCTTATCCATGACCATTTCCCTTTTCACCAGCCAGATTCCAAAAACAGCAGAAAAACTTGTTATTCTTAACAATCCGGTATGTGTAACAGCCATAATTTCTGTTATGGTACTGATTACCTGGTTTTCGCCTGTACTCGCTGGAAAGGCAGGAAAATACTGGGTCAGAAGTGCAGATCTGCATACCTTTTCCAATCGTTTGTTTGCATATTACGGACGTCTGGGCTATGATAGCAAAAAGGCAGCGGATATGCGGATTTACCAACAGGAAAAAATATGCGAAAAGCATAATCTGAGCAAAGAAAATCCTTTCGGTTCCAAGGGATTATTTGCCAGATATGGAAAGGGACCTGTTGGATTTTACATGGCAGCGTCTTCCGCAGTATCTGTAATTTTCACAGGGATTGCCTATGTTTTTGTATGCTTAAAAGCCTGGACAGGTGCCTTTGGAATCGGAGCGGTTACAAAATATATTTCCTCTATTACGAAAATATATTCAAGTGTATCCGGCTGTATCTCCACCATTGAAGATATGCAAAACAATGCTGTTTTTCTGAAACAGACATTTGAATTTCTGGACATTCCCAATAACATGTATCAGGGAAGCCTGACTACTGAAAAACGCAGTGACCGAAAGTATGAAATAGAATTTCGAAATGTTTCTTTCCGATATCCGGGATGTGAACAATATGCCCTTCGAAATATTAATTTGAAATTTAAAATCGGTCAGAAGCTGGCTGTCGTTGGTATGAATGGAAGTGGAAAGACTACGTTTATCAAACTCCTATGTCGCCTTTACGATCCTACAGAAGGAAAAATTCTTCTTAACGGAATCGATATCCGAAAATATAATTACAAAGAATATATGATGATTTTTTCAGTGGTATTTCAGGACTTCAAGCTCTTTTCCCTGACTCTTGGGGAAAATGTGTCTACCAAAATCAATTATGACGAAGAGGAAGTAAAAAATGCTCTGAAGAAATCCGGATTTCACAACTGGCTTTCTACAATGCCAGAAGGTCTGAATACTTATCTTTACAAGGATTTTAATAAAAAGGGAATTATCATTTCCGGTGGAGAAGCTCAGAAGATAGCTATTGCAAGAGCCCTTTATAAGAATGCCCCTTTTATTATATTGGACGAACCGACCGCCGCTCTTGATCCCATTGCGGAAGCTGAAATATATGAAAAGTTCAATGAAATAACAGGCGATAAAACTGCCATTTATATCAGCCATCGCCTGTCTTCCTGCAAATTTTGTGATAAAATTGTTGTGTTTCATGATGGAACTGTAATTCAGACAGGAACTCACCAGGAGCTTGTTGCAGATAAAAACGGGAAATATTTCCAGCTATGGACGGCGCAGGCACAATATTATAGATAAACAGCTTTTCAATTTTCCTTAATCATGTTAAACTAAGGAAAAGTAATGCTATGGAGGTTTTTCTCATGGATGTACACAGTATCAGTACCAAATGTACCCGCACCGAATTTGTGGGAACTGCAGTTCTGGATACCATCGGACTTGTGATTTCAGGAGTAGACGATACTCTTTTAAATGAAATGAATATAGGAACACGCTATCACACCCTGGGACTTTTCAGTTCCCGTACAGGTGCAGCAGGTCAGATTACTGCTGTTGATGATGCAGTGAAGGCTACAGGCACAGAGGTTCTTTCTATCGAATTCCCACGTGATACCAAGGGCTGGGGTGGTCACGGACATTATATCGTGATTGGTGGAAATGATGTTTCTGATGTGCGCCACGCCATTTCTCTTGCATTGGAATTAACCAATAAATATGCGGGCGAGTTATATATCAGCGAATCCGGTCATCTGGAATTTGCATTTTCAGCAAATGCAGGCGGCGCTCTTGCCATGGCCTTTCACGCAGTTCCAGGGGAAGCTTTCGGATTCATGGCAGGTTCTCCGGCGGCTATCGGACTTGTAATGGCAGACACTGCAATGAAGGCTTCTGCAGTTCATATTACACGCTATATGACACCGAGTATTGGTACAAGCCATTCCAATGAGGTTATCCTTGCCATCTCCGGAGATGCCAGTGCTGTGAAAGAGGCTGTACTCCAGGCAAGACAGATCGGCCTGGAACTGCTGATCGGAATGGGAAGCTATCCAGAAATTCCGGGAGAACCGTATTTATAACAATCCCCCCTATATATTATTGCAGACAAATGCCCTGACAGGCAGAAGCTTTTAATGATCTTAATCCTGTCAGGGCGTATTCTTTTTCCTTAATTCAGTCTGTAAACCTCCGCACTCTGAAGTCCAAATGCAAGTGCCTCTGAATGGCTGTTAAAATAAATATCCACATGTCCGTAAGGTGTTCCAAGATCCTCCACTGTATACACATTTCCATTGATCAGGAGCTGAGTTCCGAATGGCACACCAGCCATGGCAACGGTTCTTCCCGCTGTAGGAACAGTTCCGCTGGCTGTCAGGTTTCCTGCTGTTCCGCAGCACTGTGCACAGTTACAGTATGCGGTGAGAGTAAAGGTTCCAAGGTAGGTTCCCTGTGAAGATGAACTACTGCCCTCGGAAGAACTGTCGGAGCTTTCACTGCTGTCCGATGACTCGGTATAAGAATCATCATAGGCACTGCTGTCATCTGCGTCCTGATTGGAATCACTTTCAGACTGGCTGTAGTCATCGTAGGATTCCTCTGTGCCATAGTTTCCCCCGTCACTTGGTGACTGGGCGGCAGCCTCAGCTTCCTGGGCTACCTGCGCCTCCTGGGCTGCTTTCTCTGCCTCTGCAGCCTGCAAAAGGCTGTAAATACTGCTGTCTGCATTACTGATCTGTGTATTTAAAGCACTGATTTCATCCTGGCTGGCACTGATCTGATAAATATAGGACTGAATGTTCTCATTTGTGCTTGCAGTAAGTGCCTGTACCTCTTGCTGTTTGGCAGATTTCTCTGCCAGAAGTTCATTAATATTCTGAGCTTCCTCTTCTGCCTGCTCTTCCTGGGTCTTGATATCTGCCTGAAGGGCTTTATATTTAGCAAGCATGTTTCTGTCATACTGGGAAATCTGGGCTATATTCTCTGCACGGTTCAGAAACTGAGCCAGATCTTCTGAGGACAAAAGCAGCTCCAGCATGGAAGCACTTCCATTCTCATACATGTATACAATACGCTTCTTCATATCCTGATACTGCTTGTCCGCTGTGGCCTTGGCTTCCTCAAGCTGGGTATTCAGGGTTTTCAGCTCTTCTTCTTTCTCCGCTGCCTGAATTCCAAGCTCAGATACACTGTTGGTAAGGTCTGTATACTGAGCATTCAGCTCTTCCAGATAGCTTTCAAGCTCCTGCTTCTTGCTCTCCAGAGATGCCATGTCGGACTGCTGCTGTGCCAGTTCTGCCTGCGCAGCTTCTTTCTGTGCCTGTACATCAGCGATCTGTTCCTCCGTAGAAGCAGCAAATACTGCCCCAGGCATAGAAACAGTCATGATTCCAGTTAACAGCATTGCAAAAATCTTTTTAAATCTCATCTATGTAAACACCTCGTTATTTTTTTCGTAGGTCAAGTATAACATATTCCGTAATTTTTTCAACACTTTTATTTAACTTTTGTAACATTTACGTAATATTTCACGATTTTCCAGAATCTAGAAAGATAATAAATACATGGTTATAGAACAAATTCAGGCACAGTATACCGTGAAATAGTTTGGGCAAATCACAGGAATGTTTTTGCAAAAAAACACCCCGCATTTCATGAAACTCTCCATAAAATGCGGGGTTGTAAAACCCTCTTTACTTCTTATACCGCAGCTTCTTCCTCTGCTACAGCTTCCTGGTATTTCTCGAGAATGATCGTCTTGATCTTATCACGAGTGGAAGAATTGATAGGATGTGCGATATCCCGATATTCTCCATCGGTTGCTTTGCGGCTTGGCATTGCGATGAAAAGACCTTTCTCTCCTTCGATCACCTTGATATCATGAACTACAAATTCTTCATCAATGGTAATGGAGACTACGGCTTTCATCTTCCCCTCCTTTGCAACCTTTCTCACCCGTACGTCTGTAATGTTCATTTTTGCTGCCCCTTTCCTCTTAATCGCATTTACTGCGCTTTAAGTCTTATTATATTACAAGCTATATCTATCATTTTTCTCCACAACGATCTCTACTTCTCCATCCCCGCTGTAGTAAGAATTTGCCCGGATGGTTCCCCGGCTTTCAACGATACAATTCTCGATATGTGTATTATCCCCCAGATATACATCATTCAAAATTACGGAATTTTTAATTACGCAATTATTTCCAACATAAACATCTTTAAACAGGACAGAGTTCTCAACCACTCCGTTTACAATACATCCACTGGAAATCAGAGAATTCTTAACATCTGCACCAGGATTGTATTTAGCCGGTGGAAGATCATCAATCTTGGTCTTAACTGCCGGCTCCTGTTTGAAGAAGTAGTTACGGATCTCCGGTTTCAGGAAATCCATGTTGGTCTTATAGTAAGATTCAACAGTGGAGATATTGCTCCAGTAGCTGTCGATCTTATATCCATAGATTCTCTTCAGATTCTTATAACGGATCAGAATATCTTTTACGAAGTCATTTCGACCTTCCTGTGCAGCCTTCTCAATCAGTTCGATCAGCTGTCTTCTTCGGATCACATAAATGCCTGTAGAAATAGTATTATATGGGGAAACCATTGGTTTCTCCTCAAATTCTTCAATCCTGCAATCCTCATTCATACGAAGGACACCGAAACGCTCAACCTCGGAAGGATCCGGACATGTAGTGCATACAACGGTAATGTCAGCGCGTTTCGCAATGTGATATTCCAGAACCTTGTTATAGTCCATCTTGTACACGCAGTCACCAGATGCGATGACAACATATGGCTCATGACTGTTCTTCAGGAAATTGAGATTCTGATAAATAGCATCTGCAGTTCCCTGATACCAGAAACCGTTTTCTTTGGTGATAGTAGGAGTAAATACGAAAAGACCGCCCTGCTTTCTTCCGAAATCCCACCATTTGGAGGAGCTTAAATGTGCATTTAAGCTTCTGGCGTTATACTGGGTCAGCACGCCGACTCTCTGGATATGAGAGTTCGTCATGTTGCTCAGCGCAAAATCAATACTTCTGTAGCTGCCTGCCACCGGCATCGCGCCGATCGCGCGCTTCTGGGACAGTTCTCTCATCTTGCGGTTATTGCCGCCTGCTAAAATGATACCGATTGCTCTCACTGTTTGTCACCTGCCTTAATCAATGTTTTGCCGCTTGCCAGATATCCATCCGGATAATCGTCTGCTGTCGTAATGCCGAATACAACGGAATTCTTGCCTACAGATACATTGGCAGGCACAACGCTCTTCTCACCAACAGTGACAATACCGTCGCAATAAATATGCGGTGCAGTATCGTTCGGTGCTTCTTCCCCGACGCCCAGTCTGACGTGATCACCGATCTTCGTGTTTTCTGCTACGATTGCCTTGTTAAGCTCGCAGTTCTCCCCAATCTCTGTATTGTTCATGATAATGGAGTCACGCACAACCGTATCTTTACCGATCGTAACACCGCAGCCGATCACAGAGTTATAAACCTGTCCGTAAATCTCAGAGCCTTCTCCGACAATACTGCGTTCGATCACACCGCCCTTTGCAACGTACTGAGGAGGCAGGATCTCACTCTTTGTATAAATCTTCCAGTATTCTTCATAAAGATTAAACTCCGGAACAACATCGATCAGCTCCATATTCGCTTCCCAGTAGGAGGTCAGGGTTCCGACATCTTTCCAGTAACCGTTAAATTCATATGCGTACATCGGTGCGCCGTTTTTATGACAATAAGGGATGACATGCTTGCCAAAATCCAGGTTTGGCTGATCTGCATTATCGATCAGTGCCTGCTTCAGCGTTTTCCAGTTAAATATGTAAATACCCATAGATGCAAGGTTACTGCGCGGGTTGGCAGGCTTCTCCTCAAAATCCACGATCCGCTTGTTCTCATCGGTGATCATGATACCGAAGCGCTTGGCTTCTTCCATCGGAACCGGCATAACGGCGATCGTACACTCTGAACCGTTCTGCTTGTGGAAATCCAGCATCACTTCATAATCCATCTTGTAAATATGGTCGCCGGAAAGAATCAGCACATATTCCGGGTTAAAGCCCTCCATATATTCGATATTCTGATAGATCGCGTTTGCTGTACCGGTGTACCATTCGCTGTTTTCATTTTTTTCATAAGGAGGCAGAACAGTAACACCTCCGATATTCCTGTCCAGATCCCACGGAATACCGATCCCAATATGCGTATTCAGCCGCAGAGGCTGATACTGTGTCAGTACACCGACTGTATCAACACTGGAGTTGATGCAGTTGCTTAATGGGAAATCAATGATCCGATATTTTCCGCCAAATGAAACTGCAGGCTTGGCTACTTTTGCAGTCAGCACGCCCAGTCGGCTTCCCTGCCCGCCTGCCAGTAACATGGCAATCATTTCCTTCTTAATCATGTCCTCACCTCGTTGTTTCTATCAACTTTCCCACGGCTGTCGCCGGGTTTAAGAAAAGTATAACACACGCATCTGTAAAAGTGAATAATAATTTTACATTTGCACGCCCTTTTCGACCTTTTTTCTTGTGAAATATAGACACAAATCAAATTAGTAGGTTTATATTTTTATTCAAAATATTCAATTTTCCAAAGCTACCGCTTCCATTTCCTTCTTTAATTATTCACAAAATGTCCTTTTTCGTCTTTTCCGGTATGTTTTGTCAACCGATAACACATTGTTATTTTGTCGAAGAAAAAAACGTTGCAGACGGCGCCGAAGTTTCTATTTGTTTTTTCAGAGAGTTTGCGCTACAATTGACCCAGTACAGTATTCCAATTCAGAAATGGAGATTCTTTATGTATCAGGTAGATTTTAACCATCCAATTCACGTTTATTTTATCGGCATTGGCGGTATCAGCATGTCCGGCCTCGCCGAAATTCTTTTATCCGAGGGCTTTACCGTATCCGGCTCCGACTGGAACCGCTCTGCCCTGACCGAGCACCTCGAAAAAAGCGGCGCACACGTCAACTATGGCAAGCCCCAGAAAGCGGAAAACATCACAGACGACATCGACCTCGTCGTATACACCGCCGCAGTACATGCAGACAATCAGGAATTTTCCCGTGCCAAAGAGCTGCAGCTTCCCATGCTGTCCAGAGCGGAATTTCTCGGACAGCTGATGAAAAACTACGACACGCCGATCGCTGTCAGCGGCACCCATGGCAAAACGACCACCACTTCCATGATTTCCGAGATTCTGCTGCAGGCAAATACCGACCCGACCCTTTCTATCGGCGGCATTTTGAAATCCATCCATGGCAATATCCGCGTCGGCCACTCCGGTCTGTTCGTCGCAGAGGCATGCGAATATACCAACAGCTTTTTAAGCTTTTTCCCGAAAATCGGCATCATCTTGAATATCGAAGAAGACCATTTGGACTTCTTTAAAGACCTGGCAGATATCCG
>ENA-OQKO01001137-OQKO01001137.1-human-gut-metagenome-genome-assembly--contig:-NODE-1137-length-17809-cov-3.584153_pt1 | contig 17809 bp, 18 predicted proteins | sample MGYA00242777_ERZ504796 | MGnify/ENA primary metagenome ERZ504796 (study PRJEB26092, sample SAMD00036404) | human gut metagenome | host: Homo sapiens | study: EMG produced TPA metagenomics assembly of... | reverse complement strand
CATTGAACAGCTGATCAGATGCATCAGTCCCACACACAGACAATAGGCAACTGTGATCACCGTGGAAAGGATAATCCTGCTCCACCGGAACCTGCCGCCGGTAAAAAAGATGATAAAAAACGCCGCACAAAGCACATCAATCGTCGCTATATCAAACACAGGCGTCCGATTGATACCAAACAGCTGAAAAACATCTTTTCCTGAAGTCAGCAAAAACACCAGGAACATAAAGACTGTTCCGCTCTTTGCCATTCCTTTTTCCCGACATTCCCGAAAAGTTCCCTTTGCGTACATCAGCAACATATAAATGATATACGCAGTCACACCTGCAGAAGCGAACAGAATCTGTTGCAATATCCGCTCACCGGAACTGTTGATCAGCATCAGAATCAGCACCGTCAGAAAAGTTCCCGGCAGTCCCATCAGAACTGCTGACAAAAGCATTCCCGGTATGCCACACACCTTACGGCCCACACCTGCTGCCACTTCCACCGGCAGTGCTCCCGGCGTAATGTTTGCCACTACCACATCTTTGGTATACTCATCTTTGTCGATCAACTTTTTTTCATACACCACTTCCGATTCAATCACCGGAACCAATGCGGTTCCACCGCCAAATCCGATGCATCCAATCTTAAACATGGTAAACAACAATTCTTTCATATTCAGATTTTTATCACTGTTTTGTTTCTTCTTCCTCATCTGATTACTTTCTTTTCAATCCATGTTAATACATCATTTGTTTTTATGCAGTTTCGGATTGAATCATCTGTAAAAACTCAGTTTCACTGAGCACAGGAATACCAAGATCCTGTGCCTTTGTCAGTTTACTGCCGGCATTTTCACCTGCCAGCACATAACTTGTTTTCTTAGAGACGCTTCCGGCCGCCTTTCCACCATTTTTTTCAATCAGCTCCTGTGCTTCTTTTCGCCCCAGGGTTGGCAGTGTACCGGTCACGACAATGGTCATACCTGCTAATGCATCTCCGGTTTCTTCTGTCTCGGACATATGCATATTGACGCCTGCCTGCTGCAGCCGTGCAATGATGTCCTGATTTTTCGCGCTGGCAAAATATTTTAGAATACATTCTGCACTGACTTCTCCGATATCATTTACAGCAAGCAATTCTTCTTTTCCGGCTTTCTGCAATGCTTCAATACTCCCAAATTGGCGCATGATCGACTTTGCTGCTGCTTTTCCCACATTCTGGATGCCAAAACCGGTAAGCAGACGAAACGGTTCATTGTTTTTGCTGTTTTCAATAGCATCTAACAATTTATCGGTATTCTTTTCTTTTCCAATGATTCCCTGCTCGATCAGTTCCTCACGATGCTTTTTCAATGAATAAATATCTGCGATATCCTGCAGAAAACCTCTGCGCACCAGTTCTTCGATATAAACTGTTCCAAATCCCTTGATATCCATGGCATCTCTTCCGACAAAGTTGATGATATGCCGTTCTAACTGTGCCGGACAATCCGGGGATACACAACGAATATCGGCAGTGTCTTTTTCCCTTACAGTTTTCGCTCCACAGACCGGACAGGTATCCGGTATCTGAAAACGCTGCCAGTGCTCCGGTCGTTTTTCTCTGCGTACTTCCTTGATTTTCGGAATAATCTCACCGGATTTGTATACCACGATCGTATCTCCGATTCCAATATCCAGATCATTGATAAAATCCTGGTTGTGCAAAGTAGCACGGGATACGGATGTCCCGCACAGACGCACCGGTTCAAAAATCGCTGTCGGTGTAATTCTTCCGGTTCTTCCAACGGAAAGTTCGATATCCAGAAGTTTTGTTTCCTTCTCCTCCGGCGGATATTTGTATGCGATCGCCCAACGTGGTACTTTGGATGTCGCCCCCAGAATCTCACGGTCTGCAATCGAATTGATCTTTACGACCGCACCATCAATATCATACGCCAGGTTTCCTCTGTTCTCACCAATCTTGCAGATGGCATCCCAGACCTCATCTGCAGTATGACAGACCCGATAATCATTAATAACCGGAACCCCCTGCTTTTTCAGATATTCATACCCTTCCACATGGGTTTTGAACTCCCGTCCACGGACTTCCTGCACATTAAAAACAAACATAGACAAATTGCGCTGTTTTGTAATGCTGCTGTCCAACTGACGCAGCGTACCTGCCGCACAGTTTCGCGGATTTGCAAATGTCTTTTTTCCAAGCATCTCCTGTGTTTCGTTTACTTTTTCAAAATCCGCATTCTTCATATAGACTTCTCCACGGATTTCAATATAAGGCAGCGGATCTTTCATCTTCTTCTTTACATCATGAATTACTTTCGCATTGGCTGTTACATCTTCTCCCTGAATAATGCCGTCTCCTCTGGTCACCGCCAGTTTTAATGCCCCATCCTCATAGCGAAGCGCCATGGAAAGCCCATCAATCTTATATTCCACCACAAATTCCGGATGCTCCAGCTGTTGCTGCATTTCTTCCACAAAAGCATAGACTTCCTCTTTGGAAAACACATCCTGCAGACTCAGCATCGGTACATTATGCCGCACCAGAACGCCTGCGGTTCTCTTTGCCGTTCCGCCAACCTTCTGTGTCGGTGAATCCGGTGTCACAAATTCCGGATGCTCCTTTTCTAATTTTTTCAGTTGCTGCATCAGCATATCATATTCATAATCTGTAATCTCCGGATCATCCATATTATAATACCGGTTGCTGTGATATTCGATTTTCCTGCGCAGTTCATCAATCTGTGTCTGCACCTGTTCCATTCTCTGCTCCATCTATCTCTTACCCTCGCTTCTCTTATGCTGACCTTTCGGTGCACTGTATGACTGTGCAGTCAGCTTTTTCAATTTCCGCATCTCCTCTGCAGTCAATTCCCGGTAAGTACCCGGTGCAAGATCCCCCAACAGAACATTCATCACTCTGGTACGAACCAGGCGTGTCACCCGATATCCACAAGTCTCACACATTCTGCGAATCTGCCTGTTATACCCCTGTGTCAATATAATACGAAAGGTTCGGTCATTCACTCTTGTTACTGTGCATGGTCTTGTATGTACGTCCAGTTCTTTCAGATACAGGCCTCCAGACATCTGCCGCAAAAACTCCGGTGTGATCTTCTGATCCACCGTCACTACATATTCTTTTTCATGATAATTTCCGGCCCGCATCATTTTATTCACCAAATCACCCTGATTCGTCAGCAGGATCAGCCCCTCGGAGTCTTTATCCAGGCGCCCCACCGGGTAAATTCGTTTCGGATAGTTGATAAAATCAATAATATTCTGTTTTTCCCGTTTTTCTGCCGTACAGACAATGCCCACCGGTTTATGAAAGGCAATCATAATTTCTTCTGTCTCCGGATGTACTTCTTTCCCGCAGAAAATAACCTTCATCCCCGGCAACACCCGGTCTCCGTTCACGGCCTGACGGCCATCGATCCACACATTTCCGTTCTCAATCTCACGATCTGCCGCGCGCCGGGAACATATCCCGGCTTCGCTCAGATACTTGTTAATACGGATTCCTTCCTGTTGTTCTCTCTTCATTATATCCATCTGCATTTCTCTTTCTCACTGATTTACTGATTCTGTATTCAACCGATTCTACTGCTTCCTCTTCTTAATTTCTGCATCCTTTTCGTATGCTATGATTCTTCCGGAAATCTGCAGTAAGTATACATTTTTCTCAGATTATCTGATTCAAAATCCACCATTTCCTTTGCCAGCTCTGTGGCGTAAATCCCAGCATTCCGATACTTGTGAATAGCATTTTTGAGTTCCTTTACACCACGTTCATTTCCTTTTCCGATGAGATCCGCCACATCCTCGGTTCTGTTCTGTAATGCCTGTTTCATACGGATTGCAGTTACCAGCATAGCTGTGGCAATTGGCTTTGGTTCCGACGGCTCACTGCCGTTTTCCCGCAGACGCATCCCGGCCTTTCGGGCAAACTGTTCCATTTTGTCTGCCTGTACATTCAGTTCATAGGCAAACTCTTCATCATACACATCTTTGAGCACCTGGTTAATTGCCGCTACACCCATACCGGAATTCCGGCAGATTTCCTGTAAAAGATAGTTTTCGTCTTTCTGTGTCATGACAGATACCTCCTCTTTTTGATTTAGTATTGTCCTGCGGCACAAAAACTATGCAGTTTTCATCAGATTCTCACCTGGTTAACTCTTTTTATCAATTTTAATTTAGAATAAACACACATTGAAAGCGGATTGCGAATACCCGTTTTATACACATATCAAAAGGGAACAGTTGACCTGTCCCCTCTCTCTGCTTTTTAACTTACTGCTGTTGGGTGGTAATGTACTCGCTCTTGACATATCCAACGATATCACCGGTCTTAACTTTAATCCAGCCATTTGCTGTCACCGCCAGCTGGCGCAGCTCAGACCCCTGGAATGCAGATGCCAGTACTGCAGACTGTTCATTTGGTTCCTGTCTGATATTCATGGTCTCCGTCGCATAGACCCACGCTTTTTGCTCAACTTCTGTGGTGTCTGCCACCTGTGTCTGATCCGGCTGTGTTACTTCCGGCTGTTGTACCGGCTGATCTGTAACCGTGGTATCCGGCTGCTGTATCTGCTGTGCTGCCTGATCCTGCTGGGCAACCTGATTTGCTGCTTCCTGTGCTTTCTGCTCTGCCAGCTGTTGCTGCTGTATCTCCCACTCACTGACTGCATTCGGAATCGTTACTTCCAACAGATTTTGCAGATTTGCATCGGCATTTACCGCATCTTCATAACGAGTCTGCACGTTTGCCTGCAAAGCAATGATATCCGCCCCATTCTGGAAATCAGAAATCAGCTGACGGATCGTATCGTCAATCGGGTTCTCCTGATAACTCATATTAAATGGGCTATATACATTATCAATATAATACTTGCCCTGCTCGTTAGTCTTTACGTAAAAGCAGTCAAGACCCGGAGCTGCAGTATCCACATTTTTGTATTTCAGATCAAATGCTACTATCACAATAAAAGAACTGTCATCTGCACCAGTCTTGGTATAACAGGTAATGTTATTGTATTTTTCAATATACTGACTGTACATGGAGATATAGCTTTTCTCCATGTCGGAAATTGGATTTGCAAACTCCAGCATCTCACCGGTATTTCCGGATGCATAAGATGCATAATAATTTTCCATCAGCGTGTTGATCTCAGCATCCTGATCGGTTTCATATTCCTGTTCGGACAGTGCCTGGTTCTTATTCGCTGCTGCTTTTTTCGCTTTCATATTCTTAACACCTATGGCAGCTGCACTGACACCTACTACCACAACAAGACATCCAATGCCTACGAAAGCAATATTCCGACGCATAAAGGCAACAGATTTCTCCTTTTTCGCCTCTCTGGCATCCACACTTCTGCGCAATGTCTTTTTCTTTGACACAAATTCATGGGAAATCGGTTTTCCTTCAGCCATCCGGGACTTGTCCTTTACACTCTCTTCCGAAATAAATTCCAGTTCCTCCAGAATGTCCGATTTTTCCTTTTCTTTTCTATGATGATGTAACCGGTTTTCAAACATATGTTTCTGTGTATGATCTGTTTTTTTCTTTTTATCTTTTCTATCTTCCATTTTACTACTCTTCTTTCCGTTGCTTACAATATCCGGAATCTCATAAATATCATCGTCTGTATGATCTACTTTTTTATTATAATTTTCATTATTGTTCACAGAACTTTTTTTCTTATCAAAATCTGACATTTTTTACCTCCGATATTTCGCCTAACATCATACCACAGGGAAAAAACTACGTCTAGGCATTTTCCGAAAAGTTTATGAAATAGTCATAGAATATTTCAGATTTAACAAAAAATGTTTTGATTTTTTTCAGGTTATGTGTTATAATGTTTTCTGTTGAGTCAATCAACCAGTTAAGCAACCGTAGTCTAACGGATAGAACACAGGACTCCGACTCCTGCAATGTGGGTTCGATTCCCGCCGGTTGCATTTTCCCCCGGTTTCATGCCGGGGGATTTTTTATCTGATTATACCTTTGGAAATGGAGATTTTCATGTTAAAACAACAACAAGGCTATGTGTTAAGCAAAATCGGTCCTCACACCTATCTATTACCTTACGGACAGAGCATTGCCGATCAGAAACACGGCATAATAATAAACGAAACCGGTGAATTTCTGTGGAAGATACTGGAAACACCACAATCCATGGACACGCTCATAACTGCACTCGCCGGACATTATCAGATGGACAGCTCTGAAATATCGGAACTGTCAGAAGATGTGGTGCAATTTATCCGTCAGCTTATTTCTCTCGGTATCGTACAGGACCTTTCCAAGGCTTCTGATGACAGTCATCCAATGATTCTGTCCATTGCCGGTCTGCACATTTCTCTGACCGGTGTGCCAGTTCTGTATCCGGATCAGCTTTCTGCTTTCTGTGTCCCGGATTTATCTGTAAATTCCGGCACTTTTACAACCCATATACCGGCAGATATGACAATCGAACTCCTGCACCAGACTCCACCGTTTCATCAAAATGGAACGATACTTCTGCGCAGTAAGGAGCTGATTGTCCTGGAAACTTGCGATGGCTATATACTGCTGTTTCCATCCTTAGCTGGCATTTCGGACGTTTATTTAAGCAGTGATGGGACATATGCCCGTATCTACTGTACCGGAAACGCAGATTGCAACACTAAGGAAGATCTATAATCCAGCACTACTTCAAATCCTGTCCTTTGATACATCTGCCAGAACAGATATCCCGCAACTGCGCAGACAGCCTAAAAAGTTGCCTGCTACTGTCCATAAATAATCGCAAAAACCAGTACGTACAGCAGATACGGATCCAGATTCGTAAAATACGCACTGTCAGTCATCCTGTTATTCAACATAAAGAACGGAATGAAACATAACAAGTTTTCCACAAATGGAACTATAACCTGAAACACCCATTTCCATTTCTTCCAGAGAATTTTCCACCATGAATCCCGACTCTCCTGATACTTTTCAAACCGTTCTTCATGTTTTCTCATATAATCAATGGTCTGGCCAATAATTTCATCCAGTTCAAAAATTGTATGCATTCCAAATTCTTCTTGAAACCGCTTTCCACTGAGAATACAGCGCTTGTCATACTTTGAAACTGTCACAATGCTTGATCCGTTGTTCAGACATTTCTGAATCCGTCCTGCCAGTTCCACCTCACTGATCACACAGTCTGATGACAGATGATACAGATAAAATTTATGTTCCCTGCTCTTTACGATCTGAAAAATAAATTCCACGGCATCCTGCTCATAGAGCATGGCAAATTCATGATTGCTGTCTGCGCTGATACATCCGTCCCGCATACTTTCCAGGCACATCCGGGCACACACACTGTGAATCTCCGGTGCGCTTTCCGGAATGCAGAACAAATGATCCAGACGCAGGATCAAAAGATCTAATTTCCAGTTTTTTCTGTAATTGTTACATATTTCTTCTGCCTGGATCAGCGTCGTTCCGCGATATCCCGTTGTCTCTGGTGGAATATCCTCAGTCAGTGCATTTTCATGATAGCCTTCATATACTTCATGAGAAGATAAAAAAATAAATTTACCCATCCGGATCGTAGAATATGCCACCAGCACATTCATAAGATCCGATGTGAAACGTACGGTCCCCCGTTCCTCGGACATCCAGCGGTAATTCGGATCAAAAGCCCCGGTATAGATTGTTATATCCGGACGAACACTTTCCATAATCTCTTGCAGATTTTCACTGCTGTAGGCAAAATTGTACCGTTCAAATACCGGTTCATATTTCTGTTTTTTATACCGGTCTCCTGTCAGCAGAAATATTCGGTGTCCTTCTTTTTTAAATTTCACAATCAAACTGTTGATCAGGCTTCCAGATCCGCCTATCAGTAATACATTCATATACCAGTAAACCTTTCCCGGATTTTATGTTCACATTTCGCCGGCCGCCGCCAGAATTTCCATTGCAATCTGCTCCGGTGTTTTTCCATCTGTTGACACGCTGATGTCACAAGCTCCCGCATACAGTGCCCGACGCTTTTCCATCAGGGATGCAATATACTCCACATTCATATGACCGTTAAGCAGCGGTCGGTCTGTGCTGTTCTTTACCCGTTGGTATACTGTCTCCGGTGTTGCTGTCAGCAACACGATCCTGCCGCTCTCTTTCATCATCTGTGTATTTTCCTGCCGCAGTACCGCACCGCCACCGCAGGATACGATTGCCGGAGCAGACTTTGCAATCTCACATACGGCATCCGTCTCCCGGTCTCTGAAATAAGTCTCACCGTATTTTTCAAACATTTCATTGATAGACAAGGCATTTTTCTCTACGATCCATGCATCCATATCGATTTCTTCAGCCCCTGTCAGTTCCCGTAACTTATGCGAAATCGTTGTTTTACCAGTTCCCATAAAACCAATCAGATAAATATGTTGTTTCATCACAATTCTCCTCGTATCTCGATGTTTTTATCTCAGTCTGAGTTGAGACTCCCACTTCTGCAAGTGGTGAGTAATAACAAATCTTTCTCAGTGGGAGTTCAATCTCCGACTGAGATAAACGCTCCGCAAGGGCGCACATTGTCTGGGAGACAATGGTTTTGCGCCGACCGAAACGAAGTGTAGAGTGCAGTGATTCTGAGAAGAATATGTCAGCTTTCGCTGACCAGAATCACGCACCAAGTCTCACGTGCGTTCGACTTGAATTATTCCAGTCCCTTGTGGATTATCTGCAGAATATGTTCCAGCTGACCAGCCGGAATCTGTCCCGGTGCAGAAATCTCCCCAACAGCGCCAAAAGTGATGCAGGATCCGAAGATTTCTCCGGCCATACGACTGACTACTCCAAGAGCACCCATAGACATGGTAACAACCGGAAGCGTCGGATATTTCTGCCTGATGTCATTGGTCAGTTTCAATAAACGTACCACATCATCTGCATTTTTCGGCATTACTGCTAGTTTTGCCACATCAGCTCCACCCTGCTGCATCTGTTCCATCAGCATCCGCAGAATCCGGTCATCCGGAGTTTCGTCAAAATCATGATGGGAAGCAATGACACGCACACCCATCCGCTGAAACCGGCGGATTTCTTTTTCCGGTTTTGTGGCCTCAAAAAACTCCAGATCTATAAGATCCGCACAACCACTTTTTGCTGCCAGTTCATTCAGCTTCAGGATTTTCCACTCTTCCATCTTGCGGCTTCCACCCTGTTGTTTTGTCCGAAAAGTGAAAAGGAAAATGGTATGCTCCAGTACCGGACGTATTACCTGCAGCACTTCACTCACCGCATGGAAATCATCGACTTCTTCAAAACAATCCACACGCCACTCGATCATTTGCACCTTTTGTTCCGCCAGAAACCGGATATTTGTAATGACTTCTTCCTTTTTTAGAGCCACCACCGGCACACAGATCACCGGCTGACCATCTCCAATTCGTATTCCTTTTATTTCAAATGCATTTTGCATAATGTTCCTCCGTTCCATTATTTACGCTTAACATTTTCATTGTAACATGTTTTTTCGTAATGATAAACCTTAAAAAATTGAAAATATTGACTTTTTTTCTAAAACACCCTATCATAAGGACATATAAAACCGTTCATATTTACCAAATACCCATCATTATTATTGAAAAGCTTGAAAAATATGAGATACAAAAAGGCAGGGAAACGATTATGGAAATTACCGGAAAAACAACATTGACCGGACTCATCGGAAGTCCGGTAGCGCACAGCATCTCCCCCCAGATGCATAATGAAGCATTTCGTCAGCTGGGACTGGATTATGTCTATCTGGCATTTGATCTTGCCGGCAGTGATCTGGGTACCGCAGTACGCGGTCTCAGAGATATCGGTGCAAAAGGCTTCAACGTAACTATGCCGTACAAAGTACACGTGTTAGAATACATGGATGAGCTGACACCAGCCGCCAAAATTGCACAGGCATGCAATACTGTCATTATTAAAGATGGCAGGCTGACCGGTCATACTACAGATGGTATTGGATTTATGTCTTCCGTATCAGATGCCGGACATGACATCATTGGGAAAAAAATGACAGTGCTCGGATGCGGCGGTGCTGCCACTGCAATCTGTACTCAGGCAGCTCTGGATGGTGTATCAGACATCGACATCTTTCAGCTGAAACTCCCGGAAGAATTTGACCGTGCACTGGCATTCGCAGACCGCGTCCGCGAACATACCTCCTGTAATATTCACATTTATGATTTTGCAGACACTGAGCAGATGCGCAAGAGCGTTTCCGAAAGTGCCATTCTGACCAATGCTACCAACGTAGGTATGGCGCCACATGAAGATCAGTGCCCGATCCCGGACGCATCCATGCTGTTCCCGGGACTGATTGTATGCGATATCATCTACAATCCACGCAAGACAAAATTGTATCAGATGGCCGAAGCTGCCGGATGTTCCGTATTTAACGGACTGTATATGCTTCTGTTCCAGGGTGCAGCTTCCTTTGAATGTTGGACCGGACAAAAAATGCCGGTCGACATCATCCGTCAGAAATTTTTCAGCCATCAATAAAGGAGTAACATCATGAGTTTTTCTTATTTAAAACAATTACCGACACCGGAAGAGATTAAGCAGACCTACCCGTTAAATGATACCTGCAAAAAAATCAAATGTGAAAGAGATGAAGAAATCAGCCGCGTACTGCGTGGCGAATCAGATAAATTTCTTGTCATCATCGGACCATGCTCCGCAGACAAAGAAGAGCCGGTTATGGATTATATCCACCGCCTGGCAAGAGTAAACGAGCAAACGAAAGACAAGCTGATCCTGATTCCACGTATCTACACGAACAAACCACGAACCACCGGAGAAGGCTATAAAGGAATTGCTACCCAGCCGGATCCGGAGGCAAAGCCGGATATGATTGCCGGACTCATCGCAGTCCGCAGTCTGCATCTGCGTGCCATTGAAGAAACCGGTCTGTCCGCTGCAGATGAAATGCTTTACCCGGAAAACTGGGACTACATCAACGATCTGCTCTCCTACGTGGCTATCGGTGCCCGTTCCGTAGAAGATCAGCAGCATCGTCTGACTGTCAGCGGATTTGATGTGGCCAGCGGCATGAAAAACCCTACCAGTGGTGATTTTTCTGTTATGTTAAATTCTGTATATGCTGCCCAGCATCCTCACCATTTCGTACATCGCGGATGGGAGGTAGACACTACCGGCAATCCACTGGCTCATGTTATCCTGCGTGGTGCAGTCAACAAACGCGGGGTTGCCATCCCCAACTACCACTACGAAGATCTGATTCGCCTGAATGAAATGTACGAAAAAATGGATCTGGTAAACCCGGCATGTATTGTGGATGCAAACCATTCCAATTCCAACAAAAAGTACGAGGAACAGATTCGTATCGTCAAGGAAGTAATGCACAACCGCAAAGAATCTGCGATCATCAATAAACTGGTCAAAGGCGTAATGATTGAAAGTTATATTTGTCCGGGAAATCAGAAAATTGGTGAGCACATTTATGGAAAATCTATTACTGACCCATGTCTTGGATGGGAAGAATCCGAACAGCTCCTGTATGCAATTGCTGATTCTGTCCGTTAGCATTCAGGTCAAACCCATTTGACCCGGAATGTTTGATCTATTCAGTGTATACTGACATAAGCATCCCCCTTCCCCCCGCTTAGTGCTCTACACACTTGAAGCGTGGGGGGAAGGGGGATGCTTATTCTGCAATCAAATTGATACCAGCTGATTTTATTTTATCGGTAATTGCATTGAAAAAGTTGCAACCCACGGGTTCACAACCAATTCCAGCCAAATTCCCATCGTATAAATACCAGTGTTACACAATAGCAAAAATACAAACACCGCCAATGTCTTTCCAGTCCGGTTCCTGTGCATAACGACTGCATTTCTCCGTTCCTTCCGCAGTTTCTGCCATGCTACCAGTAAGAGGAGTAGTCCAAAATATGCCACACTATAGACAAGTATCTGCGGAAAACAAAATCCCAGAACCTGTCCGATACCTGCCAGTCCGTTTCTGTTCCAGAATGCACCTGTCACCATACCGCCGGACACCCCCAGCCATCCATACCAACCTGCGAACACCCACCGTCCCCAGGAAATGAAGAGGAAAATCTGCAGTACAATCCAAGGAATCCCCCGCAGGATTAAAACCTGCCCCAAAAAGCGTTCCCTCTGTTCTCCATCTGCCAGAATCTGTTGCCAGTCTGTCTCCCCTGCAGATCCAATCCACCAGGCTGTATCCTGCCATATAAAATTGCTCAGAATGCTTCCAAAAAAGAAACAACCAAGAAAAAGTGCGATACCGATCTGCAGCATCGTTATTTTCCCTGGTTGTTGTACAGTATCTGTTATCATTTACAATCCCGCTGCTTTGCTTTTTCTCTAATCTATGCAGTATTTTCCATAATATGCCATAATTGCAGCGGCAGTTTTTGAATCCTGAATCTTCTGAGTCAGAACCATATCTTTTAATTCATCGATTGTAAAACACTCCACTTCCACAAATTCATCTTCATCCAGATGCTGCTGCGTCGGTGTCAGTTCTGTTGCCAGATATACATCGATGGTCTCATTACAAAAAGCAACTGTCGTGGATACCGTTATCAGAAGTTCCATCTTTGCTGCTCTATATCCGGTCTCTTCTTCCAGCTCACGGGCAGCGCATGCAGATGTCGCTTCCTCCGTACTATCTCTGGAACCAGCCGGAATCTCCAGTGTCTCCCGATCTAATGCGTTCCGGTACTGACGCACCATCAGGATCCGTCCATCTTCTAACACCGGAAGTACCGCTGCCGCACCTTTGCGGTGTGCAACGTAATCCCAATGTGCAATCTTTCCGGTTGGCGACTGCATCACATCATCATATACATCCACAATAGAACCTTTATATTTTAACACACGGTCAATTCGTTTCATCTCGTCCATTTATTTAATATTCTCCCACTAGGCGGTATCTTCTTTCCGGATCTATACCTGTATGATCCGAAAACATTTTACAGATACCGGATTTATATATTCTTATGACTTTATCGATTATCAACCTTTTCCGGATACAGATCATGGTTTGTCAGACGGTTCCATGCTACCTCTTCCCACTTTGTACCTGCTTTTCCGTAATTGCAATATGGATCAATGGAAATTCCACCTCTCGGTGTGAATTTTCCCCATACTTCAATATATTTCGGATCCATCAATTTAATCAGATCTTTCATGATAACATTGACGCAATCCTCATGAAAATCTCCGTGATTACGGAAGCTGAACAGATACAGCTTCAGTGATTTGCTCTCTACCATCCGTTCTCCCGGTACATAGGAAATAGTAATCGTTGCAAAATCCGGTTGCCCTGTGATCGGACACAAACTGGTAAATTCCGGGCAGTTAAATTTTACAAAATAATCATTTCCCGGATGTTTGTTCACAAATGTCTCCAGCACTTCCGGTGCATAATCATCCGGATATCGGACATTCTGATTTCCCAGCAGGGATACTCCTGCTGTCTCTTCTCTGCTTCTTCCTGTCATCGTTCCTTCTCTCCTTTTTTCTATCGGTCTTTTGCAGATAGCGACAGTTCTTTCTGTTTTTCCATCTGGCTGTACATCTCTGCAAATCTGCACTCCGTTCCGGTCAACTAATCAAGTGCCGGATCTTTTACGCCATTTTTTTCAAAAGCAGCTGCCCGGTCAATACAGGTACCGCATTTTCCACATGGCTTCTCGCCGCCTTCGTAACAACTCCAGGTCAGTTCGTAAGGAACATTCAGCTCCAGACCTTTTTTCACCACATCTGCCTTTGTCCAATTTACAAAAGGTGCTTCAATGGTCACCTGGTTACCACTTCCAAGATAAATAGCATCCTTCATTGCCTGATTAAAAGCATCCGAGCAATCCGGATAAGCACTTCCTGCCGCATCGTCACTGTGTGCACCATAAAAAATCACGTTGCAGTCTTTAGACAGCGCAATACTTGCTGCAGAAGATAAAAACAGACCATTTCGGAAAGGCACATAAGTTGATACCGGTTTTCCGTCTGTCTTAGTCAGCTGCTCTGCATACGCTTCCTCCGGAATTTCTTCTGTAGAATGACTCAGCAAGGAACAGTTACTGTACTGGAAGATAGCTCCCAGATCCAGATATAAATGCTCCACACCATAATGCTGTGCAATTTTTTTCGATGCTTCAATCTCTTTTTCATGCTTTTGCCCATAAGAAACAGACAGTGCAATTACATTTTCTTTGCCATACCGTTCAATTGCAAGACCGAGGCAAGTGGTGGAATCCACACCGCCGCTGAATAATACTAATGCTTTTTCTGCCATTTTTCTTTCTCACTCCTTATTAATGTTTCGAAATATCTGATATTCCAATCGTAAAGCGGACATTCGCAATCCGCTTTCGCTACTTGCTCATAAACGCAAACTATATTTTTTGTGCATTTGCGTGAATACCTCTCAACACACGCTTATCGGTTCAGACGCATCTGAAGTTGCAAATCTGTCTGAAACCGTCCGCGCAATGTCGTCGTATATGTCTTTGCTGCCGTTTTTTTAATTCCGCGGGCAGTCATGCAGCTATGACAGCCTTCAATCAATACCGCTACATCATCGGAACCGGTGATTTCCTGCATAATCTCTGCAATGTCCGTACCAATGCGTTCCTGCAGCTGCAAACGTTTGGACACCATATCTGCAATGCGGGCAATTTTACTCAGACCAATAACTTTTCCATTTGGTACATATGCCACCGTTACTTTCATATCATACATCAATGCCATATGGTGCTCACAGTAACTGAAAATATCGATATCCTTTACAATCACAAAATCACTGTTTTCAGAAGAAAACGTCAGATCCTCCTCAAATGTCTTGTCAAACATCTGTGCAATCTCGTGATTGGTATAATTCATGCCTTCAAATACTTCCTCATACATGCGTGCTACGCGATCCGGTGTATCTTTCAGACCTTCTCGGTCCGGATCATCTCCCAGTGCGATCAGAAGCCCACGGATGTGTTCCCGCACTGCATCTTTATCTATTGCCATTGTATCTCCCTCTCTTTCCTACACACCACGCATTTCGCTGTCCCAGATGATCTTATGCATCTGTAGCTGCATATTCACATCGTTCAGGCGGTTGTCTTTCATAAAGTTTACAATATTTTCCAGTTCAATCTGTCCATAGACCGGACTCAGATATACATGACATTTTTCTGTCAGATCGTATTCCCGGATCACATCCCTTGCCCGGCACAGATCTTCATAATCTTTCACCACAAATTTCACTGTATCCTGCGCACGAAGCACTGCAAAATTTTCCGGCAGCATGTATTTTTCCATACCACTGCCCGGCAACTTGTAATCCATGGTAAAAGACGGTCCGTTCGGAATCTCTGCAAACGGCTGCAATGGTACACTTCCATTTGTTTCAATCTCAACCCGCAGGTTCTCCTCTTTTGCCATTGCTTCCAATAATTCTCCTATCTCTTCCTGAAGCAGTGGTTCTCCTCCTGTGATAGTTACATTCTTTATCTCCATACTACGAAGCAATTCCAGAATCTCCTCTGTGGAAGTCCAGTGAAATTTTGCGTCCGCCTCATTTGCCCATTTTGTATCACAGTATGTACAGTTCAAATTACATCCCTGCATCCGGACAAACACTGCCAGCTGTCCGGCACGGGTGCCTTCCCCGTTGATACTGCTGAATATTTCTACTACTTTATAATTTGTCATATGATTTCTATATTACCTCTACCCTTTTTCAACTTTTGTTGCTCGCTGTCTATAAAACGTATTCAAGAATGCCCTCGGCATTCTTGTTGCTCACCACCCGCATAGGTGGGAGTCATCTCACATCTGATATACGGCACAGTTATTTGGAGTCTCATACACGGCTATTTCCTGTACGGCATATCCTTTTAATGTCATTTTCTCATAAAAGAATTTTGCAAAATTCTCTGCTGTTGGCCGAAACGGCACTTCGATCAGGCGGAACTGTTCATCCTTCAACGCCTGAATGGTCAGCGACTTTAAAGTGCCGCTCTCGTAAATCAAAGCATGGTCGTAAAAATCTGCAAGTTCCTTCAGATCTCTGCGAATGTCACCAAAATCCGTAACCATTCCCCGCAGCTGTCCTTCTTCATGCAATTTATCTGCTTTTGCTTCCATCACGATCCGCCAGCGATGCCCGTGCAGATTACTGCATTTTCCATCGTAACCAGCAAGGAAATGCGCGGAATCAAAACTTTCTTCTATTCTGATCTTATACATATTGTCTGTTCCTTTCAAAAAAAGAACCGTGATACTGTTACATACCACGGCTCAGATCATAGTTCATAGATATTCTATCTAATCTAGCCCTGGTTTTATTTTACGACAGGATGGTACAAACGAACTGTCTATGCTTTTTTCAGGAATGCTGAAAAACATTCTCATTGTAAGATACGCGTCATGAAACACATGACATATGATTCTAAATTTACGCTTCTTCCTTCTCTTCACGTACAAGATCCAGCACTGCAGAAATTTCATTTCCAGCTGCCGGTGCAGTCTGCAGTTCCTCACGTTTTCCGTTCTCACCAAATCCGCACAGAACATTCTCTTCGCCCTGCGGTCTTTGCTCGATGGTAAAATAATGCATTTCATCATTCTTCGGATTCCATACGATATACATAGAAGCAGCCATATGCGGAGCAAGATTCTGCTTCGGAAGCTCAATACTTGCCACACAGGTCTCCTCATCAATATCCAGAATCATGATATCGAAATCCTTCTCGGAATACGGAAAAGGAATTTTCTCCCCGTACGGCTGACGGTATAACGCCGCCATAAACCGGCCCTGCTGTTCTTCGAGTTTCTTCATAAACTCTGCTTTTTCTTTATGTACAGCCCCCGGAATAATTCCCCACTCGCATGTTCTGCGGGCAAATAATTCGAACTGGGCACGACTCATTTTAATATCTTTTTCCTGGCCCTGCACACCTGGCTTTGCCTGCGGCTGCGTCTGTGCTGCCTTCACCTGTTTCATCGCATCAATAAATTTCGGATGCAGGATCATCTTGTCCGTATCCGGATTCAGGATAATACCTTTCAGATTCAACTGCGGTGCAGAACCGATACGAAGCAGTTCATCAATGGTCACATTCAGAATTGCCGGATATTGGGCATTTGTTTTCATCTGTTCTATGGATGTATATGCCGGTGCAAAGTGCTCCCCATTCTGATTCTGTACAATGATCGGAAGCATACGCGGTGCTATCTTGGTATCGACTTTTTCGCCACGTTTTGCCTTTTCAATCACTTGTTTTTTTACATCAGGTGGAAAATCTGCCGGCACAAGAAATCTGGCATCACGCATAACTGCCATTAAATTTGCCATTGTCTGGTTTGTTTTATCTGCCAGAAAGGCTTTCATCGCTTCCTCAACAGCCTCATTTTTTAATTCCTGAATACCTGTTTTATTTTCTTTTTCCATTGTTCTTACCCTCTCAACTCTCCATCATCCCACAGATCATAAACTGGTTCAGATTGTAATCTTTGCTGTTTTCCCGGATACGAATGATATTTTCTCCGACAAACATGATTTTTGCCCGAAAGAATCCCGGACTGGCTTCAAACAGCCTGGTCTGGTGTATATGAATATCGCACCGCTTATCAAGAAAATAAGTAAACGGATTCACTCCGTCTTCCCAATCACGAACTACCAGTTCCTGTTCCTTCTTCAGCTTCCGTTCATTCATTTTGATCTCTACGATATGTTTGACATATGCCTTTGCTACCAGCCCCTTTTTATCCCGGAACTG